>JACCDN010037587.1_pt1 | contig 16338 bp, 20 predicted proteins | sample 7441691 | NCBI WGS metagenome assembly JACCDN01 (sample SAMN15323439, study PRJNA562643) | freshwater metagenome | isolation source: river surface water | place: USA:Blue River Watershed | collected 2017-08-16
AAAAGACGATATCTAGCGACTATGTTGATATTGTTATTGATTCAACTGGTAGTCCTGCTGCAGGTATTCGTCATGCCTTGCTCTGTATTGAGCACCGCAAACATATCATCATGGTCAACGTTGAGGCGGATGTTTTGGCTGGCCCATTGCTAGCCCGCAAAGCAGCTGAAGCTGGGGTGATTTACTCCATGGCATCAGGTGACCAACCAGCTTTGATTGCTGAGATGGTTGATTGGTCTCAAACCATTGGTCTAGATGTTGTTTGCGCTGGTAAGGGAACTAAATACTTACCTATTTATCACCAATCAACACCAGATACTGTTTGGGGGCATTATGGCTTTTCTAAGGAACAAGTAGCGGGTGGTGACTTTAATCCTCAAATGTTTAATTCATTTTTAGATGGCACTAAATCAGCACTTGAAATGGCAGCTGTTGCAAACGGATGCGGCCTAAATCCTCCAACAGATGGATTAATGTTCCCTCCGTGTGGTGTCGATGATTTGCCACATATTCTGCGCCCAATCTCTGATGGCGGCATTCTTCCACAAAAAGGCACCGTTGAAGTTGTTTCATCGGTTGAGCTTGATGGTCGCCCAGTTTTTAGAGACCTTCGTTGGGGTGTCTATGTGGTATTTGAGGCGCCAAGCAAGTATGTGATGGACTGTTTCTCGCAGTACGGCCTCAAAACTGACAGCACTGGCAAATATGCTGCAATGTATAAGCCTTATCACTTAATTGGTTTGGAGTTGGGTATATCAGTAGCTAGCATTGCTGTACGCGGTGAGGCGACTGGCGCTACCGGTGAATGGCGTGGTGATGTAGCGGCTACAGCTAAGAGAAACTTGAAAAAAGGTGAAAAGTTAGATGGTGAGGGTGGCTTTACTGTTTACGGAAAACTCATGAGAACAGCAGATTCTCTCAAGCTAGGCGCGCTTCCAATTGGCTTGGCGCACAACATGGTTCTCAATAAAGATATTCCAGCAGGAAAACCTGTGTGCTGGAGTGATGTTGACTATGATGCCACTCAACAAGCAATTAAGTTCCGTAGAGAGATGGAGCAATTGTTTAATAAATAATTGCTTCTCAATAGCAGAATCAGTTAGTTAAAAGCCACCCAGGATTCTGAGGTGGCTTTTTAACTCTCATTAAAGAGAAGTTTCCATGCTGCTTTATACGCAACAATTTCAGCCACCTCATCTGGAAGCTGCTGAAGAAAGAATCTCAAGTTTTGCGTCCATTCCCCTAATTTATCAATCCTATCCCCACCTAGATCTAGTGCCGCCAAAAATCGATAGGGTTTGGCAATAATTAGTTTGTTCCAAGCATCTTGATTGGCCCAGTAGCGAGCATGTAATTCACCGCTCAAGGGATATTTAGATCTTTGAGTGCCAAAGGCTGTATCAATATATAAATTTTTGTGCTTTTCAAGAAGAGCGCCGAGGTACTCGGGTGAGTAAATTGAAGATCTTGCAGAGTAACGAATTTGGGCAAGATGACACCAAATAACCTTAGCTTTTGGATATTGCGTCATCATTTTTTCAAGAGGCCCTAGAAGACCGTCTTCAATTTCATAATGAATTTGAAATGGAACACCAGTTTTTTCAGCAAATGCAAAAAGTCGGTGACCCATAGGCCCGTCAATTGCAATATCAACATCTCGATCTTCGCCTCTTTGAGTTTGGCGTGGGGATGGATAGTGCCTAAATTCAAATTCTCCCATTAAAGGGATTTTTTGAAGAACAATGTTTTTTTCATTCTCATCTAAAAATCGACTTGAGTTTTTTGTCCAAGCTGGTTCGTTGCCGCCATTACCGGTTGGGATGAAGTATTCAGGATATTGAATAGCCAGTTGATCGCTGTCGTAATTCCAAAAAGCTCCTTGATCAACCAGCTTTTTTGGTTGATCAAGTGATAGGCAGACTTGAGCTAATCCTGCCCGATCCATGGCTTTCATAAAGCTTTGTGGATCAAATTTCAGTGGGTTGTATGAACTTTCCACGTCAATGATGGGGAGGGTTCCCGATTTCTTAATGGAATTAATTCGATTTAAATAGCCTTGTTTGGCTTTTGCAAAGTCAAACTTGTATTCCTGTGACCAGGCTGATTTGAGATTAAGCGCTAACAAACTAAATGCGCTCATTTTTAGAAATGGTCTTCTTTTCATCAACTTATTCTCACTCAAAAATATTGATTTGAAAAGAAATTATTGCGGATTGAAAATATCCTTAACCAACTAAGTTGCCTACTAGGGTTTTTCTTATAGCACTTTCCTTAAATAATCATTGATTGCCTGATTAATGACTGTTAGATTGGAATTATGTGATTTTCATCAAAAAGTGAGGCTTGTCATGAGTTACGGTTCACCTAAATCAAAGCTAGGCGCTAATGTTTCTTCTCAGCAACAAAAGATGATGGAGTCATCTCAAGCAATCAGTAAGCTTACTGTTGAAAGTGCCCAGGCAATTGCTCAAATTAATCAGCAGGCAGTCCAAGATATGGCTGCGGCTTTTCAAGAAAAAGTCGCAGAGTTACTAAAAGTAAAAAATCCTCAGGAAGCTTTTGATCTTGTGCATGCTCAAGTGTTACAAGATGCTGCCAAACAAGTTACAGACTACCAAGCTAAAGTTGCTAAGGTCATGAAAGCCAATCACGATGACTTGTCTGGTTTGGCTGACTCTTTAATCCAGCAATCAAAAATGGATCTGATTCACTTTGTTAATGATGCCACTGCCAATGCGCCAGCCGGATCAGAGCCTTATGTTTCTGTATTCAAGACAGCTTTTAATAACGCGCTTCAGAACTTTGAACTGATTCGTGCGAGTACCGCTGATTCATTCGCTAATTTTGAAAAAAGTGTTAATAATATGAGTCACTTATCCGAGGTGGTCACCTCTAAGAAGACGGCCACAAAGGCTCGACCCAAGAAGTAAGTCTCTAGCAATCTAAAAGTAGGTTAAAAGCTTGATCACTCAAGCTTTTTTGTTGCATTCTAATTTATAAAAACTATAAATTAGGCGGTAATAAGCGTACACTCAAGAGATGACCAATGAATTTAATCCTAGTGCAAATTTAGGTTTGCGCTACTTACGACTCTTTGAAACAGCTCAAGATGGCATTCTTATTCTCGACTATTCAACAGGAAAGATTGAAGATGCCAATCCATTTTTAACTGATTTATTGGGATATTCCAAGGATGAGTTAATTGGTAAAGAGCTTTGGGAGATTGGCGCCTTTATTGATAAGCAGCCAGCGTTATTGGCATTTAAAGAATTGCATGATTCGGGTTATGTTCGATATGAAAATCTTCCTCTGCGACACAAGAACGGCAAAGCCTTAGAGGTTGAATTTGTTAGTAATGCGTATCGTGTTAACGGCGATCAAGTCATTCAGTGCAATATTCGCGACATATCTGATCGTCGTAAAGCTGAAGAAGAGTTAAAGCAATCAAGAACTCTCTTAGAAAAACAAAATTGGGCAGTTTTAGCTTACGCGCATGCTGCTATCGCATTATCTAGAGCAGATGATGAGTCAGCTTTAGTGCGAGATGTTTGTGGAGCCATTGTCAAAGAGGCGCCTTATGTGATCGCTTGGGTGGGTATGGCTGAGCATGATGATGAAAAAACAGTGCGTGTCGCTGGTATGGATGGTTCATCTAAGTCATATGCTGAGGGAATACAAGTTAGTTGGGCAGAGAATGCTCCTACAGGTAAAGGCCCTGTAGGGCAATGCATTAGAACGGGCATATCTACAGTTATTGAGGATACTGAGACTGATCCACGCTTTATTCCATGGCGAGAAAGAGCAAGAGCTTATGGGATCCGTTGCGTTGTTGCCACGCCTATACATGAGGGCAAGGAAACAATTGGCGCATTAGCTGTGTATTCAAAAGTAGCTAATGCTTTTACAGATAGTGAAATACATCTATTTGAAAATCTATCGGATGAAATTGGATATGGCTTAAGGTCAATCGCTCATCAAAAAACTCTAGCGCTTGAGGTGTCAGAAAAACTGGCAGCTCAAAATAAATTAACGCTTGCATTGGAAGCAACTATAGCAGCCATGTCTAAAACCATGGAATGGCGTGATCCCTACACAGCTGGACATCAAAAACGTGTAGCTGATATTGCGGTGTTGATCGGTGAGAAGTTGGGGTTAGAAAAAGAGCGTCTCCAGGGTCTTCATATGGCTGGAATGGTCCATGACATTGGCAAAGTGGCTATTCCATCTGAGATTCTCACTAAGCCAACTGTATTAACGGCTCTTGAGCGACAAATGGTTCAGGGTCATGTGGAGTCTGGGTATCAAATTTTAAAAGACGTTCCCTTTAATTGGCCAATTGCAGACATAGTGAGGCAACACCATGAGCGTATTGATGGGTCTGGTTACCCCTTGGGCCTTAAAGGTGATGAAATCTTGCTGGAGTCAAAAATTCTAGCTGTAGCAGATACCTTGGAGGCGATGGCGTCACACCGCCCATACCGGCCAGCAAAAACACTTGCAGAAACATTTAGTGAGTTGGAGAGTTTGTCTGGGGTGTATTTTGATCAAGTGGTTGTTCGAGTGGCTTTAGATTTATTTAAGGATGAGTCCTTAATTAAAAAGATGTTGGAGCATTGATCAAGTGAAATATATAGTCATCATCACATATGTCTTGGCTATATCACTCCAAATCTACAGCATATGGTTTGCATTTAGATTGTTAAAAAAGGTCAAGAGTTACGCTTACAGCATATTTTTTATACCCCTTGGCCTTTTGGTGATTATTTTTGATAAGTTGTACTACCTAGTCGACTGTTGTCTCTTGGGTCAGTACCGAATTGCAGAAGCTATAACGTATTTGACGATTTCATTTTTTGTATTAATTGGCGTCATGGGTCTTCATAGGTTATTCAATGTTCTTGAAGAGCAGAATGAAAAATTAGAATTAATTTCTAAAACTGATCACTTAACACAAGCGTTGAGTCGCTCAGAGATTGAGTCACAGATCATTCAAGAAATAAAAAGAAGTGAGCGCAGCAAACATCCTATTGCGTTTGTGATGCTCGATATTGATCACTTTAAAAAAGTGAATGATTCATATGGTCATGCGGTTGGTGACCTTGTTCTTCAAAGCTTATCAAAATATTGCGCATCACAGTTAAGAACAGTTGATGCTTTTGGTCGTGTCGGTGGCGAAGAATTCCTAATGATGCTGACGGATACTGAAGAGTCAGAAGCACTCTTAGTTGCTGAGCGCATTCGTGAAGGTGTCGCCTCTTTGGTGTGTGCAAAAGTAGCTGATGACGAGATAAAAATTCAAATAAGTCTTGGAATAGCTGTATATGAACCAGGGTTGGGTGCTCCCGAAACGCCCATTCAACTAATGAAGAAATATTTCAGAAGGTCAGATTTAGCAATGTATAAGGCCAAGCAGTCAGGACGTAACCAAACTAAGTGTTGGCACGAGTAGTACCAGTTAAAACAGCCATATAAAAGCTACTTAAGGAAAGCTTATGTACGTTAACGTAAAAACGAAGTTTGGGTCTGCATTCCTCATTGCAGCTGCTTGGTGTGTTTTTTCAATATGGGCGAGTCGGTATTGGTTTGATGATTTATCAATACTTGTTGGACCTTGGTTAGCAGCATTCTTAATTGGATTCATTGCAATCGTCCCGGGCTTCATGAATGCCTTCATGTTTTCAAGTTTATTGTTAGATAAACGCCCACCCAGAAAACATTTCGATACATATCCAGAGCTATCAATCTTGATCGCTTGCTATAACGAAGAAAAATATATAGTTCAAACAATCGAAAGCATTCTTACTCAGGCTTATCCAGCTAAGTATGAAGTGATTGTGATTGATGATGGTTCACAAGATAAAACCAGTGAGCTAGTAAAGCAAATAGCAGCCGAAGATAATCCTGTACGACTCATTCAGCTAAATAATAATCAGGGTAAAGCCGCCGCTTTAAATATTGGATTGGCCCAAGCGCAATATTCAAAAATAGTCACGATCGACGCTGATTCTTATTTATTTAAAGATGCGCTCACTAGGATTGCTGAGCGTTATGTGAACGATCCTTCAAATACAAGAGCAGTTGCAGGTACCACCTTAGTTAGAAACTCAAGAGATAACTGGTTAACCAAATCTCAGGAATGGGATTATTTTCAAGGTATTGCTACAGTTAAAAGAGTTCAGTCACTTAACCAAGGAACACTTGTTGCGCAGGGCTGTTTTTCAATTTATGACAAAGATGCACTCAATGAAGTGGGTGGTTGGCCACAAGTTGTTGGTGAAGATATTGTCTTAACCTGGGCTCTTTTGCAGAAAGGGTACAGAATTGGTTATTGTGAGGATGCTGTAATTTTCACGGTAGTGCCTAATACTCTTAGGGGTTTAATTAGGCAGCGCCAGCGCTGGGCTAGGGGCATGATTGAAGCATTTAAATGTCATCCTAAGATCCTATTCAATCGACGTTTATCTACCTTTTTTATTTGGTGGGATTTATTTTTTCCATTTTTAGATGTCGCTTTTACTTTCGGATTTATTCCTGGTTTGGTATTAGCCTTATTTGGTCACTATTGGATTGTTGGCCCGATGACCTTAAGCTTGTTTCCTATAGCTCTGATGATTAATTGGATTATGTTTCATACTGAAAAAAGTATGTTTGTTGAGCAGGGCTTACATGTGCGTCAAAACATCATGGGCTTTTTAATTTATTTATTACCTTACAACATGATCTTGCAGCCAGCTGCGGTATTAGGGTATTTCGTTGAGTTTTTGGGATTGAAAAAAGTTTGGGGTACAAAATGAAATTAATAAAAAAATCTTCAATAGTGCTTTTGAGCGCCTTAAGCCTTTTATCTCATAGTGTTTATGCTGAAGAACCCAAAAACCAATGGGGTATTTTGGCGCCAACTTTATTCACATCTTCTGATAGTGATCACTTTCACGTGACTAAATTAGGTGCTGGAATATTACCGTATTACGTAGATGGCCAACATTACTTGGGTGTGCAAGCAACCAATACGCATTATTCCAGTCTTGATTGGGCGAAGGATGGCAGTCAAGTCAGCCTTATTCAGAGATCGATTAACTCCGAAACAGGTTTGGGAAGTATTGCTAGCGCAGGTGTTAGTAGTGTTTATGGCCGTGAGCTATTAACGGCAGATATTAGTTACTCGGCTCCTATCAACTCTTCTTTATCCTATGAAGCCTTTTTCTTTAGGGACTGGGTGGAGACTAGAAATTCGTTAACTAATGGCATTAGTCACAATTATTACGGCGGCAGCTTAGAACAAAAAATTACCAAAGACTGGACTGTGATCGGTTTATTGGCGCAGCAGAAGTTTTCTGATGACAATATTCGTAATCATGTGCGCGGTAAATTAATTTATGACTTATTGCCTGATCATGGTATTAATCTTCAATTAAGACATCGTCAATATCGCGATAGTCATGATGTCACTACTAATTACTTTAATCCTAATGAGTATCAAGAAAACATGATGGTTCTTGGTTGGAGAAAAAGGATTGAACAGTGGCAATTGTCTGGCTTAGCAGGATTGGGTCGCCAAAAAATCAATGATGATCCTTACACCACAACCAAATTGCTCGAGATTGAAGCTATCAGCCCTATATTGAATAAAGTGTTCTTAAGAGCAAAAGCAGGTTATTCTGACAGTGCTGGTTTTGGTGGCCCTGACTACAGCTATAAATACTTCCAGGCAGATATTATCTTTACTTTTAATTGATGACTAAAAAAACACTATTAACTTTCATTTGCCTTTTGATTTATACATTCTTTGAGGTTTTGGTTGTGGTGGTCGATATTGGATTTTTAACATTGGCGTTTTGCGCACCAGTGCTCCTTGGTTTTTTATTGAAGCCAGTCTTAGGTGAGACTTTTTCAATGCTCTGTTTGGTGCTGGGGGTTGCTTTATTTGGGATTGCATTTGTATATCGCAAGAAAGTTCAAACTTATCTTCAAGGCAAATATCGCACCAAAGCTGAGCTAATTATTGAGGCTGTTCGAGCTTGCCACTATTTTGCTGATTGAAGTTGGCAAACCCCCTATTTAGGTATAGGATTTAAAAGTTAACTACTACTAAGGAGTCAGTCATGTCTAGTCAAAAAGAATTTATGCAATGGCAACAAGAGCGTGCTAAAGAGCTTTTTTCTTTGTCACATCGACTGCTGGAAACTGCAAAAGAATTTGGTGATCATCAGGCAACTGAAATCAAAGCGAGTATGGAGTACGCTAAATCATTTGCAAAGCAAGCAGCCACCAATGATTTAGCCAAGTTAAAAGATCTTCAGGAAAAATTTTCGGATGAGGCATCGATAAGGGTGGCTGCCTATCAAAAGAAAATTAAAGGCCTATTAAAAGACTTGGAGAACGAAACTGCCGAAGAAGTTGATAAGCATATTAATAAGGCTAAATCAGCTATGGAGAGTTGGCTTAAAGAAGCCAGCAAAAATTTTCCAGAGGGTTCAGATAAGTTTACTCATGTGATGCGAGACATTGCTAACGCTGGTGACAAGGTATTAAAAGAGGGTAGAAAGATGGCGAAGCAAGCTGCTGAAGCTGCAGAGCAAGGTTTTGCTAACCTTGAAAAAATGAAGCCTGCAGCTAAAAGTTCACCAGCAAAGAAGGCGCCAGCGAAGAAAGCTGCTGCTAAAAAAACTGTTACTAGAAAAACGAGAAAATAAGCTGTTGTGAAAAAAGTTGTTTTACTAATAGTTATTGCCCTTGCTGCCTGCGCTCCAATGAAAGAGCCGGATCCGGTAGCTATGGGCGATACCCATTGGACCTTGCAATTTACATGGTTAAAAAATAATAAGCCTACAGATACGCAGACATATCAATTTGTATCTCGTATGGAGTGCTTTAATCAAATGTATGAAATGCAAGAGGCTGCGAAAAAAGTCAAAAACCAGATAGGTTCTGGTTTGTGCTTTAAGGCTTTTGCTGAAGGTCAAGAGCGAACAAGCAATGACCTTCTTGCTAGATTCACTAAATAATGACTCATGGTAAGGCTTGTGATGAAGCACAAGCCAAAATCATTCAAAGATCGTTCTTAGGCTTTATAAGATCTTTTCTAGAGTAACCAAGCTTTTCTGCTTTTGAGATTAATGTGGCTTCTAGAGTGGTGCTTAGAGCCTTATCTCTAGATAATATCCAGAAATACTTGCCTGAGGGCTCCCCAATTAAGACCCAAGAATAGTCACTTGCCAAATCTAGAACCCAATAGTCGCCATAGAAAGGTCTAAAGAAAGATACTTTTAGTTTGGCATTGTTGGAACCTTCTACAACTTTAGCAATACCAATTGCTTCTTGTTTCTTGTTGGCTTTGTAGCAAGTATTAAGTACTTTGATGTGGCCATCGTCTCTTAAACTGTATTCTGCAGTAACCGTTTGGCAGTCACTATCTTCAAACCAGTTAGGTAGTCGGTAAATCTCATACCATTTACCTAGGTAGCGATTGAGATCAACTGCGCTAACTGTTTTGACCGCTTCATTAGATGTTCTGTAAACCGGTTGGTTGGAGCAAGCAGCAAGAACTGCACTTGCAAAAATAAAGCAAAGAAATTTAAATGTACGCATAATTAACATCGTAATCTATTTGGGATCAATATGAAATTTCGTATTTGGGATTTACCGTTGCGCGCCTTCCATTGGTTGTTGGTTCTCGCCGTTTTATTAAGTTTTGTAACAGTTAAGATTGGCGGTAATGCCATGGAATGGCATGCTCGTTTAGGTTACTTTGTTATTGCACTTTTGTTGTTTAGATTGATTTGGGGATTTATAGGCTCTTACTATGCACGCTTTAGTAACTTTATTAAAGGTCCTCGATCAGTGATCGACTATCTCAAGAATCCTCAGTCGACACCTGGGCATAGTCCCTTAGGTGCCCTTTCAGTGGTGGCCTTACTTTCTCTATTTGGTTTTCAAGTGGTTGTTGGTTTATTTGCCAGTGATGACATTGCTTTTGATGGCCCCTTGGTCAAGTATGTTCCATCTGCTTGGGTAGAGGTAATGACAAGTCTGCATCGATTGAATGAACCTGTTTTGCTGACATTGGTTTTAGTACATATCGGAGCTATTGTTTATTACAAAAAAATTAAAAAGCACGATCTGATTCAGCCAATGATTACTGGTGATAAAAGCTGGGCAGAAAAAATCCCTGTTGCCAGGGATGATTCTTCACTTCGCTGGATGGCCGCTGGCATCTTTGGCGGCATCACTGCTGTGTTGTATTACTTCTTACGATAGTTATCGTGACAAGCTTTACAAGTTTGTCCTGCTGCGCCAAAAGTCTTCTTGATAGCATCTAAATTACCAGACTTAGCAGCAGTGTTTAATTCTGCGATGGCTTTTTCCATCTTGTCTGCGCCGGCTTTGAATTTATCAGTCTCTTTCCAAATTTCAGGAAGAGATTTTCCACCCTCTGTGTCTGGGCCGAATGCTTGCCATGGTAAGTGAGCCAAGCTCGCAACTACAGCAGCATTAGCTGCCACTTCTTCTTTGTTAAAAGGCTTTTCACCTTTAACAACTGCACCAATTCTGGAGAAGTGAGCTCCCATCACAACAAAAGTAGCGGAACGGTATTTCACAGCATCTTCGGACTTCGCAAATTGAGCTTGCGCAGCTATTGGGCTTAATAGGCCAGCGATTACAGCAGAGATCATTAATTGCTTTTTCATATCCATATCCTTTAAATCAAAAAATAAGTCGTACGGGTGTCAAGATCGTATCTAGTATCCAATAGGTAGCAGACATTAAAGGTCTCATCCAAAAGTTACTGATGATGTTTGTTAATAATAAGCCTAAAACGATATAAAAGCCCCAAGGCTCAATTCTAGAAATCATAGCTGCCTGTTTCCAAGGCAATAAACCAACAAGTATTCTTCCGCCGTCTAATGGAGGTAGTGGGAATAAATTAAAAGCAAACATGACAACATTGACTAAAACACCAGCTTGGCACATTTCAATAAAGAATCTTTCACTAACGCCGATCTTGATTAATAGCAGATAGAAAATACCCCACAAAATAGCTTGGAAGAAATTAGATGCCGGACCCGCAAGAGCCACCCAAACCATATCTTTCTTCGGGTGTCTCAAATTGCCAAAACGAACCGGCACTGGTTTTGCTTAACCAAATAAAAATGTTCCGGCTGTAGCAAAGTAGAGCAATAAAGGTACAACGATGGTTCCCATCGGATCGATATGCTTAAGTGGGTTAAGCGTCACTCTTCCTAAAACATAAGCAGTCTTATCGCCAAAGCTTTTGGCTGCATAGCCGTGAGCTGCTTCATGCAGTGTGATGGCAAAAATAACTGGAATTGCATAAATGGCAACTGTTTGAATAATCTGTTCAATACTCATCATGCTGCCACCCCCGTCACGTCGTAACCCGCTTCGATGATGATGGCTTTGATTTTTTCAATGCCATCATCATTTACTGCGTCAACTGTCACATGCTTGTTGGGTATATCTGTTTCGACACTTATTTCTGGATAAACATCCCAAATAGCTTTGGTGATTGTTTGGGTGCAGTGACCGCAATTCATTCCATTAACGCTAAAAGTAGGCATATTTTTTATCTTTTCTTAAATAATCAGAGGACAATTAAGATTCATCTTACTAGTCTTTAATTATCGAGTGTATGAGTCAATTAGTCACCCTAAAAATTGATGGCATGACCTGCGCATCTTGCGTTGCAAGAGTGGAGAAAACCTTGCTAAAAATTGAGGGTGTTGAGGCTGCCAGTGTCAATTTGGCCACTGAAAAAGCTCAGATTCGAGTGAGTGGTAGCTTATCTTCTGAAAGTCACATCGATAGCTTCATACAAGCCATAGAGAAGGCTGGATTTGAGGCTTCTCGTATCGACCTTAAGAATCAAAGAAATCAAGCAAAGAGTATGTTTAATTTACATGGGGGCTATGCATTGGCTCTTGCTTTGCTGCTTTCAGCACCACTAGTGCTTCCGATGCTTTTAATGCCATTTGGCATTCATGCCATGTTGCCTGCTTGGGTTCAGTTTTTATTAGCCACCCCAGTGCAATTTTTGTTGGGGTCACGTTTCTATATTGCTGGCTTTCAGGGGTTGCGGTCTGGCTCGGGCAATATGGATTTATTGGTGGCAATTGGAACCTCTGCTGCCTATGGTTTAAGTATTTATGAGTGGTATCTATCTGACTGGGGCAATCCACATCAGCTTTATTTTGAAAGTTCTGCAGTTGTTATTTCATTAGTAATGTTGGGTAAATGGCTTGAAGCAAAAGCCAAGAAAGAAACAACGGAAGCTATTTCTGCGCTGCAAGCTTTGTGGCCCAATGAGGCTAAAGTTTTAAAGTCGAACTCACTTCAAGATCTGAACTATCAAAACTTTCAAGAAGTGCCCATCGATCAAGTATTGCCTGGCGACCTTGTGCTTATCTTGCCTGGTGAAAGAGTCCCCGTTGATGGTCTTGTAATTGATGGCGAGAGTGAGTTGGATGAATCGATGTTGACTGGTGAGACTCATCTGATCATGAAGGCTTTAAATGCAACTGTGACTGGTGGCTCTATGAACGGAGCAGGCCGCTTAATTGTTAAAGCTACCAGTGTTGGCGAAGAAAGTACATTAGCAAAATTGATTCAGATGGTTGAGGATGCTCAGGCTAAGAAGGCGCCAATTCAACGTTTGGTGGACCAAGTGAGTGCTTGGTTTGTGCCCGCTGTTATTGTGATTGCGATGGCTAATTTCTTGATCAGCTATTTTGTTGTTGGTAATTTTGAACTGGCATTAATCAACTCCGTAGCAATTCTAGTGATTGCCTGTCCTTGCGCTTTAGGTTTGGCAACTCCTGTTGCGATGATGGCTGGCACAGGTGTTGCAGCCAAATCGGGGATTTTGATTAAAGATGCTCAAGCTTTAGAGTTGGCTCATCGCTTAACTATTATTGCTTTTGATAAAACTGGCACATTAACAATTGGCCAACCTCAGTTAATGCAGTTTTCCAATCTCGCAACTTCATCTAGCAATCTTACTGATCAACAAGTGTTATCGATAGCTATGGGCTTGCAAATGGGTAGTGAACATCCATTGGCTAAAGCAGTGATTCATTATTGTGAGCAACAACAACTTACCCCAGAATCTTTTAAAGAACTTGTGATTCAAGCAGGGAAGGGTATTCAGGGTCTATGCTCTAGTGGCCAATTGAGTGGTCATCAATTGGCCTTCGTTAGCCATCATAGCCTTACTAAGATGCTTGCAGTGGGTGATCTTAATAAGTATCAGCAATTGGCTTGTGAAGAATTGAATCAGGGTCATAGCGTCTCTTGGTTGGTAGAGCATGGAACGTCAAGCGTATTGGGCATGTTTGCTTTTGGTGATCAATTAAAGCCTGGTATTGCTGATGTGATGGCACGACTTCAGTCGATGAATATTCAAACAGTCATGATTTCTGGAGATAACCGCGTTGTTGCCCATTTAATTGCCAAGCAAATTGGTATTGATCAAGTATTTGCTGAAGTCATGCCTGCTGATAAAGCGCAGATTATTCAAAAACTTAAATCTCAATCATCGAATGCATGTATAGCGATGGTGGGTGACGGTGTTAATGATGCACCTGCATTAGCAGCAGCAGATGTTGGTATTGCTATGTCGACTGGAACGGATATTGCCATCCATGTTTCAGGAATTACCTTAATGAGGGGTGATCCTGCTTTAGTTCCTGATGCAATAGAGATATCTAAAAAGACTTGGCAAAAAATAAAACAAAATTTATTTTGGGCCTTTATCTATAACTTGATTGGAATACCCTTGGCTGCCATGGGCTATTTAACGCCTGTGATCGCTGGTGCTGCGATGGCGGCATCTAGCGTGAGTGTGATCTCTAATGCTTTGCTTTTAAAAAGATGGGCTAGGCATTAATTTTTAAATTAATGCCTAGCAGCAAATCATCCTTTAAATGTCTGAAGTGTTAAGCCTTCTTTTGACATCACCTGTTTGATAGCGGAAATTTCAGCTAGTTTTTCGGCGTACTTTTGATAGTGCGGATAAGCATTTGGGTTGATACCAACATTGCCCGCCCACCGAATAAATGCCAATGCATAAATATCGGCAGGGGTTAGTTGTGAGCCGCAAATATAGTTTTGAGACTTTGAACATAGCTGCTCAATCTCAGACAAATAACCCTTAAAAGTTTCAAGGGCAACAGCTTTGACGGATGCTTTGCTACTCTCATCTGCAAATCTTTCTGATCTGAAAATTCTTGTAAATGTTGGGTGAACAGTATTGTTCATCCAAGCAAGGGTTGATAAAGCCATTGCTTTATCAAAAGGTTCTGTTGGTAATAATTTGGCTTTTGGAAAAATTTCATTCAAATAATTAATGATTGCGATTATTTGTGTAATGACCTTGTCGTCAACAGTTAAGACTGGAACCTGTCCTCGTGGATTGATGGACTTATATTCCGGCTTAAATTGATCTCCATTAGCTAGGTTAATGATGCTAGCCGCATAATCTTGCCCGCATGATTCTTTAATTCTTTCCAGCATCACGTGCGGCACAAATGAGCATGCACCGGGCCAGTAATGTAAGTGTAAATTCATGTTCATCTCCTATTTTTGTTGTAGTCTTAAGTATAGACTTTGATAAGCTTTTATGAACCCAACTACCCTTGATGCGCTTTCCTTGCTGCCAAAGTTAAAACGTGCTCCACATGAACATAAAGGTCATGCTGGTAAGGTTTTAATTATTGGTGGAGATGTAGGTATGTCTGGGGCAGTTTTTCTGGCTGGACAAGCCGCTCTCTATGCTGGCGCAGGCTGGGTCATTTTGAGTTTTTTGGATACCAAGTGCCCATCATTTCTGCCTGATCATCCTGAGTTGATGATTAAGCCTATTTCTCCAAGTCTGATTGATGACGTGAGTCCTGATGTGTTGGCAATTGGTCCTGGTTTAGGTCAAAGTTCTTTAGCTCAAACCATTCTCGAGCAAGCTCTTCAAGCTAAACAAGCTTTAATACTGGATGCTGATGCACTAAACCTTTTGTCCTTACATCCATCTCTGATGAGGCTTCTAAAAAACAGACCAAAGGACATGACCGTATTGACTCCTCATCCGGGAGAGGCTGCTAGATTATTAAATGTCTCTTCAGAGCAAGTTCAGGCAGATAGATTGAGCTCTTTGGAAGAGTTAATTCATATCACCCAGGCCATAGTTGTTCTCAAGGGTCAAAACACACTGCTAGGGGCTCCTCATCAGGGGGCGCAGAAGTGTCATCGAGGCAACCCTGGTATGGGTGTTGGTGGTATGGGTGATGTTTTAACTGGCCTTATAGCTGCTTTAGTGGCTCAGGGTATTCGTCATGATTTATCAGTTTTTGAGGCGACCGGATTAGCCGTGGAGTTGCATTCAATGGCTGCAGATGTGTTGGTAAATCAAGGGGTTGGGCCAATTGGCTTGACTCCAATGGAGATTATTCTGAAGGTAAGAGATCTGATAAATATCAAATAATCAGCAGTTTGATGGATAATACGGGTTACACAGAATTTTTGATCAGGGAGCTCTAAATGAATGAATGGCATAACGAGAGTAAAGACGAAATTAATAAGAAGATCATCACATTGATCGTGATGTTAGCTGGTGCCACATGTTTGGCTATCTTATTTGCTTTGGCTTCAGCCCATATTGGTTACGTTCTTTAATTAAACGCATTTAAATAAAAAGGCCACCTTCGGGTGGCCTTTTTATTGCTTGTATCTCTATTTACTCAACAATTTTTTCTAAAAGAGCTGGTAAGAAAAATTCGCTTATCAAAATGGGGTGACCTCGTAATTGATAGAGAGTTCTTCTTCCAAAGCCAATGTGTGTAATTTCAGTGACTTGTCTCAGTAGGATGGGCGCTTTACCATTTTTAAATAAAACTTCACCTAATGGCCTATTGCCAATTTGTAATAAGTCTCGATTAATGCCTGTGCTGCTTGAGGTGGGCAAAATACTTCTCGCAAAAACAACAGGTATGTCGTCAATGCATAAATAAACTTCTCGCACGCGACAACGACTAAAAGATCTCTGGAAGAGATCTTGTTCGTCATTTAAAACCAATTGATTTTTATCTGTTAGAACTTGAATGCTGACAGATTTTTGAGTCCTTCTCTCAACATATTGCGTTAGAGAGAAGGGGTAACTTAACCAATCTTGCCAAACCTGCGGTACCAAATGCAGCACCGCATGGTCTAGATTTAACCAAGACCGGCGAAGTTTTTTCATTTAAGCAAATGTGCGCTTCTGACCTGATGAAGGTTTACCTGAACCGCCAAACTTAGGACCTGATGAAGGTTTACCTGAGCCAGCAAATTTAG
>JACCDN010729849.1_pt1 | contig 16331 bp, 17 predicted proteins | sample 7441691 | NCBI WGS metagenome assembly JACCDN01 (sample SAMN15323439, study PRJNA562643) | freshwater metagenome | isolation source: river surface water | place: USA:Blue River Watershed | collected 2017-08-16
GAATACCACAACTTCGTGCTGACGCAGTACCTGGGTGCAGAACCGCTGGATCACGCCACCATCCTGGCGCAGGCCCTGGCTGATGCCGAGCAGATCAAGCCAATGGTTGGCGATGTGTCGGCGGCGCTGTATGCCGCGAATAAAGCCGGCCAAAACCTGCTGTTCGAAGGTGCTCAGGGCACGCTACTCGATATTGATCATGGTACCTATCCCTTTGTCACGTCATCAAACTGCGTCGCTGGCCAGGCCTCGGCAGGCGCCGGTGTGGGTCCGGGCATGCTGCATTACATCCTGGGCATTACTAAGGCCTACACCACGCGCGTCGGTGGTGGTCCGTTCCCTACGGAACTAGATATCGACACCGAAGGCACGCCGGGCCATCAGATGTCCACCGTAGGCCGTGAGTTCGGCACAGTTACTGGTCGTAAGCGCCGCTGTGGTTGGTACGATGCGGCAGCTATGCGTCGTTCCGCCATGATAAACGGCTTGACAGGTTTGTGCATCACCAAGCTCGATGTTCTCGATGGTATTGAAGAACTTAAGATCTGCATCGGATACAAACTTGATGGACAGATTCTTGATCTGTTGCCGCTGGGTGCGGATGATGTGGCTCGTTGTGAACCGATCTATGAAACGATGCCCGGCTGGTCAGGAAAGACATTTGGTGTAAAATCTTGGCAAGCATTGCCTTTAAACGCTCGAAATTATTTACAACGCCTTGAACAAGTGACAGGTGCTGCGGTAGCTATGGTGTCGACAGGTCCTGAAAGAGATGAAACGATTGTACTTAAGCATCCACTTCGGTAGCCATTTTAAACATTGTCAACGAAGAGCGGTTGGTTGTTCAGCATGCCAAAGAGAAAATCATTAAGATACGGCGCTTTGCTTGCTGCCGGAGTAATTGCGTCGATCCCAGTTAATGCAGCCGACTGGTATCCAGTGGCAGCTGGCTCAAATGTGGCGATTTTTGTTGACAAGTCAAGCATTAAAACAAAAGGTAAAACCAAAACCTTCATGCAGTGGCAGCTGTTTGGCCAGAGAATTGGCACAATAGACAGCGCACAAACTAGGATTGTATTCGATTGCGCCAATAACACTCGAAAAACAGAGTATCTCATCGCAATAACTCAGGTTGATACAGTGCAGTCAGAGGGTAAGGTGGAAGACACATTTAAACCAGTAGTTGCAAATTCCCTTGAGGCAACAGTTTATGAAGCTGTTTGTCAAAACAAATTTGATGGACAACCACAGCCAACAGTTAACGTTAATGAGGTAAGGAACTTTCTATTCTTTAACCAACGAAGATGATAGGCTTGCCTTACATAGGGGAAGGAATTGCCTGCCATGGCACCCTGCACAAAATTCTTAACAATAGCATTTTAATGCTATCATTCCGGAAACTCTTGATGATGATTAATCAAAGTGATTGTTTATATATTTGATAGAGTATGTGCCTGAAATATATAAAAGGGAAAAAAGTGAAAAAATTCAGTCCAAAAAACGACTTGCCAATAATGGATACAGCGCAGGGTATAGTTTTATTCCATCCTCATGTTCCAAATGGAGCGTGGGAAAGCGTCAAACAGACATTGGAAACAAGATGGATTGGACAAGGCCCAAAAGTAGATGAGTTTGAGTCAAGGTTCAGATTTGATTTTGGACTTGAAGGATCGGCATTGGCTGTTGGTTCGGGGACTGATGCGCTTCATTTGTCTTATCTGTTGGCTGGCATTAAACCCGGAGACGAGGTCCTAGTTCCGCTATTTACATGCACAGCGACTAATATACCACTTTTATACATTGGCGCTAAGCCAGTATTTGTGGATGTAGACGTAAACACAATGAATATATCTATTTCGGATCTGAAGAAGAAAATAAGTAAAAATACGCGGGCAATAGTCTGTGTACATTACGGCGGTCTTCCATGCGACATGGATGAGATATCTGAGATTGCAGCTCATTACAAAATACCTGTTATTGAAGATGCTGCTCATGCTCTTGGTGCCAAATACAGAGACAGATACATTGGTGATATTTCTGAGTTCACTATGTTCAGCTTTCAAGCAATTAAGCATCTTACTACTGGGGATGGTGGAATGCTTGTTTTTAAAAATAGAGATCTTTTGCCATATGCGCAAAGGCTAAGATGGTTTGGTATCGATCGTACCAATAAGCAAAAGGGCATATGGGAAAACGACATAAAAGAAATCGGATTCAAATATCAGATGAATGACATTGCTGCCTCTATTGGATTGTTAGGTTTGGACGAATTTAGTACAACATTGGAACATCGGAAGCAGCTATACAAAAAATATGTTGATCTTTTGTCAGGATATGAAAAAGTTAAAATAGTTGGTGATAGTGATCCGAGAAAAGAGCATGCAGCATGGCTATTTACGATTTTGGTTGACAGAAGGGATGAATTGCAAATTAAACTCAGAAATAAAGGTGTTGAATCTGGTCAGACACACTTTAGAAATGATCGATATAGTATTTTCAACGATTCAAACAATTATCCGAACATGGATGAAATTGATGATAAATATCTAGTTCTTCCGCTTCATACTAAAGTTTCAATCTCTGATGTTGAATTTATTTGCAGCATAATAAAAGAAGGGTGGTAGATATATTTCGGGTTGAGAATATATCATTTTGTTACAAGGTTTTTCGATGGTGAACATTAACGTTTGTTTGGTTGTGCAGCTTTATTTTGGAAAGAGAAGAAACGTACCTGATCCAATTTTAAATTTTAGAAATTTTTTGGAGCGTGTTTCTACCGTTAAGCCACATAAAATCGGGAAATTTTGTTTTGTAATTAATGGTTATGGTTATGAAGATATTGTCAACGAATTAATTAATAAGTCAGATTTTGACAGTGACTACATTATAATTTCACGAGAAAACGTTGGCATGTCTTATGCGGGTTGGAATTGTGCGATTAAACACTTTTTGCAAAATGAGGATAACTACACCCACTACTTTGTAATAAAAGATGATTATGTACCCTCTCTTCCAGATTTTCTTCAGTTCTACTACACGCCAAATGTAAGTTTTGTCGCTAGCATGGTGTCGTATTATCCTACAACCCATGCATCTATTTCTAACGGTATGCTTTCAGCTGATGTAGCCCGTAGGACACTATTGAGCTTTGGAGAAGTTTTTTCTGTTAAAAGCGGTGTTGGTGATCAATCCGGACACAGTTATAGAGTTGGTGAAATTAATCAAATTGGATTTCTTGAATACATCAAGATCATTAGTGGGGTTATGAATAAACCATTTTTGACCGATATTAGTTCAAAGTGTCGCATAGTTTTTAACTTTCTTGGCTATAAAAAGTACTATGGCATATCAGACGGGCCTGTTCCCTTGGAGCCTTTAAATGGTTTATAAATTGCGTGAAATATGTGTGTCAGATTTAATCATGCTTAGGCGGCATAGAAATCAAGCTAGTACAAGAAAATGGCTAGAAAATACGTCGGTTATAGATTCTGATTCTCAATTGAAGTGGTATGAATCGAATGGGCACCATTCCTTTAAAATTATTGTCCATGATGTTTTTGGTGATATAGGAATTGCACGTTTAAAAAAAATTGGAGATTGTACTGCAGAAATTGGTTTAGATATTTTTAATGAGTACAGAGGGAGAGGCATGGCTAAGCAAGCTTTTTCAGCAGTTGTTGATCAAGCGCGTTTAGATGCCAAAAAATTAGTACTTTGGGTTTTTCTCGAAAACAAGAATGCTGTAACTGTTTATAAAAGCGCAGGATTTGTATATGATTATGCCGAACCTGTAAGATATTACATGCGTGACTGGTGTGAAGAAACAAAAGCATTTGCATATGTAAAAATGGTATTGATTTGAAACTTTCAATTATTTATCCGATTTGCTCATTTCCGGATCCGTTTGATCCTAGCGGATATCCGCATCCATTTCTCCTTGAATCTTTAGATTCAATATTAAACGGTGGTTCTGATTCCATAGAAATTTTAATTGGTATTGATGGTAAAAGACCAATGGTGGTGACCTATATCAATCATTGGATTAGATCAAGAAATGTTGATTCACAAAAGGTTAAAATATTTGAGTTTGATTTTAGTGGAACATTTGGTAATAGACAGAGGAACATACTTATTCATCATGCCACTGGAACATATTTATCCTTCATGGATCAGGACGATGCATATGCTCCTGGAGCAATCGCTATTATTTTAAATAGGTTAAGCGGGTCAAGTGCACCTGCCTTTTTTCGAATGGAAATCTCATGGTTTGGGAATCATACTGACCCTTTCGATACCCCGCTTTATTTATGGAAAGAATCTGGACTTTTAGCAAAAGGTCATGTCGGGGGGCATATGTTTGTAGTTCCCAATCTCAAACACCTATTGTCGGAGTGGCCTGAGCAGGCTTATGAAGCTGACTATCATTTCATTAAAAACACATGCGACACATTTTCTTCTGTTGGGGTGTTCCCACAGTGGTATCCAGACGTGGTTGCCAGAATTCGGCCTTGGGCAATTGATGCATAATCATTATAAAGACTATTCTTTTCAGTGAGCAGCGACACAATAATTCTAGCCTGCGATAAGAATGAGTTGTAATCTGCTTCAATTAAAGAGGTGTTTTCACAACTAAGTTAACTCGAAGCGAAAGTCAACTCAGTAATTTCTATAGGGTAATCTTCCTCTTTTTAGTGGGTCATTACATTCCCATGCCCCGACATACTTCCTCGACGGGGGTTCCTGCTTCAGCTTGCCTCAAAACATAGGCAATCTGTTCTTCCGTGTATTTCGACTTCTTCATCGCTTTTGCCCCTCTTCGAAAGAGCCAAAAGCAACATTACTCTAGTCTTAACCTGTACTCATTTATTGGGAGAGGGTCAATTGTTCTGGTATTATTTCACGAAAGCTTATTATCTTAATAGCCCCTTTTTAAGAAAGCAAACCACATGAAAGCGGTGATTCTTGCGGGTGGTCTTGGTACCCGAATCTCCGAAGAGACCCATTTGAAGCCAAAGCCAATGATTGAGGTCGGTGGGAAGCCATTGCTTTGGCATATCATGAAAATTTACTCTGCACATGGAGTTAACGACTTTGTGGTTTGCTGTGGCTATAAGGGGTACGTGATAAAAGAGTACTTTGCCAACTATTTTTTGCACATGTCTGACGTCACTTTTGACATGACTTCTAATCAGATGCAAGTACACCAGAAGAAGGCAGAACCATGGCGAGTGACTCTGGTGGATACCGGCGAAGAAACCCTTACTGGCGGCCGGTTGAAGCGCGTTGCGAATTATGTAAAAAATGAGTCAGCCTTCTGTTTCACCTACGGAGACGGTGTGGCTGATGTTGATGTCTCGAAGCAGTTGGCATTTCATAAAAAACACGGAAAACTAGCAACGGTAACAGCCGTTCAGCCGCCAGGGCGCTATGGCGCACTGGTGCGGGTAGGTGATACGGTTCTGGGTTTTCAAGAAAAGCCTCCTGGTGATGGCGCTTGGATTAACGGCGGATTTTTTGTTCTCGACCCAAAAGTACTTGATTACATCGTGGGCGACAAAACTTCATGGGAGGGTGCGCCGCTGGAAACAATCGCCAAAGAAGGAGAGCTTGTAGCATTTGAGCATAGGGGGTTCTGGCAACCGATGGATACCCTCCGCGATAAAAATCATCTTGAAGAGCTATGGGAATCAGACGCTGCTCCATGGAAGTGCTGGGAATGAAGCAATTCTCTGACGTTTATCGCGGCAAACGTATTCTGCTCACCGGACACACTGGTTTTAAAGGTAGTTGGTTAGCGCTGTGGTTAACAGAGTTAGGAGCCGAAGTAACTGGTGTGTCTTTGCCTCTTGAAACTGAGCCTAACCACTGGGATTTACTTGACCTAACTATTGATGATCACCGTGCCGACATTAGGAATTTTGGGGCATTGTCAAAGTTAGTTGCCGAAACAAAGCCAGAAATTATTTTTCATTTGGCAGCGCAACCTTTGGTTCGTCGTTCTTACCGAGATCCATTAGAAACCTGGTCGACAAACGTCATTGGTACAGCCAACTTATTAGAGGCTTGCCGACTTACGCCTATTGTTCAGGCCATCGTTGTTATTACCACGGATAAATGCTACGAAAATAATGAATGGCCGTGGGGTTACCGAGAAATAGATCGGCTAGGTGGGCACGACCCCTACAGTGCATCCAAAGCTGGGGCAGAGTTGGTTGCCGCAAGTTACCGTAGCTCTTTTTTTAATACAGAAACGTCACCTTTGCTAGCTACAGCCCGGGCAGGTAACGTCATCGGTGGCGGTGACTGGTCTGAAGATCGTTTGATTCCAGATTTAGTCCGAGCTACAGCGAACAAAGAATCCTTGGAAGTCCGCTCTCCAAATGCCACGCGACCCTGGCAGCACGTGCTGGAATCTTTGAGTGGCTATTTATTGTTGGGGCAAAAATTACTTGAGCGTAATAATGACTTTGCTTCCTCGTGGAACTTTGGCCCTGAGCCAGAAGGTAATCGAGCTGTTGCGGAAATGCTTGATGAGCTCTCTTTAGATTGGGCTAACATGCGTTGGCACCACGCCGAAAAGCCGCAACCGCATGAGGCAACATTGCTCTACTTGGATAGCGCAAAAGCCAGAAGTAAGCTTCAATGGCGACCCGTTTGGAATATCGATACGACACTAGCCAAAACGGCAGAATGGTACCGTGCATGGCTAGAAAAAGAGTCTGTCGTGAGCCGTCAGCAACTGGCGCAATATCTTGAGGCGGCAAATACGGCGAATGCGAGTTGGGTGAGCCAATGAAAACCCATGTAACCCAGCTTGAAGGGTTGTTTGTGGTTGAAACATCGCCGCATATCGATTCACGGGGTGCTTTCGCTAGACTCTATTGTGAAAAAGAACTCGCTGAGGTTGTCGGGCAGCGGCACATTCTACAAATTAACCATTCTCGTACATCAACGGTAGGGGCTGTACGCGGGCTGCACTTTCAGCGCTCGCCCCATGCAGAAATGAAACTGGTACGGTGCCTTAAGGGCCGGGTGTGGGATGTGGCCGTCGATCTGCGAAAGAATTCATCAACCCTCCTACGTTGGCATGCGGAAGAGCTAACGCCTGATAACGCAAGAATGATGGTGATTCCCGAAGGCTTTGCGCACGGTTTTCAAGTCATCGAACCAGAGAGTGAGCTGCTGTACTTGCATACGGCCTTCTATACGCCTAGTGCAGAAAGCGGATTGCGCTATGACGATCCCAAATTAGATATTGATTGGCCGCTTGCAGTAACCGACATTTCTGAACGCGACAAGAAACACTCATTGATTGAAATGAACTTTGAAGGAATTGGCCTATGAAGTGTCGGCACTGCGGAACGCTGCTCACCCACACCTTTTTGGACCTGGGCTTTGCGCCCCCATCCAACGCTTACCTTACTGAAGCGGATCTGACCACACCGGAAAAGTATTACCCGCTCAAGATCAAAGTTTGCGATGAATGCTGGTTGGTTCAAACGGAAGACTACGCGCAGGCAAACGAGTTATTTAATTCTGACTATGCTTATTTCTCAAGTACTTCAACCAGCTGGTTCGCTCATGCTAAGCGTTTTGCGCTCAACATAACCGAGGAACTATCCCTCGGCCCTGAGAGCTTTGTTATTGAAGTTGCATCAAACGATGGCTATTTGCTCAAGAATTTTGTGGCAGCTGGAATCCCGTGTCTAGGTATCGAACCAACTGCCAGCACTGCGCAGGCAGCAGAAAAGCTGGGCATACCGGTGCTGCGAGAATTTTTTGGTGAAAATCTAGGCACAAAACTCGCGGCGGAAGGAAAGCAGGCAGATCTAATTACGGGCAACAACGTCTATGCACATGTGCCCGACATCAACGACTTTACCAAAGGTCTCAAGGCGGCTCTTAAGCCAAGCGGTACGATCACTCTTGAGTTCCCGCACCTCTTGCGTCTGATCGAACAGAACCAGTTCGACACTGTCTACCACGAGCATTTTTCTTACCTATCGCTCTATACGGTGAGCCGGGTTTTTGGCTCAGCTGGCCTACGGATTTGGCACGTCGAAGAATTGCCCACGCACGGGGGTAGCTTGCGGATCTACGGCTGTCACGTCGACGATGCCCGCGTCACCCAAGCATCAGTTTTTGCACTAATGCAAGAAGAAGTGAGCCGTGGACTGCAACAATTAAAAACTTACCTGGGCTTTCAGCCGAAAGCCGATAAAATCAAAGACGATTTGCTTACATTCCTGATTGATCAAAAACGTGCAGGCAAAAAAGTTGTAGCATATGGTGCAGCAGCAAAGGGTAATACCCTACTGAACTACGGCGGCGTTAAGCCTGATTTGCTCGCCTTTGTGTGCGATGCGGCGGCTGCCAAGCAAGAGAAATATATGCCTGGTAGCCACCTTCCTATCTTGGCGCCAAGTGCAATTAAACAAAACAAGCCGGATTTCATTGTTATCCTGCCCTGGAACATTGCAGACGAAGTGACCAGCCAAAATAGTTTCGCTCGGGAATGGGGTGGAAAGTTCGTGACAGCGGTGCCGAAATTGACGATTCTATGATTCGAGTTCTTGTTACTGGTGCCACGGGTTTTGTTGGTCGGCAAGTCATGCGGGCGTTGTCAAAGTTTGATGTCGAGCTCGTGCCAGTTATACGTAAGGGAAAAGAAAGCGCGGTTAATACATTACCAAATGTAGTAGGTGTGATTGCATCCTGTGACATTTTTGCGGAGACTGAAGAGTGGTGGCAAGAGCAGTGTCGTGAAATAGACTTGGTCATCCATGCCGCATGGTATGCCGAGCCAGGTAAATATTTGCAGGCGTCACAAAACATGGATTGCCTTATAGGTTCTCTGAATCTAGCTAAAGGAGCTGCAAAATCTGGCGTAAAGCGTTTTGTCGGCATTGGCACATGTTTTGAATATGACTTAACTCTTGGTGTATTGTTGGTGGATACCCCCCTCAAACCGCTGACACCTTATGCCGCTGCGAAGGCAGCACTCTATTTAAGCTTGTCACAATGGCTGCCAACACAATCTACGCAGTTTGTTTGGTGCCGCTTGTTCTATCTCTATGGCGAAGGTGAAGACGAACGTCGATTGGTGCCCTACATCCGAACCCAGCTAGAAAAAGGTCAGCCAGCTGAATTGACGAGCGGGAAGCAAATTCGAGATTTTTTGGATGTTACCGAGGCTGGAAAAATGATTGCGAGCATAGCACTCAGCGAACAGAATGGGCCGATCAATATTTGCTCTGGCGTGTCAATTACTGTTAGGCAGCTTGCAGAGCAGATTGCAGATGAATATGGCCGCCAAGATTTACTTAGGTTTGGTACTCGCCAAGATAATTTGATCGATCCGCCTTGCGTTATTGGGGTGCGCTAAAAATTAAATCGCAAGAACTGGTTCTTATCTTTAACTATATTGAGGAAATTTATGAGTGAATTTCAGAAGGAAGTAAAAGATCGTATCTTCGCTAATGGAGCAAATGCTCAGCTTATCTACGCAGCCAAACAATTTACACTTCAATCAACTTTGCCAAAGTATTCGTATAACTTTTCCAGTCTAGGTCGACCAATCATTCAGTATCCACAAGATATGGTCGCAATGCAGGAATTGATCTGGGAAATCAAGCCGGATTTAGTTATTGAAACGGGTATTGCCCATGGCGGCTCACTCATATTGAGCGCATCTATGTTGGCGCTACTCGATATGTGCGAAGCTATCGAAACGGGCATAATCCTTGATCCCAAAGTGTCGAAGCGCAAAGTGCTGGGGATTGACATTGATATCCGCGCTCACAATCGGGCAGCGATTGAAGCGCACCCTATGGCTTCGAGAATTCAAATGATTCAGGGCTCAAGCATTGCTCCTGAAATTATTGAGCAGGTGCGGCAGGTCGCGAAAGGTTACCAGCGCATTCTCGTTTGCCTTGACTCAAATCACACGCACGACCATGTGCTTGCCGAGCTGGAAGCCTACGCGCCATTGGCGAGTGTTGGTAGTTACTGTGTCGTGTTCGATACAGTTGTTGAAGACTTGCCGGCTGAAATGTTCCCTGACCGCCCTTGGGGTCCTGGAGACAATCCGAAGACAGCCGTGTGGGAATATCTGAAAACGCATTCGGAATTTGAGATTGATAAATCAATTGAAAACAAACTGTTGATTACTGTGGCATCAGATGGTTACTTGAAAAGATTGTTTTAAAATTAATTGTATTAAAATAAAAATTAATATTTATGAATTGTACGAACTAATCGTGAATCAGTCAAAAATTCATATGTTTTGTATCGGACATACAAAACTTTCAATTAAATTGCCCGAAGAGGCTTACTTGATAAGAACTTGTAGGGGTTTTTTGCCCGATAGTGTTCATAGAAATTTAATATCTTTAGATCAAGTATCTGATGAAATTGACTATTATTATCCGTTTTTGGGTGGGACGGCTGGTGTATTCGCAGTTGCGGATTTGATTAAAAATGGGATGGTTTCTGTTAATCAGCTTGATCGAATCATGGTTTTTCAGCAGGCAAAATATGTTAGCCCCAAAGTGTCTTCAAGACAATCTAAACTTTACAAAAGCGCTGGAATTCTTTACCAATCTGAGGCTGACGATTTAAATATAAGTGAAATTTTTTCTGAATGGAATAGAGATTTTTTATTTTCTTGGCCTGCATACTTCAAAGGAAGAACAGATAAAGGGACTATTTCGGAAAACTATGCTATTAGTCACAAATTTCAAGATTTTTTGAATTTTTTTTCTGTTGCTATCGATTTGGGTATAGTTTCACCGGACGATTTTATTGACCTTTTTAACGATAATATACTAATACCAGGTGGTGCTTGCCTTGGTGTTTTTCCAGTTGAATTTTTTATCAGACATGTAAATTCATTACGATTGGCTGCCTTAGGCTACCTTGATAGATTTAGACCAACCGGACATTCAAGGGTTCAGCGAATTGCAGCGGCGTATTGTGTGGAACGATTGTCTTCACACCTTTTAAAAATGGAGATGAAAAAAAATTATGGGGCAAATGAGAATGAATTTTTTGGCGAATTGGTTATGGTTGTTCCAGATGGTGAAGATTATATACCTGGCTCTACATCAAATTTCAGATAATAGAGAAACTATCAAATTAAATATTAATAGATTTAGTTATAATTGATATGCGTAAGGGAATTGTATTGGCCGGCGGCTCTGGCACGCGTTTGTACCCGGCGACCCTGTCAGTGTCGAAGCAGTTGCTGCCGGTATACGACAAACCCATGATCTACTACCCGCTCACCAGCCTGATGATGGCCGGCATGCGGGATGTGCTGATTATCTCCACCCCGCAAGACACCCCGCGCTTTGAACAGCTGCTGGGAGATGGATCGCAGTGGGGCATGAATCTTTCGTACTGCGTGCAACCATCACCGGATGGTCTGGCTCAGGCGTTTATTCTCGGGGCGGATCATGTGGGCAATAACCCCAGCGCGTTGATTCTGGGCGACAACCTCTACTACGGCCATGATTTCACCACGTTGCTGAACCGGGCTGATGCTCAGACGTCGGGTGCCTCTGTCTTTGCCTATCACGTTAAAGACCCGGAGCGTTATGGGGTGGTTGAGTTTGATGCCACCGGTAAGGCCCTCTCCATTGAAGAGAAACCAACTAAGCCGAAAAGCCGTTATGCCGTGACCGGCCTATACTTCTATGACAACCTAGTTGTCGATATCGCGAAGAGTATTAAACCCTCGCCACGGGGTGAATTGGAAATCACTGATGTGAATAAAGTATATCTGGAACAAGGCCAGCTCAATGTCGAGATCATGGGTCGTGGCTATGCTTGGCTCGACACCGGTACCCATGATTCGCTCATCGAAGCGTCACAATTCATTCAGACCATAGAACAGCGCCAGGGCTTTAAAGTCGCCTGCCCAGAAGAAATTTCTTTCTCCAAAGGTTGGATTACGATAGAAAAATTAGAAAAATTAGCTCAGCCATATTTAAAAACTGGCTATGGCCAATACTTAATAAATCTTATTAAGTATTGATTTAAAAAAATTTTATGTTTTTTTAATTATCGTAAAAAAATTTATTAAGATTAAAATAATGTCGATATTGGATAGACTACCATGAAGCCAACACCAATTAATGAGTTTCATAATGAGCATGTGCTACAAATGATTCCTGCTGAAACTAGAAATATAATTGAAGTTGGGTGCAGCTCCGGGGCTCTAGCTAAAAAGTTCAAAGAATTACAGACGGGTAGCAATTGGATTGGTGTTGAAAAAGACGCTGAATATGCTGAATTGGCACGTAGATACTGCGACAAGACTATCGTTTTGGATTTAGAAAACTGTGGTTCTGAGTTTTATGAGTCCTACTCTGATCGTGATTGTTGGATATTTGCTGATGTGCTTGAGCATTTTAAAGATCCTTGGAGCGTTGTTAAAAATATTCGAAGTGTTATCCCCAAGCACGGATCAGTGATTGCATGTGTCCCTAATATTCAATATTGGGTAGTTTTGGCTTCCTTGGCTGTTGGCAACTTTCAATATGAAGATCAAGGAGTTATGGATAGAACTCATTTAAGGTGGTTCACTAGGAAATCTTTATTTCAATTGTTCGAGGACGAGGGTTTCATAATTGCAGAAGGTGTAACAAGGTTTGCACACCATCCGGATCAAGGCATACTTGAACTAATTGGTAAACTTGCAGAGAGAGTTGGGAGTGATCCTGTTGCTGCTATGAATGATGCGATTCCAATGCAATATGTTGTCCGTGCCGTTCCGCGTTGATGCAAGCGCCTGCAGCTTGAAACCTTAATTCAATGCATTTATCAGCATTACAATAGACTCGACAATTATGAAAGCCACCCCAACCAAGATCCCCGACGTCATCGTTATCGAACCCCGAGTCTTTGGTGACGAACGTGGTTTCTTCTTCGAGAGCTTTAACGAAATGGCTTTTCGTGGAATAACTGGGGCGAACGCATCTTTCGTCCAGGACAACCACTCCAGATCCGTCAAAGGTGTTTTGCGTGGATTGCATTACCAGTTACCACCTAAAGCCCAGGGAAAACTCGTCCGTGTTGTTCAGGGAGAGGTCTTTGATGTGGCTGTCGACATCCGCAAAGACTCCCCGACCTACGGCCAATGGATAGGCGAGATGCTGTCTGCTGATAACAAGAGACAGCTTTGGATTCCACCCGGCTTTGCCCATGGCTTTCTGACGTTGTCCGAGACGGCAGAGTTTCTGTACAAGACCACCGACTACTGGTCAGCGGAACATGAGCGCGCCATTCTTTGGAACGACGAGATGCTAAAAATTGCATGGCCGCTCGATAAACTCAATGGGGTTGCCCCGGTGTTGGCTGCCAAAGACAAAGTAGGTGCTACACTTTCAGATGCGCAGATGTTTTAGTGTGGGCTGGTGGGTACTTTTCAAAATCAAGTTTGATGACAAGGGTAGTATATGGAAGTGGCATCTTTAATTGACCAGGGTATTGAACTTCAGAAACAAGGAAGTCTAGAGGCCGCAGAACGCATCTACCAGCAGGTTAAGATGCAGAATCCTAACAATCCGGATGCAAACCATCTGTTGGCGATTATTCGCAATCAAGAAGGGAAAAAGAAGGAGGCGCTCAATCTTGTCAATATAGCTATCAATGAAAATCGTTGCGCTGTCTTTCTCAATACGCGGGGCATGATTTTCATTGACCTTCAACACCTTGATGAAGCGCAAAACGACCTAAGGTCTTCACTCAAGCTGGATCCTTTCTATCCTGAAGCCTTTAACAATCTTGCAATAGTTCAGCACCGTCAAGGTAATCTGGGTAAGGCCTTGATTAACGCGCAAAAAGCGGTAGAACTCAACAATGAGTTCCCTCAGGGGTGGGCAACATTGGGCTCTATTTTTTTTGATAAAAAAGAATTCGATGCAGCAGAAGACGCCTTTAAGAAAGCACTTGCGCTAAACGCAGATATTCTAATTGCTCAAGTCAATCTGGCCAAGATTGCATATGTGCGTGGTGAAACTGATCAAGCAATGTCGATGTTCACGGAGCTTGAAGAGAAGTTCGTACTTGCACCGGGTATTTGTTACCCTCATGCACAGCTACAGATTGCTGGAGGGGCGTTGCCTGAGGCTGCTGCTCTAATACGCCTGTGCTACGAAAGTAACAAAGACTGGTCTGAGTTGCCTGGATTAATTGAACAAAACACCTTCTTTGGTGTTTTGTGCCAGGTTTGTACCTACACTGGCGAGGTGCTGGGTGATCGCGATACCGCCTTCAAAATTTACCAGAAAACCGTGGAACATGTCCCGCGCATGGGGCACGTGATATGGAACAACATAGGTAAGATCTTCTTTGACCTTCATCGTCTGGATGAAAGTATTTTTTATACAAAAAAAGCCTTGGAGGCGCCCGTAACGACGCCAGAAGCTAAAGCTATGGCATTCAACAATCTGGGTGTTTTTTACATGGCCAAGGAAGATTCGCCGGCGGCGATTGAAAATTTTAAAAATGCATTAGATGCTCAGCCAGGTCAAGTTCTTGCGCTAGGGTGGCTCCTCAAGGAAAAGGCTCATATTTGTGATTGGGATGGCTTTGCCGAGTTGAGGGATCAGGTGGATTCGATTCGGCAAACGGAGAATAAGGCTGCTATAGCCCCTTTTACGCCTTTGGCTGTTTACAATGATCCGCAAGCGCTCAAGTATTGGGCAACACTTTCCGCGCATGAAATCTTTGATGCAACAGCCAGGCAGGCTGCGGGAATTGTGCTTCCAGAACTACGTAAGCCCGGAAAATTTAGAATTGGATATTACTCATTTGACTTCAGAAATCACCCGGTGGCTTATCTAACGGCGCGATTGTTTGAGCTTCATGATAGAGAAGAGTTTGAAATCTTTGCATATTCTTATGGACCGAGTGATGGATCATTGATACGGCAACGAATAGAGAATAGTGCGGATTTGTTTGTTGATCTCGAAAAGATGTCTGTCGTCGAAACAGCGCGGCGCATTGCGGAAGATGAAATTGATTTCTTGATTGATCTAACGGGTAATACCAAGCATCACCGATGCCAGGCTCTCGCTTTGAGGCCAGCCCGAAAGCAGGCCCATTGGCTAGGCTTTATCGGAACCATGGGCTCGAATTATTATGACTATATTATTGCCGATGCCGTTGTTGCACCGATGCAGAATCAGGGAGATTTTGTAGAGAAAATTCTTCAACTAGAGTCGGGTTTTCACATCGCTGATGATAGCCGTGAAGTCAAACGATGCCAGGAAAATCGCCAGCAGTTGGGGCTTCCAGAAAAGGGAGTTGTTTTTGGGTGCTTCGCACAAACGTTTAAGATTCAGCCCGAAATGTTCGATTTGTGGATGCGTATATTGAAACAAGTGCCTGGCAGTGTGCTTTGGTTGGCTAACGGTCCCCAAGGTTCACATGAAAATTTGCGGAAAGAAATGCGTGCTAGAGGAGTAGAGCCTGAGAGACTTGTTATTGCGCAACGATGTGATCGCGATCAGTACTTGTCGCGTTTTACGTTGATGGATGTGCATCTGGACACATTCCCATACACTTCGGGCACCGTGGCCAGTGACGCTCTATTCAGCGGATGTCCGTTAATTACGTTGACTGGCGCAACCATGGTTTCACGTATGGCTGGAAGCATTTTAAGGCATGCGGGATTCCCGGGGTTGGTTGCAGAAAGCAGTGAGGAATACGTGGAGAAGGCGGTGCGACTTGGGATTAATTCAGAAGAAAGACTGGTTATCAGAAACGAACTGTTGCAAAAAAGAAACGGTGGACAGCTCCTGGCTACAAAAAAAGTTGTCGAGAGCTTGGAGAAAACTATGAAAAATGTGTTAAGTTAAGCTTAATAAACCGAATTTCCGCATACTGTACAAATCTGCTTAAGGCTTCTGAAAAAATATGTCGAATAAACAATGGGTTACTAAGAAAAAAGTGGCGGCAAAAATCAGTCCGCTTCTTGCGTTGCTATTGGTTGCGGGTGGGTTTGCTTTAACCTTGCCTATTGCAGAGAAAGCTGAGGCGGCCGATGAAGTTATTACGACTTCAGATCCTGGTGGTGCTTCTGGGCTTCTTGCTACCGACTTAGGCGCCAGTGCTACCACGCTGACAGCGGGTGCACTGACCGCCGGTACGGCTACCGTCACTAATCTGACGGCAGGTACAACCAGCACGGGTGCACTGACCGCCACGACAGCTACTGTCGGAACCCTGAGTGCCAACGGTGCCAGCGCTACCACGCTGACAGCGGGTGCACTGACAGCCGGTACGGCTACCGTCACTAATCTGACGGCAGGTACAACCAGCAC
>JACCDN010146657.1_pt1 | contig 16329 bp, 19 predicted proteins | sample 7441691 | NCBI WGS metagenome assembly JACCDN01 (sample SAMN15323439, study PRJNA562643) | freshwater metagenome | isolation source: river surface water | place: USA:Blue River Watershed | collected 2017-08-16
ATGTTTCGTCAGGTTGGAATAGAAATACACTATTTTGATGAGGGAGTGGAACAATATTCAAATCAATAATTTCTTGTATGTCAAAAAAAATCGTCTTTGGTTTTACTGGTCTTATCTCAAGTGGAAAGGGGACAGTCGCATCGTATCTTGAAAAAAAATATGGAGCCAGTACCTATCGTTTTTCAACCATGCTTCGAGACCTGCTTGATCGTATTTATGTAGAACAAAGCCGCGATAATATTATCAAAATTTCTGAGTCAATACGCTCTTTGTTTGGAGAAGATATTATGGCCAAAGCGATTGCCAAAGATGTCGAAAAAGATGCACATCCTCTGATTGTAGTAGAAGGAATTCGCCGCCCAGCAGATATTGAGTACCTCCGTAAGCTTCCAAACTTTGTGTTGGTAGAAATTTTTGCTGATCCAGAAATTCGCTACAAACGACTTATTTCTCGCGGAGAAAACTCTGATGATAATAGCAAAACGTACGAACAATTTTTGGCAGATCATCAGCGTTCAACAGAACTGAGTATTTTGGAAGTGATTCCTTTTGCGACTGAGCGAATTGATAACAATGGCGATGAAGAGGCACTCCATACTCAGCTCGATGAACTTATAAAAAAATATACCTAATTTCATGCAAGTAAAGATCAAACGGATTGATAAAACACTCCCGCTCCCAGAGTATCAAACTTCTGGTGCGGTTGCTTTTGATATTTATTCTCGGGTTGATACCATTATTCCTGCCAAAACGGTTGCGAGAATTCCAACGAATCTTATTATCGCGATTCCAAAAGGATACATGCTTTCAGTTGTTACTCGCTCGAGTACACCAGTCAAAAAAGGACTTTCTCTTCCACACGGAATGGGTGTGATTGACCAAGATTATTGTGGAGATACAGATGAGCTGCTCTATCAGGTGTACAATTTTACAGATCAAGAAGTAAAGATCGAACGAGGAGAGCGTATTGGTCAGGCCATGTTTTTGCGAGTAGATCAAATGCAATGGGAAGAGGTCGAAACCATGGACGCAAAAAATCGTGGTGGATTTGGGACCACTGGATCATAAATTTTTTATGAAAGCCTATCTTGACATCGTACAAAAAATTCTCGAAACAGGAGAACTCAAAAATAATCGAACAGGAGTTGACGCGCTCTCGATTGCTGGTGCCTGTTTTGAACATGATATGAGTCAGGGTTTTCCCATGCTTACGACCAAAAAAGTTCCATTCAAGGTCGTTGCTTCTGAGCTTGAATTTTTTATCAAAGGTATTACAGATAAACAATGGCTTCAAGAGAGAAATAATCATATCTGGGATGAATGGGCAGCACCACAAAAAGCTCCCTATGGACATAGCGAAGAAGCTAAACAGAAAATGCTCGAAGAGCGAGATCTTGGACCAATTTATGGGTTTCAGTGGCGTCATTTTAACGGAAAATATGAAAGTTATGATTCAGACTATTCTGGACAAGGCGTTGATCAGCTCAAAAAACTTGTTGAAACTTTGAAGTCAAATCCCAATGATCGCAGAATGATTGTCTGCGCTTGGAATCCTTCTATGCTTGGTCAAATGGGATTGCCGCCCTGTCACTACGCTTTTCAAGTAACGGTTATTAACGGTAAATTAAATCTCCTCTGGAATCAACGTTCTGTCGATACCATGCTTGGACTTCCATTTAATATTACAAGTTATGCACTTCTGCTCCATCTACTCGCCAAAGAAGCGGGACTCCAAGAAGGCAAGCTGGTTGGATTTTTGGCAGATACACACATTTATGTAAACCATATCGATGGAGCCAAAGAACAATTAACCCGTGATTACAATAAGTATTCACTTCCAAAAATTGAAACAGAAAATTTTACGTCTCTTTTTGACTGGAAGTATACGGACTCAAAAGTCATTGGATACGAAAGTTATCCAAAAATTGAATTTCCTATTGCTGTTTAATATGATTACACTGGTTGCTGCTCTTTCTCAAAATAATTGCATTGGAAACAATGGCAAACTTCCTTGGAATATCAAAGAAGATATGGAGCACTTCAAAAAAATTACCATGGGGCATATTGTACTTATGGGCCGTAAAACGTGGGAATCAATTCCAGAAAAATTTCGACCACTGCCAAACCGAAAAAATATTATTATTACTCGGCAAGAAAACTATAGTGTCCCAGAAAATGTAGAAGTATATGAGACACTTGATGAACCTCTCGAAAAATATACAGATCAAAATATTATGGCCATTGGAGGAGCGGAAATCTACAAACAAGTCTTCCCGAAAGCTGATATTCTTGAAATTACACATATACATGAATTTGTTGACGGGGATGCCTTTTTTCCAGAAATAGACAAAAATATTTGGCAGGAAAAAAAACGAGAAGATTTTGAAAAATTTTCTTTTGTAACGTATAGCAAGTAAATATGTCCAAAGGAAAATTCATTATCATCGATGGCATTGATGGTTGTGGCAAAAGCACAATTCTTGATTTTTGGGTTGAACACCTAAAGGATCAGGGCAAGAAAATTTTTGTACTCAAGGAATATTGGAAAGAGCATCAAAAGCACCCACTTGCAGAAGAGCTCTCAGAGTATGATGTGATTGTCTCGGCTGAACCAACCTATGTCTGGACTGGTGCTGCTATACGACAGGAATTGATTCGAAATGGTACTGATTATACAAGCAGCTCTATTGCCAATGCCTATGCGCTCGATCGGATGGTTCTGTACAAGAGAGTATTGGTACCACTACGAGAAAGTGGCAAAATAATACTCCAAGATAGGGGAGTGAGTACATCGCTGTGCTATCAATCAGTTCAGTCAGGAGGACTATCACAAAATGAAATTGCTGCCATTGAGGGCAATGCCTATGCGCTTGAGCATGCTCCAGATCATTTGGTTTTGACACACATGCCAATTGATGAAGCTCTCAAAAGAGTTGGTGGGCGAACCGAAAAAAATGATGATGCTCTGTTTGAAAGAGCTGACTTTCTCACCAAAGCTCAGGAATGCTTTTTGAGTGAGCAATACCAACGACATTTTGTTAGTCGAGGTACCCAAATTCATCTCTTGAACTCGACCTTTTCTCTTGATATAATGAAAGTGCGTTCACAACAGTTGCTGGCAGATCTTTTATCTTCATAATTTAAGTTAGTTAATTTTTTTCTATGCTGCTTTCACCCGAAGATCTTATCAAACGTATGGTACAAGTGTACCGATTACACTGGGCTAGTCTCCTTCGCTATGTGGGTGTTACGTTTGGACTCTTTTTACTCCTTGGAATTTTCTTTATTGTTGGCGCTCTACTCCTCTTGGGGTTTGCTCTTCCAGAGAATAGTGCCGATCTTCCAAGGCTTTTTCAGAGCTTCTTTACGCTTCCATTTATCACTTTTGCTGTTGTTTTTTTGATTGCTGCCATACTCCTTGATACCTGGCTTGGGATTGCTGTCATTCGAACGACCTCTCGTGCTGTTCAAAATGAAGAAAAAATTTCAATCGGAAAAGAAATGAAGCAGAGTGCTCCACTTCTTTGGAAAAGTGTTGGTTCGGCCTTACTCTCGGGTCTCATTGCGGGTGGACCACTTCTGCTTTCATTGTTGCTCTGGGCGATATTTAAATTCATGGGATTTGGAGCCGAAAATCCTATGACTTACGTTATTATCCTTCTTGGTATATATGGTTTTTTTCATTTGATTTACTTTGGTCTCAAGTTTGTTTTTTCTTCTTTGGCCGTAGGTATTGATCATGTTGGGGTAGTGGAATCATTGAAAAAAAGCAGTACCTTGATGCAAGATCGTTGGTGGGCAGTAGTGGGAAGACTCTTTTGTGCAGGACTCGTCCTTCTTATTCCTTACTATCTTTTTAGCTTTTTGATTGAAATCGATGGATTTATTGGTATATTTTTTGGACTGGTTACTTTTGTCTACTATATTGGTGTGCTCTTACCAATGTCATTTATCCCTTCGGTTATTCTCTATCATGAATTGAAAAAGATGCATGGACATCAAAAATAGCTACAAATACCCACGAAAGTGGGTATTTTTCTTGGCATTTCTTGAAATCTTTGGTATAATTTTCTTATCAAAGAAAGAATGAATGTTTCGTTCTTTCATATAAGTTTTTTTTATGTTGCTCTCTGCTAATGAGATTATCAACAAATCGCTCGAATTATTTAAACGAGATTTTAAAGTATGGCTTCCATACATGGCATTGAGTTTTGTTGCGGCACTGCTGAGTGTCCTCTTTGCGTTTAACCCAACAGTTTTATTACTTTTCAATACTCTGGGAGTTTCTTCTAATATCGTGCTCATCTTAAGCATCATAATCATGCTTCTTTTGGCATTATTTAACGTCTGGCTCAATTTGGGACTTACCAGAACAATTCATGAAAGACTCTTTAATCGTTCTGCTAGTGGTGTAGTAGAAAAGTTTCATGAAACAAAGCATATTTTGGCTCGTACGATTGGGATTTCTCTTTTGGTAACCATTATTATTACATTACCATTAATTTTGAGTTTTTCTGGACTTGCTTTTATTGGGTTCCAGAATCTCGTACTTGGCCAATTTCAAGGTGCTACCATTTTATATATCTTTTTTGCGCTTTTGGGTGTCTATGGTATTGTTCACCTGATCTATTTTTTCATTCGATATTCAATGAGTTATTATATTGTGGCTCTTGAAGAAAAGAATGTACGCGGAAGTTTGCATGAAAGTCACCTTTTAACCGAAGGAAGACTCTGGGAAGTTTTTTGGCGCTTATTTGCACCAGTACTTCTCTTTTTATTAATTTATGTTCTGTGCAATTATATTTTTGTGGCACTGGCAAAAAGTATTGGTGGAAGTTTTATGATAAATCTTGCCAGTATTCTTTCTTTGGCCGTTAGTGCAGCGGTGGCAGTATTAATAGCCATAGCCACGGTGATTCTCTACGAAGATATAAAGGCAAAATCTGTCGATGCTCCTTCTGCAAAAAAACGCTAAAATGAGTAAAAAATCATGAAAAGACCTGAACCAAAGGTCTTTTCTTTATTTTTTGATTATGGTAGAATCCACCCATACAAAAGACTTTTCTTTATGAAAAAATATACTCCCATCATCGGCATGGAGGTTCATGTTGAACTGAATACCGAAAGCAAAATGTTTTGTTCCTGCCCTCGCACCGTAGAAGGAGATGAAGCAAATGTTCATATTTGTGAAATTTGTCTGGCACACCCAGGAACTCTTCCTGTACCGAACAGTGCTGCCATTCGTGCAACCGTTTTAATTGGAAAAGCACTTGGTTGTAGTATTCGTGAAATTTCTAAATTCGATCGTAAACATTATTTCTATCCAGATTTACCAAAAGGGTATCAGATCTCTCAGTATGATGAACCTATTGCAGAAAAAGGATGTATTGATTTGCAATTCGTACTCGAAGAAAACATCCGCCCCAATGCTTCTATTGGAATTACTCGTGCCCATCTTGAAGAAGATACTGCCAAACTTTACCATGATACTGCTGGAACAACCTTAGCTGATTTTAATCGTTCTGGAACCGCCCTGGTGGAGATTGTCACCGACCCCGATTTTTTGACTGCGCTTGAAGCTAAGACTTTTTGTCAAGAACTCCAGCTCATTTTGCGTACTCTGGGTGTATCTGATGCTGACATGGAGCGTGGTCACATGCGTTGCGAAGCCAATATTTCGGTGCAAACACCAGGAAGTTTTGAAATTATACAGGGTGTTGTCAAACCTGTAACTAACACTCCGTTGAATAATAAAGTAGAATTGAAAAATTTGAACTCATTTCGTGCTGTTGAAAAGGGGATTGAGTATGAAATTAAACGGCAAACTTCACTCCTTGAACAAGGAGAAACATGGCCTCAAGAAACACGAGGCTGGAATGAGGATACAGAGGAAACCTACCCTCAGCGTGCCAAAGAAAGTGCCAAAGATTATCGTTATTTTCCAGAGCCAGATATTCCACCTTTTTCACCTTTGAAAATCGCTGGCGAAATTCATTTGCCCGAACTTCCAATAAATAAACGTACGCGTTTTCATGAAGAATATGGTTTTTCCTATGGGGACGCAAAGTTTTTAACAGAAAATAAAATCTGGAGTAATTTTGCAGAAGATGTTATGAGTGAGTTGGTAAATTGGCTCTCTGATTTACCAGAAGTGAAAGGAAATGCTGATGAAATTCGCGAAGAAAAACAAAATAAAATTGTACGTTTGGCCGGTGGTTGGATGACAACAAAACTGGTTGGAATTTTAAAGGAAAAAGGTCTTCGTATTGAAGACATAAAGCTCAGTCCTGAAAATTTTGCAGAGTTTGTTGCCTTGGTATTTGTAGGGCGAGTGAATTCAACCAATGCACAGAAACTTCTGCTTGATATGGTTGAATCAGGAGTTGATGCTGATCCAACCCATATTATGGAAGAAAAAGGATATGGACAAATTTCTGATGAAAAGAGCTTGGAAACTCTCGTTGAACAGATTATTACAGGTTACCCAGCACAAGCAGAGCAATTCCGACAAGGAAAGGATCCAATTATGAAATTTCTCGTTGGAATGGCTATGAAAGCCTCAGAAGGCAGCGCTGATCCAGTATTAGTAGAAAAAATATTACGAGAAAAATTGCACTAAAAAAGCACCGTATAGGTGCTTTTTTTTAGGTTCCAAGTTTATTAACAATGTCCTTGTATTGTTTGGTAGTGCGATAGCTAATTTTTCCTTGATTGTGAGCTGCACTGATATCCTTTTTCATGGCGAGCTTATCGTAACGAGTAATGCGTGAACCTGTCGCTTTGTGTTCCAGTCTATCTTCAATCGTTTTTTCGAGAACTGCTTTTTGGCTACTTGAAAGATGGCTAAATTTGGTACGATTCGTACGGAAAAATTTTCCAACTTGCTTGTGGAATCCACCTGTACCACCATGGTGCATACTATGGCCAGTGCCTACATTTAGGGGGCTTCCTGCATCCGATCCAGCTTTCTGAAGGGCTTTTTCTTTGGCCTGGCGTGCTTTGATCAAACGGCGAACATAGCTATATCGTTGTTCATCGAGTGCATTATTATCGGGCGCATTTGGATCATAAAAATTTTCATCATTCACCGATGTTTTTATATTTTTTTGATACCTTGAAACAGATGAGTAAGCTTTTGTCCCGCCCACACCGATTCGATTAATAGAGGTTGTTTTTTGTCCCATTGCCTCAGCCTTTGCTGAGAGCACTTGATTCATTGAAACGCGAGCATTATTTCTATCAACACGTTGCTGAAGACTACTCACGGCTGTTGATTGTGCACGACCAATATTGCTGGGTATTCCAATTTTCCCAATATTTGGAAGCTTATTTCCAAGGGGAGTTGAACCACCGATGACCGGAGGAAGATTAAGAGGCATATATTATTTTGCTAAAAAGTTTTTTACGAGCTCTTCTGCTTCTTCGTATGTTTTGCACCAATGAATGGATTTATCTCGTTTGAACCAGGTTAATTGACGACGAGCAAAGCGGCGAGTATCTCGCTTGAGATCTTCTATGGTTTTTTCTTTGGATTTTGTTCCTTCCAAATATTCACGAAACTGGCGGTAGCCAACACCACTCATGCTTGGAAGATCCCAAGAATATTTTTGTTTGAGCAATGCATCGACTTCTTCAATAAGACCTTGCTCAATCATGATATCAACACGTTCTTCTATTCTGTTGTAGAGTTGATCTCGAGAAAGCTCTGGTGCAATTTGGAGAAATTGAAACATGGAACCACCACGAGTACGCTGCGCTGAAAAGGGCTCTCCACTCAAAATACAAACTTCAAGCGCTCGAATGAGGCGGCGCTTGTTGTTTGGATCTATTCGTTCACTACTGATTGGGTCAAGGTTATGGAGAAGCTGAAGGAGTTCTTTTGAACTTTTTTCCTCTAATCCTTTACGGAGTTTTTTATTTGGAAGAACACGTGGAATATAAAGATTATCAACGAGTGCGGTAATATAAAGACCTGTTCCACCAACAATAATTGGTATATTTTTATTTTTTACTGCCAGTTTGATGTATTTTATCGCACGATCACGAAATTCTGCTGCCGTAAATTGTTTTCCTGGATCAAGAAAATCAATAAGATGATGGGGAATATCATTTACATAGTAGGTGCGTCTGAGTCCATTCCAACCTGCGTGCCAGCGCCATTCGCCGATGGACTTAGCCGTGCCAATATCCATTTTTTTATATACCTGTCTTGAATCAGCTGATATAATTTCTCCATTATATTTTTCAGCGAGACGAAGACTCCAATCTGTTTTACCAGAAGCTGTTGGACCCACAATAGCTATAACTTTTGGGAGAGATGCATCATTCACAAAAATTGTTCAAATTTTTTCTATTATAGCATGGAATAAGGCGAGCGTCAATTGAATTTTTTGGCTTTGTATAGGCAAAATATTATAGAATCTCTAATTATTTTATGGTATGATACAAACATCTCTCTATGGCAATCCTTTTTTTTCGTTTAAAACTATTTTTTTTGGATATTATGTATCAAGTGAATTGACACCAAGTCTGAGAAGAAAAATTTTTACTGTATAAAATCGAGAATGAGCGGAGTGATCTTATCATTCGTTTTGCCAAATTGGGTAATGATATCAATATGGCTTTGGCCGGGAAGAATATAGTACGGTGGTTTTTGCACAAGAGACTCAATAAGCTCGGCGGTTTGTTTTTTGATTAAAGGGAAATCATGCTCTCCCACAATGATCAAAAAGTGTGGAAGTGTACTGCTAATATAGTTCGTAGGAGAGTATTTTTTTTGTACTTCGTTCTCGGCGCTAAAAACTGGGAAGGATATTTCTTGGTTAAATTCATCAGTATGCGTCTGTACCATTTCAGGTATGTCGAGAATGCCTGAAAGATCAATAAATCCTGCTACAAAGGAATCAAGTGTTTTGCTTTTTAAAAGATCTTTATTTGTCCCAAGAAGGGTAACTATATGTCCGCCAGCGGAGTGGCCCATAAGATAGATTTTATGAGTGTCGCCACCATATTGAGACATATTTTCTACTGTCCAATCAATACCAGAAAGGACATCGTCAATCTGACCTTGAATTTGTGTTTCTGGTGCAAGACGATAGTTTTGTACGACAACACCGATACCGTTTTTGGCAAGTGTTGTACCTATGTTTCCATAGAGGCCTGTCGCAAAAGCATAATAATTTTTATCACCACTCATCCAGTATCCGCCATGTACAAAATGAACAAGAGGAAAGTTTTTTTTATTTTTTGGTATATATACGTCTAATTTGTGTTTGGGGTTGGTATCATCAATATAGGGAATATTTTTTATAATCTCTACGTCAGACTTGTTTTGGTAGGGAACAAGGGGGGCGTATTTTTTTATACAAAAAATTATTCCTCCAAAACTCACGGACAAAATTATCAGCAAAAGAATTATTTTGATATTCATATGTATTTTATTCACCTTTTCTATCAATGGTTCCAAGAATTCTTCCATCGAGAGAAATTTTGGTATCGCGATAAGTCCCAAAGGTTGTATTTGTTTTTGGATCTTCGTCAAGACCTGTAAAACACGTCCAGAGCATATGATTGGTGTTAAGTGTCCCGTGACAAGGATAGACTTCTCCACCAGTTGCTGTGGTATTAACGAGCTGGAGTTTTTTGATCGGATACAGGATTCCTTTGGAAAAGAAGAACATGATGTTTTCTTTTTGATTTCCTCTTAGTGTATCATACTGACTTTTTTCTTCACGTCCATCAAAGTAATATTTTCCGCTCAAAACATCGATACCTTCAGCCAAGTGACAAATATAAAAGATAGAAGCTGGTGGCTCTAGTACATCGTTGTTATATTTTGTAACTTGCGCAAGCAAATTATTGGCATATTCTTTGGTATAGATTTTTGGTTTAAGAATTGACCTTGCTTTGTCATTGGTACTGAGCATGTGGAGGAGATCTTCACTATAAACCAAACTATTTTCAAGTCCATAACAATCATCTTGGTTATAGTTCGTTATATAAAGATCATATCCATTTGTATTATTTACTTGGAGTTCTTTTCGAATTTTAAAGTATTCTGAATTTTGATTCAGATCTTCTTTGGTAAGCTCAGTGCTTGGAATTTCTTTTTGTGGCTCGGTAACGACTTGTGTGGGAGTATTTACTGGCTCTTGGTTTTGAGATTCACTCGAAACAGGTAAATGCTCGGGAGCCTCTGAATTTTTTGAGGCAGAATTCCAGCACCCGGCAAGAGAAAGTGTGCCGGCTATGAGAAAGAGAAAAAAAGAAAAGTTTTTCATAAAATAATGCTTAGTAAAGAGAAAAAAGAATCATCCAACGAAAGGATGATTCTATTGTAGACCACTTTACCACTTTCGTCTAGGACGTCCATTGGGTCTTGGTTTTGGTTGATTACCACCCTGAAAAGGGGCATTGTCTCTTCGTGGATTTTGAGGAGGTCTTTTTTGTCCGCCACGTCGGCGGTAATGCTGATTGCCTTCTTCAGACAAAATCGTTCGCATGGTTTCTGGAGGGAGTGGAGGAAGATCATTTGGAAGCTTTGAAACAGGAAGTGTTTTTTTGATCAAACGTTCAATACTCTGGATATCACCTTTTTGGTCTGGTGTTGCGAAAGAAATTGCTTTACCTGTTTGTCCAGCTCGTCCAGTTCGTCCAATACGGTGAACATAGTCTTCGCTATTGTCTGGAAGATCAAAGTTGATAACCAGCTCAATATTTTTTACGTCAATTCCACGAGCTGCAATATCTGTGGCTACGAGGACTCGAAATTTTCCAGTTTTAAATCCATCAAGGGCTTTGATGCGCTGGGTCAAAGATTTATTAGAATGAATTTCTGCAGAGGTGTGGCCAAATTTTTGGATATTTTGAGTTATTTTTTTAGCTCCATGCTTGGTGCGAGAGAATACAAGAACCGTTCCTGTATAATCTTTGAGGATTTTTTGTAGAAGTCGTATTTTATCTTCTTTACGGATAATGAAAATTTCTTGTTCTACATTTTTTGCAGCTGTCCCCTGTGGAGCTACTTCAATTCGTACCGGCATTGCCATATGAGTACTGGCAATCTTGGCAATTTCTGGAGGCATGGTTGCGGAAAAGAGGAGGGTTTGTCTTTCTTTAGGAAGAACCCGAAGAATCATCGCAATTTGAGGGGCAAAACCCATATCAAACATACGATCAGCTTCATCAAGTACGAGAATTTTTACCAGGTTCAATTTGAGTGTTCCTTGTTTCAGATGATCATTGAGACGTCCTGGTGTGGCAATAATAATATGCGGTTTTTGATTCAAAAGTTTTGTTTGTTTCCCCATGGATTCGCCTCCAATAACGACAGCGGTTCGTAGTCCAAGTGGTGTTCCAATTTTTTGCAAGGTTTCATTGACTTGAAGAGCCAGTTCGCGAGTTGGTAAAAGTATAAGCCCTTGTCCTTTGGTAGTTGCAAGGCGCTGAATCATTGGGATACCAAAAGCCAGGGTTTTCCCTGTCCCAGTTTGTGCAATACCAATAAGATCTTTGCCCGCAATTCCGGTCGGAATTGACTGATGTTGGATCGGAGTAGGGATCGTAAAATCAGCATTTCCGAGTACTTGAAGAAAATTTGGACTAATGCCAAGTCCTTGAAAACTCAAAGCCTGAGGCTCTGTAGGGTGTGTCATATATATATAATGTGACCCGATATCTATCAAGGGTCACATTTTGACACAAAGAAGTTCGAGTCTAGCCGAAAAAATCGGATAAATGAATAATTGTTCTTAGTATAGCAGAAAATTTGCCTTTTGTCAAGCTTGAGTATCACTTTTGTTCTTCACTGAATTTGAAAGAAGCGAGAATTTCTTTGAAAAATCCTTTGGCATCTTGAAATTTTTCTGGACTATAGGCCATACGGAAGACGTAACTATTCCCTTCATGAGAGATTTTGGCATCAAAAAATTCTCCTGCGCGAGTATTGGGATCGGTAAATGTAGAAAGTTGTGTTTTTATTCCAGCAATAACAACTTCTTCAGTAGAAAGAATTGTTCCTTCAATTTTTTCTTTAAATCGAATAAGTCCTTTTTCAACTAAAATATCAAGCTTGGCACCAGAGTCAAAGTAATTATAAATTGCAGGAGTACTGGTGGTAGAAGAGCTTTTCTCTGAATATCCTTTAAAATCAGGACTGAGGGCAATAAGTTCGGTGAGGCGAAGGTCTTTTTGATCTTCAAAATCTACTTTCCAATTTTGAGGAAGTTTGAGTGAAAAATATTTTCCTTTCACGGTTATATTTCTGATTTCTTGGTGAGAGCCATCTGATTTTTCGAGGTTGAAATATCCGAGAGTAAATGGAAAACCTGGAATGAGTCGATAATGAATTTTTCCTAAATATTGTCCTGGAGCGACTTCAACAATTTCATCAAGAACAGGGGAGATCCAAAACGGATTGCTACCAGTTTTATAATCAATTTTGAAAACAGACAAATTTTTATCCCGTAATCCTAGGCCAGTAGCAGTAGAAAATGGATATTTTTCTTCGAGTGTTTGACCTTCAGTACCAAATACATTTTTTCCACTTTCAGTATCGGCAGAAAATGTCTTCCCTTGCCAACTTCCTTTGTAAAAGTCAGTCGATCCGGCATAAAATCCATTTGGAAAAGGAGCAGGAAGGGTACCTTTGGTAAATTGATCTTGATAGGAACTGTTGTTCATACGATACGTCTGGAATGTTCCAAGAATAAGGAGGATAACAAGAAAAACACCGATTGCTACCAAAATTTTTATGAGTATTTTCATAAGCGAATGATTGATTGAAGTAAATATGGACTCCACATCGGTGGAGATAGAACGAAAAATTATTCTTCTTTTTTGAGAAGAAGACAGGCTGAATTGATACAATAGCGATTGCCTGTTTTGGTTGGTCCATCAGGGAATACATGACCCAGGTGTCCGCCACAACGACGACATAAGACTTCGGTGCGTCTCATACCATGATCAGTGTCTTCTCGTAGTTCTATATTTTCCAAATTTTTTGGTTCATCAAATGATGGCCAGCCTGTGCCAGAGTCAAATTTTGCATTACTACTAAAGAGTTCATTTCCGCAGGCTGCACAGGTAAAAATACCTTTGTCGTGCGAATCGACATATTGACCACTAAAAGGTCGTTCGGTTCCTTTGCCACGCAAAATTTCGTATTGTTCTGCACTCAGTTCTTTTTTCCATTCTTCTTCGGTTTTTTGGATTTTGTCTGGCATAGCGGAAAAATAAATATATTTCCAGTAGATTACAAAATTTCAATGAGCTCAATTTCAAAAATAAGATCTTTGCCTGCCAGTTCATGATTGGCATCGAGGGTTACATTTTCTTCATTCACATCAGTAACTGTGAGGACAGATACTCTTCCGGTAGGATCAGGGACTTGGTATTTGTCTCCAACTTGGGCACTGAGATGGGCTGGAAATTGTGCACGTGGAATTACGAGAAGCATTTCAGGTCGGTGTGGCCCATATCCATGCTCTGGAGCAATGGTGACTGTGATACTTTCTCCTACAGAGAGGCCTTCGACTCCTTGATCAAATCCTGCAATGACCATACCACCACCGAGTACAAACTCGAGTGGATCTCGCTGGGCCGAAGAGTCAAATACGGTTCCATCAGTGAGTTTTCCGGTATAGTGTACTTTTACTTTGTCTCCTTTTTTTGCTTTTGACATAATGTTATTTTTTAGAAGTATCTTGTACTATTTCGCCATCTTTGAGACCAATGATACGGCCGGCTTTTTTTGCATATTCATCTTCGTGGGTTACCATGATAATGGTTTGACCTTCTTTGTGCAGTTCAAGAAATGATTCCATTACTATGTGAGAACTTGCCGAATCCAGATTGGCCGTTGGTTCATCGGCAAAGAGGATTTTTGGGTCATGGGCAATGGCACGCGCAATAGAAACACGCTGCTGTTGACCACCTGAAAGTTGGCTTGGAAGATTTTGAAATTTTTCACCGAGTCCAATTCGGGTCAGTGCTTTTTTTGCTTTTTCGTAGGCTTGTTTTTTTGTCATGCCTTGCATGATCATCGGCAGTCCGACATTTTCAAGTGCGGTGAGTTCGGGCAGGAGGGCATAGTCTTGGAACACATAGCCAAGTTTACTGAGGCGGAGAGCCGTTTTTTGGGTTTGGGTCAGCTTTGATGTATCCACTTCATCAATAAAAATTTCACCGCTCGTTGGTTCATCAAGCAGAGAAATTTGGTAGAGGAGGGTGGATTTTCCTGCTCCGGATGGTCCGATAATAGCAACAAATTCGCCATCGTGGATTTCGAGGTTGATGTTTTTGAGAACCGTGAGTTCGAGTTCTCCTTCACCGTATTTTTTTAAAATGTTTGTAGCTCGGATCATATTAGCGTCCTAAAATAGAATCAAGGGTATTTTTGCGGACAATGAGTTTGGCAGGGAGGTATCCAGCAAAGATCGTGACGGTAAAGAGAATAGCCACACGCACGGCAGCGCCACTGGCGGTTACAACAAGAATTCCGTCTGAAAATGGAAAGTCGATCGGGTTGGCATCAAAAAATGGCCTCAGGAATCCAAAAGTGAGAAGAAGACCAATGGTAGAACCCACGGCTCCATAGAATATGGCCTGGAACATGTAGGAAAAAATAATCGCTCGTGGACTAATCCCGATTCCTTTCATAATACCAATGAATTTGCGCCTCGTGACTGCATTGATAAAAATCACGATAAATATGGTAATGGAGGCAACAACGAGCGCGATCGAAGAGAGAGCATTGCCGAGCAGTGACATGGTGGTCTCAATATCGCGAAGAAATGAAGGGATAGCATCATCAGTGGTCTGTATACGTGCATCATTGCTGCCCATAAAGGCTGTGATTTCAGCCACAAGATTGTCAGCGTTGGCATAATCTGTTTTGATCGCAATTTCATGAACTTGCTGCTGGTTTATTGGAAGGAGCCTTTTGAGTTCATTGTCATGGACAAAGAGGCGTGTAGAAACTTCATCTACTTTTGTTTTTACAATTCCTTTGATGATAAAATCTTTTTGTACTCGATTGCCGTCTGGTGTTGTAAACGAGACGCGTACACGACTTCCAATATCAACATTTTCGAGCAGATCAAGTCCTGGGATATTGGCATCGGCAAATGAAGAATATTTTTTGATCATGTTGGCGCCAATCAGAGCATATCCTTCTTCGCCGACTTGAAGATTCTGTCCATATTTTATGAAACGAGAAAATTGGGTCAGGGTTTCTTCTTTTTCAAGGTCAATTCCGACCATACGGATTCCAATTCGATTTTGTCTTTCATCTTTGCCAGGGAGTCGGTTGAGTGTGCCAAGGACTTGTACTGATTGGGTAATGCGAGGGGAAATAGCATCAACCTTGCTATGATTTTCAAGATAAGAAATAAGATTTGGTGAGTTTTCAATATAGTTTTTGCCAGGGGCTGAAGTAATGAGCACTTCTCCTGAATAGCTCTCACGAAATTGTTTGAATGAACCAGAAATAAGACCTACAAGGAGTCCTGAAACGACCACCAGATTGAGAAAGGTCAAAATCATGATGAATATAATGAGGGTGGTGGTACCCTTGCCAGAACGACGAATTTGGCGCAAAGCCAAAAAAAATCCTACTTTGAGGGAGTTGAGGGTATTTTTCAAAAAAGTAATAAAAGTATTGCCTGACATGAAAAAAGTAGTTAGGTACTCTAATTTGTTTGAGTATAGCGGATATTGATTCTTTTTTCAAGAGCAAAAGGTTTTTATACCCAGCCTTCTCTTTTATAAATTTTAATACTATATTTAGTTTAAAAATTTCTTTTTCCAGTGGGGAAGAAAGAGAGAAATCAATCCTGCCACCGAAGAACCAATTATTCCAAAAACCAGATCCCGTATGGTGTCACGCCTGATGTCAGATCCATAAACTCCATAGATGTGTGTTTTCAGGAGAGAGTCAGAGAGGTATTCAAAGAGTTCCCAGCCAATCCCCAAAAAGAGGGAAAGAGAAAAGGCTATGAAAATGGCAGATAATGACCGAATTTCAAATCTTCTTTTAAAAAAAATTGGGAGAATCAAGACACAAGAAAAAGGAATCAAGAAATGAATGATTTTATCAAATTCAAAGCCGATTCTGTAAAGTTGGTACAGACCAAGATCTCCAAGAGCATTGAGAGTTATGATAAAGACGAGCAACCCTTGGAGCATTTGGACGGCTTGATTTTTGGTAGATGCATTTGGATTTTGATTGTTGACTCGTAATAGTCGCGGTACAAAATAAATCACCCCAGCTCCAAAAAGTGCTGCGAAACCCATATATCTCACATCATAAAATGATGGAAAAAAAGAAAT
>JACCDN010418439.1_pt1 | contig 16318 bp, 17 predicted proteins | sample 7441691 | NCBI WGS metagenome assembly JACCDN01 (sample SAMN15323439, study PRJNA562643) | freshwater metagenome | isolation source: river surface water | place: USA:Blue River Watershed | collected 2017-08-16
GCCTGCTCGCTATAACTAGACTTGTGTCTAACAAGAAAGAGCCGAAAAATGAATATGACTATCAAGACTATCAATAAGAGTAATCTGACCAAACTCTCAAAATTACTGGCACCGATTTTCTGCCTGGCCCTTGGTCTGTGCACTGCACTTTCTGGCCATGCCGCCGAGGTGATTTCAGCCCAAGCTCGCCTGATTCCTTTTGAGGTTGAAACTTCGCAAATAGCACAAATCGAAATCAAAATCGAATTGCCTAAAGGCTTTAAAGCCTACGAAGACAAATTCAAATTAGAAATCGTCGACTATCCCGACTTCAAGCTCGCGGCAATCAAAGTTTCGCCAACTCATGAAATTTTTGACAAATTCAGCAAAAAAAATAAAATGGTGGTCACGGACAACGCAATCATCACCTCTGTTTTTGAGGTACCGGTGCTGCAAACGAATGGCGAGCAAACCTATAAAATAAAATTAAGTTATCAGATGTGTAACGAAAATTACTGTCTATTTCCAGCTAATGTCATCACCGACATGCATTTCAAAGCGATCAACAAAAGTACTGACAACAACGACGACCAAAACATCAGTTTTTTCAATTTGTCTTTTAAACAAGTGTTTAGCAAGGGCTTGGGCTGGGCCTTTTTCTTTGTATTTATCTTTGGTTTTTTAACTAGTTTTACTCCATGTATTTACCCAATGATCCCAATCACCCTGGCAATTTTGGGACGAGAGGCCCATGCACGCAGCAAATGGCAAAATTTTTTAGTCAGTTTTACTTATGTCACAGGCATCGGTGTTACGTTTTCTGGCCTTGGTGTTTTAGCGGCCAGTTCTGGCTTGTTATTTGGTTCATTCATGTCATCGCCATGGATATTGGGCTTGGTCAGTTTGGTTTTTCTGGCAATGTCTTTATCCATGTTTGGTTTGTATGAAATTGAAGCTCCGCAATTTTTGCGTGATGGCACTTTGTCTAAGCTCAAACTGCACGGTTATGCAGGCGCGCTGGCTTCCGGAATGCTTGCAGGTTTTGTGGCTTCTCCGTGCGTCGGTCCAGTGTTAGTCGGCATCTTAACGTTTGTTGCTCAAAGCAAAAATATTTGGTTGGGATTTTGGTTGTTGTTTACTTACTCATTCGGCATGGGTTTGATTTTCTTGATTCTTGGTCTATCTTCAGGATTGACCAAGAAGTTACCAAAATCTGGTCCTTGGATGTCGCGTGTGAAACTGACATTTGCCATGATCATGCTGCTGGCTTCTGTTTATTATATGAAAATGATTTATGATATTATTGGCAAATCTAATTCCACAGAAGGCTCAACTGTAAATACAAATACAGAGACGAATACAACGTCGAATGCTATTAATGCCGAAGCAAAAAGCCAATGGAAAAAATATTCCGCACAAGAACTGGCTGACGCCGCCAAAAATCACAAACCTGTATTAATTGATGTTCGCGCCGACTGGTGCGCTGCCTGCTTAGAGCTTGAAGAAAAAACATTTGCAACAGAAGGTTTTGCAAGATTGGGAGAACAATTTGTTTTACTGAGAGTCGATGCCACCCAAAGCACACCAGAGGTTGATGCCATTCGTGATCAATACCAACTGGTAGGATTACCAACACTGATTTTTATTTCGCCAAACGGCAAATGGTTGCAAGAAATGTCTGTCAGCGAATTCATACCTTTTGAAAAACTAGAACCCATCATGCAAAAGGTATTAAGCACTCAGTAACGAGTGCCTTTAAAATTTGGTTGGATTGATTACATTCTTTTTAATTTAGCAATTTCAGATTTGGCGTCGTTCAGAGCTGCTTGCGCTGAAATGCATTGAGCTTCTTTTTCTGAAACCAATCTTTGCAACTGAGAGATTTTAGTTTCAAACGATCGTAAGATCGCATGATGACGGTCTACCATATCTTGAATTTTCATATCCATCGTTTTGCGTTCCACCAAACGGCTGTGCAACAATGAAATTTTTTGCGAGGCTTCAAGGCTTATCGCTTGATCGTTTTGCTCAAGCTTTTGCAAAAAATGAAAAGCTTTTTCAAATTTAGCATTTGAGGTTTTGATAAATTCATTAACCTGACCGACAACTTTGATCATTTGTTCAGAGACAACCTGCACCTGACGACGATTGTCTGCTAATTTCTGTTCGATCACTAGCAACGCTTGGCTGCTAACAACCGCTGCTTGCGTGTTTTCGACCATCCGTGCCGGAATCACTGCTTCACCAAACAACTCTGGGTTTAATTGTCTTTGCACCTGACTTTGCATTTGACTCTCCTTGAGGACTCTTCCTAAGCTCATAGTATGCAGAATGTCGCATTGATAATAAAGTATTTATCGCAAAATTCACAAACTTCCTCACAGCTTTCTCAGGCGCAACAAACATTGCTCCATTATCTGGCGTATTTTGCTGAGCCTGAACAAGATTTCGATGAAGCCTTACTTGAGGACTTTTTCAGTCATTGTTTGGACTATGCACACTGGCAGCAAAATAAAACTCAGCTCAGCCAAGAAATCGAAGAGTTTTTGGAAACAGTAGGCACTCAACACATCCTGGGGCTGTCACTGACTGACATCAAATGGCCACACGAAACGCAAATCATTGAAATCGAAAATCAACGCGACATGAGCGATGTTTTGCAATGTTATCTCAACACCGTTTGCAAACAAGAAAAATACCGCCTGATCAATGATATCGACAAACGCATGTTAGCCATTATTTTGCACCCGGATCACAGTCTTTCTATTCAGATGTTTGATCGTAAAATGATGATTCGTCATGGTCAGGTGGAACCACTCAAAAAGAGTCTGCAATTGCATTACACTGCAAACCTAGAGCTGAAAACGCTAACCGCTCAACGTTTGGAGCTTGCCCCCTTTGTCACCGCACAATTTCGTATCAACGAACGCGACGAAAATTTTGCTTTAACAGAACAAAACAACTCGATGAGTAACGATTCTCTAGTCAGTGGCAATCTAGTGCGTGGTTATTTGGCGCAAAAAATTTACACTTTGAATTCGCAACCTCTGAATGCTTTTCCTAAACTATTTTTTGCTATCAAACGCTTGGAACAGCATTTTATCCATCGTCAGTCTGATCCTTTCTATCAAAATGTGATTTCAAGTCTTGAACGATCGATAGATTTGATCAAACGCCAAGATCCAGAGGCTATCAAGGGCAGCATGGATGTTCTTGCTCAAGCTCAAAACGCCTATGAATACGTCTTTCACAGTGACAAGTTGCTATCCCTTCTGATAAAGGAACTGCAATACACACTGTCGACAAGACGGACTGTCGTGAGGACAGGCCAGGAATCCTATGTCGACCATGACCCTGAAAACTATTCTGGGAGCGACGAATGGACAGAAATAACTCTGAATTCCGAAAAAACAAATCGAAATCAGCAGCAAAATATAGCGCTAAAAACAGCGCAAAAGACAGCCCTAAAACGAACACAACAAAACGACTTGGAGCGAAAACTGGGCCTGCAAAACCAGGGTTCGCAAAACACAAACCAAAACGAGGCGCACAACCAGAGCCGGTTGATTATTCAAAACCCCGAGTTGAGCCTCGACCTTTTGGAGATCGACCTCAGCGTTTCGCCAAACGAAAACGACCTGCGAAACCAAAATTTGTCGAAGAACCAAAATTCAACAACACAGAAGAGAACGACAACGAATCTGAGTTCACAACCAACGACAAAAACGACAAGAAAGTACGACTTAACAAATTAATCGCCGACAGTGGCCTTGCCAGCCGACGTGCTGCGGATCGTATGATCGAAGAAGGTCTAGTCACCGTCAATGGCCGTAAAGTTTACGAGTTGGGTGTCAAAGTCGACCCGCAAAATGATGCCATCAAAGTTTCCGGCAAAATGTTGCGCAAAAAATTTGAGCTACTCTATATTATGCTCCACAAACCAAAAGGCATTCTGACTACTATGGATGATCCGTTGGAAAGACCAACAATCAAAGACCTTTTAGGTCAGGTGCCAACACGAGTATTCCCCGTTGGACGTTTGGATTGGGACTCTGAAGGATTGTTATTATTAACCAATGATGGCGAATATGCCAATAAGGTGACTCACCCAACTGGTGAGGTGACAAAAACTTATCTTGTAAAGTTAGATGGCCAACCTACAGATGAGCATTTAAAAAAACTGCTAGCCGGCGTTTCAATTCTTGGCGGCAAAGTTGCGGCAAAACACATTGAAAAAATTAAGCGTGGTAAAGATCAATACGCTTGGATCAAGATTGTGATCACAGAAGGAAAAAATCGTCAGATCCGCCAAATGTTTGAAAAAATTGGCTTTGACGTTTTAAAACTTCAACGTGTCGCTATTGGGCGACTCCGTCTTGGCTCTTTAGAAAGAGGCCAATTGGTTTTCCTTAACGAGATCGCTGCTGAACGAGTGTTCATACCAGACCTCCCTAACGAAGTAGAAGAAAAACGTAGTTATCGTAAAAGATCGGCCCGCTGACGTTCTGTTGGCAGGCCCACTTTTACCAGTTTAACCACAGATCATCTTTCACTTTCATTAAACATCCAGAAATCACCTTCCAAAATAAGCGGGTGCGTTTTAAAGCACACCCGCTCTGGGAATAGAGTGACCTCTGATCAAAAAGTAATTCTGATCATTAGCCGATCAATTTCAACGCAAGCTGACTGGACTGATTAGCTTGTGCCAAAGTAGCTGTAGAAGCTTGTAATAAAATATTATTTCTAGTCATTTCAGAAGAAGCTGATGCAACATCTGTATCTCTGATACGAGAATTAGCTGCTGACATATTTTCTTCTAATACTCCCAAATTGTCTACTGTCGAAGTCAGACGATTCTGAAGAGCACCTAGATTTGCTCGCATACCATTGATAGAATCTTGAGACATATCTAATGAAGATAAGCCGGCTTGTGCACCCTCTTTAGTGGTGTAATCAAGCTCTCCTAGTCCCAAAGAATCCAATTGTGCGTTGTTTTCCGAAGCATTGAATGAAATTCGATCTTCGTTTTCGTTGTTAAACAAACCAATTTGGAAATCGAATTTAGGAGTTGAACCATCTAAAAGATTGGTCGATCCCCATTTCGTTGCCAATGAGATACGCTGAATCTCACTCTTGAGTTGTGTTACCTCTTTATTCATAAAGCCACGCTCTGTTGCGCCGACTGTATCAGAGGCTGCTTGGATACCAAGCTCGCGTAATCGTGTTACGATGTTACCGATTTCGTTCAAACCACCCTCTGCAGTTTGTACCATCGAGATACCATCATTCGCATTTCTTGTAGCTTGGCGTGCAGAGCGAATCCCTGCTTTCATTTTTTCTGAAATTGCCAGACCAGCAGCATCATCTGCTGCGATGTTAATGCGGCTTCCGCTCGCAAGTTGTGACATTGATTTGCCAACCACTCGCTGACTTTGCTGCAAGTTTCTTTGTGCGTTAATCGCACTTATGTTTGTCGTCACTCTCATTCCCATTGCGTACTCCCTTTTCTACTTTTCAGTAGTCTTATTTTTTAACCTCCATGTAATGTCCATCTTCTTTAGTGCGATCATCACTTCCTGTATGACTCACGCAACATACTCTTCGGGAGCAACGTCAAAACTTCAACGCGACTTCAGTCGAAAAAAATAAAATATTATTCATTCTAGACTTTGAGCACGCTAGACAAACAGTTTGGATTTTGATTTTTCAGAGGAGAAATTTGATTTTTTCAATTCGTAGGTCGTGAATTTTCTATATTTACAGCACCTTTGCCAGCGATTGGTCTAGAGAAATTTTGTTGAAATATTTTTGGCGCCAGATTTTTGTAGTGTTATTTTTTTGATTTATTCTTTGGTGCGGTCAAAAAAGCGCCTCTTACTATTTAGCATTCTTAACAACAACAATCTTATTAACACTGATCACAGTCAAAAGGACTAATAGGTTTTACAATGAATTTACTATCATATATATAGTTATAACAAACTAAAAAGATTAAAACTCTACAACGTTGTAACCTCATTACTTGAGTGTGTCCTCTTTGGTCACACTCAAGTAAGAATTAATGATTCAGGATGCTTGGATATTACTTTACGCTTGTCTCAATGATTAGATTTTGCAGATTAACAAAGTTATCCTCAACCTTTTGTTGACCAATATATTTTGGATTGAGCATCGCCTCAATTAATTTTTTCGCATCTTTTTTATGTAGTTTCGAATGAATAATTTTTCCCGAAAAAGAAACGGGAGAAACCACAACATTAATAATATGAGCTGCGATAACAAATGGTACCTTAACAACCATCTGTATATTTTCAGATAAATTATCCAATCCTAATTCCATTGCCGTACCAATAGTTATTCGTTCAAAGGCTTGTCCCGGCATGACTGGTATATTTTCATTAATGATTTGATTATCATGATTCATTACATCTTGCAGTTTGTTGGTCGTGTTTTCTAAATTTTCACTATTCACAACAGCAAGTCTCTTTGCCTTATCATCATTCTCATAATTAGATATCTCACTTTTATCTAAAGAATTCTGCTTGCTGACAGCAACAATTTTAGAGCAACCATCTATTGTTTTTTCCAAACAAGAAAAATATAGGCTGTAACCCCCGCCACTGGTTAAGATCGTTAAACCCATTGGACGCAATTCAACTGGCTCAGCAGCCAAAGTATGAACAGTAGATAAAACCAGAGCTAAAAATGTTAATTGCTTTTTCATCTTTAATTCCTTAACCAAGTTTTTAAAGTTATTTCTTTAGAAAATCACATTACCTATATCATATCAGTTCAAAAAATTTTCTGTTTATTGATTATCGTCACAAATCTCATTGGCTGTTTGTATTTCCGCAGTACTGAGAGTTGGTGGCAAAGACCCTTTTTCGATTTTATTAATTACACTCATACGCTGAGAGATTTGAAGCTTTTCTTTATCAATTTCAGTCTTACTGGCTGCTCGCTGACGTTCTGTCATACGCGAAAAATCATTACGACTCTCTTGCAATTCATTTCGCAAATCATCTGCACTCTGCTGAATTTGCATATAACAATCAATATTATCCAATTTGTCGCCAGAATCAGCTGCAAAAGCCTTCACACCAACAACTAATAAAACAGCAAGAATCATATTTTTTTTCATAGAAATCTCCGTATAATTAAATAACGTTTATTAACTAAAATGATGCAAAAACTTAGAATTAAATCTGAGTTAAAAGATATCGATGTAGCGCCAAAGATATCCTCCATCTAAACTTAAAAGCACATTCTATGCCTGAAATAGAAAATTATTTCCGTAGAGATTATTCCGCCATTATCTATTTAAAACCACTTGGAGTCATAAACTTTGAAATACCACCTTAAACCCACAAACCTTTACCGACCAATCATTCTACAACACCACAAATTGGGTCACTCTAGATGACCACAAGGTCTTTCTGTTCCATTTCGCTCAAATGTTAAAAGTGAATACCTAGGTGCCAGCTTTAAATAGAGACGCGCCCAAAGTCCAAAAATAATACTAAAAATTTAATTTGGCTCAAATTCGATCAAGTTTTTAGATGCGACTCCGAAATGTTACTTGAGATCACAACAATGAGGTTGCGGTCTCATGCAACAAATACAACTCACCGGCACGGACGCAGGATGAAGACAGACAGGATGTCGCCCAATAAAATGGACGAGGGATTGTCATGCCTAAAAATATTCTTGGCCGCTTTTTTTTAATCTCAGGATTTATCATCTTCGCACTCTTATTATCATGGGAAGTCTTCGGCGCTGACATGAACATCATCGAGGTCCGTCGCAACATTCCTCTGGCAGATGACGCCCCTATTTACAAAGATTTTTACATCAATGCTGGCACCAGCAATCAATTAAAAAAGAATATGGTCGTGACGGTCACTCGCAAATTAGCGATTAAAGACAACACCGGCACGGAAAGCTTTGGCGAACTTGAGGTCCCAGTCGGTCAAATTAAAATCATCGCTGTCCATGGTCGCATTGCTGTTGGCCGTGAATTTAAGCTCACCTCGCGTGAAAATGAAGCCATGCTTGAACAAATCGGCATGATGGTTGGCGATCAATTGACTTCGGAGGGCTCTTTTATTGACAACAAAAAGCCATCTGATAAAAAGTCCGAGTGAACAATACAAATTCAAATACCAATAAAAATTCGTTTATCAAAATCCGCCTCTATTCAGTTCCAGCGAACCTAGAGGACGTGATCACAACTCACAGCTTTGAATGCGGGGCTACTGGCCTGACAGAGGCTCTGTCATTTTCTCAGCCAGATTTGACCTATGAACCAGATATTATCAAGAACAGAGCCAATGATCTTGATGTCTATTTCACCGAACGACCAGGTTGTGAATTTTTTGACCAGCTGCTTGTCTGGGCGCCATTTCTAAGATGGGAAATCACAGAAGAAGAAAACAAAGATTGGTTGGCCGAGTGGAAAAAAGGCTTTGCCCCATTCAAACTGGTTGGACCTTATTGGGTTGTGCCCTCTTGGTGCGAAAAACCAGCAGAAGCTGAACGACCCATTTTTATTGATCCAGGCATGGCTTTCGGTACTGGCACTCATGCGACGACAAAAATGGCGGCTTATTTTGCTCACAAAATTGGCTCTATGGCGAAAAGTCCAAATCAAACCATGATTGACGTTGGAACCGGCACCGCCATTTTAGCCATCATTGCAAATGGCGAAGGTGTCAAACGCATCTTGGGAGTAGAAATTGATCCCGAAGCCCGTCGCGTAGCTAAAGAAAATGTGGAAAGAAACAAACATTCTGCCAATGATAAAAGTATCGAAATCACTGACAAGATGCTTGAAGAAGTCCGCGAGCAATTTGATTATGTCGTCGCCAATATTATCGATGGTGTTTTGATTCGCCTGAAAGACGAATTGTTACGAGTTTTAAAACCCGGCGGTCAAATGTTTCTGACTGGAATTTTGACTGAGCGAGATGACGAGTTTTTTGCTGAATTTATTGAAAAGTCAGGCCTCAAAGTCGTTCGTCGCCTGGAAAAGGACGAATGGGTGGGCTACTGGTTAAAGTCATGAGACGCTACTGGCTTGAATCCATTCATGACTCCCAAGATCCAATTAACAGTTCACTGAATATTGGAGACATTGTACAAATCGATGGCGAAATTTTTCACCACATCTTTGATGTTTGCCGCCAGGATGTGGGTTCGCATTTTGAAATTTTAGGTGATGGCCAAAACGCCCACTTGGTCAAAGTTCTCAGCAAAGACAAAAAAAAGGCTCAAGCCGAAATTATTGAAACCCGCCTATTGCCGGCATTGCCTACTCCTCGTGTGGTTTTAGCCTTATCAGTTCCGCGATTTCCTGTGTTGGAAGCAGTTCTGGAAAAAGCTGTGGAGATGGGGGTTTCGCGCATTCAACCTTTTTTTTCTGACAACAGTTTTGTACGCAAACAAAGCTCGTGGCCTGAAGCCAAATTTGAACGATGGAAAAAAATTGTTGTTTCAGCAACTCAACAATCTGGCCGAGGTGATTTGATGCAGTTTCCACCGCCTGTGGATCTGGACCAATTGCTAGCTCAAATCAAAAATCAAAATACTCAAACGACAATTAACCCGCCAAGTCGGAACCATAGTCTTTCTTCTAACAAGGATAACGACAACAAAATCATCAAAGGTCTCTTTGCATTCGAGGGCGAAACAACCTTGAATATTTCCGAAGCCTTAGCCAATTTTCAAGAGCAACAGGCCGATGAAATATGGATTTTTGTTGGCAGCGAAGGCGGCTTTTCCCAGACAGAGGTCGAGAAATTTCGTCAGGCAGGACTGGAGCCGATCAGTCTTGGTGATCAAGTGCTCCGAGTTGAAACGGCTTGCATCACACTGATAGCCATCCTAAAGTATGAACTTGGACATATGAGGAGACATCAGTAAATGGATTCACTACATCACAATCAAGACGATGATGAGTTTCAATTTCGCCCCCTTACTGAGGGACTTGGTTTTCATAAAAAGCCCGAGTCCACGACTGGTATTAAAACTGCCAAAAGTGCGGCGGCAACAGCCGCCTTACAAAATTTAAATCCTGATTTAGAATTAACACCGCCATTGCCAAGAAAAAACTTTGGTCTAGCTGGCATGAACATCGACGAAGTCAGCAAACCTTCGGTTCAAAGCAAAACCGCTGTTGATGAAATTTTAAAAACTCTGCAGGACAATAAAAAATTAAATCTTGGTGAAAACAAAAACATCATTCACCAAAAATCAATCGTGACTTTCAAACCAGCTCAAATTGAATTTTCAGCCAGCTTGTTAGATGCCATGTTGGTAACTGCAGCCAGCTTGTTATGTTTGATCATCACCTTGTTGGTAACCAAAGTCGATTTTATGGCGAACCTGTATCACCCAGATCAAGAAAAAATGGTTTACCTGGCTTTGCTTTCTCTTTTCGCAGGAACAGCTTGGATTTATCTTGTGATCAATCGCATTTTCTTAGGTTTCACTCCTGGCGAGTGGGTCTTTGATCAACGCCTTGGTCAACCCAATCAGATGGGTACAAATATGTACGCCTTAAAAGTATTAGCTCGTGCGACGGTGACTGTGATCACTGGTGGAATCATTTTCCCATTGCTTTCAATGATCTTAAATCGTGATCTTTTGGGACAAGTTTTGGGATTGCAGCTGTACAAAAAAGTTTAATTCCCAAAGGTAAATTAATAGGTAAACTCATGGGTAAATTCATCAGCCAGTCACAACTGGCTTCAGAATTAAAAAAACTGCGTCAACAAAACCAACCTGGTCAAAATCATAAAATAGTTTTTACCAACGGTTGTTTTGATATTTTACACGTCGGCCATGTTCGTTATCTACAACAAGCTCGCGCATTGGGCGAGGCCCTGGTCGTTGGCATTAACACCGACGCCAGTGTTCGCAAATTAAAAGGACCTACTCGCCCAATACAAAACGAACAAGATCGCGGAGAAATTTTAGCCGCTCTTGGCGCTGTGGATCTGGTTGTTTTGTTTGACGAAGAAACTCCTGAAAAATTAATTCAAAATGTTCATCCTGATGTTTTAGTCAAAGGTGGCGACTGGAAACCTGAAAGCATCGTCGGCAGTTCTTTTGTTATGTCTTATGGTGGTCAAGTGATGTCTTTGCAATTTGTCGATGGCAAATCCACCACCAATATAATCGAAAAATCAAAAACGAAGACCTAATTTTGCCGAATAAGTTTCTTGCGTGTGACGATCCAACTGCAAGGCTAAAAAAACCTGATTGAGTTTGATATTAATCCCCGCCAAATAATGAATCTGACTGCTATCAACAATACCAGTATCACCAGTCACGGTGATCCCATCAACCCCGCCAACAAAATGACTGATCGTTCTGGCATGCCCAATCCCTGTGTACAAAGTTAAATCTTGCACGCTGACTGCGGCCAATAAATCAGCTCCCTGATTATTAGAGAAAATCAAATTCTGAAAATTACTGGTGTTCGCCGAAAGATTAAAAGCCAAACTGATTGGCAAATATTCAGCCTGAAAGAATCCCCAACGCAATTGACCACCAAAATTAGAAATCGACTCTTCTTGAGTGAACGGCGTCAGTTGAAAGAAAATATCGACATTGTTATACAAACCCTTACCAAAACTGAAAATCGAATACGAGGTCTCGGTCTGCGTTCGCGTCTTTGAACCTAAACGCGACAGCTCATCGGTTCTTAACACCTCAAAGGAATAGCCTACTTCAACCCCTGCATAACCGCCCAGTGCATATGGATTACCCAATATCTTTGGCATCGTGGTGTAACCCAAAATCTCGGCCACAGTTTTTTGTTCGGCCTTGGTTAAATTTTTTGGTATGGGCAACGAAGCCACAACCTGTGAACCCAGCAACTGACAAAGAATAAGCACTAAAAGTGCCCGAAACTTGATTGATTGTTGAATTGTATGCTGAATTTTCCTGAAGACTGTCTGCATTTATAAATTTTAACGTCAAAAGCGGGCCGCTACAAGATGGATTTCAGCTGAAAAAATACTCAAACATTGACGCAGGACCTATTTGTCTCCATGATGGCCCTTCTTATTTTACAAAGGACAAAACATGAAATCAGTAACAGAATTCGCCTCTTTCATTTTAACAAAAGGTTTGGCTTCAAAAGCTGCATTGGCTGCCGAAGGAAAATCTGCTGACGAAATCACTGTCAGTTTGGGCGAAGCTTTCAAATACGAAGGCGACAAATTAAAATATTTCGTTAACGCTTTAGAGGTTGCCGGCAAATCGACTGAGAACTTAAAACGCGTGATCGTTATCAGTCTTGCTGAAGGCGAAACAGCTCCACACAAAGCGACTCAGGTTGAAGAAATGCATTATGTACCTGAACTTTTGGTTGATGCTAGCCGTGCGACTGCGCCAAAAGCTGATGCTAAAGGTGGTCGTGGTGGCAAAGGTGGATTCGGCGGCGGTCGTGGTGGCAATGATAAAAAATCTTCTCCATGGGGTTTGAGCCCAGAAGAGAAAAAAGCAAAAAACAAACCAGCTGCAAAAGCTTAGTTTCGGTTTTGTTTACAAACAGAGATCGTTTCTGATTTTATAATTTGAATTATAATATGAATTGGAAACGATCTTTGAATTATGGGCGAGTCCGCACGAGACGGAAGCCGACAGCTATGCTGCGCTAATCAGGCGATCAACTAGACCTTATCTTCGTATCAAAACATGGTGGTAAAAATACATTGTATTTTTACCACCATGTTTCATAATATAAAATATGCTACCAAGAACTCTACAGAAACAAATCCAAAAAAGTTTAAAAAATAAGAAATCCATTTTACTGATTGGACCTCGTCAAGTTGGTAAATCTACCTTACTCAAAGGACTTCAACCAGACGTAGAGTTTAACCTAGCTCGACAATCGACCTTTTTGGAATTTATCAAAAACCCTGATTATCTTGAACAAAACTTGGCCGCAGTTCTTCCCAAAGGCGGACTGGTTTCTATCGATGAAATCCAACGGGTCCCTAGCCTGCTCAATACTATCCAGTATCTGATTGATGAAAAGAAACCCTATCAGTTTATCATGACAGGATCCAGCGCTCGCAAACTTCGCCGTGGGCGAGCAAATTTATTACCTGGCCGGGTGCACTCTTACGATCTAGGGCCGATAACTAGCCGTGAACTGAATTATGAAGCTAAAACAGAATTTATGTTAAGCTTTGGGTCTTTGCCCGCGGTTATTACTGACACAGACACCAAGGAAATTAAAAAACTTTTACGAAGTTATTCTGTGACCTATTTGAACGAAGAAATCAAAGCAGAGGCTTTGACCAAAAACATAGAGGGCTTCACTAGATTTCTTTTTAATATTGCTGTTGAGTCTTCTCATTATTTAGATCTCAGCAAAATATCGAAAAATGTTGGCGTCCCTAGACAGACAATACAAAGGTATTTTGAAATTCTCGAAGACACGTTGATAGTCCATCGATTGGAATCTTTTGCCAAATCTGAAAAAAGACGATTGATCCAACATCCGCGTTTTTATTTTTTTGACAATGGCGTGCTCAATGCTTTGCTTGGTAATTTCAATTGCTCTGATGATCGCAAAGGACAATTGTTTGAAAATCTTTTTGTGACTCAGTTGATTACAGCACTTCGCGCAAGTGAAATGGATTTTCGAATTTCAAATTATCGCACGGACGCGGGAGCCGAAGCCGATGTGATTCTGGAAATTGAAGGCAAAACATATGCAATCGAAATCAAAACCGGTGGTTTTTCCAAGTCTGATCTCGGCGGCCTCAATAGTTTCGAAAAATTTATTGGCAAGAAAGTCCAAAAATTTGTCGTATTACCAGATGGAAACCCAAGAATAATTGATGATGTTCAAATCTTGCCGTGGCAGAGTTTAATGAAACTTTTAAAAATTTAGGTTTTGAAAGGAAGAACTACTACGGACGATTTCGCACGAGGCGAAAGCCAACATTGTTTTTATAACCTATACCAATCTTGGTGTTGCCTAACTTGTTCGACTATAAATCAATGCGAATCATCTTTACTTTGAATTTTTTCAATTTCATTTTCAATCTGCAATTTAATTTGTTCATGCTCTGTGACGCTTTTTAAATAGGCCAGTGTATTCAATACATGCACATCATCCGAACTTTGTTTGACCTGATAGATCAAGCGGCTATATTGATAAACTAAATCTACCTCTTCAATATTTTTTGATATCTGCTCAAATTGTTTAATAAAAAACTTTTCAGAAATTTCTTTATTCTGTACGTTATCGTCTAACAATTGATACAGATGATCACGTCTAGATGCGCGCTGTAGATATGGGACTTGCTCTATATCTGTTTCTATTTTTTGAATTTCATCCATTGGATTTTCGATTAAACCTGCTATTATTTGATTGTCATCTCGCACCACGACTGCGTCTGCATTTTTTGTTTGATTGTTTGCAGTCAAATTTACATGATCAACAACAACCTCTACTTCGCTTAACAAGTTTTGATTATTTTTCTCATTGGCGTTTTCATTTGATTCCTTAATAATCACTTGAATTTTTTTTTCACTGGCAGTTGTTTTTAAAATGTAACGATACGCCGTCCAGCCACAAAGCGACACGAAAAGAAAAACTATTACACGCATCGCTAGCCTTTGTCCGTCTTTGTCTGTGGCTTGGATTTTATGATGTGCTCATCGTATTGATTTAAAAGTAGTGCTAAATCTTGAAAGAAATCACTTTTTCTAAGATTGAAAGGTCGATATTGATTTTTATGAATTCGGTCTATCAAATTGGTTTTTAAATTATGCACCGGCCCTGCAATCTTGTGAGACATCGACAGACCACTAACTACAATAATTGTCGTAGCTAAAATCAAAGACACCATGATTATTTGACCTAAATAAACACTTTGCTGATCTATTAATTTAAAAAAAATACTGTTTTCTGCTAATCCTGATTCTAAACCAATTTTTTTCATCTTATATGCAAAATAAAAACTGGCACCATAAATACTGATCCCAACAAACAAAGCAATACAGAGATTTATTAAAATATATCGAATTTGAAATTTAGGATCAATCAGAATGACTTTTCGTTTATTTTTTCCTGGAAACATTCAATGTCCTTATCTGAGCTCATCCTATGGATTTATTATCATAAGGCCTACTTAAGATTTTAATATATTTTCATAATTCAATTATCTACTCTAATCGCGTTGAGCCTTTTTGTTTATTGCTAAACAAAAAGGCGACCGAGTTATACACATTTTTTAAGCTTCAGATGCGTCAGATTATGTCGTAACTTATACTTCTTAATCATTATCTATAATGTTAAAAAACACACAGCCTTCATCGCTTATTTCAACTTTATCGATCCCCGGTTTACGATACTGAATATGCATACGCCGCTTATTAGTTTGTTTACCTGGCCTATCAATTATCTTTAATTTTTGCGTTAATGGTATGTCGTAGGCCTTATTTCTATCCAATGTGATAGTTAATGGTCTTGATAAAGTATAGCCGCCAAAACTATAATCAACGTCTTCTTTAGCCTCAAGATCTCTGGCGTAAATTGAATACACTATATTCCCCGTTGTTTCTGAATCTATAGGAAAAACGTTCTTTTTTACAAAGCGAATTCCTAAGTCAATTTCGCCTACATCTTCATTGACGTCTTGGCTATCACAAGACGGTTTTTCTTCAGAATTAGTCTCAGTTTTTTTCAAAGCTATGGTGCTATACATTTTATCACCATTAAAAATTGAATTATTCATGATTGATAAATCGTATGGGCACAAAACATTAACATAAGGATTGTCTAAGAAAAATGGTGGCAATCCATATTGAGATAGCCTCTCTCTGGGAATAGTACCCATCTGATATTTTTTTGTTTTCGCATTCTTATAAGGTTCTTTACCATTATCAGGCAACCTCTCAGACATTAAGCATATTGTTTTAGCATTTGATAACACACTTTTGTCTACACTAACAACCCCTGCTGGGTACATAACTGCCCCTAGTCCTTCAACGTAAGTGTCATTTAACCTAAATAGTAAATGGCCCAATTCATGAATTATAGTTTCAAACAGCATATTTGTAGGTACCGTTGATAAATTATATTCCGCATAAGCCCTTTTCAAGACACCGCTAGCTGTCCCCCTAGAACCAGAGGCTGTAGTTTCATGGCAACCGGGCTGGTCTTTTTTAGGATAAAGTTTATAGCAAGGATAAGATATGTACGCCATTACAGTAAAATCATACTTGCTCTTGCTAATACCACTAGAATCAAACGCTTTATCTAGGTATTTTGTAAATTGAACTTGGTTGAGAAAGGAAGCTGTACTTACCA
>JACCDN010312947.1_pt1 | contig 16317 bp, 12 predicted proteins | sample 7441691 | NCBI WGS metagenome assembly JACCDN01 (sample SAMN15323439, study PRJNA562643) | freshwater metagenome | isolation source: river surface water | place: USA:Blue River Watershed | collected 2017-08-16
CCCAAAGAATTTCCTTAATTTTGTGCCACCAATTACAAGACGGTCCGGTAGTTCAGTTGGTTAGAATACATGCCTGTCACGCATGGGGTCGCGGGTTCGAGTCCCGTCCGGACCGCCAACTAGGAAAAAACCCTCAGAGAAATCTGAGGGTTTTTTGTTAAGTCAAGTATATCAAATTTTCGTTTTATCTTTTTTATTGACATTTAGAAAATTATCTTCTTTAGAAGATTGAGCACATAAAATTTTTCAATACAATATCCCAAATTATAGTTTGTGATTTCTATAAAAAAGATTCAAATTATGGGTTTAGGTGGAAATAATTGTATTACGATTTTTAAATTAAATCCTTTAATTTTATAGTATTCCATTCAATAGTAAAAGTCGTTTTTAAATGAAGAATAAAATTAAAGTTGCTGAATTATTTGCGGGTGTAGGTGGATTTAGATTAGGATTAGAGGGTTGGGATGGCTTTTCGGCTACTTCAGGATACAAAAAGAAATTAGACTCTAGCTTTGAAGTTGTTTGGAGCAATCAATGGGAACCCTCAACAAAAACGCAGCATGCATCTGATGTTTATGCGAGTAAATGGGGAGATGAAGGTCATTCAAATATTGATATTTCAACTGTGCCAGTTGATGAGATTCCCACACATGATCTTTTGGTTGGAGGTTTTCCTTGTCAAGACTATTCTGTGGCTACTACTTTGAAAAATTCCAAAGGTTTGATTGGGAAGAAAGGGGTACTTTGGTGGTCAATACATAATATAATAAGTAATCATTCCAATCCAGCAAAATATTTGTTTCTAGAGAACGTTGATCGATTGATTAATTCGCCTGCTCAGCAACGAGGAAGAGACTTTGCAATTATACTTAAGAGTTTAAATGATTTAGATTATGCTGTGGAATGGCGAATTATTAATGCTGCGGATTTTGGTTTTCCCCAGCGCAGAAGAAGAACGTTTATTTTAGCATACCATAAATCTACTTCCCTATATAAAAATATCAAGAAAGTTACACCATTTGAATGGATTTACGAAGATGGTATTATCGCAGAAGCATTCCCAGTGAATAAACCATCTGAATTGGAACTAAATTCATTTGAATTAAAGGGTGATATTGTCGAAATCTCAAATGAATTTAATAAAAACAAGCTAGCCAGTCCTTTCATGAATTCTGGTGTAATGATTGAAGGGAGGGTTTCAACAATAAAAACGTCGCCAAATTACGACGGTGAAGCTATTTTATTAAAGGATGTTTTGGAGAAAGGTAAAGTTTCGGATGAATTTTATATAGACTCAGAGATGATTGATAAATGGAGCTATCTCAAAGGGGCAAAGAAGGAGATTAGAACAAAAGCAGATGGCTTTGCTTATAATTACAGTGAAGGGGGAATGGTTTTTCCCGATGATATTAATAAGCCGTCTAGGACTATAATTACTGGAGAGGGAGGAAGCTCTCCATCACGATTTAAGCATGTAATAAATACATCCAAAGGAATGAGACGATTGACTCCTGTAGAACTCGAACGCTTGAATATGTTTCCCGACCATCATACAGAGTTGGAAGGTGTCTCTGCAACAAAGCGTGCATTTTTCATGGGAAATGCTTTGGTAGTTGGAGTAATTGAACGAATTGGCAAAGTTCTCGCCGAAAATATATCATGATATGAGTAATAACTATTCAAGAAGAGATATAAGCTCTATTTTAGAATATGCTTCCAAATTAAAAGGTAAATCATTGCGGCAAGTTTGCGGTGAAGATGTGAATAATAATAGCTATACCGGGAAAGGTAATTTTGGACAGATCCTAGAAAAGTATTATTTCGAGTATGAGCCAAATTCTGTTTCTGAGCCAGATTTTCATGAAGTAGGTATAGAGCTAAAATCTTCTCCTTTAAAAAAAAGTAAAAAAAATCATTTGTCGGCAAAGGAAAGATTAGTTCTTAGCATCATTAATTATAATGATATAATTGATCAGAACTTTGAAACATCATCTTTATTAATCAAGAACAACCATTTATTGTTAATTCTCTACCTGTATGAGAGCGGGGTAGAGGTTATTGATTTTGTGATTAAGTTAGTTGGTGATTGGAAAATTCCTGAAGAAGATTTGGTTATAATTAAATCTGACTGGGAAAAGATACAAAATAAAGTCAAAGAAGGTAGAGCACACGAATTGTCGGAAGGAGATACATTATATTTAGGAGCTTGCACTAAAGGTGGAAAAGGTGGTAACCCAAGAGAACAACCTAGAAGTCGAGTTTTTGCCAAGCAGAGAGCGTTTTCCTTGAAACAGGGATATTTAAATCATGTTATAGGTAAATTGAGCCAACGAAATGGTGTCAATTATGGAAAAATAATTGAAAGAACTGCTCCGGGTTTAAATTTCGAAGATTTGGTAATTACAAGATTTGAGAAATATTACAATAAGTCTACGATAGAAATTGAAAAAAAACTCGGACTTCAATTAAATAATAAGGCCAAAAGCTATTTTGCGTCCTTATCAAAGAAAATTCTAGGGGTTGATATTAAATCGGAAATAGAGGAGTTTGAGAAAGCTGATATAATTGTCAAAACCGTGCGTTTAAAAGACAATAATCTGCCCAAAGAAAGTATATCATTTCCTACATTCAAATATGAGGAAATAGTAAATGAAGAATGGGATGATTCAACTTTTAAAGATATACTCGAACACAAGTTTTTGTTTGTTTTTTATCAAATTCAAGGCGATAATTTAATATTAAAAAAGGCCAAGTTTTGGAATATGCCATTTGATGATATAGAAAAGGCAAAGTTGGTTTGGGAAAAAACAAAGCAAGTAGTTTTAGAAGGCAATATTGTTTCTCAGATTACTAAAAAAGGGAAGCGAAAAACAAATTTCCCTAACACTAAATTTAATTCTGTTGCTCATGTGAGACCACATGCGAAAAATGCGAATGATACCTTAGCGTTACCTTTAATAGACAAAGTAACCGGTCTATCATCGTATACTAAGCATTGTTTCTGGTTAAATAGTGTATATGTAAGGGATGAGATATTACATTAGCAAATTACCCATCTAAATTATTTTCTCTCACCATTCTCATAAAATTGGAGAATTAGGCATTACTAATTAGTCATTTTTTAAAGGAAAGAACTACAATGGTTAGATAACTACCATTGAATGTTTAATTATTAAGTATTATTAATGACTCCATAATAAGTGTTTACATTTTAATAATGTTCACATATTTATTTATAAATCTTAAATCATCAAGTGAAACGCCAAATTCTCTGTAAAGTTTTTCAATTATATCTGATGCTTTAGTAATTGATTCTGCATCAATTTTTTTTTCATTGAGTTTTTCAATAAATAATTCAGAATTAGAAAATGCCGACTTATAAATTTTATTTAAATCTAAGTTTATATCTAGGTCATTGTTGACGACTATCGAATCAAAATTATATTGGGCTAATTGAACTTCTACTAATATTTTAAATATAGATAAAGTTTTTGATTTGGTTAGCGTAGTAGTTCCTTTCGAGAGTTTAACTAGAAAATTGGAAATTTCTAAATGTGAAGACCTGTACTTAGATAGGTTAGAGGTTGCATCCTTAAGAATTTTTAGATTTGCTGCGTTATTTTTTAATAATTCATTTAGTTGATCGAAATACTGTTCAAATTCATTTGATGTCCCATGAGATATTCGTTTTTCGTATGTACTTTCAGAAATTAAGTATTGCTTTAATTTAGTTTTGTACTCCGAAGAGAGAACTATATTTCTATTTACATCATTCCACATTGTTATTCCTTTGGTTTTTTCTTGAGCTGAGGCTCCCCCAAAACGTAGAATTTGTTCCCAACATTTTTTAATTAATTCAACTAATAAATCGTCTAACTTTGATTCTACACGATTATTTGAGTTGATTAATGAATTAACAAGTCCGTATTGATACTCATAAATACCCCAATAGTCAAATTTGCCCTCAGTTATTTGATGTAAATAAGATGCTGTGTATAGTGCTGTTGACATTGCAACAGGCGCATGATTACCATTGTTGTCAATTGTTAGAGAGGGGTATATTTTACCATTGGATGTTCCGCAAAGCTTTTTAATTCTGTTAAATAAAAATCCAAATCCAACCAAAGTTTTATATTGATTTATTCCAAATTGAGAGTGGTCGGCGCTTATAAATTCTTTGAATTGTTTTTCTGCACCTTCTGCTGCCAAATATGGTTTAAGTTGCATGGCATTGTACCATCTTGCAACATCAATTTTATCAAATGAAAGTGCTTTTGGATTACTCAACTCCCAAATTTTTATCTTTCTATCGCTACCCTGAACACTTTTTATGACATTATATTGACCTGCCATCCTTTCGAAAAAATAATAAATACTTCTTCTTTTATCATCTAAAATCACACTCCTCCTAGAAATTCGTTCAATATCCACAAGTATTGGTTTTCCAGAGTCAAAGTCACTCTTTTTAACAGCTGTTTGTGTATTTGCAGCTGATGAAATTTTACTAACTACATCAGAATAGTTTTTGTCTTTTAAAAGGGAGGTTATTTTTACCGCAACATATACTCCTTCTAATGAGTTCGACTTATTACATAAATCAAGCGTAGCAGTAGTTTGACCTCCGTTGACGATTTGGAAGTCTGTAATTTTCGTTATTTTACTATTTAATGTTTCAACAGTTTCTGCCGTTGCAGAAATTCCATTATTGTACGAGAAAAATTTAATTGGGTCTTCAGAAATAGTTTTTCTCATGTCAGTGTTTGCAGTTTTCTTTTGTAAAAAAACACGAACATTATTTTCCAAAAGTTGTGTTCTATGAACTGAATATAAATCAGCAATCAACTTTGCTGGGAAAATAGCCAAATAGTAGCTTAAACTTTCATTAATTTTTTTTGTTATATACTCTATCTCAAATAGCTCGTATTCCTTTTTTGTGAAATCTATGTTTATTGGTAATCGTTTTTCTTTACTTCTTTTAAGATCGTTGTATTTCTTTATGTCCCAATAGTATACTCTAAAATCAATATTATGTTTTTTACTTAAAAATTTATTTTCTAAACTATCTTCATCAATGATAGAATCTGTGATTATGCAAATGTCAATTCTTGATATTGATTTACTTTTATTTTGTTTTACTATATGATCCTGAAGTTCTTTTGCTTCGCAAACGTCGTTTATTAAAATATTATCAAGAGTCATCTCAATAAATCGAATAGTCTCATTTATGCATCTAGTAATATCGGATTTTGCCGCCTTATTTACTTCTAAATTAGTATTAAAAAAACCATTGAAAATGGTGTAATTCCAATCATAATCTTTTGAAATGTCCAAAGGTGTTTCTTCCTGAATGTCATCATCATTAAATTTTTCTTCCGGGTCAAAGCAATAGCCAAGAAGTGACCAATTACCATTTCTGTATACGCCGCTATACCTTGCAGGAAATGGAGCACTGTATATATCCATATCATTTAAAAAGCCTACGAATGTCAAAAATCGGGCATCTTCAATGGCAAGATGTTGTAATTCCATTAGGGCTCTATATTCCGAATAAAAGCTTTTTTTAATTATTTCTATTTCACTAGCCATAATACTTAATTTAAACTAAAAATAATTGCATTGATGAAATATCTACATCATATGATACTTTGGATATACCGGGAGTTAAATTTTGTCGAATTACTCTTGGGAAATTATTCTGGTCAACAAGATATTCTTCACAATCGATTAGATTAAATCTGAAATTTAATTTGTTAAATTCCGGCCCAAGGTACTTGTTGAACTTATCTTCAGCACATTTTATTTGAAAGCTTACCGCATTACCTGGGGATAATAATTGAATAATTTCATTATAAATTAATCCTAAAGAGTCTGTGATATTTTGTTCAATATGCTCTATTCTATAAACTTTTAAATATAGGGGCTTTTCTTCAAAAGCTTCGAGTTGATATTCCGACGAAATTTTTACTTTAGTACTTGTTCTTGATATGGTTTTAACTTCAATAGTTTGGTTGTCGAAATCGAAATCATGGTTTGCAGGAGCGGGCCTGTGCCACGCATTAATTACCTCTTCTTCATTTGGGTAACTTAAAATCAACTTTTTAAATTCTAATAATTCGCCATACATTCCTCGTGCAGCTATTAGTGAGATCTCTGAAGATTTTCTCCCAATATGCATTATCCCTTTAATTTCATTATTGAATCTTTCAATTAAATCATCCTCTTCTGTTAAAGCGTTGAAATTTATCTCTACTGCTAAAATCCATGTGTCGAAAAAATCTTTAAATGAGGGATTGATTAAATTAATACTAACACTATTCCCAAACTTTACAAAACTCAAGTTTTCTAATTTTGGGGTAAATAATAGTTTGATATTTGTGTCTTCAGGAAAATTAATAACCAACACCTTGGAAATTGAATTTTCATTTTCAATTACTTGGATAATATTATCTTTAGTTTTCATAGTTTAGTTATTTCTGACTATGTAATGTACTTTTTGTCCTCCGTCTATATATGGAATAGTTATGTAGAAAAGTGGGAAGCTATAATTTACCTTTTCAACCCCTGAAACTAGATAAATTATGAGTATAGGTTTTTTAGATTTATTCCTATATGAATATCGTTTATTTGATTTATTGGTATCACTTTCATTATTATAATCTTCAATATTTGTATCGTTTATAATATCAAAAGTGTTATCTATATCTTTATCCAAAAATTTAGAAAAAATTAGCGTGTTTTCTGTACTATCCGAATTTGGGGTTCTGATTAAACCAGAGACCTTTTGGTTGACTAATATGTTTTTTTTGTCATAGAAGTTCATTTCCCAAGCGATTTCTTCTCCCAAAGCTTGCGCATTCTTTGGTTTTTGTGCTAATACTACTGACCAATTTGATAACTCATTTGAATTTTTTGTGATAAAATCAATTAATGCACGTATATCATCAGTGATTTCTTCGTGCAAATGCTGACTTTTCAACAAATCAACAATTAACTTATAATTTACATCAACAAAGTTTATATTATTATTGGAAATCGATTGGGGAATATCAGAATTATTAAATAGTATGGCTCCGCTATGTCTTACTCTATCAATGAATTTCCGAACTTCTAAGATATTGTGTTTTTGAATATCTTTATCATTAATTATTTTTTTCGATTTGGTAGTTCCTGAAAAAGAAATGGCCTGTTTTTTTGTATGCTTTAATTTATTGGGGTCACAAATTGAAGGGAATTTTTTAAGTAGTTTAGAGTCAAGATTTAAATTGTCTGGTGTATGATATGCCATTTTAATAATTGCATCTCTAGGCATGATCTTTGAATCTTCACTAATGTTTTCTTCAAAATCTTTTCTAAGGTTTTCCTCCAATTTATAAACACTTTCAAACCAAAGTATTTGGTCTTTGGGCATGAATATTTTTATCAAATCTTCATATCCTGGTCTGTATCCAAACCATCTTGCCATTTGATAGAGTGAGTCTTGTCTTGTTGAACTTCTGACAAAATAGGATATACTTAAACCCTCCAAAGTAAGTCCTCGCGATAATCTGTTACCTCCAATTACAATGTAATTGCAAAACTGTCTGTCACCATCTAAATGTTTATAATTATATGTTAAATTTCTATTGAATGTCGAATTGTTTGAATTGTCAGATGAATGATAACTCACAATTTGAAAGGGAGATTCGTTGTTCGGATTAAGAATATTTATTACGTCATTTTTAGATATAGAATCAGGAAATTCAAATTCTGTTCTCCCAAAATACTCTTTATATAGCTTATTTTTCGAGTTTGTTTTAAAATCATTTAATATTCTATTTATACTATTAATTTCGTTACATTCTGTTAAATGAAGATTCAAGTATAATTGCGTAATAAATAAATTTACCTTCTCGTAAACATAGTCGGCATTTTTGGTTAAATGTGATGTATGTATAAGCATAGTGTTGAAATCTTTATGATTTCTATATTTGCGAACTATAATTACTACTAAAAAACAGTAAATAGCTTCAATTAAGCTTTCTGGAAGGGTATTAAAGGTATAGTCTGCTCCCCTTTTAGAAGGGAAAAATAATTCTATATCCTCTCGAAAGGGCTCATTTGAAATGTTTACAAGTGCAGGTAGTCTTTTTTGTAGATTTGCATTGTATATTCTTTCTATACCTATGTAACTAGTTCCTGGTTTTATAGGAATTATAAAATGTTCAGGAAAAAGTTCTGTGTTTTCATCAATTGTGTAGGTTACATCATTAATTGTAGGAGTTCTTTCAATATCCTCAATTTTTTGGTTAATAATTGAATATGGAGTTGCTGTATAGCCAACAAAAGTTTTGTTTCCAACCAATGATAATATTACTCTTATATTTCGATTAATAGTTTTGATTACGTTCTCTTTGGCTTCATTTAATTTTTTTTCTTGTTCAGGGCTTAAATTATCAAGATCGAACCCTGCGATTTCTTGTCCTTTCTCCCAAAGCCTATAATCTTTCTGTGACATTGATTGAATTGAGGCATTATCAGCTTCATCATCAATAATTAGAAATGGCACCTCATATATTTTATCGGTACCTAGTCTTTGACGATGATAGTGAAGCCAGTTAATTAGAGCTTCTAGAATTTTAGGATTCTTTTTTACTACCCATATTGATTTTTGGTCTGGAGAAATATTATGTTGTAACCAAAAGTCAGAATTACTTAAATCTCTATTAATTGTGGTTGGGGATAAAATATTTGCCAAATTATTAAACTCTTTGAAATCTGCAATTCCTTTATCCTCTCCAGAATTTATTCCTAATATTCCTGAATTTACCCTTAATTGTGTTTGCTTTCTCAAATCTTCGGTTACACCGGTAAAAACAATAACAATTTTATAGCCATGATCAAAAGCTCTATTGATTAAACCAATAAAATTGGAAGTCTTACCTGATTGTACATTACCATAAACTAATCCCCTGCGATCCCAAAGTCTATTTGTTATATTAGGATTATGACAACTGTCTAATATCTTAAAAGTTTCAGAATCAAGTTGCTCAATACTATTTCCTTTCCCTTGTTCAATTAACAGCTTTTTATATAGGTTAAATCTATCTTCTTTTATGATTCTTTTTGAAGATTCGAGCCAACAATCTAGTTCATATGATTCAGCAATGGCTTTAGTTGGAGGAGATTTTACAAATAAATTTTTAATATCAGCTAGGTAATCCTCTTTAGAGTATTCCAAATATCCACTATCTGAAATATCTGCGTAAAACGCATCAATAATTACTTTGGATTTTGTCATTTCAAACAAGTCCTCTATAGGACACTCTCTATTTTGTAACATAATGTCCCAAAGTAGGGTATGAATATTTGAAAGCTGTAATTTTATAAAATCATTCATTTTAGTTTCTCTTTTAATAAGTCTTTTAATTGAGTTTCATAGTAACAATAAGGTTCTAAATTTAACATCCATTGAAAAGCAGTTGAAGCAGGCATTTCTCTGCATTTGAATTCAAAAATCTTGACTGCAAGTTCTATTTCTCCTTGTGTTAATTTTTCATTACGAATCCCTCTATCGTGTTTAAATGGATCATCGTCATTGTTTTGAATAATTTTAGAAACAGGTAAATTTTCAGATATTGTTATTAGTAAGGTTTTTAAATCTTTTTCTGATATTTTATTTTCAGAGATAAAATATTTAAATAAAGGATGATTAGGGTCAATTTTATATTTTAAACCATTAAAATCTGTATCAGAATGTTCAACCCATATTATGTTGTTATTTCTATTACTTATACTGTTCGATATTTGCCTGAAACCTCTATTGATTTTTAGTTGAGATTCGCTTTTAGAAGCTAAGATTAAATCTTTAATCGATTTTTTAAATTCATATGGTATAGATGAATTTGTTTTGGTAATATCCAAGCTCCATAAATGATCTGCATTATTGGGGTAATCAATAATCACCCTAGCTAATTTAGCAGCATTCCCCTCGTTAATTAATCCCATCCATCCCCCTTTAGGAGTTAGAAGTCTACCGCCCCTATAAATGTAAATTCCTTGCTGCCTTTCAAAGCCTTCAAAAAGTTTAAAAGAGTTAATGCCGAAAGAATTGTCGTAGTTTTCGCTCCAATATTTTGGGTGTTGTAAAATATATGAAGATTGGGTAGCTTCAGAATTTTCAGAAAGTGAAACTGTAGAAAAACAAACTGCGCCCTCACCAGCGGGGATTGGACTACAAGGCATAATTAATATGTCATTACAATATATTTTTAAACCTTTTTCTATGAAACGGTGAAAGCAAACGCTTAAGTAATTACGTATAATTATGTTTAATTCATCAAAATCAGACTTTAATTTTGGGGCTCGGTCCCAATTATCCCAACGAATTACCGTGCCACTACTAACACTATTTAAAAATTCAATTTGATTTTTTATAAGTTTTTCATCGGGAAATTTAAGTTTCCATCCGCTATTAGAATTAGTAATAAAATCAAGATCAAGTGATCTTGCAAGTGTTGAAAAAGTTTCTTTCTTTGAAATAACGGTTAAACATCTTGCCTGACTTAATGAAGCTGTCTTCATACCGAAACCAAATCTTCCTAAATCTTTTGGATCTCTTTCTGCAAGTGGATTTTTTGAACCTAACTTAAAACTATCAACTAGTTCTTTATCCTTATTCGACATGCCTAACCCATCATCTTTTAAGGTAAAATAAGGAACACCCTCATTCCAAAAAAGCTCAAAATAAATATTTTTTGCTTTTGCTGAAATTGAATTATCAACTAAATCAGCAACGGCTTCTTCTATTGAGTATCCCAAATTTCTATTTGATTCTAGAAGTGATATTGGGTCCGGAGTAATATCCTCCGCTTCATAATTTGTGTTTACCCCCATTGTTCTACCATTGCTTTTGCTATACCAGGAAATGTTTTACTTCTAATATGACCATTTCCGGAAGCTTGTGAATACCATTTGGCCATTCTTTTTCCGCTTGAAAATGTTACAAATTCACCTTTATGTGTATGTGTTACTAATTCAGGAAATAGTGGAGCCTCTTTAATATGGATTAACTTAGGCAAGCCTTTTAACCAAAGACAAGTAGCTTTGGAATAAGGATCTCCAAAAAAATATGGTTGAACAATTTGAGTTGGTTTTTGATATATTGAACTCATTATGCCTATTGGATTTTCAACCGCAATTTTTGGAATTGGCGCATTAATCATGGCCATAAAAAAATCTATACCTTGTTGTTGACGGCCGTCTTCTATTTTTTTCTTAAAATGTCTTGCTCCACTTACTGCGAGGTGAGTACATGGAGGGAAAGCAATCATCATATCCCAACCATCATTAAGTGTTTCTAAAACATCACCTTGTATGTGCCATTCCGGATGCCCACCTGAACATGGAAGTATATCTGCAGAATACGCTTCATGGCCTAAGGCTCTAAATCCTTTGCAAACAGCTTGGGATTCTTCACATGCTAATAAAATCCTCATTTAAATATTAAAATTTTAGTCAGATTAATTTTTAATTTCCACTTCCTCAGGCATTCCTCTTGTAATCCGCTCCACTGGCTCCATACTATTCACCTCCACATCCAGCAACCACGTACCATCCTTTTGTTCATGAAGAAAATCAACCGTTGCCGGATAATCATCTTTTAGGAATAGCATGGCGCGCATGCTGAGTTTTAGTTGAACGTGAAAGCGTTCACCGGTTTCGTTGAAACCAAAGACATCCGGTTTCAGCAGTTGGTGTAGCTCATTAAATTTACAATTTTCTTCTAATATTTCTAAGCCACCCATGCGCTCGAGCTTGAAATATTTGTTTTGTTGGGATTCGATCTCAAAGGCACAGAGGGTTTGGTAGTTGTCGGTGAATCCAATCGGTTCGATGAGTCGGTCGGAGATACTTTCGCTGCTCGCCGACTGGTATTTAAAAATTCGGACTTGTTTTTGGTTTTTAATCGCTTCCTGAATTTGTGATACGAGCTTGGCTAAATGAACGGCCATGACTTGGTTGGCTCGGGTTTGGGATTCCGCCAAGTAGGGGAGTTTGGCTTGAATGGAAGCGGCCAAGGGATTGTTTTTGGCAGCGACCGAAAGGGCCTCCTGAATGAGTTGGGATTCCTCCTTTGTAAAGGGTTCCGAAATGGTCTCCGAACGCAAATAGAATTTATGGTGCAGGTCTTTCTCCACCTCAAACCCGAGTTCCCCCAATAGATCGAGGTAGCGATAGCAGCTACGCTCTGTGATTTCCAGGGACTGCGCAAGGCGTTTGATGGATTTGGCAGGAAAAGTTTTTAATAGGGTGATCAACTTGAAAACCCGCAGAATCCGATGTTGGTTGAACATAAATTCGGTTTTAAAATTTAAACTTAATGAATTGTTTTTTAGGGTTTTGGGGAAATGACTTGATTTGTCAGTGAAAGTTAGTGGGCATTGGGCAGTCCGAAGTCCGAAGGGGAGTTAGATTAGGTGGTATGTATTGTTTGGTGTTATTTATGACCATGGGGATTAGACGCGAGGTATCGCGTCTCTACAAAAGGGGATAGTCGCGAGGTATCGCGTCTCAAACTTTGGCAAACCTGAAAGGATTGCCAAAGAGGCTTTAGCAATTTTCCTGCCAAATCGGGTCGGGGAAATAGGTTTGACTCTAGGTGTCTGTGGCTTGAACTTATTTGCCAGAAACAAATTATATACACATGAAAAAATTAGTTCTAGTACTTGCTTTAGCGGTTGTGAGTTTGTCGGTTAATGGGCAGTCGGCCGTGGTGTCACCGTGTAACGATAGTCTCTACACGGTATTGAAAACAAGGTCTATCGGTCAAATGACAGATCGTGAGTTTGCGTATTTTAATCAGAAGGAAAAGGATTGTGCGGAGTTTCGTAAAGCGGTGATGCAGGAAGAGGTTAAAAAAGAGACCTTGGATTTAACGAAGAAGACGGTGAATACGTATTGGACGATTGCGATTATAGGGGTGGCGTTTTCTTTGGTGCCTTTGCTACTTTTGTAAGAGTGCCCTGAGATCCCCAGACTGAAGTCTGGGGTTTTAAACACGGTCGTAGTCTTGGGCTACAAATTACCCTATGCATTAGTCTAGGGACTAGACGCGAGGTGTCGCGTCTCTACAAGAAAATGGCAACTAATTTTGTCACTGAAATTCCTTTCCGTGTTTTTAGGCTGTTCGCTAATTCGCTTTCTTGCAGTGAATTAATTACGAATATGCAAAAAATCATTTGGGCAGTATGTTTGTTGGCCTGCATGGGCTGTAGGGAAACGACCTTGGAATGGGGACAAAAGCTATTGGCCGCTAAGAATTATGAAAAGGCCCAGGAGGCTTTGACCTTGTGGATACAAAGCGATACGACACATTGGGAGGCTTATTATGATCGCGCGCGCTGTGAAACGGAGTTGTATCAATATTCGGAGGCCTTGGCGGATTATGAAAAGGCCTACGCGATGCATCCTGATGCGAAAACGTGTTCGGGGCTAGGGAAAGGCTATTGGGACCTGAATGACACCGAAAAGGCCAAATCCTATTTGAATCGGGCCATCGGGATGGACCCTACATATTCGGATGCGTATTTGAACCTGGGCATAATCTATACCAAAGAAGAGGCCTTTCAGGTGGCATTGCCCTATTTGTTGAAGGCGAAAAGTTTAGCGGATCAACCCTCCGATGAACTATCCATGGCCTTGATGATTGTCTATTTTGAGACAGGAAATGACCCGGCGTGTTTGGAAATGATACAATCTTTTAAATCTTCGGATACTTTGACTTCCGACGCCTATCAATTCCATGGACGATTGTATCAGCGGAAAAAGCAGTATCAAAAGGCGCTGAAGGAATTCGATGCAGCTTTGGATATTGATTCGACCAATGGTTTCGCGCGTTTGTGCCGGGCGGATACCTATGCCGCCTTGAAGCAATTTGATTTGGAAATCGGGGACCGGACGCGCATCATCCGGGCGATGGAAGCCATGGACGATAATGCCTATTTAATGGGGCAGTCCTATTATTACCGTGGTATTGCCAAAGGGAATGCGGGGGATAACCGCGGGGCACTACAGGATTTCAATCAAAGTTTAGCCATTGCGGGAGATGCAGCAGGCACGTATTTCAATCGGGCCATCGCCAAAATCCATTTGCATGACCTACCCGGCGCCTTGCGGGATTATCAAAAGGCAAAAAGTCTAAAACCCACGGTGTCTTTCGATGATTATTTAAAGGAAGAGCCCAAAGATTATGCCAGTTTTTTTGCGTATTGTAAAAAGCGGGGAGTTCAAATTTAATCCGGTAAATGAATATTCCTGATGGAATATCTCTTGATTTACATGAAGCTTCCGCAATCGAATTGTCTCAGATTTTCATCACTATCCATCCAATAATCATTCTGAATCAACTTAAAATTTTTAATTTCAGGTTCGAAAATTCTAAACCTCATTGATGGATACAAATCAAGAACATATTGGCCATGTAACTCGTTTTTTTAAAGAACGCGATTTTGGCTTTATCAAGAATGAAGATGGGGAAGAGTATTTTTTCTTTCGGGATAAGGAAAAATTAAAGCAAAAAAAGCAAGCGGGTTTAATTCCATATATTCACTGCTATAGCGCTGGAGATCGTGTTTCATTTAAGCTGCGAAATAGCCAAAGAGAGGAGGGGAAAATAGAGGCTTATGATGTTGTGTTTATGACCAATGAAAAGAAAGAATTGTTGGTTTCCGAATTTGAGAATAATTCTGTCTTGGAGGGTTATATTAAAGTGATCAATGGTGATAAATTATTTGTTAAACATAGTATTACTGGTATTGACTTGCCTATTTCAATTTCTGTGTGGGAAGAGAATTTGGATCAAGTATATTGGGATCGAGTCAATCAACTCGTTCGTTTTAAGCTAAAGCAAGTTGGCAGATTTGATAAGCTAACTGCAATACTGACTGATGTCCAATTGATTCCTGAATATTATGAGTTAACGTCTCATTACAGTAATCAAACCCATGCACAAGGGAAGATAACAGGAATTAATAAAAATGGTGTTCATGTAGCACTTTGTCAGGGGAAGGTAAATGGGTTTATCTTTTTTTCGAAGAACCCGGAATTAGATGCTCAAAATGACCAATTGAAACAGCTTCAAAAAGGGGAATTTGTCGATGTCTGGGTCAAGTATCCTCTGAAGGAAACTAATCTACAGGTTGCTTTGGCCCTGCATGAATTAAATCTAGAGTAAATTTTCCTGGAATTCGTATTGGGAATGGATTTAGCTTTTGAAATAAAATGCCCATTTTTCGAAAAAAGAGAGATTATTACGGAAGGTGGTCCTGCATTTTCAGGTGCAGGAATTCGGGAAAAAAATCACATTCAGGTCTGTATTCGAAACCTCGACATGATCAAAGGTTTCCTTATTCCTAAATCATAACATTCTAAACTCTTTCCAACTAAAATATTGGGCCAAAGGGAAAGTCTTCTTCAATTCGGTGGAGTAACCATTTCTTGCCAAAAGGAATATAATTTTTCGTTCGTCCTGTACATATTGAGAAATTCGATGTTTTAAATCAAGTATGTTCGCTTGAGATAAAATCACTTTGCTGTTTTCTCGATTACCTCGCACCTCAATGGGTGCCTCAAACATGTCAATTAAAAAAATGCCTCGTTGCTTTAGTTGCTGAAGAAAATCTTCGTATTCAATAGCATCATTTGGCCGTCGATTAAAATAGTGATTAAAGATAGTTGCCGGTAAGCTAGCATCCTCTTCTACTTTAACTCCTTTTATTGTATAATCAGAGGCTATTTTATAAAAATATTTCTCTCCATTATTGGGTGGCGCTTCACCTATCAACAATGTTTCTACTTGGTTCGGTTTGTATTGATTTGCCAAGGTTGCATAATCCAGATGATTGTGCGAAATAACAAGCGTATTGTCGTGATTATGAATCAAACCATTTTGATCTTCAAAAATATAAAATGACTTTTTGAGCTTCTTGGGATTTTTGTATTTTTCTTCAATTTGATTTTCCTGAGCAGCAATGATTGAATTTGGCGATGGTTTATATGGGTATGGAAAATTTTCCATGGACCATAAACCGTAATCACTAATTCCTATTACCTTACTCACCGGGCTTAAATTGGGCATTAATAAATAATCTCCAATTTTTACGGGGCGATTATCATCGTAAAGTAGGAAATATTTATTTTGATAAAAAGTCAATCGGCACTTGTGTGATTGCATAGAACTAGATGTTTAGAATGCTTACTTTATTTCAACAAATGATTCGGAATCAATAAGTCCCCGAGGTTCGTCGCCATATTTTTCTCGGTTAACCGATATGCCGCCAC
>JACCDN010729626.1_pt1 | contig 16304 bp, 16 predicted proteins | sample 7441691 | NCBI WGS metagenome assembly JACCDN01 (sample SAMN15323439, study PRJNA562643) | freshwater metagenome | isolation source: river surface water | place: USA:Blue River Watershed | collected 2017-08-16
ATAAGTAAATGAAATCAATCAATAATTATAATATTAAGCATATTAATGCCGCAAATAAAATTGCAATCGCGTTTAGAAAATTTAAAAAAAACATGGATAATAAAACTACAAATTTATTTGGCTTCAAACAATTTACATCTAAATCTAACAAATTAAATAATACAATTGATTATTATTTAAATATTAAAACTCATAAAATAGTATATATGCCTTCAAAAAAGTCAAAGATTGAAAAAAAAGGCACATTCAAAATAATTTCTCATGAAAATAATGAAATGATTAGTTTAAAATTTATTATAAATAAAAAATGGAGTTATCGACAAAATGAAATTGCAAAAATTTATTATGACTTAGAAATAAAAAGTTTTCAACCTATTTATGAAGTTAAGGAAGGAGTTTTTATTAGTAATAATAGAGGAACATCTTTAGATATAGTATTGAATAATGAAAATAAAATAATTCAGCTAAATGATTTTAAAAATATTTTACAAGATATAAAGAAATTACATCAAGCTGGATACTACTATAGAGACTTTAAACCTGAAAATATAACAATTGATAAATTAAATAAATTATGGGTTATTGATCCAGATTCTTTAGCTAGAGGCGACATGGGAGAAATAGATGTAATTGGTACAGCTTCTTTTTCAACCTTTTATTTATTACATGAAATATATTATAATAAAAATTATAATATGTTAAAAATTGCTGATGATTATGCCTTGGCATTGACTTTATTAGAATGTAATGGTAGGATTATTCAACCACAAATAAAAGAAAAATATGAATATTCTAAAATACACGGAATCTTTTTAACAAAAAAAACTTTAAAATGGATAGATAAAAATGTTAAAGCAAATTATAAAAATCAATTTAAATGTTTAATTAAAGATCCTGTTGATTATTATAATAAGTTTAAAACAAATAATCATTTAATAGATATGTTAATTATTGAATAAAATTTGAATTAGTGCATTTTTTATATTTTATTAATAATGCCTAATTTTTTTGTAATTGGTTATTTCCTTTAATATTACTTTATGACAATATAATTGTTAAATAATATACTGATATAATTAGTTATTTACTTTAGTGATGTTTATGATTAGTATAATTGTTGGTATAAAATTTGTAGTTTCCTTATATATGTGATTCATTAAATTAATATTAATTTATAATTAAGCGTACTGTTAAATCTTTTCGTAGTTGATTAGATTCAGCAACCAATAAAGTTAAGGGCATTAAACTGATATTATCTATTTTATGTAAGAGGTTGGTATATTTGAGGTTTATCTAGGCAAATATATTTATCTATTTCCATTTGCCTTCTTTCCAGTGTAATCGGCATACCGATACATAACTAGTATCAGTTTGAGCTAATTTATCATCATCTATAACAAATGCGTTTCCTTCTTTTATTACCGTTTTATTTTTAATTAACATATTGAAGGTGGCTTTACGTCCACAATAGCAAATTGTTTTTAATTCTTCAATTGTATCTGCAATTGCTAATAAATGTGCTGAAGATGCAAATTCGCGACCGCAATAATCTGAGCGTAGCCCGTAGCAAATAACTGGTATGTTGAGATAATCAACTATATCTGATAATTGGGTTATTTGGTTGACTTTAAAAAAATGAATTTCATCTACTAAAACACAAGATATTTTATTTTTAGCATTTTCATTTTTGACTAGATTAAATAAATTATCACTTGCATTTGTAGAGATAGCTTCTCTATCAAATCCAATGCGTGACTTAATTTTATTATCGCCAGCCCGCTTATCCATACTAGAAGTAAGAATTAAAATATTCTGGTTACGGTCATTATAATTATAAGCTACTTTTAATAAATCTAGAGTTTTCCCTGCATCCATTGCTGAATATCTAAAGAATAGTTTTGCCATTTAATATTACCTAATTAATTGAAGTTATTATAATTTATTGCCTGAATTAATAATTGATTATTATTTTGACTATCTAAAAATATTTTTCCAATACATTCTACCTGTACAACAATCAATCCATAATAATTATGATTATTTTGTATAACTTCAACAATAATGCCTGCTTCTTGATTATCAATAAGTGGGCTTACTACTTTTTGTCCTATTTTAACCTCTTGGTCACAAGTAAATTTATACATTTGTTTTTTTAGTTTGCCTAAATAATGAGTTCTAGCAACAATTTCTTGTCCTGTGTAGCAGCCTTTTTTATAGCTAATTCCTTTAATAAAATCATAATTAATATTTTGGGGAATAAAAAGCTCTTGGGTTGCTAAATATATAAATGCAATTGCGTTATCTATTAAAAATGTTTTCCAATCTTGTGTTTCTGTAGAAAGATTTTCAGGTAAATCCTCACATATAGATAAATAAATATTTTCTTTTAATTCTAAAGATAAACCTGTAATAGTTTTATTATTACCAAATATTATGTTGACACTTGTTAATTTGGTAATATTTACCATTGAGCGCAATATAAACATTTTTAATCTAGGTATAATTTTTTCAATTATTTGTAGTGATGTAATTAGATAATATGAATTTTCAGAGTATTTAGTTATAATAAAACTAGCAAGCATTCGTCCTTTATTATTTAGATGAGCTGAAAATTGAAATTGTTGAATATTTAGCTCATTAATATCATTAGTTAATTGATTCTGTAAAAATTTGCTTGCATCATTTCCCTTAACTTCAATAACAGCTAATTGGTTATTTAAATTAGAAAGCATCATATAATCTAATTCCTTTGTATTTGTAACATTTTTCGGACGCGCTCTAAATCTTCTGTGGAGTCAATACCAATTGCTGGAACTATATCAGTTTGGTGAACTGCTATTTTGTAACCATTATAAAGTACCCTTAACTGCTCTAAAGATTCAATTTGTTCTATAGTAGAAATAGATAATTTGCTATATATTTTTAAGAATTCTACAGTATAAGCATATACACCAATATGTCGTAATACCTTATATTGGATTGGTATAGTGGTATCAGTTTTATTTATAAAGTTATCACGAGAAAATGGTATAGGTGCACGAGAAAAATATAGTGCATTATCATCTTTGTCAAGAACAGTTTTAACAATATTAGGATTAATTATTTCATTATAGTGATTAATTTGATGAGCAATAGTTGCTATTTTTATTGAATTATTTTCATGTAATTTTTTAATAATAAATTCTGCGAGCTGATTAATTAGTAAAGGTTCAATTAATGGTTCATCACCTTGAACATTAATTATAATTTCATCGTCTTTCATGTTTAAATTAGATACTAATTCTGCTATACGTTCAGTACCTGAGGTGTGTTTAGGAGATGTTAAATGAACGATAATGTTATGAGCTTCACAGACTTTTACTATATCAAGATGGTCAGTAGCTACCATAACTTGTTTTGCCCGACTTTTAAGAGCTTGTTTAGCAGTTCTAATTAAAAGTGGCTCACCACATATATCTAAGAGCATTTTATTAGGTAGGCGAGTTGAACCATGTCTTGCTGGAATTATTATTTTAAAATTATTCATTATCAATGTTTCTAGCTTTATCAATTAACATGATAGGTATTTCATCTTCGATGGGGTATGCTAATTTACATTTATTGCAAACTAATTCATTATGTTTATTATCAAGTTCAATTTTTGCTTTACATAATGGACAGACAAGAATTTCAAGTAATTTATTATCCATGAGATTTATCCTTTAGATTTTTAATTTGGTAAATTATTTCTTGGTTATCTAATTCAACTTTAATTAGAATTACCCATATTTTAGCATTATTAAATTTTGCTAATTTAACATAATCTTTCTCAGTAACTAGAATTGCCTCATATTCTTTAGGAATATCATTTATTTTAAAGTCATAATGATCAGGAAAAGCTATTTTTCTATTGAGTTTTATACCATAATTTATAAGAAAATCAAAAAATCGATTTGGATTTCCAATTGCAGCTATGGCTATAGTATTAAAATTATTTATCATATTTATATTAACAATCTCTTTAGTAACAGGATTGAAAATTTTATCTATTATAAGATTTTGTTGACTAATAGTTATTTTTGGATTGATTAATTTAATATTATTTAAGAAATTTTCTTGAAGGGTGATATTACCATTAATTACAATTGCATCAACATTACATAAAGAATTTATTTTTTCACGTAATGGTCCCATAGGTAAGAGGAATTTATTACCAAACATTCGTGTGGCATCAATTACAGCAATTTTATAATCAGAAATTAAACTATAATGCTGTAGACCATCATCAGATATAATAAGCTCAATATCAGGAAAGCTTTTTAATAATTTTAATGCAGCAAGATAACGTTTTCTACTTATGGCAACTTTTATATTATTTTGTGCATATATTAATGCTTCATCGCCTACCATTTCGCTAGTATCAGTGGGCGATACAATGTGAGGATGTTTAATTTTGCTTTTATATCCGCGTAATACTACTCCTACTTTTATCCCTTCCTTAGATAATTCTGTAGCTAAATATTTTGTTAATGGAGTTTTACCTACACCACCAACAGTTATATTACCTACGACAATAAGAGGTATAGGTAATTTATAGCTTTTAAATATTTTAAATTTATATAGCAGATATCGTATACGGCTAACTATAGAAAAAAGAATAGATAAGGGTAATAATATAAGAGTTAACCATAAATTAATACGGTTATACCAATGATTTTCAATTAAGTGTTGTAATTTCATTAGTGATTTTTCTTTTAAATAAAATCTAAACTTACGTATAAAATTATATCACAAATATTATTTAAAGAGTAAACGCAAAGTTTCTTATGTTTTATGATATGTTATAATTTTGCCTTAATAATAAATAGATATTCAGGAAGAATAATGGAATTAGATAAAGCTTATTCGCCAAAAGATATTGAGAGCAAATGGTATAACATGTGGGAAAGTTCTGGCTATTTTAAGCCTACTTTTAAAGAAAATTCTAAAAATTATTGTATTCAATTGCCGCCCCCAAATATAACTGGTACATTACATATGGGGCATGGTTTCCAGCATACCATTATGGATATTTTAATTAGATATCATAGAATGTTAGGTTTTAATACTTTATGGCAACCAGGAACTGATCATGCAGGAATTGCTACTCAAATTGTTGTAGAAAGACAGCTAGAGGCTATAGGAGTTTCTAAAAATCAATTAAATAGAGAAGATTTTATTAAAAAAGTTTGGGAATGGAAAGAAATTTCTGGAGATATAATTACTAAACAAATGCGTAGGCTAGGGGCTTCATGTGATTGGTCAAGAGAACGTTTCACTATGGATGATGATTTATCAAAAGCTGTTATTGAAGTGTTTGTTAGTCTTTATGAAAAAGGCTATATTTATCGTGGTAAAAGGTTAGTTAATTGGGATATTAGACGTCAAACTGCTGTTTCCGATTTAGAAGTAATATCTGTTGAAGAAGAGGGAAAGTTATGGCATATAAGTTATCCAATTAAAGAGAGTAATTTAACTATTGTAATTGCAACTACTCGCCCAGAGACTATGCTTGGTGATGTTGCTGTTGCTGTAAACCCAAATGATGAAAGGTATAAGGATTTAATTGGTAAATATGCAATATTGCCATTAGTTAACCGAGAAATCCCAATTATTGCTGATGATTACGTAGAAATATCTTTTGGCACTGGTTGCTTAAAAATTACTCCAGCACATGATTTTAATGATTATGAAATTGGTAAGCGTCATAATTTAGAAATGATTAATATTTTTACTTTAGATGGGTATATAAATGAAAATGCCCCTAAAAAATATCAAGGATTAGATAAGAATACAGCACGTTTACAAGTTATTGCTGATTTAGAGGTAAAGGGATTATTATTAGAAACTAAGCCTCATAAATTAATGGTCCCACGCGGAGAAAAAGATGATGTAATTATAGAGCCTATGTTAACAGATCAATGGTTTATGAAAATGCAAGAGTTTGCAGATATTGGTTTAGATTTAATTAAGAAAAATGAAATTCAATTTGTTCCTGATAATTGGCGTACTACATACAATAATTGGTTAGAAAATATCAAAGATTGGTGTATTTCTCGACAATTATGGTGGGGTCATAGAATACCAGCATATTATGATGAGTTTAATAATGTATATGTAGCAAGAAGTTTAAATGATGCAATAAAGCAGGCTAAAACAGAAAAATTAATTCAAGATAATGATGTCTTAGATACTTGGTTTAGTTCAGCGTTATGGTGCTTTACTACCTTAGGGTGGCCTAATAAAACTAAGGAGTTAGAAATGTTTTTACCTTCAAATGTTTTGGTTACAGGGTTTGATATTATATTTTTTTGGGTTGCTCGTATGATTATGCTTACCCAAGAATTTACAGAAAAAACTCCTTTTAAAGAGGTTCTTATTACAGGTTTAATTCAAGATGCACACGGAAATAAAATGTCTAAATCAAAAGGAAATATTATAGACCCTCTAGATTTAGTAGATGGTATTAGTGTTGATGAACTAATAATTAAACGTACAGCAAATTTATTGCAGCCTAAACAAAAAGAGAGTATTGCTAAACAAACAAGGAAAGACTATCCAAATGGATTTTTAGCTTTTGGTGCAGATGCGTTAAGATTTTCTTTTGCTTCAATGGCAACGCATGGACGAGAAATCCGTTTTGATATAAAAAGAATTGAAGGTTCAAGAAATTTTTGTAATAAATTATGGAACGCCTCTCGCTTTGTATTAATGAATCTTAATAATAATAAACAATTTATAAATACCTCTTACAACGATTTAAATTTTATTGATAAATGGATTCTAACTTTAATTAACAAATTAATTTCTGAAATAGATTTTAGCTATACAACTTATCGTTTTGATATTCTTGCACAAAAATTATATGAATTTGTTTGGAATGAGTATTGTGATTGGTATTTAGAATTTGCTAAAGTTAATATTAATAGTGAGAGTAATAAGATTTCAACTATTAATACGCTTTTAAAAACACTAGATAGCATATTAAAATTATTGCATCCAATAATACCTTTTATCACTGAAGAAATTTGGCAAAAATTTTCATGTCTAAAAAACGATTCTTTAAATAATTATGAATCTATTATGATTTCTAATTATCCAGCAAAAGAAGATTTTGCGGAAAATAATGAAAGTATTGAAAAAGTTAATTTTCTCAAGGAAATTGTAGTTAGTATCAGAAATTTAAGAGCTCAAATGAATATTAGTCCAGCTGAAAAAGTTTCTATATTAATAGAAGTAAAAGAAAATTTTAAACATTTAATTAATGAATTTATTCCATATATTTTTATTCTTGCTAAAGCTAGTGAAGTAAATACAATTGATAAATTTACTGAAGAAAATACATTTGCACCAATAGCAGTTATTGGCAGTAATATACGAGTTATGTTAAAGTTAAAACTTGATATTAATACTGAAAAATTAAGAATTGCTAAAGAAATAGAAAAAATAAATAAAGAAATAGAAAAAATAAAGATAAAATCAGATAACCCAAATTTTATAGCTAGAGCACCTAAAGATTTAGTTGAAAGAGATAAAAGACGAATTAACGAACTTAACGAGGTTTTAGCACAATTAAATAAGCAAATGTTATTATTAAAATAGATAAAACTTACTAAAAGGAGAAATGGCAGAGTGGTCGATTGCACTACCTTGGAAAGGTAGCATACGGTAACGTATCGAGGGTTCGAATCCCTCTTTCTCCGCCACACTTTTTAAGTTTATTTTTTTATTTCAAATGATCTATATACAATTATTGTATCAGTGGCTTCTATATTTAGAAGATTGCTAGTTGCCTGATTTAATGTGCCACTATTCCAAGAGCTAAATTTATAATTATCAAGTTTCCATTTTAAATCATTACATGTAATAAATGTATTAGGATTTAAACTAAATAATGAAATTTGTTGCCCTATTATAGTATTTAGCTGACATTTTTTAGAATGTGCAGTAAAAATTCCCTTATCGCTTATAATTGCTACTGATTTAATTAATTTAATATAATTGGCTAGTAATGCAATATTGGCAATTGTATGATCTTCACGTAATCCAGTAGCTCCTAAAATAATTATATTATCTAAATTTAGTTTTTTAGCTAAATTAATTGCTTTAGTTAAATCATTACTATTTTGTTCTGTAATTTTTATAATTTTATCTCTAAATTTTGATTGAATAATAGGATTTAAATTATCACAATCGCCAATAATATAATTAGGTTCAATATTGTGTTTTATAAGTTTATTAATAGCACCATCACAGCAAATAATAGAATTAGCTGTTAATATCAAATTTTTTAAATATTTATTTTTAGGAAATAGACCATCAGCAATAATTACATTATGCTTGGCTAGAGGATAAATTTGTTGAAGAATATTTTTTAGCATATTGTTTCTGAATCCATAACCAATTTAAATAACCTATTACAGCTAAAATAGCAAAACTCATGAAAAGTAGAGAAGATAGATAAAATCCATGATAAAATAAAATTATACTAGGAATCATATTTGCAAAAACCCATAAAAAAAACTGTTCAATTACTTTTTTTGCTAATAAATATAATGCAATTACTCCTAACACTGCAGAAAAACTATCTGCAAGAACAAATTCACTATCTGAATAAGCTAATTCAATTTTATATGATATAAGGGTAAAGATAATAGTTAAAATTATTAAATAAATCCAGCCATTTTTGGATAAGTTATTAATTATAACTTTTGGTTTATCTTTTAAATATTTTCCAGAAAGCCACATATATAATCCATAAAAACTAATAGGTATAGTAATTATTTGAAATACCATTTGCGCAAATAATTTATTATGAAATAAAAATATAACATATAAAATTGAAGAAATTATACTAAAAACCCAAGTTAAATAATTTTCAATTATTTCATAGTAAAAACATATAAAGCCAGTAATTACCGCTAAAATTTCTAAAATATTGTTTTGAATCCAAAAAATCATTATTTACACCTTAAGTAAGAGACCATCTTGGTATAGCGGAAAAGCTATAATCATATTTAGCCAAATTAAATTTATAATATCCTGCAATTGCTATCATAGCACCATTATCTGTACATAATTCAAGTGGAGGATAGTAAACCTTAACGTTATTTAAATTATTTAATTTATTGCGTAGAGTTAAATTTGCACTCACGCCACCACATACTACTAATCGATTAATTTTATTCATATTTAAAGCCTGTAAGGATTTTGCCACTAAAACATCAGTTATTGCTTCTTCAACAGATTTAGCAATATTTGCTTTAATATCATGTGAAAAAATATTATCTTTTTTAAATTTATTGATCATATTTAATACTGCTGTTTTTAAACCAGAGAAACTCATGTTAAGGTCGCCACTTTTTAACATTGGTCTTGGTAATTGATAGATTTCCTTGCCTAAAAGAGCTAACTTTGCAATATATTTTCCACCAGGGTAGGGTAAACCCAGCATTTTAGCTGTTTTATCAAAAGCTTCGCCTGCAGCATCATCAATAGATTCCCCTAAAATAGTGTAATCTCCAATATCTTTAACAGCAATTATTTGACTATGACCTCCTGACACTAAAAGAGAAATAAATGGCACTGTAGGTTGATTATTACTCAATAAAGGTGATAATAAATGACCTTCTAAATGATGTATAGGGATAACAGGAATATTCCTACTAAACGCCAACCCATTGGCAACTCCTGCGCCTATTAAAAGTGCACCATTTAATCCAGGGCCTGCAGTATAACTAATCGCATCAATATTGTCTAATGAAATATTAGCTTTATCTAAACATTCTTTAATTAAGGGAATAATTTTTTTTATATGATCCCTAGATGCTAACTCAGGAACTACACCGCCATATAGATTATGTAAGTCAACTTGAGAATATAAAATATTTCCTAAAAGTCCTTTTTCACTATCATAAATAGCAATTCCAGTTTCATCGCAAGAAGTTTCAATACCTAAAATTATTGTCATAATTACCTATTTTATAAGACTTAATTATATCACAAATAATAATTATAATTTTACCTTAAGGTAAAATTATATTATTGTAATGATATTGTTTTATTATTATTAAACTGCCAAAATTTCTTATCTAAAGTAAACTGATATTCTTCACTAGTATTAATGATATTAACAAACAATTCTGCTGAATTTGTTTGATCCTTGGGAATTTGAACTATAAATTGGCTTACGGTTTTTCCTTCATGAGGAGTTTTTGGATTATTTACCCGAAAAATACTGTTATTGTAATTAACTAAATCATTACGATCATTTAAAATTGTAAAAATATCATTAATATCCCCAAAGTTTGTATTATTAACCAATTCAGTTGCCCTCTTATAACGAGTAAAACTACTTGATGATTTTCTCGATTCGTCATATTCATTAAATGGTACATCAATTAAATAGTGATTAGTATGTACCAATTTTTCATTATTTGCTATTTTTACTGCATAGTTACCTTTAGGATCAATTTCAATATATGCAATATTTAATCTATCTGCAATCATATAAAATTCTGGATATTTAAATTTCTTAATTAGTTTTGACATATTTTTAGTTATAGATTTAACATTACTATAGTTACTTAAAATATAACTCATAAAATCACTACCATCTTCGTATAGATCTTCTAAATCAAATTGCTCATTTGATAATGACCATTTAACTGACATATTAACTATAGCTAAATTTTTTTCATTAATACCTGCCCGTATTACATCAGTTTTTATAACGGGTTTATTATTATAATTTTGCATATTACTAACTAAAGCAACAAATTTATTGCCCTTAGTTGGTTTAAAAACCATAACCTTTTGTCTATCTAACAACATGTCCCTATTTTTAGCTAGATATATATAATCTTTTGTTGATATACCTAAAGTAGTACATGGGTAAACATTTGCAATTAATAAGGGTAGGTAAATAAACCATATATATTTTTTTATCATCATAAACTCTTTTTAAAATTAAACCCTAATTTATAAGATTTAAAATCCAATTGATTTAGCTAAAACTATTGGTAGTTTTAGCATAACCCTCAATTATATCATATGCTATTTAATTATAAAGTTGGGGCGAGATTTAATGTATAAGTTTACGAACTAAGAAAGCTCGAGAGGTTCACCTTGGTAAGCCAAAAGACACTATTCAAAAAAGTAAATTTGATAAAAATATACCCAAAATTAAATAATTATTAGACTGTACTAATTTAGATTTAATCTGATATTTTTTATTAATAAGTAAAATCAGTATTTTTCTAATATCTTCCCGCTGTTGCTAGTTACTAACCTTAATTTTCAAGTATAAGTTGCATTGAGGAAGTTAATCTAGGAACTTTTAATAATAATGGACGTAATTTTTCTAAAAAACTATATTTTTTCTTATGTTTTTCAATAAGTGTATTAAAGTAAGGTTTAGTATCTGGGTATGATTACCAACTTGATATATTCCCTGCAAATTTTAAGTTAGGAATGGGGTGGACGATGGGGCTCGAACCCACGACAACCGGAATCACAATCCGGGACTCTACCAACTGAGCTACGTCCACCATTAATATGGCGTGCCCGACAGGAATCGAACCTGTAACCCCCGGCTTAGAAGGCCGGTGCTCTATCCGATTGAGCTACGAGCACATCTATTTAGAGGTAAGGAAAACCTGCGTTAATTAAAAATGGTCGGGGTGGTGGGATTCGAACTCACGACCCCTTGATCCCAAATCAAGTGCGCTAACCAGACTGCGCTACACCCCGATATTTCTCTAAATATTTTAAATGTTAGAGGACGCAATTGTATGTGATTATAGCTTATTTTGTCAATACAAATTATAATTTTTTATTTAAATATACCTAAAAAATTAATTATTACAGTATAATAAGCACTTTAGTTTTTTGTAAAGCATTTTTATGACATATACTAATATCAGCAATAAAACATTCAATTATAATTATACAATTATTTTACTTTGTATAGGATATTTTATTGATTTTTATGATTTATCAATATTTGGTTCTGGATATGTAGAATTAATTAAGCAACAATTTGGGATTATAGATCCTATAAAAATTCAGCAATTATATCTTTATATAACTAATTGGTATACCATTGGTATATTTTTTGGAAGTATTATATTTGGAATTTTAGGAGATAAATTTGGAAGAGTATATGTAATTCGTTATAGCATTTTACTTTATTCATTTTCAATATTAGTTTCTTTATTTATCAAATCTATTCCTTTATTTTGTTTTATTCGTTTTTTAACTGGAGCAGGGCTTGCTTGCGAATTTGCTACATCTAGTGTTTTAATTAGTGAAATAGTAAAGGATAGTTATAAATCACATAAAATTTCAATTTTCCTTTATGGCTGTGGGATATTAGGAGGATTAACCTCACTAGTATTTAGTTTTATTTCGTGGCAGGTAATGTTTATATTTGGGGGCATATCAGGAATTTTACTTTATTTAGGGCGTAAAAAAATTTATGAATCAATTTTATTTGAAAATATATATAGACAGAATAATATTGATAAAGGCAATATTTCTATAATTATAACTAATTTAAAAACATTTCTAAAAACTTTAAAATTATTTTTATTAATAACTCCATTTAATCTCATAATTTCAATTATATTTATTTTTCCTAGTTTGATGAATTTACATCAAGAACTCTCTAGTGCAATAAAAACTATTCTTTTAGGGTTTTTTTTAGGAGGTTTAATTGGTCTATTAATTAGTAGTCCTATTATGAATAAAATAAAGAGTTATACTAAGTATTTAACAATTAGTTTTATTTTAATTTTATTTATATTATTATTTCCTCTAAGACATATAAATGATCAAAATTTGTTTATATACTGCATTATAATAGGTGTAATAGGAGGATCTTATCCACCTATATGGATTCAATTAGTAAGTAGATCATTTGGTACAAATTTAAGAAATACTGCATCTAATAGTTTATTTGCATTAGGGCGTTTAAGCGGTATATTTTTTAATATAGTAATTAGTTACAGTTTAGCAAATATGAATTTAGGAGTTTATTATTTAAAAGGTTTAATTATTTTAGTATTGGTATTTGCACTTTTGAGTTTATTTACGATAGAAGATAATTATGATTTTAAATTAGATTATTTAGAAAGATGAGCTTATATTGGATTTTATTCAAAGCTACAAAAATTATTATCTAACCATAAAAAATTATTAGAGTATGCTTTGGAAAGGTTTTCTTTATTTAAGACTAAAGAGGTTTTATTATAGGCTATTAATTCTTTAGCAAGTAATAGTGTATATTCAAAAGAGTCAACTACTTGTTGTAAATCATGTAAGACAGCTATAACAGTTTTTCCTTGTTGATGCCATTTTTTAATAATTTGCTGAATATCAGTGATAGTTTTACTGTCTATTGCATTAAATGGTTCATCTAAAATAATTATAGATGCTTGTTGCATTATTATTCTTGCAAAGTAAACTCTCTGTAATTGTCCTTTACTTAATTCATGGATAAACCTTTCATTAAAACCAGAAAGACCTACTTGTTCCAAGCAATCATTTACTAATAGTTGAGTATCATAAGTGACTTTATCAAATAAGCCAATTGTATGCCAACTACCTAATAAAATAACATCAGAAACAGATAAAGGCAATAGATTGTCTAATTCAATAGATTGAGGCAAATAAGCAATATCTTTTTTATTCATCCCTTGAATGATTATTTCCCCAGTATCTGGTTTTAATTCACCAAGAATGGCTTTTAATAAAGTGCTTTTTCCAGCGCCATTTGATCCTACAATTGCGGTAGTTGTGCCAATTTTAAAATCGCAGGTAAGGTGATGAATAGCTGGGTGATGATGATAAGAAATAGTTAAGTTTTTACAGGCAAATCGCATAATTTTAAATTCTTTTTATTTTTGTTTTATTTTGAGATAATTTCTTTTAAATGATCAGGCATTTCAATACTTTTCCTAGTTGAAAAATCATACCAAACTATGATTGCTTCTGCAATAGCATAAATCAATTCTGGATTAGTTTGAGATTTAATTACGTGTTCAAAAGTAGTTTTTTTATTTTCAATACTTACTAACCATGTTTCTACTAAAATAGATTCAGGATACATTATTGGTTTAATAAATTTACAGGTAGTATAAGCCAGAACAGGAGCTATTCCATTTAAATTAATTTCAATTCCATTGTCTGTTAGTAATTCAAATCTAGCTTCTTGAGTATAAAATAAATACATAGTGTTATTCATGTGCCCATATGCATCCATATCTCCCCAACGAATTTCAAAATTTTTTGTATGAATAAGTTTTTTTTCTGTCATGAATTATTCCTAGAAAAGTTGCATTATAATGCACTTTATATTATAGTTACGGCAGATAAAAAGCAATATTTCCAAAAAATAATTTGGAAATTATAGTATAATTGCATTATAAACAATGTAGCAATTTTAACATAAGAAAGATTTTATTATGTTGATAATTAACAATAAAGAATTTGCTAAGCATAAACAATTAATAAATAAAACAATAAATTTTGATGAATTTCAAAGATTAAAAGATTTATTTACAGATGAAAATTTGGATGGCGAAGTTTCATTTTCGATGCAGGGTGATTTAGATAGTGCAAATAGACCTATATTAAATGTGCTAATTTATGGTAAAATTACTACCTTGTGCCAAAATTGTTTAGAATCGATGGTAATTCCTATTAAATATAATGCTGTATTACCTATTTTTGACAATGAAGAAGAATTAGATAATTTACTATTTGGTGAGGAGTCACTTCAATCAGATGGTTTACTTTTTGATTTAGAATTTGATGTGTTAAATTTTATTGAAGATGAAATAATAACAATTTTGCCACTTGCACCAAAACATGATAGCTGTGTTCAAATCTTTTATAAAGACAATACAAATAATCCATTTGGTGAATTAAAAAATTAATAAATAATTTTAATATTGAGGGAAAAAATGGCAGTTCAACAAAATAAAAAATCTCCATCTAAACGGGGAATGCGCCGAGCTCATGATTTTTTAGATATTCCTAGCATAGGGATTGAACCAACGACTGGTGAAACACATTTGCGTCATCATATTAGCCCAAATGGGATTTATCGTGGTAAAAAAATAATTAAAAATAAAAGTGAGTAATAGAATATATTAAGGTATACTTTAATTATTAGTTGTTACAATAATTAAAGTATATTTTGAATTAGATTTAATGTTTTTAATATTAATGTTAATTAAAATAAATTAAAAATATATTTTTAATTTAGATACTTAAAAGTAGATAATTATGTCTATTATTATATCAGTTGATGCTATGGGTGGCGACCATGGTCCTAGGGTTACAATACCAGCTTGTGTTCGTTTTCTAAATAATAATCCAAACGTAAATTTAATTCTAACCGGTGATATTGAGTCAATCAAGAAATATCTAGGTAATGATTTAAAAAAAATTAAAAATAGAATGGAAATTATTCATTCTAGCCAAATAATAACAATGGATGAGTCTCCCCAGAATGCTTTAAGAACAAAAAAAGATTCATCAATGCGTATTGCCATAAACTTAGTAAAAGAAGGTAGAGCTCAAGCTGTTGTTTCAGCTGGAAACACAGGGGCACTTATGGCTATTTCTCGATTTGTATTGCGGATGATGGAAGGAATTGAAAGACCAGCAATTGCAAAAATAGTACCAGCAATAAATGGAGAAGTTTGTTTTCTTGATCTTGGAGCAAATATTGAATCATCACCAGAACATCTTTTTCAATTTGCAATTATGGGCTCACAGTTAATGAAAGCAATAACTGGAAAAGAATCACCTAGTGTGGGAATATTAAATATTGGAACAGAAGAAATAAAGGGGCATGAAGATATAAAAAAAGCATCAGAATTATTAAAAAATAGTAATTTAAATTTTTATGGGAATGTGGAAGGAAATGATATTAATAAAGGCACTGTTGATGTTGTAGTTTGTGATGGTTTTACGGGAAATGTTGCCTTAAAAAGTATCGAGGGTGCTGCTAAAATGATTGCCTTTTTTATTCGTAAAGAATTTACTGGATCATTATTAACTAAATTATTAGGAATTTTAGCTTATCCAGTTATTAGAAGAATAAAATCACATCTGGACCCTAGAAAATATAATGGTGCAGTTTTATTAGGATTAAATGGATTAGTAATTAAAAGTCATGGTGGAGCTGATGAAATTGCTTTTTATTACGCGTTAGAACAAGCTTATCATGAAATAAATGCTGGAGTTATCAATCTTTTAATAGATTATTTAGCTTC
>JACCDN010028806.1_pt1 | contig 16303 bp, 11 predicted proteins | sample 7441691 | NCBI WGS metagenome assembly JACCDN01 (sample SAMN15323439, study PRJNA562643) | freshwater metagenome | isolation source: river surface water | place: USA:Blue River Watershed | collected 2017-08-16
ATACGGGGTCCTTGGATAAGAATATTTGCACTAAGCATTTCACCAGTGAATTGATTAGCGATTGATGGTCCATAACCCCCATAAGAAGCTAAGTTTACTAAATCCCATTCTAGTACATTATAGCGTATGTCTCCTGCAATAATTAGATCATAGCGTGGATCAGTTTTTTCTAAATACTCATATTCAAATAAATCCCGACCTAAGATTTCTTGTGATTTTCTATTCCAAGAATTAAATGCTTCCGAAAATCCCGCACGGTACCTTTCTGGAACATTTTTAACATAATACTTAGTTATTGGTTTTGAATACGAATTCGTTGTGGAAAATCTGGTAATTACTGGATTTAGCGCTCTCTCTGTAGTGTAGTAACCAACTCCTTCAGTTGTTTTTCGTGGTTCAAAAGCTGGATTAAATCCAGAGGCTAATTTTAAAAACCACCTAGCGGTAACAGTAACGTCTTCTGTATCGCTAAATTTCATTACTGAATCAACATCAAAAACTAGTGTATTTAATGAAAAATCAAATGTGACGAGGTTTGAATATTTGTGAGTGAGACCGGTATCTGTTCCCGTCGGATCGATTTCACGAATGATATTTAGTTGAGTACCAAGAGTGCTCAAATCTAAATAAAGAATTGTTCCTTTTGAATCAACTCCAACGATAGGGATTTGAAGTAGAACTTTTTGTTCAGAATTTTCAAAACATTTTTCAGCGCAACCGACAAATAGCAATTGATTATTTTTTTCATCTACTATTGAAACTACGTGAACAGGTAAAACATATCCTAACTTTAGCGCTCCTAAATATTGATCCTTTACATTAGAAATTTTTGTAACTACTCCACCAAAAACTGACTGTTGATTTAAAAGTCCTACAGGGTAACCTAATATTAAGGATGATTTTGCAGCAGTGTTGTTTATCTCAACTACATCTTTGCTAGAAACATCAAAAACTTTTTCAGTGCTTAATGAATGCAAAACTTTCTTCGCATTCTCTGAATCAACATTATACACAAGTTTTTGTAAAACATCATTTGCCAAACGTTCCTTCGCAATTATTGTAAATTGATTTTCATTGTCACCTATGAATTGTTTTGTGTTAACATCTTTAGCAACCACTAGGTTTGATGTATTCACTCCAGTTGTTTTTTTTTGACATGCTGATATTAATGTCGTTGCAACAATTAGAAAAATTAACTGTACTTTCATTTAAGCTCCATTTTTAACATGAATTAAAAACGCCCTAATAAACCATATTTCATGAGTTAATGCATTTTTAAAAAACTTACACTATAATTCATTAAACAAAATTACTGAAACATAAAGTAAATAGGTATTCGAAAGTGTAGTCTTATGTCTTTATGATCAATATTTTTATCTGTGACTAGTGGATAGCTAAATCATCGTTTCAAGGCCCTAATGAAGCGAGAATATTTATTTTATTGAAAAGCGTAATCACTTCGGACTCTGTTAAATACATTAAGAGATCCTCAATAACCCAATGGGTTCTTTCCGAATGTTTGAATACTAACTTCATCAAATTTTCTGGCCATTCAGCTCTAAGATCAACGGAGACTTCAACACGAGAGCAAGCTGGTTGCTCCCCAGAAACCTCAATGATTTTTGCGAGAAGAGCAATTTCATTATCGCCAGCTAAAACTTCTGATAACCTTTGAATAACAACCTTTAAGAGTTATTATAAGGGTATCGGAATTCTTCACTTAAGCTTTATTATTCGGTAAAAAATCCACTTGACAAAAATGGATTCATGGTCCATAATTGCCAAATATGTGGATTAAAAGAGATATTTCTGAAATTATCACTCAAAATACGGACTCCATTCAAGTTATTAGAGGTCCTCGTCAATGTGGTAAGTCCAGTTTATTGCTACATTTAGATTCAGAGTTTAAAGAGCTCTCACTCGATGATCAGGGACTTCGTGAACTAGCTCAAAATGATCCAGAATTATTCTTGAGTCAGTTTGCAGGCGAAAAGCTCTTTATTGATGAGGCCCAATATGCTCCTAATCTTTTTCCCGCTTTAAAAAGAAGGGCCGATTTATACAAAAGAGAAAAAAATAAAAGTCCAAAGACGATACTGCGATTAACAGGTTCCAATCAAATTCTCATGGATAAAAATGTTAAAGAAAGCTTAGCAGGCAGAGCTAGCTTTTTTGATATGAATACTTTAAGTGTAGCAGAAATTTTAAACTCAAAAAAAATATCAATCCAAGAGATCTTGTATAAAGGCGGATGGCCGGAACTTTATGCAGATGAATCAAAAAATGTAAAAAAATATTTAGATGATTATATCAATAGTTATATTGAAAAAGACATTGTGTTATCTGCAGGAATTCAAAAGGCGCGAGAGTTTTTAAAATTTATTCGCTTACTCGCGGGAAGAGTAGGATGTATTTTAGATTTTGCAAGTCTTGGTCGTGATGTAGGTGTTGATTCAAAAACGATTAAAGACTGGGTTTTAGTGTTGGAGCGTATGCATATTATTGCCTTGGTGATGCCTTATTCAACGAATCTTTCATCGAGGCTCATTAAATCACCAAAAGTTTATTTCATTGATACTGGTCTCGCTGTAAGGCTTCAAGGTTGGAGTGGAAGCGAGCAAATCATCACATCTCCTCAACAAGGTGGCCTATTTGAGAATTTAGTTTTCGCTGAAATCTTAAAATGTATAAGAAATTTTGATTTAGGCTGGCAAATTTTTCATTGGCGCTCACGAGATGGTGAAGAAATTGATTTTCTTATTCAAAAAAATCCAAAGGATTTTCTTTTTATTGAAGCAAAAGTTAGTGCGGTAAAAATTGATCTTACTCAATCTTATCCTGAAGTTAAAAAAGTTTTTAAAAATAAAATTCCCGAGATTTTAGTATGTCATCAAGAAGGGGAGCGAGTGCTTAATAATTTTGTTCCGATTGCTAAATTAAGTGAAAGTTTTAAAAAAATGTAGGCCCAATTTAATTGGGGCGATTCGAAATTCTTTATTTTCCGACCAACTGGTGCAAACTTTAAAAAAGATTGCGTAATTTCGCAATCGGTGTTATTATCTCTCAATGGAGAGACGTAGATATAAAATTGAATCAATTTTTGTTAATGGGAACACTCACTCAGAGGTCGTAATTGATCCTCATTATGAATTGAAGCATTCTGAGCATATTAACGACGAGATAAATTTATCTTAAGTTCAAAGGCTTAATGGTAAAAGAGAGATACCAACTGATATTAAAGATGGATTTAGTTACTACGTCACAATGATTGATTTAGGAGAGAAGTATTATCGTCTCGTATGGTTAATAGAAGATAATGCTATCTATATCGGTGTTGTTAACTCCTTTAGAGACGGCAAAGGAGAATAAATATGGCATTTCCATCTGAAAAAGAATTAGAAAAAATTAGAGAAAAACTTGAAAAGGCTGATCCATCATATGCACTTCCTCAAAACGCAACAAAAGCGGAGAAGTTAAAATATAATCTTTGCCAAAAGTTTGTTGTTTATATTTTAGAGAATAAAATTTCACAGGCAGAACTTGCAAAACAACTTGATATGGATACTGCAAGGTTAAATGAAATAGTTAAGTATAAAATTCATCTTTTCACTGTTGATAAATTAATTGAACTTGCAACTCGACTTGACCCAAATTTAGATATCAAAGTTGCATAGATCCTTTTTCTTAATCTTCTGAAAATAATTTTGGATAGCGTCTTCAGTTCGTCCATAATATTCAGATAATTGTTTCCTAGACCATCCATCTTGAAAGCGTAATTTTGCCAACTCACGCAGATCGACTCTAGGAACTTGCCACCTTACTGGATAGACCATATCCAACAAAATTGGTTCTTTTATGATTGCATGGCGCTCACCATTTCTCGTCATTGACCTCCAATGGACAAAGCAGATCGGAAAATTCCGGCCGAATTTTTTCCTTAACCACAGAGAGAAATCGATTACCATTTATTCTTTCAAGAGCTTCCATATTAAAACCTAAATGTTTTAATTTCATCTTTTGTTTTGAATTTCTTTAATTTAATTCACTGAAAAATCTACGCCGTCATCGCCTGTTTTTTCGGGAAGAAATCCCACCATTCTGTTGGATCATCCTCTTTTAAACGCAAGCACAATTCAGGTGACCAATTGGGTTTCCTTGGTGGCTTCCTGAGTTTCATATGAGCTTCAGAAGGAGTTTTAGAACCTTTTTTGGAGTTACATGGTTTGCAACAGGTAACAACATTTTCCCAACAAGTTTTTCCTTCGCGCGATACAGGCACCACGTGATCAAAAGTTAATTCACCTGGTGGCAGTCGCATGGAGCAGTACTGACATTCAAAACTATCGCGGTAAAAAACATTTAAACGAGTAAATCTTACGGAGTAACTTAATTTGTGAGTTTGATAGAGACGTAAAATTTTAGGAAGTTTTAGAGACAAAGAAACTGATCTAATGATTTTATCACTGTATTCATCGACCATCTCGGCCCGCCCGGTAACGAGCAGTGTGATTGCTTTCTGCCAACTGACAATCTTAACCGGTAAATAGTTCACATCCAATAGGAGCGTTCGCATCTCTATTAGGATAGCATATCCGTGATTGGTTTAAAGAGGCGGTAAGAATTGATTAGGAATAGAGCTAAAAAAATGAGAAATCGTCGTCATCTCGATACTTTTTTCGCATCACTTTTTGAACTTCCACTGGAATTTTATCTTTTAGGCCTTTTTTGTACTCTGAATACCTGACTCTTTTTATTGGCACACCTAGCTCATCTTCAATATAGCTTAGGTACTTTTCTTCAAATTCTTTATCATAAAGGCTTATGGCCTTACCCGACTTATCAAAGCGAGCAGAGCGCCCTAAGCGATGAACATACTGTTCGGCGATATCTGGTAAATCGAAATTAATAACATGAGTGAGATTCGTTATGTCTAATCCACGTCCGGCCACATCGGTGGCCACTAAAAAGCGATAGGTGCCATTTTTTAATCCATCAAGCGCCTTTTTTCTCTGGTGTTTGGTCATGTCACCCATTAAGTAGAAAGCTTTGTATTTATCAAAAATTAAACGCTCACCAATAAGGCGTGCCTTCTCTTTAGTATTTACAAAAATGAGTCCACATTTAACTTTTTCTTTTTTAAATAAGAATTTTAAAAAAGTGTATTTTTCATTTTCACTAATTTCACACAAAACGTGTTCAATTGCTTTTTTAGGTTTTTGATCAGTGAGCTCCACTAATTTGTAGTCACGAAGATGATTTTTTGCAATGGTTTTAATTTTTTCTGACATGGTAGCAGAAAATAACCATGTGGTTTTTTCGCTTGGAAGTGCTTCAAAAATGGGAATTAAGCGATCATAAAAGCCGAGGTCTAGCATTTGATCAGCTTCATCTAAAATGAAGGTATCTATCATGGAGAGATCAATGGTATTTTTTTTCATATGATCGCGAAGTCTTCCAGGAGTAGCAATCACTACATGTAAACCTTTTTTAAATTTTTGCACTTGGATATTAAAACTTTTCTCCCCATAAACTTGGGTGGAAAGAAGACCTGTATGTTTTGCGAATTTTTTAAATTCAGCATGCACTTGATCCGCAAGCTCTTTGGTTGGAACCAAGATCAAGGCGCTGATATACTTTTTAGGCTTGCCATTAAGACGTTTTAGTAGTGGCAAGAGATAGGCCATGGTTTTGCCTGAACCTGTTTCTGCCAAAGCAACTAGATCTATTCCGTTAATCGCATCAGGGATCACGGCGTTTTGAATGGGCGTGAATTTTTCAATTTTATTTTCTGCGAGAGCTTTAATTATTTCAGTAGGCAATAGATCAACAATTTCTTTCATGCATCGCTCTTTTTGAAAGTAATTTTATAAGCATGGTGAATTTTTTTATCGTGGAAATCTTCAGGAATAGTTGAAAAGGTAATGTCTTTCACTTCAAAATATTCATAAAGAATAGAAGCAAATTTAAATTTTCTTTTGTTGTTAGAAAAGTAAAGTATTCCATCGGGATGCAAGCGCTTCATGCAAAGATTAACTAAGTTCTCTTGATCGCGTTCAACATCAAAAGTATCATCCATTCTTTTTGAATTCGAAAAAGTAGGGGGGTCTAGAAAAATTAAATCATAACGGCGATGATCAGATTCTAAAAATTCTAAGCAATTTTCTTGAATAAATTTATGATTATTTACATCAATAGCATTTAATTCAAAATTGCGTTTTCCCCAATCTAAATAGGTCTTAGACATATCAACACTTACGACTTCGCGTGCGCCACCTAAAGCGGCAAATACGGAAACCGAACATGTGTATGAAAATAAGTTTAAAACTTTTTTATCTTTGGAATTTTTAAATACTGTTTCCCGAAGTGGTCTGTGATCTAAAAATAAACCAGTGTCCAAATAATCGGAGAGATTTAAAATGAATTGTGCATCTTTTTCACGGGTGATTAATTCACGTTTTTCTTTCTCGAGTTTTTCATAGCGAACATCTTCTGTTTGGCGGAAACGTTTTTTTACGATGATATTCTCTTCTTCAAGTGCCAGAACTTCTTTGGTGCCATTAACCACATGGTTGAAATGATCGAATTTTTCAGCATCGATATCGTCGTCAGATTTATCCCAAATAACGGCCACATCTTTATGAAGTTCGACAATGTATGGGTATTCTGGAATATCGCGATCAAAAACCCTAAAGCTTTCTACATTTTGTTTTCTGGCCCATTTACCCAAGTGTTTATAGTTTTTTTGTAAACGATTTTTGAAATCAGTCATGAAACGAAACCCTATTTATAGTCTGAATTCTTGAAGAAAAGAACTTTGGGATTTTTCTCCATCACTAATTTTAAATCCCATTCAGAGCGCACTGATAAGCACACGCGTTTTTTATTGTCGTAAACGATATTAGAAGCATTGTTAGAGATAAATTCATTTTCTGCTTTTTCATTTTCAAATTTAAGCCATCTAATTCCCTGAAATGGATAAGATTCATAATCAGCGTTAACGTTGTATTCGTCTTCTAGGCGATATTTTACAACTTCAAACTGCAGGACCCCTACAGCACCTAAAATATTTTCGCGAGTGGTTTGACGAGTAAAAAGCTGAACAGTTCCTTCTTCCGAAAGCTGCTGCAGACCTTTTTCTAATTGTTTTCCTTTCATCGGATCTTTTAAAACAACTTTGTTAAAAATTTCTGGAGCAAACGAAGGAATTCCTGTGAACATGTATTTTGATTTTTCCGTGAAGGTATCGCCAATTTGAAACTTTCCCGTATCGTGAAGACCGATAATATCCCCAGGCAATGCCTCTTCAGTAATTTCTCTATCCTGTGCTTGAAACATTAAAGGGGCGGCAATCTTTAATTCTTTTTCACTTCGCACATGATAAATTTTTTGATTGCGGTTAAATTTTCCAGAACACACGCGCATAAAGGCCACGCGGTCGCGGTGCTTTTTATCCATGTTTGCTTGAATCTTAAAAATAAACCCGGTGAATTCTGCTTCACTTGGATCAATCATTTTAACAGTAGAGTTTTCATCAAAAGGTGAAAGCTTTACTTCGCGTGCTTTAGGGCCTGGAGCGAGACTTGCGATCATATCAAGAGTTTCCTTGACGCCGAAATTGTTCAAGGCCGATCCAAAAAAGACGGGGGACTGAATACCGTGAAGATATTCTTCATGGCTGAAGTCTCCAATTAGAGTTTCGACCATTTCTAATTCTTCAATTAAGGTATCTCTTAATTTTTCACCGATATAGTCCACAACACTTGCTGCGTTTAGGTCACTAGCATCGATGATGTTCGGATTAAATGGGTCTTTGGCATCTTTAAAGCTCATAATTTGTTTAGACCTAAGATCATAAACCCCTTTAAAATCCACACCGGAACCAATCGGCCAAGTCATGGGCACACATTGGATATTTAAAATTTTCTCAACATTTTCTAAAAGCGCGAACGGATCCATGGCCTCACGGTCATATTTGTTCATGAAAGTGACAATGGGAGTGTCTCTCATGCGACATACTTCCATCAGCTTGATGGTCTGGGCCTCAACCCCTTTTGCGGAGTCGATCATCATGAGAACCGATTCAACAGCAGTCAGAGTTCGATAAGTATCTTCCGAGAAATCTTTATGTCCCGGAGTATCGAGCAGGTGCATAGCGCGATTAGCATAGGGAAAGCTCATGACAGAAGAAGAAATTGAGATCCCTCTTTCTTTTTCGATCTCCATCCAATCTGATTTTGCGTAATTTCCATCCTTGGCCTTAACTTTTCCAGTTTCGCGAATAACTTGACCAAACCAAAGAAGTTTTTCCGTCATAGTTGTCTTCCCGGCATCCGGGTGGGAGATAATGGCAAAGGTTGCTCTTTCTGCGAGATCCGACATAATTTTTTTCCTTCACAATTTAAAGCGCTAATGAACTATCTTCATACCTAATTTTTTGCATCATTTCAAGGCAATAGGTACCTGAGCAATGACGGCAATCGCACGCGCACTAATAAAATCATATTTAGATAACTTTTGAGCTGTGAGGGCAAATATTTCCCTAATGAATGCCTGATTAGATCCCTTATTTCAAGGTAGTTGCCGAAGTCACCGAAAACCTCTTACAATTTTATTGATGGAGTAAAATTATGATTAAAGGATTAATCACCATGATCGCAGGGCTTGCGTTCATTGGAAACGTCTACGCAGTAAGAATTCAGTTCTTACACACGAATGACACTCATGCATATTTGGACAAGACCACGAGAAAGGTAGATCGCGGTGGATCTGCTAGGCTTAAGGCCCTTATGGATAAATATACCGACGAAGCGAATGCTCAGGGGATTACCACGTTAAGGGTTGATGCTGGAGACTTTTCAGAAGGAAATATTTATTACATGGCCGATCGTGCACGCACGGTTTTCAATATTCATGGAAATGAAATGGGCTATGACATTGGGATTCTTGGGAATCACGATTTTTTGATGGGTACTGGCGAGCTTGATCAAATCTTAAAAGATCTCGATCTAAAAATGACTTTAATTACTACAAATTTTAAAGTCGCCTCAGAATTTGAAAATATCCAAAAATATGTTTTGCCTTACAAAGAATATGAAGTTGATGGCGTGAAATTTGCTTTCTATGGTTTAACCACTGATGAAGTTTTTTATAAGTGGCGACTTTATAAAGGTGATATTACCAGTCCAAGTAAAGAGGCAAAAAAAGTTGAACAAGAACTTAAAGATCGTGGAAACGATTTTATTTTTGCGCTTACTCATATTGGGACAATTCGGGATATCAATTTGGCCAAAAAAACCAAATATACTGACGCTATTATTGGAGGCCATTCGCATACTGCTATGTACGAAGTAAAGTATACTAAAAATAAAAGCGATCACATGGTCCCTATTGTTCAGGCCGGAAAACATATGGAGTTTTTAGGACGCTTTGTCGTGGATATCGAAAAAGGTAGGCCACTTAAAGTAGTAAGTTACGAGCTAATACCCGTCACCAATGAAGAAAAAAATTTACATATCTCTCGCTTAGTTGAAGAAGCTGATTTGTCGCTTAACAATTTATACGGTGATCAGTGGTTAAATGAAGTGGTTGGTACTTCAGATCTAAAACACGATACTCCACATGGATCAAGAAAATGGGCGGGATTTATTACCGATACAATTCGCGAAATATCGGGAGCAGATGTGGGAATCCATGTTTTTTCAATGTCGGGAGATAATTATCCCATTGGAAAATTAACCAGAAAAGATCTTTATAACTCGATTCCTAGAGTTTTTGATATGGATGAAAAATTTGGATGGTCTGTTTTTACTGCAGAAGTAAAAGGTTATTGGCTTAAAATTCTATTTGAAGTTCTTTATAAATTTGGCCAGCCATTGAATTTTTCAGGAATTGAAATGAAAACTTATAAAACAGTTTTCGGAATTAAAATTCAAGATGCATCGATTAATGGGAAACCAATTAATCCTTTTAAGACATATAAAGTGGCCTTTACTGAAGGTTTAATTAGAGGGGCCATTGGTTTATCAAAAGCAACTTTATCAATTTTGCAAAGGCCAAAAAGAACAGACCATTTGATTTGGGAGAGTTTAGAGAAGCGCTTCGAAGACAAGTCGATGAGCCTCGCTAACTACGATTCGGAAAAAAATCATACAACCTTCATACCGGAAGAAAATTTAGAAGAAGATGAGGGGGAATAGGCCATGTTCTCACAGAGACAACAAATTTAGACATTTTCGTACAGAATTTAGACATTTTTTTGGGACATCTGTTTAACTAAAGTCCGACTAAATATATCTGGGTTTTTTACCGATAAGTCCCTAACTTATATTGGTAACTATTTTAAGGGAATACCTATGGCAAAAACGATATTTTTACATTTTTCTAGCATAGCACTGCTCCTGCTTGCAGCTTGCCAATCTCCAGTTCAAAAACCGATGCCAAAACGTGATCCAAGTGCTCATGTTATGACTAACAAAGATCGTATGATCCTGGAGCATTACCGTACGCTCAAGCAAAAAGAAATTGAACTACATGCAAATAATTTACTTTTAATTAAATCAAAAAATAAAGAAGCCTTGGCAAAAAATGCAAAGGATCTTGCGGATCTTCAATCAACACTGAAAAAAGTCGAAGACCGAATTCGTTTAGAATATAGTGCAGATCCTACTCCATATCGGCACATTTATCGCGAATGGAGAAAAGAGGATCAGGATATTGAGCTTGGAGATTTAGAGCTTTATAAAAAAGAGAATAATGTATCATTTTCTTTTTCAACTTTTGAAGCCGTGTCGACAAATATTAATTTAACACAACAAGTTTTTAGCAACAGCGGATTTGTCCGAAATCATAACGGAAATGATAGTGAAAACCCCACACTTGTTTTTAAAGTCAGCTGTGATGCCCCTTTTGAATTAAAATACGGGTTGGTAAAAAAGAAAATTGAAGCTAATAAAGTTTTTAAATTTTCATTAGGTGATAAAAAAATTGAAAATGATTTTAGAAATTTTATTCTAAACTCTAAGGTTAATGAGTGTAGATTTACTTTTTCGGCCAATAATGACGGTCAAGAAGGTTATAGTTTTACGCTTAAAAATGAAAAACAATCGTTTGCTAAACTAGAAAATTTCATGAACAGTACAGAATTTTGTTTTACAAGTACTGATACTCGAAAATTCATTGAGACTAATGAATTTTTTAACATGACTTGTCCGACTCAATACGAATCAATTGATATTTTGCCAGAACCAGAAAATGCGATCGAGGCCAGAGTAAAACAATTACTTGGACAGGATTTGCCAGCTGATTTTTTAAAGAATGGAAATCCTTATGCGGAATTAGATTTCTCTAAAGCACCAAAAATGGATGCAATTTTGATTTCCTACTTAGTTTTTAGAGCGGATTTTTACGGAACATTATTGTCTCGTTTGCTTGCTTATCATGCAGACCAGGGAGCAATTGTTCGAATTATCGTTTCTGAAGTTATTAGTCTTAAAAAAGACAAGCAGATGTATGAGCGTTTAATGGCCCAGCATCCAAATATAAAGGTAGTTCGTTACGAATTTGATAAATCTCAAAAAGGTGGTTCATATTTGGCGGAATTCCATCGAACAAACCACGTAAAGATATTTTTAGGATACTCAAAAGACAATCCAAGTGATTCATTTGTTATCTTGGGTGGAAAAAACGTTCATGACGGGTTTACATTTAGAAAGCCTTTTGATGTTTCAAAATATCCTGAAATTGTAGATTACAACAAAGATGATTCATGGGCGTACTGGCGTGATTTTGAAATGATGGTTAAAGGACAAGATACGATTGAGAGTTTAATGCGCCATTATTTTAACTTTTACCATATCAATAAAGAAAATCTTATCATGAGACCAACTAGCTTAACCGTAAGAAGTAGTAAAGCGCTTAATATTGAAGACAAAGTTTTAAGACATTATATTTCGATTCCATTTAAAGATGAGCCAAACTTAAATCTTTTTTATGCGCGTATGATTGATCAAAGTAAAAAGAGTGTATTAATCAGTACCCCTTATTTTAGGCCGGTAAAAGAAATTGCCGATGCCCTGGATCGCGCAATTAAAAGAGGAGTTAATATTAAAATTATTACTCGTCTAGATTTGGAAGGGGATACTGCAGATTTTATTATTGGTGATGTAAATAAAGACGGGGTAAATCAGTTTGTCGATAAAGTTGACGTCTATGAATATACAGAGCCGAAAGTCATTCTACACTCTAAACTTTTAATGATCGATGATGAAACAACGTTCATTAGTTCAGTAAACTTGAATAAAAGAAGTTTTTATCATGATTTAGAAAACGGGGTTGTAGTAAATGATAAAGAATTCAATAAAACAATGCGCAACTTGTATGCTGAGTATTTAAAAATCACTGAACCCATTGATAAGAAATTAAAAATTAAATTTTGGAAAAAAGCATTAATAAAAATACTTGATAAAGTATTCTAAAAAAAAGGGTCTCTTGTGAACAGAGACCCTTTTTTTATCCGTGTGCTGCAATAATTTTTTTCATGACATCCTTAACAGGCATCGAACTTAATTCCTTTGGGTTTACAATATTTGTATGAACCTTTGGAAGTGTTGCTAAAACATCAAAGAATTTTAAGTTTTTATTAGCATCAACTTCATCTACTTTTTTTACTGGAGTAAAGTGTGGTGCTGTTGTTAAAACTTCTGGGTGCTCATTAATAATTGTATGAATTGCTTTTACTATTTCAACAAAATCATCAAGCTCTTTTTTAGTAAACGATTCTGTTGGTTCAACCATAAGACCATATTGTTCAGGGAACGCAACTGTCGGCGCATGAAGGCCAAAATCTAAGAAAAGTTTTCCAATCTTGGCAATGGCAGTTGCTTTAGAGGTTCCAGCTTTTTCGATACGATCAAATGTTTCTTTAGAAATCGTTAGAATAAATTCATGCATGCGCGGAACAGTTTCACAGTTTTCTGGAAGTGATGGATAAACGTTTTTTAATTCTTCAAATAAATATTTGGCCGATAAAACTGAAACAGCTGACATCGTACGAGTTCCTTCACTTCCAAGGGCCTTAATATAAGTATAAGCACGAACTTTGTGAGCAAAGTTACCAAAGTGACGGTGAAAAAATCCGATTGATTTAGGAGCAGTTATTGCTTTAAAGCCAGTTGCTGATTTTTCAATTTGATATCCTGGAAGATATGCTGTGAGTTTGTTACTTACCGCAACCATTCCGTCACCAGGGCCCCCGCCACCGTGAGGGATTGTCCACGTTTTATGTAGATTGTTATGAACTGCATCGACACCTAATTTATTTAAATCGATCCATCCAGCAATCGCGTTCATATTAGCGCCGTCCATATAAACCAGCCCACCAACTGAATGAATAAGATCGCTCATCTTTTTAAAGTCTTCTTCAAATACACCTGAAGTATTTGGATTGGTCACCATAACACCAGCAATGCGTTTACCATGTTTTGTTACTTCATCAGTTAATTGCTTAAAGTTAATTTGACCTTTTTCATTCGCTTCAATTGTTACAATTCCGAATTCAACACCCTCAATTGTTTTCGTTTCATATCCCGCATAAGTTGCCGTAGCTGGATTTGTTCCGTGTGCAGATCTTGGAATTAGTAATATTTTTCTAGAAGCTTCCTCACCGCGGTCGCGGTGATAGGCCTGAAATAACTTTAATCCAACCAGCTCCCCTTGAGCACCGGCCACAGGTTCAGTTGTTACTCCCGGAAGACCGGTGATTGATTTAAACATTTCTTGAATATTCCATAAAACTTCTAAACATCCTTGAGCGTCTTCTAGTGGAGCTTGAGGGTGAATGTCGGTGAATTCTGGAAGAGATGCCGCCCAATCGTTAATGTACGGATTGTATTTCATCGTACATGAACCAAGTGGATAGATATTGTCATCTGGGCTGACGTTTTGATTAGCAAGTGCCGTATAGAAATCTTTTAATTCTTGAAATGAAAAATTTGGAAGATTAACCGCAGAAGAGCGCATCATCGTTTCCGGAATTTCTGGAAGATCCTCGTCGTTTTCTTGGGCCTCAAAATTTTCGTTGAAGAAATTGACTAAAGATTCTAAGTGTTCATCAGTGTGAACATCAAAAAATGAAACTAAAAGTAAGTTTCTTCCATCATTAATTCTAGTTGTGACATCAACACCTAGGTGCAATCCACTAACACGTGCTTTTTCAATTAATGCTTTGGTGTTTGCCGGAATTTCTAGTGTGAATTCATTGTAAAAAGGAGTGAAAGGGAAAGCTAACTTTACCCCTTTAAATTGAGTTAACTCATGGGCCATTTGAACGGCATAATCGCGAGCAATTAAATGCGATTCTTTCATGCCTTCTTCACCTCGAGATAAAATACTTGCACCGGCTAGCGTTGCTACGAAAGATTGATTTGAACAAATATTTGAAGTGGCTTTTTCACGGCGAATATGTTGTTCGCGAGTTGATAAAACCATACACAGTGCTTCTTGGCCGTTAATGTCTTTAGCGCGTCCTACAAATCTTCCTGCTGTTTGCCTGATATCATTTTTATTTTTATCGTTGAATCTAATTCCAAAAATTCCAAGACCAGGGCCACCAAAATTTGGGCCGATCGCTAGGTGCTGTCCTTCTCCGACTAGCATATTCGCACCGGCCTTATCTGAACCAAATTCACTTGGAGGAATTAATCCTTCTGTCGCATTTAACATTGGATCAATAACCGCGATTGACTGAATTTTATTTTTTGCACATAAATCAGTAAGTGTGTGGACATCTTCTAGGTTTCCGAAGTTATTTACTTGTGGGAAAACCAAACAAGCAACTCGCCCTTGATATTTTGCTAATAATTCTTCGGCATGTTGAACTTCTAGAATACCATTTTTTTTATCAGTGTTTACGGTTACGATCTCTAGGTTTGTTTCCATTGCTAGAGTTTTTAAAACTTCTAAGTCTTGGGGATACATCGTACTGGCAACCAGAGCGACATTGGTGCCTTTTACTAATCTTACGGCCGTATTGATGGCCTCAAACATGGTTGTTGAGCGGTCATAAAAAGAAGCGTTGATTGCTTCAAAGCCCGTCAGCATTGACAGCGTTGATGAGTAAACCCAGAGAGTGTGTAATGTCCCTTGGGATCTTTCTGGTTGATAGGGTGTATAAGCAGTAGTCAAACCACGAAGATTAGATACGAAAGGAACAATTTCAGTTACCTTATAATTTTTTAAACCATCGCCAATGAAGCTTGGACGAATTGTATTTTTCTTGGCAAGAGCTTCCATGTGATCAATCAGTTCTGAGTAGTCGAGTGCATGAGTGACATGTGGAGCGCTGTCAAAATGAACATTTTTATCGATATGAGAATAAAGATCATCAAATTTTTTAATTTTGATTTTATCCATCATCGCCGTGATTTCATTTTCACTTGCCGAAATATAATATTTTTTTAATTCTCTTGGGTATTGTTTCGGGTCGTAATTTAATTTTTTAAAATTGTTTTCTTTCATGTTTACCTCTTAAAAATTTGCATCATCACTATGTCAGAGATTTTCGTGTTCTTCCAGTGAAACTTCATTTATTCTAAAGGAATGAATGAAAAATTACCCCTCATTTTTGCTTCGACAAATGATTACACTCATCTTTTTTCATTTTTTCCAATGGAATTATCAACGCAAGCAATTGTTTTAATCGAAGATGCGCAAATAGTTCGTGGATTTTTAGTGACAAAATCTGTTTGGGAAAACGATGCATTTTTTTATGATGGTGATCGACTTTGGTTTGTGACCAAGGACAAAGAGGCCCTGAGTTTTGACTTAAAAGAGACCTATCAATCAATATTTTTGAAAAACATTAGTTCAGACCCGCTTTTTCGGGCCTTAGGAAGTAAGGGAAAAAAGTTTCGGATTTGGGATCTCACTGCTGGAACGTTTAAGGACACACTCCACTTTAAAAAATTAGGAATGGATGTGCTGGCCTTTGAGCGCTCGCTGGTGGTTTTTTCTTTGTTAAAAAATGCGCTAGACAAAAACGATTTTAGTGTTGATTTAGTTTATGGGGAAGCCCATAAAATTTACAGTTGCGACTTCGAAGATTCCTTGAGGCCTGATATTATTTATTACGATCCAATGTTTGAAACAATAGATTCAAAGAAGGCCATGCCTAGAAAAGAAATGCGCTTATTTCATTATTTATTAGGGAAGGAAGAGAACAAGTGCGCAGAAGAAAAAGATATTCTTTTGTGGGCAAAAAAAACCGCACGAGAACGGGTTATTGTGAAACGTCACCCGAAGGCCCCTG
>JACCDN010857382.1_pt1 | contig 16302 bp, 17 predicted proteins | sample 7441691 | NCBI WGS metagenome assembly JACCDN01 (sample SAMN15323439, study PRJNA562643) | freshwater metagenome | isolation source: river surface water | place: USA:Blue River Watershed | collected 2017-08-16
GCTCCCCGACGACCGACATACCCGCTTCCGACATACCCACTTCCGATATCCCCACTGCCGACACCCCGCGCAATGCCACCCGCTGGCAGGCCTACCTGCGCGCCTGCAGCCGTCTGCTCGACCTTGCCGACCCGATGCAGATCGCCGGCCGCGTGACTCGCGTGGCGGGCCTGGTGATGGAAGCAGCCGGCCTGAAGCTTCCCATCGGAAGCGCCTGCCGCGTGTTGCTCGACAGCGGCGCCGAAGTCGAAGCCGAAGTCGTCGGCTTCAAGGATGAACGCCTGTTCCTGATGCCGCAGGGCGAAACCGAAGGCGTGGTGCCCGGCGCGCGCGTGATGCCGCTGGAAGTGGCCGAACTGCTGCCCCGTGCCGGCAGCGTGAGCCATCCGCGCCGGCGCAGTGCCGACCGCAGCCGTCACCTGCCGGTGGGTTCGTCATTGCTGGGGCGCGTGGTCGATGGCGCCGGCCGCCCGCTGGATGCACTGGGGCCCTTGCGCACCACCGCTTCCGCGTCATTGAATGCACGTGCGATCAACCCGCTGGCACGTGCGCCGATCGCCACCACGCTCGACGTCGGCGTACGCGCGATCAATGCGCTGCTGACGGTAGGTCGTGGCCAGCGCATGGGCCTGTTCGCCGGCTCCGGCGTCGGCAAAAGCGTCTTGCTGGGGATGATGGCGCGCTATACGAAAGCGGACGTGATCGTGGTTGGCCTGATCGGCGAGCGGGGCCGCGAAGTGAAGGAATTCATCGAACAGATCCTCGGCCCCGAAGGTCTTGCGCGCTCGGCCGTGGTGGCTGCGCCGGCCGATGCGCCGCCGCTGCTGCGGCTGCAGGGCGCCGCCTATGCGACCGCGATTGCCGAGCATTTCCGCGATCAGGGACAGCATGTGCTGCTGATCATGGATTCACTGACCCGCTATGCGATGGCACAACGCGAAATCGCACTCGCGATCGGCGAGCCGCCGGCGACCAAGGGCTACCCACCGTCGGTGTTTGCGAAACTGCCGGCCCTGGTCGAGCGTACCGGCAATGGCCGCGTCGGCAGCGGCTCGATCACCGCGTTCTATACAGTGCTGACCGAAGGCGATGATCAGCAAGACCCGATTGCCGACAGCGCACGCGCGATCCTGGATGGCCATATCGTGCTTAATCGCGCGCTGGCCGAGAGCGGCCATTATCCGGCGATCGACATCGAGCAATCGATCAGCCGCGTGATGCATGGCATCACCAGCGCCACGCAGCAGCAACTGGCGCGGCGCCTGAAGCAGCTGCTGGCCGCGTACCAGCGCAACCGTGACCTGATCGCGGTCGGCGCCTACAAGCGCGGCAGCGACCCGGTGGTGGACGATGCGATCGCGCTGTATCCCGAGATCGCCGCATTCCTGCAACAAGACATCGCCGAACAAAGTACCCAAGCCGAAAGCTTGGCCCGACTTGGCGCTCTGTTCGGTCAATCGGATGCGGCGGCTGCTGGCTAGAGTGGCAGGAATGAACACACCTACCGCACTCGAGACGCTGGTCATGCTGTCGGAGCAGGAAGCCGATGCAGCCGCCACCCGCCTGGGCAAGGCCATCGCTGCGCGTGACGATGCGCAGCAGCGGCTGCAGATGCTGCAGCAACTGCGCACCGAGTATGCGCAGCGGCTGCAAGGCCATGTACAGACCGGGCTCACGTTTGCGGCCTACCGCAATTTTCAGCGCTTCCTTGAAAAAATCGACGAAGCGATCGCCGGCCAAGCCGCGATCGAATCCGGCGCTTCCGCGCAAGCGGAGCAATCACGACTGCACTGGCAGGCAAAAAAACACGAGTGCCAGACCTGGGAATTGCTGGTTGACCGCGCCGTGCGCGCCAGCCAGCGGCAAGCGGTGGCACAGGAGCGCAAGGCCAGCGATGAATTCGCCGCACGCGCTGCACGCAAGCGAGCCAGCGCAGAGACGTATTGAGGCGAAATGTGACGAGATACGGCGAACTGAGCCGAGCCTTATCAAGCAGAGCCCTATCAAGCCGAGCCTTGTCAAACCCAAGCTGATCAAGCCGACATTCAGCGCGCCGAGATTTACCGAGTCGAGATTTACCGAGGAAGACCTGGCATGCCTACCCCACTCTCCCCAGCTGTTGTTCCGGACAAGTCCGGCGTGCCGGACCGTGTGCGTGCGGCTGGCAAAGAGCAACGCGCCGGCAGGGAGGCCCTGCTGGCATTTGGTCGCACTCTGCACGAGGCGACGCAACACCCTCAGGCTGCCAAGGTTGCCGCTTCAGCCGCTGCCACCCAAGCATGCGAGCACGGCAGTGACAGCGATAGCAAGGATGACGACGATGGCGACGGTGGCAACGCATCCCCTGCCGACGGTCAGATGAGTGGCCCCTTGCAAGCTTTCGTGGACAGCCTGCAAACACCGGTGACTGCGCTGGCAATCGTAACTACGGTAACTCCGGCAACTACGGCAACTGCGGCACCCACTGCAGCCGCTGCAACCACGGCAGTCGAAGTCGCAACTGCCGACGCAACGGATACTCGCGCAACCGGGCTCGATGCGGATGCGCTGGCTGCACCGGACACGTGGGGCGTGGATGCCGACGGCCAGCGCCATCGCGGCGCTCACGCGCTCGGACGCAACGACGCGCATGACGCGCATGACACGCACGCACGCATGCGGGCAGCCGATGCGGCGGGCATCGGTGAGCATCGCGATGCCGAAGCCAATGCGGGCACGGGCAAGCTGGAAGACAAGCATAACGCCGCTGCATGGCGCGCGCGGGACCATGCCGCCGACCAGCCCACACCGGCATTCGGTGCGGCACGCGATGACGCCCGGGCACTGAAGGATGGCATGCGGGCCGGACCGCCGGGCGACGGTGGCAGTGTGACGCAGTCGGCTGCAGCGGCGGCCGGCGCTGTCGGCATGACAGGTATGTCGGGCATGTCGGGTAGCAGCGGCGCCAACGCCCATGCCACGCAGGCAGGTCACGTGACGCCGCCTCTGCATGCGCCGGCGTGGCAAAGCGCATTCGGCCTGCAGGTCGTTCGCTTCGCGCAAAACGATGTCCAGGTCGCCAGCCTGACGATGAACCCGCCCGAGCTCGGGCCAGTACGCGTGACGCTGACGCTGGCCGATGGCCACGCAAGCGCCGCCTTCGTCAGCTTGCAGCCTGAAGTCCGGCAAGCCATCCAGGATGCGGTGCCGCGCCTGAAAGAGCTGTTTGCCGACGCCGGCCTGCAACTCCAGCAAGCCAGCGTCAACAGCGGCGATGCAGGACAACAGGCAGCGTCGCGCGATCCGGAGACAGCCCTGTCCGATCGTCCGCACGGCAATGGACGGCAGATGAGCCGGCACGCCCGGGATGATGGCGCCGCCGACACCGACAGCGGGCCGCAGCGTAACGCCAGCCGCATCGCTGATGCGCGACTGGTGGACTTGTTTGCATGATGCTGCCCGCATGGCATCGCATGACACCACTTGCATGACACCACCTTTATGACGCTGCCTGCATGACGCGCCCGGCATGAATGCGATTGCATGACGCCGACACCACCACATCCATCCATTTTTCGAGGACTCGATGGCTACCGCTGCCGCCACTTCCGTCAACGCCAACGATCACAAAGGCGGCGACAGCAATGTCACCGACATCAATAACGCACGACCCAGATCGCGCAAGAAGCTGCTGCTGATCGTGATGATCGTGCTGCTGTTGCTGGGTGGGGGTGGTGGCGCTGCCTGGTATTTCCTCAGGCCGGCCGGCACGGCTGCACCGCAAACCGCCGTCAAACCGCCACCCGCGCCGCCGGTGTTCATCGAACTGGAAATCTTCACGGTGAACCTGGCAGGCGACCGCATTCTGCAAACCGGCATCACGCTGCAGGTGAAGGAAGCGAAGGATGCCGAACAGCTGAAGCTCTACATGCCGCAGGTGAAAAACCGCCTGCTGCTGTTGCTGTCATCAAAGTCCATCGATGAATTGCACACCCCGAGCGGCAAGGAATCCCTGGCCGCCGACATTGCGACCAGCCTCAAACAGGCTTATACGAAAGACCTGACACCGCCGGCGATCAGTGGCGTGTTCCTTACCTCTTTCGTCATTCAATAGTCATTCAATAGTCATTCAATAGTCATTCAATAGTCATTCAACAGTCATTCAACAGACATTCAATGGTCATTCAATATTGAGCAACCGATCGTCATTCCATCGTCATTCCATCGTCATTCCATCGTCGTTCCACCACGTCGGAATGACCGTGCAAGGCCGGTAACAGCGGCCATCGCATTCCGGCGACGCCCCCCCGAAAGCTGCAAATCCCCCGGCATCCAGCGCTTTCGGATGCTCCAGGGCCGGTGCCAACAGCGCCGATTTGCAAGGATTTCCTACCCCTGCTCGGCGCTTGCCGCGCTGCCCTGCCCGCCTACACTAGCCTCGTCCAGTCACGACATGCCGCCACCCGAGCGGCCACGACGCTGACCTCAGGAATCCCCACCGATGGCCGAGAATTTTTTATCGCAGGAAGAAGTCGATGTGCTGCTGCGCGGCGTGTCCGGCGACGCCGAAGAAGCGCCGCAGGATGCCGAATCTGCCGGCATACGGACGTACAACCTCGCGACGCAGGAACGCATTGTGCGCGGCCGCATGCCGACGCTCGAGATCATCAATGAGCGCTTCGCAAGGCTGTTCCGCATTGGCTTGTTCAATTTCCTGCGCCGCACCGCCGAGGTATCGGTCGGTCCGGTGCGGGTGTCGAAGTACAGCGAATTCATCCGCAATCTGGTGGTGCCGACCAACCTGAACCTGGTGCATTGCAAGCCCTTGCGCGGCACCGCGCTGATGGTGATCGATCCGAACCTGGTGTTCCTGATGATCGACAACCTGTTTGGCGGTGACGGCCGTTTCCACACGCGCGTCGAAGGCCGCGATTTCACACAGACCGAGCAGCGCATCATCCAGCGCGTACTGGAAATCTGGTTCGACGCTTACCGCAAATCCTGGGAGCCGGTGAATCCGCTGGAATTCGAATACATACGCTCCGAAATGAATACGCAGTTCGCGAACATCGCCACGCCGAATGAAGTGGTGGTATCGACCACCTTTACGGTCGAGCTGGGTTCGCAATCCGGCGAGATGCATGTCTGCATGCCCTACTCGATGATCGAGCCGATCCGTGACTTGCTGACCTCCAGCCTGCAAGGCGAAACGCTGGAGATGGATCAGCGCTGGATCAAGCTGCTGAAGCAGCAGATACAGACTGCCGAGGTCGAGCTGGTGGTTGACCTCGGCAACATCCGCATGCCGCTGGCCGAGGTGATGAAGATGCGCGCCGGCGATGTGATCAGCCTCGATATCCCCGACACCCTGGAAGCCAAAGTGGCCGGCGTGCCGGTCATGCACTGCACGCACGGTCAGTTGAATGGCCAGTACGCGATCCGCGTGCAGGAATTGCTGCCAGCCGCCCATCAGGAATCTTTGCAAGGAGAAGACCATGACGACCATGCTTGACCCGGAAAACAGCGCCACTGTCGATGACTGGAGCGCCGCACTGGCCGAGCAGGCTGCCGCCGAAGGCCAGCCGGCCGCCACCGTCGAGAAAGCTGCGTTCCGCGATTTCACCGCACAGGGCAACAGCGTGCAAAAGAATGACATCGATTTCATTCTCGATATTCCGGTGCAGCTGACGGTGGAACTGGGTCGCACCAAGATCGCGATCAAGAACTTGCTGCAGCTGGCGCAGGGCTCGGTGGTGGAGCTCGACGGGCTAGCCGGCGAACCGATGGATGTGCTGGTGAATGGCTGCCTGATCGCGCAGGGCGAGGTGGTGGTCGTGAATGACAAGTTCGGCATCCGCCTGACGGACATCGTCACGCCGTCGGAACGCATCCGCAAGCTGAACAAATGAGTGCCGGACCGGACTGGCGCAAACACAGGGTGCGAGTGACATGGGGCAAGTGACATGGTGCAGGTAACTTTCGGGCTGCTGCTGGTGCTGGCAATGATCGGCGGTCTCGCGTGGGCGATCGCGCGCCTCGGCCGCCTGCGCCCGGCGTCGAATGCGACCGTGCGCGTGGTGGCCGCCACATCGGTCGGCCCGCGCGAGCGGGTCGCGGTCATCGAGGTCGGCGGTCAGTGGCTGGTGCTGGGGGTCGCACCGGGCAGCGTGACCCTGCTGGACAAGACCACGCCGCCGGCGGCGATGTCGCCGCCGCCATCGCTACCGCCAGCGCTGCCACCATTGCCACCGTTCGCTGCATGGCTGCAACGCGCACTGAACCGCAAGCAGGATTCCTGATGCGCCGACTTTCTCGCACAGCACTGGCGGCGCTACTGCTGACCCCGCTGGTCGCACTGGCCGAACCCGGCATTGCCGCCTTCAGCGCATCTCCCGGCGCCGGCGGCAGCACCAATTACACGCTGTCGCTGCAGACGCTGTTGTTCATGACCGCGCTCGGCTTCCTGCCGGCTGCGCTGCTGATGATGACCAGCTTCACCCGCATCGTGATCGTGCTGTCGCTGCTGCGACAGGCGCTGGGCACGCAGCATGCGCCGCCGAACCAGGTGATCGTCGGGCTGTCGCTGTTCCTGTCGTTTTTCGTGATGGGGCCGACGCTGGACAAGGTCTATACCGATGCATGGCTGCCGCTGCAGGAAAACCGCATCACGATGCAGGCAGCACTCGACCAGGGCGCCGCGCCGCTGAAAAACTTCATGCTGAAGCAGACCCGCGCATCCGATCTGGCGCTGTATGTACAGCTGTCCGGCAGCCCGGCACTCGAAGGGCCGGAGCAGGTGCCGCTGCGGCTGCTGGTGCCCGCCTTCATTACGTCCGAACTGAAGACGGCATTCCAGATCGGCTTTGCGATCTTCATTCCTTTCCTGATCATTGACATGGTGGTCGCCAGCGTGTTGATGGCACTGGGCATGATGATGGTGTCACCAGCGATCGTGTCACTGCCGTTCAAACTGATCTTGTTCGTGCTGGTGGATGGCTGGGCCTTGCTGGTCGGCTCGCTGGCGCAGAGCTTTGTCGCCTGAGGACGTGCGATGACGCCCGAATCCGTCATGACGCAAGGCCGGCTGGCGATGGAAACCCTGCTGATGGTGGCCGGCCCGCTGTTGCTGGTCGCATTGGCGATCGGTCTCGTGGTCAGCATCTTCCAGGCGGCGACGCAGATCAATGAAGCAACGCTGTCCTTCATCCCCAAGCTGGTTGGCATCATGCTCGCGATCGTGATTGGCGGCCCCTGGATGCTGACCGTGCTGCTGGACTACATGCGGCGCACGCTGACCGGCATACCCGGTCTGGTCGGCTAAGGTCTGCCGCCAATGTTCACCGTCAGCAGCGTTCAGCTGAATGCGTGGATGGTCATGCTGCTGTGGCCGGCCGCGCGCATTCTGGCCATGGTGTCGGTCGCGCCACTGTTTGGCCATGCGAGCATACCGGTCACGGTGAAGCTCGGACTCGGCTTGCTGCTGTCGGTCGCCATCGCGCCGGGCTTGCCGCCGCTGCCGGAGGTCGCGCCGTTTTCCGGCGATGGCTTGCTGGTACTGGTACAGCAGATCCTGATCGGACTGGCGATCGGCTTTGCGATGCGGCTGGTGTTCGCGGCCGTCGACATGGCCGGTGAACTGGCGGCGCTGACCATGGGCCTGTCGTTCTCCACCTTCTTTGATCCGCTCAGCCGCAGCCAGGCATCATCGATCAGCCAGCTGTTCGGCTGGCTCGCGCTGATGGTGTTCGTCGCGTCCAACCTGCACCTCGCGTTGCTGGCGACACTGGCCAAGAGCTTCGTTGCGCTGCCGATCACGGCCACGCCCATCGGTACAGGTCCGTTCCGGCTGCTGGCGGGCTATGGCAGTCAGGTGTTTGCGCTCGGCCTGCAGCTGGCCATGCCGATCATCGCGGCGCTGCTGGTGACCAACCTCGCGCTCGGCATCCTGAACAAGGCCGCACCGCAGCTGAACCTGTTCGGGATTGGCTTTCCGATCACGCTGGGCGCAGGCTTCCTGATGATCAGTGTGGTGCTGCCCTACCTGTCGGCACCGCTGATGGCAGCGATCGAAGCGATGCTGGGTCGCACGCTGACGATGCTGGTGAGCGGGGGCTGAACGCGAATCCTGGCAGGTCGACCGCCAGGGGTGGCCGGGATGGCGAGCGACCTGTCACCTGCCGGCGAAGACCATGCTCGCTTACGGCGAGGCGGCGCAGCACGGCCAGTGCGCGGATCAGACCGGCGCTGTTTTTTTCAGATCAGCGAAAACAGCGATAGCTGCGACACCGACTTGAAGGACTTCATCGCCGCTTCCAGCGTGGTCTGTTGCTGGCTGAACTGGCTGATCGCCTGCGTGTAGTCCACATCCTGCAGCACGGATTTCGCCTGTGCATATTCGATGTCGCGGGCCGAACCGGCGTGGTCGAGCGCATCGATTTCCTTTTGCTGCGCACCGATGGTGGCGCGCGCCGACAGCACGCGGTCGAGCAAGGCATCGAGACCATTGCCCGCCGCCGCCGTGGCCGACGACAGTGCAGTGCGTGCCGCCGCTGTCGCGGTGGACGATTTCAGCGTATCCGACCAGCTGCGCAGCGTGGTGAAGATGTCCTGCGCCACGCCCGGCGCGCTTGCCGTGCCGGTATTGATCGCTTCAAACAATTGCTCGCCACTCACCGAGGTGCTGATGCGGCGGCTCACATCGACCTGCAGCATGCGCTGCCCGCCATCACCCTGGAAGCTGGCGCCGGTGGCCGTCTTCACATAGGGCACGGTCGCTGCCTGAAATCCCGAGAACAGATAATTGCCCATGCTGTCCTTGCTGTTGGCGAGCGACAGCAGCTGATCGAACTTGCTGTCGAGCTCGGTCGCCAGATAGCCGCGCTGCACATCGTCCAGCGTGCCATTGCCGGCCTGGACCATCAGCGTCTTCAGGTCCTGCACCAGGTCGCCCACGCTGCTCAGCACACCTTCCTGTTCGCGCAACGCATTGCCGGCATGGATGCGATTGGTCGCAAATTGCTGGTTCATCGCCTGCCCCTGTTCGAGGTTCAGCACTTGCGATGCACCGATCGGATCATCGGCCGGCGACAGGATGCGGCGCCCGGTCGAGATCTGTTGCTGGGTCTTTACCAGGCCGGCCTGCAACTCGGTAATGCGTGCCTGGCCGGATGCGTACAGGGTTTGGGTACTGATTCTCATGGGCTTCCTCGATTCAACGTTCAGCGGCCGAGTTGCAGCAGAATTTCGAACAACTGCCCGGCGGCCTGCATCAATTTGCCGGCGGCCTGGTAGGCCTGCTGGTAGCGCATCAGGTTCGCGGCTTCCTCGTCGAGGTTCACGCCGGACTCACCCTGCTGTGCGGTGACGGCCTGCGTGTGAAAAGTGCCGGCAGCAGCACTGGTGACTTCCAGCTCGCGTGTCTTGTTGCCGACATCGGCCACCAGCATCGCGTACGCGCCCTGGAAGTGCGCGCTGTTGCCACCGATGGTCAGCGTGCCCTGCAGGTCGGCGATCAGCGCCGCATTGCGTGCGTCGCCCACACCACCACTGTTGGCAGCGATGCGGAAGCGGTCACCATCGGCCGGTGCGCCCGACAGCGTGACCTGCATGCCATTGAAGCGATAGCTGGCATCGGCGATGAAAGGAATGCTGGCGCCTGCGGCATAGGTGGTGGCGACGCCATTCACGGTGACGGTCACCGGCACCGCCGGGAAGCCGGTCAGCTGGCTGCCGGCACTGGCAAACTGCAGGGTCACGGGCGAGCCGATATGGGCCGGCACAAAATTCGCATCGACGGTGCCGGCGCTGATACTGCCGGTACCGGCGTTGCCCGACAGCGGCTGCGCGCGCAGTGGCGCAGCCGCAGCCAGTGCTGCCACATCCTTGAGCAAGACTTTCAGTCCGATCGCGCCGCCGGCCGTCGGTTGCACCAGGAACTGGTCACCGGCAACCGGTGTGCCGGTGGCGGAGATGGTCAGGCCGTCGATGTTTTGCGGCAGGCTCGCATAGCTGAAGTCAGTGTTGTCGGACAGCCGCGTCACATGGTAGTTGCTGCCATCGAACTGCACGCGGTAATCGCTGGTGGTCAGCTGTGCGCTGTTGTTCAGCGTCGCTGCCACTCGCGCGGTACCGGTGTTGTCGCGGCTGGCCATCACGATGGGTGCGGCCACGGTAAACAGATCGCTGCCCATCGCACCGCTGGCGGTCTGGCCCAATCGATGTTGTGCATTGACGGTATCAGCCAGCACGATCGCAATGCGGCCGAGCGCGTTCTGCGTCGGGTCCAGCGTTTTTGCGCGGAACTCGAACAGACCGCCGAGTCGCCCGCCGGGCAGTGCGTTCTCGGCCAGGATGGTGGTCTTGCCCTTCGCGACATACGCCACCACGGTGCGGTTGCTGTCAGTCGGCGAATTGGTGGCGGCCAGCGCATAAGCTTTCGCGCCGACGACCAGCGGCTGGCCATTGCCGATGAAGACATTGCTGCTGTTGCCCTGCGCGACCACGGTCACGCGCACTTCCTTGCCCAGTTCCGCGATCAGCTGATCGCGCTGGTCCATCAGATCATTCGGGGGGCGCCCCTGGGCTGCGGTGGTCGCTTTTTCGATCGCATCATTGAGCTGGCCGATCTGACGCGCATACGCATTGATGGAGGCGACGCTGGATTCGATCTGGCCATTCACGCCCGCGCGCATGTCGTTCAGTTGCGCATCGAGGCCGTTGAAGCGCGCGGCGAGCGATTCGGACGAGGAAAGCAAAGCTTGACGCGACGCGGCATCATTCGGCTGTGCCGCGAGGTTCTGCACGCTCTTGAAAAAATCCTGCAAGGCCGGCGACACACCGGCCGACGGATCAGCCAGCAGGTTGTCGATACGCCGTATCTGCGTGTAATACGTATCGAGGCTGCTCTTGTTGATCTGCGCGCTCAGCACCTGGCCGGACAGAAATTCGCTGTACATGCGGCGCACGCCGGTGACTTCGGTGCCCTTGCCCACGAAGCCATAACCACTGTTCTGGCCCGCGACTGCACCCTGCTCGACGATCTGTCGCGTGTAACCGGGCGTGGCCGAGTTCGCAATGTTGTGGCCGGTAATCGCAAGCCCGACTTGCGCGGCTGCCAGCGCGCTCTGGCCGATCGAAAGTATGCTGGTCGTCATGGTGTCGCGTACGCTGTGCGTGGCTGCTGTCGGTGGCTGTCACCCTCTCGGGGCGGCGATGTCCGTCGGTGATGCTGTCCGTAATGCGGTCTTTGATGCAGTCTTTGATGCGGTCGGTGAGATTTCCCTGTCATACCGGTTACGGCAGCCAGCCGGCATTGTTTAAGCCGGCGCCGGGCATCAGACGCGCGCGATCACGCGCGACAGCTTCTGCGCATACAAGGGATCGGTTGCATAGCCGGCTTTCTGCAAGCCGTACGCAAAGCCGGTCGCATCGGAGGCCGACGCCATCACGTCGCGGTAGCGCGCGCTGCCGGTCAGGGTTTTGGCGTAATCGGCAAAGGCTGCTGCATAGGAGTCATATGAACGAAAGCGCTCGGTACGCTTGTGCGGCACGCCATTCACGTATTCGGTGGTGGCCACTTCGGTGACCTTGCCCTTCCAGTGCGCACCGGCCTTGATGCCGAAAATATTGTGCGACGCGCTACCGTCGGAATTGCGGATCTCGCGTCGGCCCCAGCCACTCTCCAGGGCCGCATGCGCGATCATGAAGCGCGACGGTATGCCGGTCGCAGCGCTGACCGATTCTGCATGCGCCAGCATTTTGTCGATGAAGCCACGCTTGGCCGAGGGCTTGCCGGACGTATCGGAAGCGGACGGCGCTGCCGAGGGTGTCGGTGCTGCTTTGGGTGCTGCCGTAGGTGCTGCTGTGGATGCTGCTGTCGGTGCTGCTGACGCGGACGATGACCATGGCGATACCGGGAATGCCTGTGCTGCCCCGGCTGCATGCTCCGCCGGTGCTGCCGTCGCTGCACCTTTGGGAGACAGCTGCCGTACCAGCACATCGGCCAGGCCGACGCCGCGCGTCGCCAGCGCCTTCGCATACTGCTGGTCGAGCATGCCCTGCATCATGCGGCCCTGCTCGCTATCCATCAGCCCCTCGGCGGGCGTCGCTTCCCGCATGCTTTTCATGACCATGTCGAGGAACAAGGCCTCGAACTGGGTCGCGGTCTGCTTCAGCGCCTCCGGCGAGTTCTCGTGTGCGGCTGCGCGCAAGCGCTGCAGGCCGTTCGCATCGACGATGCCGATGCCCTGATGGCTGCCGGCAGGGGTGACTGGCATACCGGCAGAGAGGATGCCCGGTGCAAAACCGGCAGCAGGATTCACAGCCATCCGATACCTCCGTCAAATGATTTCGAGTTCGGCGCGCAGGCTGCCGGCCGATTTCATCGCCTGCAGGATCACCAGCAGGTCCTGCGGCGTGACGCCAACCGCGTTCAGGGCCTTCACGACGTCGGACAGCGAAACGCCGGCCTGCAACAACACCAGCTGCCCGCCATCCTTGCGGATCGCGATATCAGCCTTTTCGGCCACCACGGTCTGCCCCTGGCCAAACGGATTCGGCTGGCTGATGACCGGCGTCGATGAAATCACCACCGACAGATTGCCGTGCGCGATTGCGCAGGGTTCAAGCGTGACCGACTGATTCATCACGATGGAACCGGTACGCGCATTCACGATCACCTTCGCCGGCGCTTTTGCGGTGCCAATGTCCAGTTCTTCAAGCGCAGCGAGGAAAGACACGCGCTGGCTGTCGCCCTCGGGCGCGCGCACGCGGATCACGCGGCCGTTCTGCGCGACTGCCGTACCTTCACCAAAAATGCGATTGATCGCCTGCACCACGCGTGCCGCGTTTGCGAAATCGCTGGCTTTCAGCTCCAGCGTGATGGTGTCGGTATTACCGATCGCGGTCGGCACTTCGCGTTCGACGGTCGCACCGCTACTGATGCGGCCGGCCAGCAAATGATTGATCTGGGTCTTGCTGCCGCCGGCCGATGCGCCGGCGCCACCGACCAGCAGATTGCCCTGAGCCATCGCATAGATGCGGTTGTCTGCGCCCTTCAGCGGCGTCATCAGCAACGTTCCGCCGCGCAGGCTCTTCGCATTGCCGATCGACGATACGGTGACATCGATTTCCTGACCCGGCTGTGCAAACGGCGGCAGCACGGCCGTCACCATCACGGCGGCCACATTCTTCAGCTGCAGTTGCTGGCCGGGCGGCAGGTTGACGCCCATCTGCGTGAGCATCGACGCAATGCTTTGCACCGTGAACGGGGTCTGCGTGGTCTGGTCGCCGGTACCATCAAGACCGACCACGATGCCATAGCCGGACAACTGGTTGTTACGCACGCCCTGCACGGTGGCGAGGTCTTTCAGACGCTCCGCATGTGCCGTGGCGGGCGCGATCAGCGACAGCGTGAAGCTGGCCGCCACCATGAGTGCCGCGGACACTATGACGGACGGCGTCACGGGCCGAGTGATGAACCGTGTGATGGGCCGGTTGATGGGCCGGTTGATGGGCCGGTTGATGGGCCGGTTGATGGGCCGGGTGACGGACCGTGTCATGAAACGAAACATCGGAGGCAGGCTGGCCATGATGACTCCCTGCATCACAACGGCAGTATGGACAGGAAGAAGCGCGCCAGCGCCGACTGCAATGCCGCACGATCGAAATTCGCATTGGTACGGTACTCGACGCGCATGTCGGCCACCGATGTCGATGGCACGGTATTCGCGCTGCTGATCGTCGCCGGATTGACGACGCCGGAGAAGCGGATGAATTCGGTGCTGCGGTCAAACGCGACCTGCTTTTCGCCGCGCACTTTCAGGTTCCCGTTCGGCAGCACCTCGACCACGGTCGCGGTGACGGTGCCGGTGAAATTGTTGGCGGCATTCGCCGCAGCCTTGTCGGCATTGCTGAGGCCGGTCGAGGCTTCGAGGTCGATCGGTGCGCCGGTGAGCGGTGGCAGCTTCACATCGCTCTTCGCATCCTTGCTCGACGAGCTGGCGACATTCTTGCCGGCGCTGGTTTTCTCGGTGATGCTGATGATCAGCGTATCGCCGACCAGGCGCGCTCGGCGGTCCTCGAACATCGGGCGGAAGCTGTCGGCTGCATAGATCGCGCCATTCAATGCAGGTCGGGTACCCGCCGGGTCTTGTGCGCGGGCCGACGCTGCCTGTGCCGGCGCCGGCGCGACAATCGAATCCGGCGCAACGCTTGCGCAACCGGCCGCCAGCGCGACGAATGCAGCCAGCGCACCGCAGCCGAGGGCAGTCAGAAACACCCGGGTGCCGATCGAGGCCAGCATGTGCCGCATCGCCATCCCCGCTTACAGCTGGCCCAGACGCTGCAGCATCTGGTCGGCGGTATTGATCGCCTTGCTGTTGATTTCATACGCGCGCTGGGTCTGGATCATGTTCACCAGTTCTTCGACCACGTTCACGTTCGACGTCTCGACATAGCCCTGCATCAGCACGCCGCTGCCATTGCTACCCGGCGTGACGGCATTCGGCTGGCCCGATGCCGGCGTCTCCGAAAACAGGTTTTCGCCTCTGCTTTCCAGACCGGCGGGATTCGCGAACTGCACCAGTTGCAGATTGCCGACCTGGGTGTGCTGTGGCGAACCTGCAGGACGGATGGATATCGTGCCGTCGCTGCCGATGGTCATGTCGGTGGCGTTCGCCGGCACGGTGACTGCCGGCTGGATGGGATAGCCACTCGCCGTGACCAGCTGGCCCTCCGCATTCAGCTGCAGCGAGCCATCACGCGTGTAGGCAGTGCTGCCATCGGGCATGAGCACCTGGAAAAAGCCCTGGCCCTGGATCGCGACATCCTTGGGATTGCTGGTCTGCTGCAGGTTACCTTGCGTGAACAGGCGCTCGGTCGCAACCGGTCGCACGCCGGTGCCCACCTGCATGCCGGATGCCACCTGCGTCTGCTGCGACGACTGCGCACCGGCAGCGCGCGTGGTCTGGTACATCAGGTCTTCGAACACCGCGCGCGAACGCTTGAAGCCGCTGGTGCCGACGTTGGCGAGGTTGTTGGAAATGACGTCGAGCTGCGCTTGCTGCGCGCTCAAACCGGTCTTCGCAATCCACAGGGACTTCATCATGACGGGGCTCCTTTACATGCTGCCTGCGGACATTGTGCGAGTGATGCTAAGGATTCATTGAGAGGATCTGACCGGCTTTTGCCTCGTTGCTCTCGGCGTTTTTCAGCAGGCTCATTTGCAGGTCGAAGGCACGCGACAACGCGATCAGGTTGACCATCGCGTCGACGGCATTCACATTGCTGCCTTCGAGGCTGCCGGGCGCGAGCCGCACCATGGCATCCGCTTCCGGCGCATCGCCGGAGCGCATCCTGAACAAGCCGTCATCGCCGCGTTCGAGCGCCGTCACCGGCGGGTTCACCAGACGGATGCGCCCGACGGCATTCGCCATGCCGCGCGCATCCATCACGCTGACCGTGCCATCGGGTGCGATCGACGGCCGGCCGCCGGGCGGCAGCGTGATCGGGCCACCATCGCCGGCCACCGGCAGACCGCCCTGCCCGACCAGAAGGCCGCTGTCATCCACACTGAGATTGCCGGCGCGGCTGTAAACCTCGGTGCCGTCGGCGGCCTGCAATGCCATCCATCCGGCCCCTTTCAGCGCGACATCAAGCGGATTGCCGGTCTGCTGCACCACGCCCTGCGAAAAATCGCTGCCGGTGGTGGCATCGAGCACGAATGCGCGTGTCGCGAGCCCCGGCCCTTCGACCGGCACCGAACGAAAGCTGTCGAGCTGCGCACGAAAGCCGGTGGTGCCGAGGTTCGCGAGGTTGTGCGCGGTGGTGGTCTGCTGCTCCATCACCTGCTTGGCGCCGGTCATCGCGACATAGATCATCCGGTCCATCGCGCTTACCTCAGATTGACCAGGGTCTGCAGCACCTGGTCCTGGGTCTTGATGGTTTGCGCATTCGCCTGATAGTTGCGCTGCGCGGTGATCATGTTGACCAGCTCGGCAGTCAGATCGACGTTGGAATCCTCGACCGCATTCGACTGCAATGCGCCGAGATTGCCGGACTGCGGCGCACCGACCATCGGGCTGCCGGACTCGGAAGTTTCGGTCCACAGATTGCCGCCCATCGGCTTCAGGCCGTTCGGGTTGGCGAACGCCGCCAGCACCACTTGCCCCAGCACGGCCGACTGGCCATTGGTATAGCGACCGGTCACGGTGCCATCGGGGCCGACGCCAAAGCCGGACAGGCGGCCCGAGGTATACCCATCCTGGTCCAGCTTGTTGACCGAGAAGGTCTAACCGAACTGGGTGGTGTTGGTGAAATCCAGAC
>JACCDN010873046.1_pt1 | contig 16299 bp, 11 predicted proteins | sample 7441691 | NCBI WGS metagenome assembly JACCDN01 (sample SAMN15323439, study PRJNA562643) | freshwater metagenome | isolation source: river surface water | place: USA:Blue River Watershed | collected 2017-08-16
AGGCCCCTTCCGGGCGTCGCGATGCAGGCCGCATTATTGATGGGGCTCATTTTTGCGTCCTTTCTGAGCGCGCGACGCCCGGAAGGGGCCTTGCCGGGGGACCTACAGGAGGGAGGAAAAGGAAGAGAAAAAGAGAAGAAAGAGGAACTCGGACGATGGGAGAACTGGAACAGTGAGGAAACGAAGGCCTTGGGAGGCCTTCGGATCTCCTTTTCTTCCGTCTCGGCGAAGAAGGGCTGGACCGGGGAAGGACAGGGTCAGAGGCAAACGAAAAATCCGCTTTCGCGGATTTTTCTTATTTTTCTTTTCCTTTTGCTTTGATGGGTGGATATTTCTCCAACTCATCCTTCAAGTACGGTGCCGTGAGCGTTTTGGCCTTCGCGACCTGTTCCGGCGTCCCTTCCGCAACCAGCTGCCCGCCACGGATCCCACCGTCGGGCCCGATCTCGATGACCCAGTCGGCCATGCGGAGGATGTCGAGGTTGTGTTCGATGACGAGGATGGTGTTGCCGCGGTCGACGAGGGCGTTTAGCACGACCAGGAGACGCTTGATGTCTTCGAAGTGGAGACCGGTGGTGGGTTCATCAAGGATGTAGAGCGTTTTTCCCGTGCCGCGGCGAGCGAGTTCGGTGGCGAGTTTGACGCGTTGGGCTTCGCCACCGGAGAGCGTCGTCGCAGACTGGCCGAGACGGACGTAGCCGAGGCCGACTTCGTACAAGATGGACAGCTTTTCGTAGATGGCTGGCTGGTCGACGAAGAAGCGGCGAGCCTCTTCGACCGTCATGTCGAGGACGTCGGCGATGGTCTTGCCGCGCCAGAGGACCTCGAGGGCTTCGCTGTTGTAGCGCTTACCGTGGCATTCCGTACAGTCGACGTAGACGTCAGGGAGGAACTGCATGGAGATCTGGATGGAACCGTCGCCGCTACAGGCTTCACAGCGGCCGCCGCCTTTGACGTTGAAGGAGAACTTTCCCGCATCGAACCCGCGGGCCTTGGCTTCGGGGATCTCGGTGAAGAGGTCACGGATGGCGGTGAAGACGCCGGTGTACGTGGCGGGGTTGGAGCGTGGCGTACGGCCGATCGGGCTTTGGTCGACGGACACAACCTTGTCGATGTTGTCCATCCCTTCGATGGCCTTGTGGGCGCCAATCGGGTCTTTCGCGCCGTAGAAATGGGAGCTGAGGGAACGGCCCAAAATGTCCAGGATAAGCGTAGACTTACCGGAGCCCGAGACACCGGCGACGCAGACGAATTTTCCTAACGGAATACTGACGTCGATGTTCTTGAGGTTGAAGGCTTGGGCGCCACGGATCTTGATGGCTTTGCCGTTACCCTTGCGGCGTGTGGCCGGAGTCTCGAGGAATTTCTTACCGGAAAGGTAGGGGCCGGTGGTGGATTCTTTCTCTTTCTTGAGTTCGGCGAGGGTGCCGGCGGCGATGATTTCACCCCCATACTCCCCTGCCCCGGGGCCGATGTCGACGATGTAGTCGGCGGCTTCCATGACGGCCTGGTCGTGCTCGACAACGATGACGGTGTTGCCGAGGTCGCGGAGACGCTTGATGGTTTGGATAAGCTTGTCGTTGTCGCGCTGGTGCAGACCGATGGACGGTTCATCGAGGATGTAGATAACACCGGAGAGCTCGGACCCGAGCTGGGCCGCCAGGCGGACACGCTGAGCCTCACCGCCGGAGAGCGACATGGCGGCGCGGTCGAGCGTGAGGTACGAGAGACCGACGTCGAGGAGGTTCTGGACACGGCGAACGATCTCGTTGGAGATCTGGTCGGCGACGATCCGTTCGGTCTCGCTGAAACCGACCTTGTCGGCCTCCTCTTTCACCTTGACGCGTTGCATCGTGCGTGTGGGCTTGGCTTTTTTCTGGCCGGAACCGAGCGAGCCGAAGAAGCCGTTCACCTCATCGAGCGGGACAGAGACGATGTCAGCGAGGGATTTGCCAGCGACCGTGACAGCGAGAGCTTCGGGACGGAGGCGCTTGCCTTGGCAGTCGGGACAGGTGAGGACGCGCATGTAGGCCTCAATCTCTTTCTGCACGTAGTCGGAATCGCTTTCCTTGTATTTGCTTTCGAGGAGGGCGACGAGGCCTTGGAATGGCTGCTGTTTTTGCGTGTCGACCGTGTAAAGCTGTTCTCCGGTGCCTTCGAAGAGGACTTTTAGTTGCGGTTTGGTAAAATCAGCGATCGGCATGTCGAGCGTAAAACCCTGCTCCTTGCCGACGGCGGCGAGGAGCTTCATGGTGGACGTCTGGTTGCCGGCGATGCGGGTGAGGGGCTTGATGGCGCCTTGGGCGATCGTGAGACGCTTGTTGGGGATCACGAGGCTTGGCTCGAGGACCAGTTTCGTGCCGAGGCCCGTACAGGCAGGGCACGCACCTTGCGGAGCGTTGAAAGAAAAGAGGCGTGGCTCAAGCGATGGGAACGAGCGGTCACAAGCAGAGCAGAAGAGCGACGCGGAGAAGAGTTTTTCCTCGAGGCTATCCATCCCTAAAATCATCACGACACCGTGGCCGAGGTCGAGGGCCTGCTTCACATGCTCTTGAGCGGACGCCGCGACCATCGTGGTCTTGTGTTCAACCCGAGTCACGACGGCTTCGATGCTATGCGCGGCGGTCTTGTCGATCTTCGTGCGGAGCATCTCTTCGAGGTCGACGAGGACGCCGTCGAAACGCACTTCGCGGATGCCGGCGCGTTCGGCGGCTTGGAGCACGAGCTTTTGCTCACCTTTCTGCTCTTTCACGAGCGGGGCGAGGAGCAGGACTTCTTCTTTTTTGGCCCAGCTCAGCAGTTTTTCGGTGATGTCTTTTGGGGTCTGTGGACTGAGAGAAGAGCCGCAGCCGACACAGTGCGGGCGTCCGGCACGGGCGTAGAGGACGCGCAAAAAGTCGTACACTTCGGTGACGGTGCCGACGGTGGAACGTGGGTTGTGCGAAGAGGTCTTCTGGTCGATGGCGACGGTCGGCGAGAGGCCGGAGATCTCGTCGATGTCGGGCTTGTCTTGCATCTCCAGGAATTGGCGCGCATAGGAAGACAGGCTTTCCATGTAACGGCGCTGACCTTCGGCATGGATGGTATCAAATGCTAAGGAGGACTTTCCAGAACCGGAGAGGCCGGTCATTACGATAAACGAACCTTTTGGCAGGTCGATGGAAACGTTTTTGAGGTTGTGGACACGGGCACCCTTAATGGAAATGACGGACGGTTGCTTCATGGATCTCTCTCCAAGGCCCCCAAGAGCGGGACACGATACGGGCGAGACTACCACGGGTTTCCCCCGCGTGCAAGTGTCTGGACCGGCACGCTAGCCGCAGGTGCCGAGACCGGCGTTATTGTCGAGCGGGGCACTGAAGGTGGCAGGGACACCGTCACTGCTGCGAGCTCCATCGGGAACCGTGCACCGGGCGGAAACGCACTGGGCGTTGAAATCACACTTTGATCCCGTCGGACGGGAAGGATAGCAAGAGAACCGATCAAGCGTCCCGGCACGGAACAGGATGTTCAAGGCGCCCGCTTCAGCGGCCGGAAGACCGGTCGTACGCGCCTGCCTCCAAAGATCGACGGCCGTCCAGGATTGGGTCGGACACATGTTTGATTCCGTTGTCCATTCGTACATGACCTGCTCCGAAGTCGGCAAACCACGCACCGACCCTGGCGCCACATCAGAGGCGATGACGATCGCTCCAAAGCCGCTGCAGCGATTCGCTAAACAGCGTGAAGGGCACTCGCTGTCTGTTTGGCAGGCAGCGCCGATCGGCTTGAGGCAGCCTTGCTTGAAGTAGGTCTCTGGCTTGAGCTGCTGCGGAACGTTTTCCCAAGAATGGTAGGCACGTAACGTTGTCGCAAACATTGCTGCGTAAGCGGAACGGCCGCAGACGGCTCCGTTGCGACAGCTGTAGCGATGCTGGATGCAGAACTCGTCGACGCTCGCGTTCGTGATGTTACGGCAGCCGCCACTCGTCTTCGGGAGTTCGCGGAGCTGGGCTTCCGTCAGGTCACAGCGCTCGACAGCCGTCTGCAAGCCGCGGTTGCTGCGATATTCCGGGATCCCTTCGAACATAGCCGTGTCGCGCTGGTCGCCATAGACACAGGCTCCGGCAATCTGCTGGCTCGGTTGGAAACAATATTGCCCCGGTTGCGTACATGGAACGGACGAACGGGAACGTGGCCCGGCGGAGGGTGCGGCGCCCCGAAGGTCATTATACAGAGAGCTGGCCAAGACAAGCGGCGCGAAGGGTGCGCCGACGCCCGTGGATGCAGCGACTCCGGCAGCGGCTCCTGCCCGAGCAAGGGCGCCCCCGGCCTGCCCAGCACTGATGGCAACATCGACTGGGAGGACGTACTCGGAACTTTCATTACAGAACGACCCGGTCGTGCCACCGTTACAGACGAAGTTGTCACGAGAGACTTCCTGACAGGTGAAGCCCGTCTGGCAATCAACCCGTCCCGTCCCCGCATGGTTCGTCGGACCGCCAGCTTGCTGTTCGGTCACGTCGCAGCCCGCCCCGCGGCAGCGGCAGATGTTGCCAGCCTGACCATTTGCACAAATGCCCCCAACGAGACTGGTGCGCAAACAGAAGGAGCCCGTCGCGCAATCACCATCCTTTACGCACGATGTACCGGGTTGGGCTGTTTGCGTATTGATGGAAACGCTCTGGATCCGTCGAATATCTGGAAGGGACAGGCGGACCGTCTTCGGATTGACCGTGTATAAAATCACGTAGGCGAGGAACAGGATCACCATCCCGCCGATCGCGTCGGAGATCACCTTTTGGCCGACTTTCGCATCCCCCATCGAGGCGCCCAAGAGATAGCGGAAGCCGCCGTAGACGACCATGATGATCGCGACGAGGGTGACGATGCCCAACGCGTAGCGATACAGGACCGTGATGTACTCAGGGGAACCGGAAACGCTCTGGACCTCGCCGATCGGGACGGACAACTGGACCGTAGCAGAATTCGCGGTCGACTGGGACGTGACGAAGGCTTCCGTCTGTGCAGATGCCAAGCCGGGCAAGGCGACGAATGCGGCCAACACGAGCAGGATTCCCAAACGAAAAAAACGAAGAAGCATACATCAGGGGGAGAGGGTCGTGGTTGAGGAAGCGGTTCCGGCCTCGGATAGGAAGCGTTGGATCAGGAAGTCGAAATACGCTTCAGGACGCTCCTCGGGAACGCCTTGGATGCGGACGCCATTAAAGAAATAGGTCGGCGTGCCCTGGACGCCGGCACGGAGACCGTCGGCGAGGTCTTCCTGGATCTGCGCAGAATAGGTCTGGGCGTCGGTGCAGGCACGATACTGGGTCATGTCGAGCCCAGATTGGGCGGCATAGCGCTCGAATTCGGCAGGAGCGAGATCTCCCGCCTGCGTAAAGATGAGGTCATGCATCGCCCAGCCCTTGTCTTGGGCGAAGGCGCAGCGAACGGCTTGGGCGGCCTGGAGCGCGTGCGGGTGCAGCTCCTCAACCGGAAAATCGCGGATCACGAAGCGCACGCGGTCTTGGTATTTCAACATCGTCTCACGGAACGGCCCGGCAGCGCGACGGCAAAAGGGACAGCCGTAATCGAGGAAGGCGACGACCGTGAGCTTGGCTTGCGCGGGACCGAGGGCGGGACGGCCAGGACGGTCGAGAGCTTTGAGATCTTCGGGTGTGACCTGCGTATTTGCGACGGCACGCGCGACAGAAGATTCGAGGCGCTGTTCGAGCCAGGCGTCTCCCCCGCTCCGGCGGATCGCAATGAACGAACGCACGAAGCTATAGCCAAACAAGACCACGAAGGTGGCGAACAGGGCGAGCAAGGCCCATAAGAGCAGGGTCCGCCAGCGCATGGCGATCGTACGGCCAAAGAGCGTCACATGCATAGGAAGAGTATAGCACACGCGTGGATTGACGTTTTTCCTCGCTTCTTGTAGGCTCGACCCATTCTCTTCCCTATGCGCGAACTCATCTTGGCGGTGGCCCTCATCACTGTTTCCGTCCTCCTCACGATCGTCATCCTGTTGCAGCAGCGTGAAGGCGGCTTGGGCGTGGCGTTCGGCGGCGAAGGCAACGTCTTCCGCACCAAGCGCGGCCTCGAACAGGGCTTGCACTACGTCACGGTCGCCCTGGCGGTCCTCTTTATCGGTATCGCGATCCTGAATCTCGTTATTTAGGCCTTTTTCGAGGCACTCCCACAAGAGAGGGGTGGTTTCGGGCGATTCGGGGGCGGGTATACATCTTGCGGGAATCCTCTATACTATCGGGTATGGAAGCTCATTCCTCGTTTTCACGACGACTTGCCCACCTACGCCAAGGGTGGAAGCGGATCTTTTTTTGGCAATCCGTGCCCAGCACCAGCCAAGAGCATGCGCCCTCGGCGACTTCAGACCAGGTACTCGTCGCGAACGTGACGGCCTCGACCCCACTCCCCCGTTGGCAGCAATTACGCTACCTTTCGCATATCTTTTCGCGCAAAGAACGATTCCAGTTCTGGACCTCGCTCGTCGCAGGACTGACGTTTTTCGCGATCGCCTTGGGCTTTTTCTTGGAACCGCATCTCATCCGCCAACCAAGCCAAGGCGGGATGCTGGTCGAGGGGCTGATCGGGACCCCGAAATGGGTGAACCCGGTACTAGCCCTCAGCACGCTTGATCGTGACCTGAGCCAGTTGATATTCAGCGGGCTGTTCGTGTTCGATGGCCCGATCTTGCGGCCAGACTTGGCGGCGAGCACGCAGATCCTCGACCAGGGCAACGTCTTGGAAATCAAACTCCGTGAGGACGCGCGTTTTCATGATGGGCAACCCCTCACGGCTGACGATGTCGTGTTTACCTTGAATGATGCCGTGAAGAACCCGGCTTGGCACTCCCCCCTGGCGGAATCGTTCAAGGACATCGAGGCGATCCGCATCGACGAGCAGACGGTACAGATCAAGATGGTGGGAACGCCGCTTAGCCAAGTCGCCCTGCAGACGCTGCTTACGATCGGGATCTTGCCCGGCCATCGCTGGGAAGACGTGAGTGGAGGCTCACCGCAGCTCGCGGAAGACAACCTGAAACCGATCGGTTCGGGGCCGTATCAATTCGAATCATTCACCCGTGACACACGTGGGGCGATCCTGACCTATACCTTAAAGCGCTTTGCTGGATATTACGGAGAAGCGCCGTACCTCGACCAGCGCCAGTTCCGCTTTTATCCCGACCGCAAGAGCGCAGAACTCGCCTTGCAGTCAAAGCAAATCGACGCATTGGCGTTCGTTCCTTGGAGCGAACAGGAGGACGTGCGCGTGACGGGGCAAAAGACGGTGCGCCTGGAACTACCGCAGGTGACAACCGTGTTTTTCAACACGCAAGACCCGATCCTGAAGGACCTGCCGATTCGAACCGCTTTGCAGCTCGCGATCGATCGGGGGGAATTGAGCCAGCAGATCCAAAACGTGACCCCTCTCCAGACACCGTTCCCCTATTTTGAGACCTATTCGACCTCGAGCCAGCTGGCCAGTCTTGATCGGGCACGACAGCTCCTTGACGAGAACCGCTGGAAATTGAATGAGGGGACGGGACAACGGTTCCTCCAGCCGATAGCACCGACCCGTCCGACACGTGCAGGGACGGTGAGTTCCACCGCTCCCACGTTTTCGACGAGCACGCCCCTAAACATCTCGCTCCTGGTCCCGACGCAGGGCGACTTGCCGGTGGTTGCGGAAGCGCTCAAGCGACGCTGGTCGCTCCTTGGGGCGAACGTCACGGTCGAAGCGCTGGACCGCGAAGAGATGATGCGCCGGACCCTGGATGAGCGGACGCATCAGATCGTCCTTCTGAACGTCCTCGCGCAGAACGACCAAGATCTCCTGCCGTTTTGGCACAAGGACGAGGACAACCTGAATTTCTCCCAGTGGACAAGCCCGGCGGTCGTGAGCGGATTGCAAAGCCTGGCGAACGCGACGAGCTCCGAACAGATCACGCAGACGCGAGCGAGAGTGACGGGAGCGATCCTGGCCCAGGAGGCGGCGGTGTTCCTCTTCCGTCCGTCCTACGCCTATCTGCTGCAGAATACCCTCCAAGGGACGCAAAACCTCCAGATCCGCTCCCCCGCCGACCGGCTAACGGCGACGCAGGCCTGGTACCTCAAGACCCGTCTCCGTTGGCAAGCCGCGCCTTGACCGACTAGGGGCCACCCAGTAGAGTGGCCGCGTCTGGGCAAGTGGCGGAACTGGCAGACGCACTGGCTTCAGGTGCCAGCGACCGCAAGGTCATCAGGGTTCAAGTCCCTGCTTGCCCACCACGTAAAAACTCGCTTTCTGAGCGAGTTTTTACGTGGTACGTCGGTCGCGAACGCCCTGTCGCGGCGCGGCCGGTCTATTTGACGAGGGCTTGTTGGATGACCCTATCCATCCTGTCCCTTGGCTCGAAAAAACGCCCACAGAGCGCAGACTCGTGACAAATATGCGTGAGCCTGTATAGAATATCCCCGAACCGTGACGGAAACGCTCTGGAGGTTCTGATGAGGAAGAAATCGAAGGGGAGCGCGGAGGCAGAGGCGAAGCTGGCGGCGTTACTGAAGAAAGTCAATGATCCCGTGCGCTTTCGGCGGTCGGCGGCGGCAGATGATAGCGCCTTCGAGAAGATCAACCTTGCCCATGACCGGCTGGAACGGCGGTCGAGGGCGGCGTTGCGAGCACGGGGATGGTAGCAACGGTCAATCGAAGCAAGAGGACGGAGGAACCATGGAAGACGATCTGACGATTGGGACAGGCGCGCGGACCGTAGGGCAGCTCGCGGAAGAGCTCTCCATCCCCATCGATGACCTGACGAAGTATCTGAAACGGATGAGCGTGCGAGTGGCGGATGGCATGACGCTGAACGAACTGCATGCGGAGCAGGTGCGGCGGTTCGTCCGGCGGGGACTGGAGGTCGTGGCGGAACTGGATCGGCTGGTACCGACGATCGCGGCGGACCGACCGCGACTGAAGGAGGTTATCGAGCGGCACGAACGCACGCTGCACACGCTGGCGCTCGTGCAGGGAGTGTCGCCTGGGACGGATATCCAAGGGCGTCCCTTCATCCTGGTCTCCGTTTACGAGGACGTGGACGGTTCACCGCAGGTGCCGCGGGTCATCGAGGGGTACGGGGTGATCGTCATCCTCGGGACGGGAATCGCTACGGCTTGCCGTGGTGGAGGCTAAGCAACATCGATCTTCGCGACGTTCACGCGGGTGGGGTGAGGGCTGGCCCTCTTCAACCTTCGGGTCTGGGAGGGTTTTTTTGCTTTTTTGGCTGACTCTTGACAGTCCCGGCGGGACATGATAGGTTGCTGGGCTCGTTTTGCCCTGATTCCTGGGCAAAATCAACCACAAGGAGAGCATGCCATGTCGACCACCGACGCGACCGCAACGACCATCCCCGCCCCCGCCGCCGAGAAGCCCCAGGTGATTGTTGCCGTCGTCGACGCCCCCGACCCCGACAACTTCGCCCAGATCGCGGCGACCCGGAAGCTGTTCCCGGACGCCATCATCCACGTGATGGTGACGGGCCGGCCGGTGGCCTTCGACGCCCCCATGGGGGAGCCGAACTGGATGTACGACGTCGAGGACTCGCGAGCCGTCCAGATCATCTCGGCAGCGCGCATCAAGGCCTTCGTCAAGCGCTGCGGCCTCCCGAACGTGCGCGTCTTCGACGGCGGCATCGCGCCGCGCACGCTCGTCCCCCACGCGCTCCACTTCGCCGACTACTACAAGTTCGGTGACGTGGACCCGGTGTCGGCGATCCGTCACCCGCAGATGGAGCCGCTCTGCAACCTGATCAAGACCCTCATGGAGGTCGAGCGGTTCTCGATCTCCGTGGGCGGGCCGATGACGGGCCTGATGCAGCTCTTTCAGCACGCACCGGCGCTCGCACACAGGGTGGACGTGATCACGGCCATGTTCGCGACCTTCGGCGGCGTCCAGATGATGGACCTCGGCTCGGGTCCGCGCGGCGCCGTGCAGTTCAACGTCGCCTGCGACCCGGTCGCGGCGAACTACATCCTCACGGGGATGCCGAAGACGTGCCGGACCATCCTCATGACGACCGACGTCACGCGCGTCGCGGCGATCGGCTTCATGGACCCCGACGAGCTGAACGTGGCGCTGTGCGACGAGAACGAGCGCACCGGCAACCCGGCCCGGGAGCTCCTCAAGCTCTACCGGATCTGGCACGAGAACGCGGTGAAGCCGCGCCAGGTCAAGGAGAAGGAGAAGACGGGCACCATCACGGAGAAGCTCTGGATCCACGACCTCGTGGCGGCGCTCGCGCTGAACCCGGAGCTGCTCGACGCGATCTACGACGTGATCCCGGTCACGATCAAGAACATCACCCACCGGCCCTCCGAGTCCGAGAAGGAGTGGGGCACGGTGACGATGGCGGCGGCCAACACGGCGTCGGAGGCGACCATCTTCGCCGCCAGGGCCCTCAAGCCCGGCGGTGCCGAGCGGTACCTCGCGGCGCTGCGCTGGCTCTTCGCCTGACGGACCGGCGGGCACGACCTGTGTCCGCCTTTTTTCTGAGACGCTGCACCCGGTGGTGGAGCGGCTCAGCTGAAAAGAACGCAAGCAAAGCGAAGAAAGAAGAGTGGCCATGTCATCTCGTTTCGAACTCACGCACGACGGCCGGGAGATCCCCGTCACCAACGAGCCCAGCATCATGCAGCCCCAGGCGAAAGCGCTCGCCGCGTCCGGCCTGCTCACGAAGTGGGTCGAGGGCCTCGACCCGCGCTTCTACCTGCGCGGGATCAAGCTCCAGTCGATCGACCTGTTCGGGACCCGTGTCGGGTTCGTGAAGTTCGAGGCCGACATCACCAGCCGGAACGCCGACGGGACGTCCGACGGCACGAAGATCCCCGGGATCGTGTTCCTGCGCGGCGACAGCGTGGGGATCCTCGTGGTGCTCGAGTGCGCGAGGGAAGGGGACGATGCGACCCGTGCCGCCCAACCGCTGGAGGAATACGCGGTCCTGGTGCAGCAGCCGCGCGTCCCCGCACGTCGCTTCGACTTCCTCGAAATCGCGGCGGGCATGCTCGACGGGTCGGGAGACTTCAAGGGGGTCGCGGCGAAGGAGCTGGTCGAAGAGCTCGGTCCGGACTTCGCCCTCTCCGAGCACGACCTCATCTCCCTCGGTGAACCCATCTTCCTCTCGCCCGGAGGTTCTGACGAGCGGATGCACCTGTTCGCCCACACCCGCCTCGTGACGCGGGCCGAGATCGACGCGCTCCAGGGACGCCTCACCGGCTGCCAACACGAGAACGAGCGCATCTCCCTGGTCGTCGTCCCCCTCACGGCGGTCAAGGACCTTCCCAACGCGGGGACGCAGCTCGCGTACTTCCGCTACAAGGCCCGCTGACAGGACCCACCCGGTCCCGTCTCTTTCCAGGGCGCCCCATCCGGTGATGGGACCTCCTGAGAAGACATTCGAACGATAAGAAAGGAGACGCTCGTGAAATACGATCCGAAGAACTTCATGCAGCTCGTGCGCGGGCTCTACGTGATGATGGACCCTGGGCGAGATCAGGATGACGAGGACGTGATCGTGCTGCTCAACCGGGAGATCCGCCTCGGCAACCTCGCCGTGCTCGGCGTGACGGCCAACCTCAGGCCCAGCCCGCTGCGGGCCCGGCTGGCACGCGGAACGCTCGACATCCTCGGCCAACGCGACATCCCCGTCGGCTTCGGGAGCGGCTCGGAGCAGACGGACGACGACGGCCTCCCCTACGAGTTCCGCGTCGGCTACCTCGGGAAGGCTGGCGACCGGATCGAAGACGGCGACGCCCTCATGCTCCGCATGCTCGAGGCCGCCCCACCGGGCGGGATCGTCCTCACGCTCATCTCGCAGCTCACGGATGCGGCCAAGGCCCTGCGCGACCACCGCGAGCTGCTCCTCAAGAAGGTTCGGCGCGTGGTGATCATGGGTGGGGTCGTCGCGGACGGCTTCATGCCGAAACTCGACGAGGATGGGTTTCTCGTCCCCGATCCGAGCGCTCAGAATCACAAGTTCGACCTCGAGGCGACCGTGGAGCTGTACCGCGAACTCCAACGCGCAGGTATTCCCCTCACGATCGTCAGTCGCCACGCGGCCGCGGCCGCCAAGGTCCCACGCGCGATCTACGACGACATGGCCGCAACCGGCCACCAGATCGGCATTCGCCTCCGGGACGCGCAGCGGGAGGCGATCCAGCACGTCTGGGAGCGCACCCACGTCCCGGTGGGCGATGAGCGGCGGCGCGGCCTGCCGGAACGCTGCACCCCGACCTGGTTCCGCGAGTCCTTCTGCGGCGGCCAGGGCGCCGAACGAACGGGTTCGGACTCCATCTGGGACATCGTCGAGTCGTTCATGCTCTACGACCCCTGCACGCTCATCGCCGCGATGCCGACCCTGCGCGAGTACTTCTACCACCCGTACGTCCACGAAGGCGTCAACGGCTCGGAGAACCACATCATCGGCCTCACCGCGGAGGCGCACAACGTGACCCGGCCGCAGGAGCTGGCCCAGTACCTCCACGACACCCTCGTCGGCAGCCTGATGATGAGCCTGGAGGCCTGCGCGGCCTGACTCCCCTCCCCTGAACATCCGTTCAGGGATTTTTCTACGCAAAAAAAAGACGCCCGGAAAAGCCGAGCGTCTGTTTTTCCCCTGATTAGGAACGCATCTCCACGATATCCGCCAACGGGACACGGATTTTCGCGAAACCGGGCTGCGCGGCATAGCCGATGGTGAGCAGCGAGGTCGACGCGCAATCCGTCAGTCCCAAGATCTCATCGAACTTCGCGGGGCTGAACCCTTCCATCGGACAGCTGTCGATGCCGCGTTCGATGCCGGCGAGGATCATGGCCTGGAGGGCGAGGTAGGTTTGGCGAGAGAGCCAAGCCAACGCCGCTTCTGGCGCTGCCGGGATCCAGCCTTTCACCATAGTGAGATACCCGTCCGCCTTTTCCTGACCGGCGGCGGCCGTGATGAGTTCGGCCGTCTTATTGATGCGGACCATCGGATCCTTCATGGTCGCAACGACGAGGAGGTGGCTCGCGTCCGTGATCTGGGTCTGGCCATAGCCGGCCTCACGCAGCTTCGTTCGTAATTCTGGATTTGTGACGACGATGATCTTCCAAGGCTGGGTATTGGCGCTGGAACAGGAAAGGCGGGCGGCTTCGAGGATGTAATTTAGGTCCTCTTCGGAAACTTTTTTTGTCGAGTCGAAAGCCTTCGTGGCGAAACGCTTGTTCAGGAGCTCATGAATGGTCATAGTCCAGAGACCGTAGCAGATGCGACGCGGGAATGATAGTCGCATCACTTGTACAGGCGGGAGGAATGCAAAGCTTCTCTTCTTTATATTTTTCCCCTCATCTAAGCCAAAATATACTCATCCTGATTGACGCCTTTTGGTATTCATGGTATCCTTTGGATCAATTCAAACGCCTTTTGTGAGCGCTCGGAACCCGTGTCCGGCGCTGACAAAAGTCGTTAACCGAGAGTCCTGTCCCTTCCTTTTTCGTTTCTTCAGGATCTCTTCGCCCGTTAGAGGCTTTCCTCATTTATTTTTCCTTTGGAACCATCCACTATGGACGCAATGAACCCCAGCACCCCGCCCGCCGCGGGTGCCGCGCCGCGCCGTCGACCTTTTTCGGGTGCCCGCCCGAACTTTGGCCGTCGCCCAGCCTTCGGGAAGTCCGGCCCGAACACCGACAAGATCGGCGAGCCCATCGGCATCATCCCGCCGAAAGGCACCGCCCCCCTCAATCTCTCGCTGAAGAAAGGCTTCGCGAAAGAGGAAGGCCGTGGCCCCAGCGACAAGCACGAGGTCAAACACAAGCGCAAGCGCGGCCCTATGGGCGGCGCCTTCGCGGCCATGCCCCGCATGAGCACCTACAAGAACAAGCCGTACCACAAGACCGGAACGGATGTTGACGTCCTCGCGAAAGGCGATGAGCGCCTGCGCGTCACCGTGATTGGCGGCAACGAGGAAGTTGGGCGCAACTGCACGGTCCTCGAATACGGCAACGACATCATCATCATCGACATGGGCCTCCAGTTCCCCGATGAGGACATGCCAGGCGTCGACTACATCGTCCCCAACCTGACGTCCCTCAAGGGCCGCGAGCGCAACATCCGCGGCGTGATCATCACCCACGGCCACTACGACCACATCGGCGGCGTGCCCCACCTGATGCCTCAGCTCGGCAATCCCCCGCTCTTCGCAACCGACCTGACCTGCGCGATCATCGCCAAGCGCCAGGAAGACCACCGCGACAAGCCGCCCCTCCGCCTCAATGTCGTCACGACAGATCAAGTCCTGCAACTCGGCGTCTTTAAGGTCGAATTCTTCGGCGTGGCCCACTCGGTACCGTGCTCGATGGGTGTGATCGTCACCACCCCGTGCGGCGTCATCGTCCACACGGGCGACTTCAAGCTCGACAGCGAGCCGGGCGCGCAATCCAAGCAAGAGACCGAGAAGATCAAGGCTCTCGGTGAACGCGGCGTCCTCGCCCTCATGGTCGACTCGACGAACGCGTCTCAACCGGGCCGCCAATTGCCGGAATACGAAATCCAGAGCAACCTCGACGAGATCATCCAGAAGGCGAAGGGCCGCATCATCATCGGGACGTTCGCGTCCATGATCGCGCGCGTCCAGCAGATCATCCTCGCCTGTGAACGCAACCATCGCAAAGTCGCCATCGAGGGGTTCTCGATGCGTTCCAACGTCATGATCGCGCAGCAGCTCGGCTACATGAAGATCCAGAAGGGTACGCTGATCGAAACCAAGCAGATCAACGACTATAACCGCGAGAACGTGGCCGTCATCTGTACAGGCGCCCAAGGCGAAGAACGCGCCGCTCTCATGCGCATCGCCAACCACGAGCACCCGTTCGTGGGAATCGAGCCGGGCGACACCGTGATCTTCTCGTCCTCGGTCATTCCGGGCAACGAGCGCTCCGTGCAGCGCGTGAAGGACACCCTCTATCGCGAAGGCGCCGAAGTCATCCACTACAAGCTCATGGACGTGCACGCCGGTGGCCACGCCCGCCAGGAAGACCTCGTGGAGATGCACAACTACGTCAAGCCGAAATATATCATCCCCATTGAAGGAAACTACTCTTTCCTCTGCGACCACGCCAAAGTGGCCGAAAAGAACGGGTTCCCGCGCAGCAATATCTTCATCGCCGACAACGGGCAGGTGATGGAATTTGACCGCGAAGGCAACGGCCACCTCACGAACAAGAAGGTCACGACAGACTACATCTTCGTCGACGGCCTCGGGGTGGGCAGCACCAACCAGATCGTGCTGCGCGACCGCCAGCAGCTCTCCGGTGACGGCGTGGTGATCGTGGTCGCCGTGGTGGACGCCCGCAATGGCGCCCTGCAGGCCCTGCCAGACGTCATCTCGCGCGGGTTCGTCTACATGAAGGAACACGTCGAGCTGATCATGCAGGCCCGTAATAAGGCGGCCAGCATCATGAAGGACGCCAACCCGCCCGCCAACGCGACGACGGGAGCGGCGCCGGGCGCGTATCTCAAGGAGAAGCTCCGCGACGAACTGGGCGAGTTCCTCTATCACAAGACGGAACAGCGGCCGATGATCATCCCGGTGGTGATCGAGGTCTAAGAAAAACATCCAGCCTGTCGGCTGGATGTTTTTTGTCGATAAGGAGAACCGATGATACATCCATTGACAAAATCAAGGATTTTTGTCATACTCCTTCAGTTCTCTTGAAGTGCCGACCTGGCACGGAAGAGACGGAAAGGTGCTGGCTATGAGAAGCGGATGTCTTTCGCTGGTCGGGCTCGCGGAGGCCCTCATGCGGATCGAGCAGGATGGCGGACCGGGCCTCGGCTCCTGGCGGGCAACGGTGATGACCGCCGAAGCCCATCCCGATGCAGCCGCACGACAGGAGTGGCTGGTCGCGCAGCTGCCGATGGGAGGGCGGATGGTCCAGGCGTTCGCGAAGGGAGCGACGGTGAGCGTCGCGACAACGGCTGCGGCAACGCTGGAAGGGATCGGAATCGGCGGGAACGGACCGAAGCAGGACCATGCCATCAACGTCGACTTCCGGTTGGAGATCGGCATCGAAAATCCGGTCCCGCCCTACGTCGAACGACTGGATGAGGGCTTCCCCGTCGTCATGATCCACGCTCCGCAGGTGAGGCATACGTACTGCCTGTATTCCCTCCTCGGGACGGTCGCGCGGATCCCCCTCATGAATGGCAGCGGGATGAGCCTGCTGCTCGTCGAACAGGGGGAATGCGGCCTGGATCAACTCGACGGGCCGGAGCTGTTCCGCACGGCC
>JACCDN010138841.1_pt1 | contig 16297 bp, 15 predicted proteins | sample 7441691 | NCBI WGS metagenome assembly JACCDN01 (sample SAMN15323439, study PRJNA562643) | freshwater metagenome | isolation source: river surface water | place: USA:Blue River Watershed | collected 2017-08-16
CAGGCTGTAAAGAGCGCTAAAGAGCTCGGCTTCTCAACATCGGTTGATCTGATATTTGGCGCACCCGGAGAAACACTTCAATCATGGAAAGAAACAGTAGAGAGAGCGTTGGAGCTTGAAACTGATCACGTTTCTGCTTATTCGCTAATCGTTGAAGAGGGAACCAAACTTGCTCGAAGGATTAGTAAGGGCGAGCTAGCTGCAGTCGACGAAGATCTAAATGCGGATAAGTATTCATGGGCTGCAGAGATGTTTCAGCAGGCGGGATTGGAATGGTATGAAATTTCCAATTTCGGCAAAGTTGCTAAGCACAATCTCGCCTATTGGCAGTCCAAGAATTGGTGGGGATTTGGTCCGGGTGCACATTCACATATAGATGGCAATAGATTCTGGAATCAAAAGCATCCTGCCCGATACCAACAGGCTCTTGCAGAGGGCTCTCCAGCGGCAGGAATAGAGAAGCTAAGTCAGCGTCAACAACTCGAAGAGGAGCTGATGCTTGGGCTTCGCACCAAGTTTGGTATTTCACGAGCACTGCCCAAACAACTTGCAATCGATCCGGAAAAAATTGCCAGGCAGATAGCGGCGGGAACGCTCAGTCTCGTAGGTGAGCGCATTGTTCCAACAGAGGCCGGCAGGCTTTTGATTGATCGCCTGGTAGTTGATTTTCTGCAATAAAGCTTCAGATTGTCTAGAATTGGCACTCTAGGTAGGTGAGTGCCAATGATTCCAGAGCGTTCGCTTGAAGTGCTTCGAGCAATTGTTCAAGACTTCATTTCCTCGAACCAACCAGTTGGCTCAAAAGCTCTATTGGACCGACACCCACTTGGTGTTTCCGCGGCGACCATCAGAAATGACATGGCACTCCTAGAGGAAGAGCAACTAATCGTCGCTCCGCACACCTCATCGGGAAGAATTCCAACAGAAAAGGGCTACCGCCTCTTTGTCGATCGCCTAAGTGAAGTTAAACCCTTATCCAATGCCGAGCGCTCGGCTATTGAGAATTTTCTCGCTGAGGCTAATGACCTTGACGACGTGGTGGAGAGAACTGCTAGGGCGCTTGCACAACTAACCAACGCCCTTGCTGTTGTTCAGTACCCATCGCTTGGAAAGTCCTCCGTTCGACACATTGAACTGATTCCGCTGAGCGAAAACCGATCACTGCTGATGCTGATTGCCGACTCTGGGCGAATTCAGCAATTGCAAGTTGAGAGCGAAACCGCTGTCGAGGAGGAACTCATCCAAGAGATTCGGGGTCGCTTGAATGGCATGCTGGCGGGCAGCCAACTCTCTTCCGTTCAGGCAAAGCTGAGCAAATTAGCGGGAGAGTTCTCTCCACAGCGCAGAGTTTTCGTGGAGCGAGTCATTGAAGCCCTTCTGTCGCTGGTGCAGGCAAACCGGCAAGAGAAATTAGTAGTCAGCGGAGCGGCCAATCTCGCCAAACGCGATGACGAGTTCTCTGGTGAGCTCTCGCGAGTCTTAGAAACAATCGAAGAGCAGGTTGTATTACTTAAGCTGCTGGATGAGCTTCGGGCAGATCAGCACGGGGTTGGATTGCGAATTGGAACCGAGCTTGGAGTCGAGGGTCTATCAAAGGCCTCACTTGTTGCAACCGGCTATGAGTCGCGCGGAACTGAAGTTGCCAAGCTCGGAGTATTGGGACCAACCCGCATGGACTACTCAGCCAACATTTCATCAGTGAGGGCTGTAGCGCGATATCTAACCAAAATGCTGGAGAGTAATTCTTGAGCGACCATTATGAAGTGCTGGGAGTAGATAGAAACGCTACTCAAGACCAAATAAAAAAAGCTTATCGAAAACTTGCACGCGAGCTACATCCTGATGTGAACCCTGCACCAGAGGCGCAAGAGCGATTCAAACTGGTAACTCATGCCTACGAAGTTCTCTCTGATCCACAATCGCGCGCTCAATACGATCAGGGTGGAAATGGTTTTGGCTTTGGTGACATTTTTGAAAGCTTCTTCGGCTCGCCCCAGCGCGGTCCAAGATCTCGTGCACAACGCGGTGAAGATGCCCTGCTGCATGTCCAGTTAGATCTTGCCGAGGCTGTCTTTGGGGCAACAAAAATTTTGACAATCGATACGGCCATTGGCTGCGAACCTTGTTCGAACTCGGGTATCAAGGCGGGTACATCCATCAAGACTTGCGACGTATGTCGAGGAAGCGGACAAATTCAACGACAGGTTCAGTCCTTTATGGGGGTGATGGTCACAACTACGACTTGTAGCGTCTGCCGCGGCAGTGGTCAAACTGTTCCCAATCCGTGCCCTGACTGCCGCGGACAAGGAAGAGTGCGTGCCAAGCGAGAGTTGGAACTCGAAATCCCAGCCGGCGTAAGTGATGGTCTGCGACTTCACCTGCCAGGGCAAGGAGAGGTTGGCTTTGCTGGTGGACCAGCTGGGGATATCTACTTGGAAATTTCTGTTGATCCTCACCCAATCTTCGGTCGTGAAGCCGACGATTTAGTTGCAGTCTTAGAGGTGCCGGTCACAGACGCAGCGCTTGGGACAGAGATCGAAATTGAAACCCTTGATGGCCCAACCAAAGTAAAGATTGAAGCAGGCGCTCAGCATGGCGACCTAATCACACTGAAAGGCTTAGGCTCTCATCGCATTCGAGGCAAGGGACGTGGCGATCTCCGCATCCAGATTAAGGTGCTGACCCCGCAACGACTTGATTCGAAGCAGAAGGATCTCTTCAAGAAGCTGAAAGAGATGGTCTCTGATGAAAAACCACGACTTGCCACTCGTCGTGCGAGGGGACGCTTCTGATGCACTGGTTTTACGATCCTGACTTCAAACCGTCAACTTCAACTATCGGCAAGTCGGAGATGGTTCACTTCAAAAGCCTTCGAATTAGAGCTCAAGAAGAAGTTGTGGTGACCGATGGAAAGGGCATGGCATATACCTGTGAAGTGTTGGACCCAAAGAGCGGCGAGCTAACGGTAATTTCTACCGAGCAAAAGAAAAGACCCGCTCTACAAATTCATTTGGTTCAGGCACTTGCCAAGGGCGATCGCGATGAACAGGCTGTTCAGGCAAGCGTAGAGCTCGGGGTTACAACAATCACCCCATGGCAATCTGAGTTATCAATTGTGAATTGGACTGGCAAAGAAGAGAAGGGCCGCAATCGCTGGCAAGAAATTGCTATTTCGGCTATGAAGCAGAGTCAACAAGCATTTCTACCTGTTGTGAATCCTGTCCAAACCACCAAGGGGCTCAAGTCCAATGGCTTTGGTTTGGTGTTGGACCCACGGGCTTCAGCCTCCATTGGTCAAATTTCAGAATCACTTGATGAGTTGACAATTGTTGTTGGTCCAGAGGGGGGAATTCCGGTTTCCGAACTTGAGCAGCTTAGAAAAGCAGGTTTTGAGCCAATAAAAATGGGTGATTCCATTTTGCGCACGTCCACAGCTGGTCCTGCCGCTATCGCAGCAATTTTTACTAAGCTCCACATCTGGTAATTGCCTAGGATTGAGGGGGAGGTTTTGTGGACTGCATTTTCTGCAACATAGTCGCTGGCAAGTTTGGTACTGAGGTCCTTGCTCAGAATGAGACAGCTATCGCGTTTAGAGACATCAATCCGCTTGCAAAGGTTCACATTCTCGTCGTTCCAAAAAACCACACTCAAAATATTGCATCGCTAGATGATGAAAAGGATTTGGTGTCCTTGTTTTCTTTGATTAGAGAAGTGGCAGCAAAATTTACGGATGGTCAATTTAGGTTGCAATTCAATTCAGGGGAGAAAGAAGGCCAAACCGTCTTCCACACCCATGCCCACATATTGTCTGGTCGGGCGGTTTAGTGCCCAAACTCAGTTTTGAGATTCCCCATGTGCCGCTGGTTGAGCTGCTGGGTAGTCAAGATCGCTTGCTCAGAAAACTCGAGCAGTTATTTCCCAACGCCTCCATCCACAATCGAGGACACCAGTTCAGCTTGGAGGGAGAAAAATCCGAGCTGAATCAAATCAAGCAGACGCTGCTTCAGCTTGCCGAACTAATTAGGCAAGGAATCACGCTGGACGATCGAATGGTTGCGGAGACAGTGAAGATAGTGGCTGATAGTAGCGACCCTGCTCGAATTCTTGCCGAAGGGGCCATCAAAACTCCTAACAAAGTTGTCCGAGCAAAGACAGTTGGTCAAAAGACTTACCTTGACGCAATTGATAAGCACACCATCACTTTCGGCATTGGACCAGCTGGAACTGGAAAGACTTATTTGGCCGTTGCTAAGGCCGTCTCAGCTTTATACAACAAGCAAGTATCAAGAATTATCTTGACTCGACCTGCCGTCGAAGCCGGGGAGCGCCTGGGATTCTTACCTGGAACTTTGAGCGAAAAGATTGATCCATATCTTCGACCGCTCTTCGATGCTCTGCAGGAGATGCTTGAGCCTGAAGCGACTACCAAGTTGATGGAGTCGGGAGTGATAGAGGTTGCTCCGCTTGCCTACATGCGAGGCAGAACTCTCAACGACAGCTTCATAATTTTGGATGAAGCTCAAAACACAACGGCCGAACAAATGAAAATGTTTCTAACCAGGCTTGGATTTGGGTCAAAAATGGTTGTGACCGGCGACGCCACTCAAGTTGACTTGCCGACTGGCAAATCGGGCCTTGATGTTGCCACCAAGATTCTCAAAGACGTCAAGGACCTCCACATCGCAAGACTTTCGAGCAAGGATGTTGTCAGGCACGAGCTTGTGACCCGAATTGTTGATGCTTATGAAAAGGCCGGCCAGAAGTGACAATCGAAATCAACAATGAGAGTGATCTGGAAGTTGATCTTAAGACCGTGAGAGCGGTTGCTGAATATGTTATTGAGCAGCTCAAGCTTCATCCATTAGTTGACCTAGGAATCATATTTGTTGACGAAAAACCAATGACCGATTTACACATTCAGTGGATGGACGAACCTGGACCTACAGACGTTTTGAGTTTCCCGATGGATGAACTGAGACCTGGCGCTGAAGATGGCCCCTTGCCTGAGGGAGTTCTGGGGGACGTTGTGATTTGCCCGCAGGTTGCCAAATTACAAGCTGCGGCTGCAGGACACAGCATGATGGATGAGATCAACCTGCTGCTTACACATGGAATTCTGCACCTACTCGGCTTTGACCATGCAGAACCGGATGAAGAGCGAGAGATGTTCAAGTTACAAAGGACTCTGTTGGAAGGATTCAATAGTGGCCGGACTGCTTGAGTTAGTTGTTTTGGTCACGGTGCTTGCAACAACCCTCGTTTTATCAACTGCGCAAACCCAGCTTGAAATCCAAGAAGATACAAAGGCTGGTTCGCTGTCAATCGCGAGGTTTTTGATATTTATTGCTGGGGCTGTTGTGCTGATTTTGGCTACGCCAAACCGTGTCTGGGCCATAGTTATTGCAATCGGTTTACCAATTGTTTGGCTACTCCAGCAATTGCTAGGACGTTATTTGGGTCGGCTAGCTATTGGAATAGATCTCGCAGAAAGGCTCTCAGGAGGTATTTCGGCTTGGTCGAAACTCTCCGAACCACTGCGGCTACGTGCTCCTGAGGTAATAGAAGAGTATGAGCAAGAGCTACTCGACTCGGTCGAGGAGTTTTCAGAAACGCTTGTTCGAGAAATCATGGTTCCTAGAGTCGACATTGAAGTCGCTGATGCGGAAATGTCTTTGGAAAAGGCTCTATCCATTTTTGTGTCCTCAGGATATTCAAGGCTTCCCGTAGTCGGAGAGGATGTCGACGACATAAAGGGCGTTCTCTACCTAAAGGACATCGCTCGAATTGTTCAGCAAGATCCAAAGTTGCTACAAACAAAACTTGCCGCTGATGCCGCTAGAGACGCATTTTTTGTTCCAGAAACCAAACTTGTCTCTGAATTGCTCCAGGAGATGCAGCTGTCGAGAACACAGATGGCGATCATTGCTGATGAATACGGTGGCGTTGCTGGTCTGGTAACTATTGAAGATCTGATTGAAGAGCTAGTAGGAGAAATTACCGACGAGTATGACCGAGAAACCACTGGCATTGAGCCAATTGGTGATGACGTTTATCGAGTGAGCCCAAGAGTTACGTTGGATGAGCTGGCTGAACATTGTGAAATGGAACTTGAGGATGAAGACGTCGACACTGTCGGTGGGCTGCTCACCAAGGCGACCGGTCATCTGCCGACTGGGGGAGAAATTGTTGAAATTTTGGGTCTTGAGCTAACGGCTGAAAGGGTGGATGCTCGTCGAGGAAGGATTCTCTCGATCAAGGTAAGAAAGCTCCCGTCAGATGACTAATTACAGAAGTGGCTTTGTTGCTTTTGTCGGCCGACCCAATGTTGGTAAATCGACTCTCACTAATGCACTGGTGGGATCAAAGGTTGCCATCACTTCCTCTAGACCTCAGACGACTAGAAAAGCAATTAGGGGCATTCGAACCGAGGAAAACGGACAAGTCATTTTCGTTGATACGCCTGGCTTTCATAAACCAAAAACTCTTTTGGGAAAACGACTCAACAACGTAGTTGAAGAAACACTTACCGAGGTTGATGTAATTTGCTTCTGCACACCAGCCAATGAGAAATTAGGCCCCGGTGATCAAATGATCATCTCGGAAATAATGAAATTCACGAAGCCCAAGAAATTTGCAGTAGTTACTAAAGAAGAACTAGCTGACAAAAAGCAAACAGCAGAGCATTTACTTGAGTTATCCCAAGCGGCGAAGTGGGATGAAATAATTCCGGTTTCGGCAATTCGCGGTAACCAGCTGGACACACTCCTGCAGCTACTGATTGAGAATGTCCCCGAGGGTCCCAAGCTCTACCCAGACGACGCCTTGACTGATGAGAGCTTCGAAGACTGGATTTGTGAGCTGATTCGCGAAGCAGCTTTGGAGCGCCTGAGAGAAGAACTTCCTCACTCGCTGGCCGTAACTGTCGATGAAATCAATTATGAAGAGAAGAAAATTTTTGCCAGCATGTGGGTCGAGCGAGACAGTCAGAAAGGCATTCTGATTGGTAAGGGCGGCGCTCTACTCAAGACAATTGGCACCGAAGCTAGGCAATCCATCGAGGAAAAACTCGGCGAGAAAATCTTTTTATCTCTTCAGGTAAAGGTCTCGGCCAACTGGCAACAAGACCCCAAAAAACTTGAACGAATGGGCTTCTAGCGAAGAGGCAAAGACAGTGCTAGCCTCTTTGTAATGCGTTTCGCTCTCCTGCTTAGCGGCCGCGACGAGGCCTAAACCTCCGGCCCATTCTCGTCGCGGAGCCCAGTTGCGGCCAAATCCCCATATTCAGGAGCAGAGAGAATGAAAAACAATCAACAATCTTCAAAGATGCCTTTTGGTCGCTATAAGCCTTTTCACGAACAAATAACTGTCGAACTAGCTGATCGAACTTGGCCGAGCAAACAAATTACTAAGGCACCACGCTGGTGTGCTGTTGATCTGCGCGATGGTAACCAAGCGCTGATCGATCCAATGAGCCCAGAGCGCAAGCTTGAGATGTTCAAGCTTTTGGTTCGGATGGGCTACAAGGAAATCGAGGTTGGATTCCCCTCCGCTTCGCAAACAGATTTCGACTTCGTTCGTCTATTGATTGAGGAAGATCTAATTCCTGAGGATGTCACAATTCAGGTTTTGACCCAGTCAAGAGATCACCTAATTGAGAGAACTTACGAATCCCTTAAGGGAGCCAAGAATGCGATTGTCCACTTCTACAACTCAACTTCTGTTCTTCAAAGAAGAGTGGTTTTTGGACAAGACAAAGAAGGAATCAAAAAGATTGCCACTGACGCAGCCGCTCTGTGTCTATCTTTGGAGTCCAAGTTGCCAGGCACCAATGTCTTTTACGAGTATTCTCCCGAGTCATACACCGGCACTGAGCTTGAATTTGCGCTTGAGGTTTGCAACGCAGTAATTGATGTCATAAAGCCAACTCCTGAGCGGAAGATGATCATAAATCTGCCGGCAACCGTTGAAATGATTACACCTAACGTCTACGCCGACAGCATTGAGTGGATGTCTCGAAGGCTTCAGCCAAGAGACTCAATCATTCTTTCGCTTCACCCACACAACGATCGCGGAACTGCAGTTGCTGCGGCGGAGCTTGGTTACATGGCTGGCGCGGATCGAATTGAGGGATGCTTGTTTGGTAACGGCGAGCGTACTGGCAATGTCGATCTAATTACCCTTGGCCTAAATCTGTTCAGTCAAGGCGTTGACCCAATGATTGATTTCAGCAAAATCGATGAAATCAAGAGAACTGTGGAGTTTTGTAATCAACTGCCAGTGCCAGAGCGCAGTCCATATGGCGGAGATCTTGTTTACACGGCATTTAGCGGCAGCCACCAAGATGCAATCAAGAAAGGCTTTGAGCACCTTGAAAAAGATGCGAAAGCTGCTGGTAAGCCAGTTGATGAATTCACTTGGGCCGTGCCTTATCTTCCCATCGATCCGAAGGACGTTGGCAGGAGCTATGAAGCGGTTATTCGAGTCAACTCCCAGTCCGGCAAGGGCGGCGTTGCCTATCTAATGAAGGCAGATCACAAGCTCGATCTTCCACGAAGACTGCAGATTGAATTTTCAAAGGTAGTGCAAACCCACACCGACACCCTGGGTGGCGAGGTTTCATCGGAACAGCTTTGGGATATTTTCCAAGACGAATACCTGCCTGCCACTGTTGCAGAGTTGAAGTGGGGAAGATTTGAGCTGCGAAAACTGCGCAGCGAAAGTGAAATGGATGGCGTCGTCAAGATTGAAATTGTTCTGAGAGACGGCGATGGCGAACTAGCCGCCGTAGGACAGGGCAACGGTCCGGTCTCTGCTTTCATTGATGTTCTTGGACAGCAAGGCGTAAAGATTCGTTTGCTGGATTACATCGAGCACACCATGAGCACAGGTAGTGACGCTAATGCAGCTGCCTATGTCGAGCTTGAGGTTGCAGGGAAGACCCTGTGGGGTGTTGGTATCGATGGTGACATCGCTGTTGCTTCATTGAAGGCCATTATCAGCGCCGTCAATAGGGCACTGCGGCTTGCCGTAACATCCAACGCAGGCTAGCGCTGGAATACTTATCAGGTGCCTAACTACCGAGATGAGGCGGTTGTACTTCGAACCCATAAGTTGGGTGAAGTTGATCGCATTTTGACTCTACTCACGCGTCAACACGGACAAATCCGTGCTGTTGCCAAAGGCATTAGAAAAACTACAAGCAGGTTCGGTGGACGGCTGGAACCGTTCACGGTTGTCGACTTGCAGCTATACGAGGGTAAGAACTTAGATACCGTCACCCAGGCTGAACAACTTGCTTCTTACGCAACAAAAATTATCGAGGACTATCAGCGCTACACAATCGCTTCGGCGATTGTTGAAGCCGCCGAGCGACTCACTCGTGAGATTTCAAGCGAGAAGCATTACTTACTGGTTGTAGGAGCACTTCGTTCTTTGGCTCAAGGAGAAATTGAACCAGATCAAATACTTGATTCATACCTGCTTAGATCTCTTTCTCTCTCCGGCTGGGTGCCTTCGTTGGCATCTTGCGTGAACTGCGGCTCCGAACCAACCGTTTTCTCGGTTCAAACTGGAGCGGTGACATGCGTTAGCTGCTCAGTGCCGGGGTCGATTTCATTAGGTACGGAAGGTATTCATCACATGAAAAACTTGCTTGCCGGCAATTGGGAAGAAGTATCGAAAGCTTCCGAGCAAACTAGAAAAAGTGTCAGTGGTTCAATTGCTGGATACACTCAGTGGCAGCTTGAAAAGGGATTGAAGTCAATGAATTTTGTGGAGAGATCATGAAACTCTTTGATCCCACAAGGAAACCTCCCAAGTTCAAGGAAGTCCCAAATCACATTGCGATTGTGATGGATGGAAATGGTCGTTGGGCAAATCAAAGAGGCCTCAAGCGAACTGAGGGACATAAAGCAGGCGAGCTTGCACTCCTAGAAGTTGTCGCAGGGGCCATCGAAGTCGGAGTTAAGAACCTAACTGCATTCGCATTCTCCACAGAGAACTGGAAACGCTCACCTGAAGAAGTCAAATTTCTCATGACTTACAACATAGAAACCCTGCGAGCTCGACGAGATCTATTGATGGAGTGGGGTGTGAGAATTCGCTGGTCGGGTGCTGAGCGCAAGCTTTGGCCTTCCGTAATGAGCGAGCTCAAAGAAGCAGAGCGACTAACTGCAAAAAACAAAGGGTTAGTCCTCAATATGGCCATTAACTATGGTGGAAGGCAGGAAATTCTCGACGCAGCTCAAAGTCTGGTTGAAAAAGCTCTAGCCGGTGAATTCACTGGAAAAGTGACTGAGGCCAGGTTTGCTAAAGAGCTCTACATTCCAAATATGCCTGATGTCGATCTGTTTCTGAGATCCAGTGGCGAGATGAGACTCAGCAACTTTCTGCTTTGGGAGTCGAGCTATGCCGAGATGGTATTCCTAGACAAGCTCTGGCCAGATTTCACGCGGGAGACCCTCTGGGAAGCCATTGAGATTATGCAAGGCAGGGACCGACGTTTCGGCGCAGCCGAAGACAGGCCGATAAACTAGCGTTTTCCATCCCAGAGGTTGGTTTATGTCTACCCAAAAGCTCGATGCTGTTATTTCGCTAGCCAAGCGGAGGGGCTTCGTCTTTCAAGCTGGTGAAATTTATGGCGGTTCAAGGTCTGCTTGGGACTATGGCCCACTAGGCGTGGAGTTGAAAGAAAACATCAAGCGCCAATGGTGGCAGTCGATGGTTTCTGGTCGTGATGACGTTGTTGGTTTAGACAGTTCAATTATTTTGCCAAAGCGGGTTTGGGAAGCTTCCGGTCACGTTGAGGCTTTTGTTGACCCGCTAATCGAATGCACAAGCTGCCACAAGAGATTTCGTGCAGACCATCTAGAAGAAGCGTTCCAAGAGAAAAAGGGACGTGCTCCTAGTTCGCTAGCTGAAGTGCCATGTCCTAATTGCGGAAATAAGGAGATCTGGACAGAGCCAAAGAACTTCAATGGCTTGCTTAAGACTTCTTTGGGACCAGTAGAGGATGAGTCTGGTCTGCATTACCTGCGACCTGAAACTGCTCAGGGAATTTTTGTCAATTTCAACAATGTTCTTAACGCGGCTCGTATGAAGCCTCCATTTGGAATTGGTCAAATGGGAAAAAGCTTCCGCAATGAAATCACTCCTGGCAACTTTATTTTCAGAACTCGAGAATTTGAGCAGATGGAAATGGAATTTTTTGTGAAGCCTGGTGAAGACGAGGAGTGGCACGAATATTGGATCCAAGAGCGCTATAACTGGTATGTGAATTTGGGAATCAACCCCGATAACCTTCGTCTATTTGAGCACCCGAAAGAAAAGCTCTCACACTATTCAAAGCGAACAGTCGACATCGAATATCGCTTCGGCTTCCAAGGCAGCGAGTTTGGTGAGTTGGAAGGTGTTGCCAATAGAACTGATTTTGATCTCAAAACCCACTCCGAGCACAGCGGTGTGGACCTGAGCTATTTTGATCCTGCTGAAGAGAAGCGCTGGACTCCTTATGTGATTGAACCGGCGGCAGGCCTAACTCGCTCACTGATGGCATTCCTGGTTGATGCGTATCACGAAGATCAGGCACCAAATACTAAGGGCGGCATGGACACCAGAACCGTGCTGCGTCTTGACGCTCGTCTTGCTCCCGTTAAAGCAGCCGTTCTACCGCTTAGCCGAAACGAAGAATTGAATCCAATTGCGGACAAGCTTGCTGCTGATCTGCGAAAGAACTGGAATGTCGACTATGACGACTCAGGTGCAATTGGTAGACGCTATCGTCGCCAAGACGAGATCGGCACTCCATTCTGCATAACCGTCGACTTCGACACATTGACTGATCAAGCGGTAACCATTCGCCATCGCGATTCCATGCAGCAAGAGCGCGTAGCTTTAGATCACGTTAAGTCATTTATCTCAGAAAGGCTGTTGGGCTAGTTGGCTCTTCAATACGGTAAGCACAGGATTGAAGTTCCAGTTGTGCTTGCCCCCATGGCCGGAATAACCAACACAGCCTTCCGTCGGCTCTGTCGCGAGCACGGTGGCGGCTTGTTTGTATCAGAAATGATTACTTCAAGAGCTTTAGTTGAAAGAACACCCGAGTCCATGCGACTGATTAGACACCACCCATCAGAAGAAATCAGGTCAATTCAGCTTTATGGCGTTGAACCAAAGACCATCTCGGATGCTGTGAAAATGTTGGTTGATGAAGACCGCGCTGACCACATTGATTTGAACTTTGGTTGCCCAGTTCCCAAAGTCACAAGAAAAGGTGGTGGTGCAGCACTGCCTTGGAAATCAGAATTGTTTTCCTCTATCGTAAAAGCCGCTGTTGATTCAGCCGGAGAAGTTCCAGTTACGGTCAAAATGCGCAAAGGAATTGATCAAGACCACCTGACCTATCTGGAAGCTGGTAAGGCTGCCAGGGATGCCGGTGTAACGGCAGTGGCTTTGCATGCCAGAACTGCGGAGGACTACTACTCCGGCCAAGCTGATTGGTCCGCGATCAGCAAACTTCGTGAAGCCCTGCCCGACACTCAAGTTCTGGGTAACGGCGACATTTGGTCAGCCAGTGACGCGGTTGAAATGATGAGGCAGACCGGAGTTGATGGGGTAGTGGTTGGAAGAGGTTGTCTCGGAAGGCCCTGGCTATTTGCCGATTTAGAAAAAGCCATTTTGAATTACCTAGCGGGTGACGAAAAGCACATCGAGACTACTGCTCCAAATTTAGGTGAGGTGGCGGATGCCTTTTATCGGCACTCTGAGTTACTGACTGAGTTCTTTGAAGATGAGGGAAGAGCTTGCCGAGATATTCGAAAACACGTTGCCTGGTACTTCAAGGGCTATCCAGTCGGCGGTGAGTTTAGAGCTGCACTCGCACTGGCTAATTCCTTGGAGGAGATTGCTTCGCTTTTGGCAACTCTTGATCCATCACTGCCATATCCAAAGGACGAAGCAGAGGGGCCGCGTGGAAGATTAGGCAGTGCCAAGTCATGTGCTTTGCCGGACAAGTGGCTGGAATCCAGGTCTCTTAGCGATGAGCATCGCAACCAATTGCAACTGGCGGAACTATCTGTATCTGGTGGTGTATGAGTAATCCAGACTTTGAAGTTGGCTACAGCGATTTTGATCGTGAGAGGTTTGTCTCCCAGCCACTATCTGCCACACCTGGCCGTGGAGAATTTGCGAGGGATCGTGCCAGGGTTTTACATTCATCGTCATTCAGAAGACTTTCTGCCAAGACCCAAGTTCTCTCGCCCAGCTCTAAGGCTTTCGCAAGAACTCGTCTAACCCACTCGCTTGAGGTGGCACAAGTGGGAAGAGAACTAGCAACTGCCCTGGGAACTAATCCAGATTTAGTTGACACGGCTTGTTTAGCTCACGATATTGGACATCCACCATTTGGTCACAATGGCGAGAGCGCGCTAAATCTTTGGGCAGCAGACATTGGTGGCTTTGAGGGAAATGCACAAACTTTTCGAATCCTAAGCAGACTCGAAACAAAGATCATAGATAGCAGCGGCTCTTCAAGGGGACTCAATCTAAGCAGGGCTTCACTTGACGCTGCGACCAAGTACCCTTGGCAGCTAGCCGAAGCAGCAAAGTTCGGCAATCAGGTTAAGTTCGGCGTTTATGCGGACGACCTAGAGGTCTTTGAATGGATGCGCATCTCAGCACCAGCTGGAAAGAAGTGCGTCGAGGCTCAAATTATGGACTTTGCCGACGACGTTGCTTATTCCATTCATGACTTTGAGGACGCCATCGTCGAAGGACTAATTAGCCCTCAGATTTTGAATGAACCGTTGAGTCAACCTCAGCTATTGGATGAGATTGGCAAGTGGTCAGGCGGTGAAATCAGCAAAGTTGAAATAGATGGCGCTCTAGCGAGACTTCAATCAAACCCCAACTGGCTCGTCAGCTTCAAACAAACCCCGGCAGATCTAGCAACTCTAAAGAACCTCACCAGTGATCTAATTGGGTCTTTTGTAAAAAGGACTATCGACGCTGTTTTTTCGCATGGGAGCAACAAGATTGCTCGTTACCAAGCGTCCCTGATTGTTCCGAGAGATGTGCAGAGTGAAATTGCAGTCTTGAAGGGCGTAGTCGCGGCTCAAATTATGACTAACGATGAGAGGCAGCCTTATTATGAAAGTCAGCGTCTGCTTTTGATTGAGCTAGCTGACACTCTTCTGGCTACAAATGGTCAACACCTCGATCCAGTCAGCAAAGCAGCCTGGCTAAGTGCAAAAAATGAGGAGGGTAAGCGACGAGCGATAGTTGACGCAGTAGCCTCTCTTACCGACCCAGCAGCCATCGCTTTGCATGCTGAGCTTCGAGCATAGGATTTCCATATGCCACGGGTAAAGCAGTCAGACATCGAAGCTCTCAAAGATCGAGTAGACATTGTTGAACTGATTGGCTCTTACATATCTCTTAAGCCAGCGGGTCCTGGTTCTTTCAAGGGGCTGTGTCCATTTCATGGCGAAAAATCGCCCAGTTTCCATGTCCGATCGAATCCAGCGTTCTATCACTGCTTTGGTTGCGGGGTTGGGGGAGATGCTTTCAAGTTTGTTCAGGAGATGGACAAAATTGGTTTTGGTGAGGCAATTGAGAAACTTGCCCAACGAACGGGTTATCAGCTCACATACGAGGAAGGTGAACGAGAGACTTCAAATCGCAATCTACTTTTGAGCATCAACAAAGCAGCCAGCGAGTATTACAAGTCCCAGTTGCAAAGCGAAGAAGGCAAGGCAGCTAGAGATTTCTTAGTTGCTCGTGGATTCGATCTTGATAGCATTTCCGACTTTGAAGTTGGCTACGCTCCCAAAGGCTGGCAAAACTTATCCGAACACCTAACTGAAAAGGGTTTCAAGCTCGAAGATCAGGCTCTAGCGGGGCTGCTCAGTAAAGGTGAAAAAGGCTACTATGACCGCTTTCGAGGCAGGGTGCTCTGGCCGATTCGCGATGCGAATTCTCAGGTAGTGGGTTTTGGTGCAAGAAAGCTCTATGCAGAAGATCAGGGTCCTAAGTATTTAAACACTCCCGAAACACCTGTGTATCACAAATCAACTGTTTTGTATGGGCTTGATTTGGCAAGACGTGAGATAGCAAGTAAGCGGCAGGTCGTTGTAGTTGAGGGATACACAGATGTGATGGCATGCCACCTGGCTGGAGAAAAAACGGCGGTAGCCACCTGTGGCACGGCATTTGGCGAAGAGCACATAAAACTAATTAACCGATTGCTTGGACAGTCAACCGATCCAGCTTCAGTCGTCTTTACTTTTGACCCGGATGCTGCCGGTGAGAAGGCGGCTCTGAAGGTCTACGGCGATGCAAGTAAGTTCAATGCACTAACTTTCGTAGCAAGTGGACCGGCGGGCCTCGACCCCTCTGACTTACGTCAGCAACAGGGCGATTCGGCAGTGGTGGAAATGCTAAAGAATCGCAAACCACTTTTTGAATTCGTAATTCAACACAGACTTGGACAATTTAATCTCTCCGACATTGACTCACGAGTCGCTGCAGCCAGGGCAGCCGCACCAGTGGTTGCAGACATCGTGGACCCGGCCTTGCGCTCGGGCTACACAAGAATGCTCGCCGAGTGGGTATCACTCGACGTGACCGATGTAGCTGCCATGGTCGGGGGAAGCAAGAACCAGGCAACAAGAGCCAAGGTTGAGCCGCTTCGAACTTCCGAAGCACTTCCCTCGTCAGAGCCAATTGCCGACAAACTGGAAACTCAGATCATGCAGGTCCTGGTTCAAAACCCCACGGCATTTAGCGTTGCACAACTAAGAAGAATGCAGGCTGCTGGCATTTCAACTGCTGATTACAAGGCATTACTTGAGGTGGTGCTAGAGAATTCGGATCGTTTATCGGAACCAAGTTTTGCCAACCTTTTGGCAACCTCAGTCGATGAGAGATTGCAGGCTGTCGTGCGGCAGCTAGCGCTTGCACCTTTGCCACTGAAAAGTGATGCCGATTTAGGAAAGTACAGCCTAGGAATTGTGAATGCTGCAATGATCAAGGCTCTCGATAGAGAAAAGACCGATTTATTGGCAGCCCTTAGGAGAGCCGAACTAGCGGCTAGTGAAGACCAGAAAGTCGCTATTCAGCGCCAATTGGTTGACTTAGAGGCTGAGCGACGTTCTCTTATGAACTAAGCCCGTTATCTGCTAATCTTTCCTAGGCCCGCAGGGCCATTCCTCGGTAGCTCAATTGGCAGAGCATTCGGCTGTTAACCGGAGGGTTCTTGGTTCGAGTCCAAGCCGGGGAGCCACTTTCTTGAAGGTGGAAA
>JACCDN010330349.1_pt1 | contig 16296 bp, 15 predicted proteins | sample 7441691 | NCBI WGS metagenome assembly JACCDN01 (sample SAMN15323439, study PRJNA562643) | freshwater metagenome | isolation source: river surface water | place: USA:Blue River Watershed | collected 2017-08-16
AACTCTACTAAAGTCCCCTCAAAACAAAATACTGTTGTATGAAGACTTTGGTAACCATTGACCTTGGGAGCGGCAATATAATCTTTGAAGCGATCAGCCTTTGGCTTCCAAAGCTCATGCACTACCCCCAAGACAGCATAGCAATCGCTAATTTTATCCACTATGACGCGCATCGCAAACATGTCATAGATTTCAGAGAGTGTTTTTTGTTTTCTTTCCATTTTGCGAAAGACAGAAAACAAATGTTTGGCGCGCCCCTCAATTTGAAACTGAGCACCTGGTAAGCGCTTCTCAATTTCTACTGTAAGAAATTTTTTGATATGCAAAATCAAGGCATCACGTTGTGACTGTCCACTGGTAAGTTCCTCGGTCAGTTTTTGATATTGCAAAGGAAACAGATAGCGAAAACACAAATCTTCTAATTCCCATTTAAAACTCCAGATACCGAGGCGCTCTGCTAAAGGGGCATATATCTCCAAAGTCTCCTTGGCAATACGCACTCGCTTCTCTGGGCGCACAGCCATAAGGGTGCGCATATTATGAAGACGATCAGCTAATTTGATTAAGATCACACGCAAGTCTTCTGAAAGCATCAAAAGCATTTTGCGTAAGCAATCTACCTGATATTGCTCCATATTGAGCTGATATTTCACCTTAGCCAATTTAGTTACCCCGGCTACTAAATTACCCACATCTTGGCCAAAAAGACCAATAATGTCTTCTAATGTTTTGCTCGTATCTTCTGGTACATCGTGAAGTAGGGCAGCAATAATTGTATTCTGGTCAACTCGCAGCTCGGTTAATAACATCGCCGCTTCCAATGGATGCGTAACATAAGGTTCTCCCGATTTACGCAATTGTCCTGCATGAGCATCCTCAGCAAAAGTATATGCAGCACGAATTTTATTAATATCAGCGTGCTCATCATGTTTGACTACTGCAACCACTAAATCCTCGAGAGTAATCATTTTTTCATTTTTGATGATGTAGCCTTACTGTAACTCATTTTTTGCTATTCCATCAATGGCTTATGAATTTTACCAATATCTCACAGCAAACCTTGCCACAACTTTGGAAACTAGTACTAACCGCCAAGTACCCGCTGACGAATGAACAAATTTACTTACTCAACCATAGTAGAAAAATGGAACATATCGAAGCTGTAACTAATTATTCCCCCACGGTCGCAGGCAAAATTGCTGCAATCTTAGAAATTGGTCGTAGAACATTTACTCATTTTCAAAATACGCCCTATCTCAATAGTCCATTGAGAATATACCAGTACACAAGAGCAATGATTTATGCACCTCAAGAAATAGTGCGAGCACTCTATCTCAATAGCCAACTACAAGTGATTGGTGATGAAATCATTGCGATGGGCAGTCTCAATACAGCACAAATTAATGTTCGTGAGTTATTACGACCCGCTATTCTCTACAATGCTCATACATTTGTGATTATTCACAATCACCCAGCAGGAGACCCAGCTGCCAGTCCAGATGATTGCAGACTCACAAAATATATCTCCACCATTGGAGCGATGATCAATATCCCTCTTCAGGATCATCTCATTATTGCCGCTCAGGGTTATTGTAGCCTGAGAAGCGACCATCCAGAGTTATTTGACAGTGACAACTAACGGCCAAAGCCAATGAACTGTAATACAATATTGACACCACTCCAAGCCAACATCACGATAGCAAAACCAATAATGATATTGATAATATTACCTTTAGCACTGCCTATAGCATCTGCCTTTCCTTGGGCTGTAACTAATTGAATACCGGCATAAATCAAGGCACCAATAGCAATGAGGGCTAAAAAGTTTAAAGCATTACTAATCACGGTATTAAGCAAGTTTTGCGGTCCACTACTACCTGGCAAGCCGTGAGTATTAGGTAAACTTAACTGTAAGAAAGCTCCGGTCTGAGTTGCTGGTTGACTAGCAGCGCCACCTGATTGAGATGAAGAACCAGCTGCTGGATTGCTAGCTGAACCTCCAAGTGGTGCAGCTGCGCCACCATTGGCATTGGGTGCTGCTGGTATTCCTCCAGTGGCAGAATTATTAGCACTGCCAGTTAAAGGTGCGGCAACATTGGGAGCATTAGGGACACTCGGCAGCTGTTGAGCATACACCACAGAGCTGGAACCCAGTAAGACTAGTGAGAATACAGATAGAGCAAAAGATGAGATACGCATACTAAGTTTGAAGAAGAATATTGTTGAGAATAGTAACAATACTAAGTGCGGCCATAGCTAAAACTAAACCAATGATACCAAAAAGAATCGTATCTTTAGCCTGTTTGGTCTTACCTGAGTCACCTTGGGCCATAATGTATTGATAACCACCCCAAGTAATTACAATAACTAGAACGCCAGCAATAATGGGCAATAATCGTCTTACTAAAAAATCAAAAAGAAAATTGACCAAACTACTAATACTAGGTCTATCTTGAGTGGCAAAACCTGGTGTCAACACATCAGAGCTTTTTGGTGGAACGATCCGATCAAAAATAGGCCTGTTATCAGCCCCCAAACTCGTGCCTGATTGGCCTGAAGCCGGTGACGAGACATTATTAGACATTTGGCCATTTGATGACACTGGACCTGCAGAAGCAGCCGGTACCGCGCTGGGAGCATTAGACACGGCAGGAGAAACGGGTACAACTGGTGCTGCTGAAGAACTGCTAGCAACTGCTGGACTTGACGATCGAGTAGTAGCAGGTGGAACCGAAACTCTTGTCGAGTTTATTGGACGAGGACTAGTACTAGGACTAGGAAATGATCGGTGACAATTAGCCTCTATTCCATCAATTTCTGCATCAGTTAGATCACGATTACCATTCATCCGTGCCAGATCTCCACTACTTATAAACACACAATCGTCGTAATTAGTATAAGCACTTACTTGCTGTAAAGGCACAATTAACAACACTAGCCCAGAGAGCAAACCCATGGTAATGCCTTTCTTAAAAATCGCCCCACAATAAGAAAAAATGCTTTTTTTATGAGCCATAAAAGAGTCTTGTAGTGAAAATAATAATCATGTATGAAAATGATCCAATGACTAGACCAACGACAGTAAGGACTATTACCTGTTTGGCTTTGCCAATTTTGCCATTGTCACCACCAGCAGTCATGTAAAGCACTCCACCATACATCAAAGACAAGACTGCAATAGTAGCTAAAAATCCTGAAATATAATTGATGGCATTATTGATAATACGGTCAACTGAAACCCTACCAAAAGTAGAAAATGGCGTAACATTCACAAATCCTGGACCGGTGTAAATAGTAGGACTCCCCCCTCCAGCAGGAGCACTAACAGGTGCCGGTGGCATTACTCCCTGTGGCGCAGAAGACATGGATGCTACAGGAGCTGGACTAGTAGATACTTGCGCAAAAACCAAATTTTTTTCACCTAAAAAACCACTAGCACTAGAAAGTAAAATCGCTAAGCTCATTACAGACAGAAGTAACGCTCTCTGTAAAACACTCCAGAATGATTTTAATTGAGATTTCATCTTCATAAATTATGGTAGTCGCAAAGTAGTACCACCGGGACCAACATTGAGAGGTCCAATATTCAAGCCAGGATTCACTGCTGCACTGATATTAAGCAAAGTAGCTACCACAGCATACACACTAAATACAATCAAAATACCAATAATTGTACCCCAAATAAGCTTCTTCGCTTTGTCAATTTTAGCCTGCTCACCGTTGGCGGTGATATAGACAAATCCTGCATAGATCAAAAACATAATCGCCACCATACCGATAAAACTCAATGCAAAAGAGGTCAAAAACCCAAAAGCATCTCTGGTACTAGTAAGACGGCTAAAAGAAGTCCCTTGATACGCATTAACGTATTGTTGCGGATCTAAAGCAGGCAAGCCCCGTGAATCATTAACAAATCCACCATAGGGACGTGGAGCTGTCGTAGAGGCGTCATTGCCGCTACTTGGCACATTGGATGATGTCGATGGCAAGGCAGAGCTAGAAACAACTGGTGCAGCTGATGTTGAAACATTTGGATTTGGCGAAACAGAAGGAGCAGTAGATGCTCGCGTAGTAGAAGAAGGATTACTGGGGCTCCTTCCTCTTACTGATGCACTCAGATTGCTATTGTTGGCTTGATTGGGGAATTCAGCAGAACAACTAGCCTCTATTCTACTTAATTCAGCATCACTAAGGCCACCGTTAGGAGCCAAGCTAACACTCTGCTGCCCAACACAATCGTCATAATTAGTATATGCACTAGCTAACGGCGTAGTAGTAGCTAACCCAACTACAATTAATGGAAAAATCAGCAATGCAAGACGTAATCTTTTCAGCATAGTCTAAAGTGTAATAGTAGCCCCAATCCCCCCCACAGGCACCCCAACTCCAGCAGCACCACCAGGAGTACCGAATACTTGCACAAGAGTAGTGACGATGGCAAATGCCAAAATCACTATTACAAATCCAATCACAGCACCAACGAGAATACCTCGTCCACTTTTGAATTGATCACCATTGCCTGCTGCACTCAACATTCTAAATCCCCCATAGACCATTACAGCCAGAGCAATTAATCCCAAGAAACTGAGGGCTATATTGATATAAAACACTCCAACTGACTCAATTCTCTGAGCTGATAGCAGACCTGACCCCTGAGGATAACTAGGTAGTAAAGCTGAGTATAAATAGTGCATAGACATAAAACTAGAATATATTGCTTAGCAATGTTCCTACACCCGCACCAACACCAAAATTGACGTTGCCACCACTAGAACTAATACAAACACCGCTTTGTGGAGTAGCACATTCATTTACTCCCGGACGAGTAGCGGCAATGATAGTGGCCACAATGGCAAAAGACACAATAATCAAAAAGAATCCTACTATTGAACTAGTAATAATTCCTTTAGCTTTCTTTTGCTTCCCAGAGTCCCCCATGGCAGTTGTGTACATGAAACCACCATAAACCAGCATGATCAGCACTCCTAAAGCCAAGAAATCTAAAAGAAAATTGATCACCATCACCACATAAGACTCAATCGAAGGGTATACTGGCACAGTAAAAGCTGGAGGCGCAGCTGGTCGGGTATCAAAACCATTTGGCCCCAACTGTGCATATGGATTAGACATATTGCTCGTACTTGGCGCAAAAGTATCTTCTTTTTTAGGAGGATTCACTGCTGCAGACTGACTAGGCTCAGGACTTTTTAGCACTTGACTCAGTATCGATTGCGCTGAAGGCAACGCACTAACACTAGCTGCCTCTACGGTAGTTAGTGGAGTAATGAGCACAATAAGAGCAAAGATAGCAGTAGTAAGTCGGACAATCATAGGTTCAATTTTTCATAATATTCTACCACATTTCTTCCTACTCTACCACTACTCTATCGACCGCTTCATCTACCTGCCCCGCAATATCGGTTACTTTTAATTTAATTTGATAAACACCAGGTTGAGTAAAGGTATGCTCAATACTTCTTCCTGTACCTTGCGTACCATCATCAAAAGTCCACTGAAAATCAGTGATACTGCCAGTAGAACCAGCGGCATTGAAAAGCACAGCCAATGGAGCACTGCCTCTAGAGCGACTCATTTCAATTTGAGCTACCGGTGCCGCCACTCGAACAGCAATTGGCAAAAGCTGATCTGTAGTTTGATTAGCCACATCACGGACAGTTAAAGTCAATGAGTACACACCGGGTGAATTGTATGTATGAGAAATCTTGGCATTGCCTATCACCTTGGTACCATCACCAAAGTCCCATTCGTAAGCAATAATATTCCCATTAGCAGAACGTGATCCAGAAGCATCAAAAGAAATGGTAAAAGGAACATTACCTGAAGGCGTGCTAGGATTAGTAATAATTTGTACGGTTGGTTTCTGCAGTGTAGGTGCAGTCACTTTCACTACCATAGCTACGGCCTGGCTTTTTTGCCCATCGTTATCAGTTGCAATTAAAGTTGTAGTAAATGTCCCTGCTCGAGTGAATGTATGATCTACTCGTTGACCGGACATTTTTTCAGTGCCATCGCCAAAATCCCAATCGTAAGCCACAATTTGACCATCAACATCTCTTGAATTTTCTGCAGTGAAGCTGACCGAAAATGGGAATGAGCCTTCCAAGGCCCCCCCATTGCCAGTGATAGCTGGGGTCGATCCGATCACTGCTAATGGTGCTTGCTTAGGATTACCGACAACGACAGTGATAATTTCTTGACTGATATTATCCTCATCATCTTTCACCTTGATGGTTACATTATAAGTACCATTTTCTTTGAAGGTATGATTAACAATTTTCCCTTGCTCTGGCTTGTCACCATCACCATAATCCCATTCATAGCTAGCAATCTGCCCATCATCAGTAGAGTCAGCAGCACTCAAACGTACTGCCAAAGGCTTAACGCCTATAATTGTTTTCTTGCCATCCTTTTCTTCAATCGGTGGTGTACTAGAAAGCTTGATTTTTGGTCCATTCAATGGAGCTAATGCTTCAATAGTAATTGGGTAAATGGTTTTATCAAAGTTATTATCTGTCAAAGTAAGATTAACTGTATATGTCCCCTCTTTGCTAAATGTATGTTCAGCATTCGCCTCAGTAGCCACCGCACTTTCATCACCAAAGTTCCATTCATAAGCAGTAATCTGACCATTAGGATCCACTGATTCTGAAGCATCAAACTTCACAGTCAAAGGCACTGGACCACTCGTAGGCAGAGTAACAACTGTAGCAGTTGGTCTGATATTATTGATCACTACGGTAGCCGTCTTTTCAGTATCATTGCCTTTAGCATCAGTAATTGTAAGAGCCACTAAAAATCTGCCTTCAGATTGAAATGTATGCTCCAAAGCTGGACCGGTACCAGTCTGACCATCACCAAAATCCCAACTAAAGAAATTTCCGGTGGAGGCAATACCTTTCGCTTCAAACTTCACGACAAAAGGAGCTGCTCCAGTTAAAGCAGCCGGATCAGTAACAATCCTCACCCCAGTATCAACTGGTTTAGTTGGTAAACTAACATTACCAAGGAGAAGAGTGAAAATAATCCACAGAATAGCAGTGATCACCAAAGTAATCCCCGAGCGTAGCAGCAAGCGACGAGCACGACGGATCTGATTAGGCTCACCCAAAGCCGCTAAGTGCAAAAACCCACCAATTACAAGAGCAATAATCGCACAAACAAATATCACGCCAAACACCACATTAGACACTCGAGATAGTACAGCCTTGATGTCGGTATCGACTCCAAATGCTGAAAGCAAATTATTGTTTCCACTACTAAGGGCAACAATAAATAAAGCAATGATGAAAATAAATATGAAACCCAAACCAAACCAGAGCAAAATTCTACGAGCTCCTTGCTCTCCCCGTTGTTTTGTAGCTGGACGACGTGTGCCGGTATCCTTAACAGCAAAACGATCAGCTACTTGATTCTGATTATTAGATTTACGTTCCGGTGGAAAATCAGTATCCATAAAAGGGATAGTTAAATTATTAAGGTGTAACCGTAATTAACTGCGTTTCACTTTTAGCCTGAGTTCCATCTGATGCGCGTACCTTCAGCTGTACTTTATATGTTCCGGGTTGTTTGTAAATATGACTAGATTGAGGAGTACGAGTCAGAGCATTAGTTCCATCCCCATAATCAAAACTATATTCAGTGATCTGTCCGCCAATATATTCAGTAGCAGAAGCGTCAAATTGCACTGTTAAAGGCGCCGATCCCGTACGAGGACTAACGACCATTCTTGCTTGTGGAGGAATAGACTTCACAACTGCCTGTACTTGCGTGCGATGAATTTTACTTGCCTGACTATCGGTAATAGTAAGCGTAACGGTATAAGTACCCACTTTAGTATATTGGTGAGTCACCTGAGGATCAGAAAGTAACGGACTACCATCACCAAAATCCCAAGCATAATCAAGGTTTTCTTCACCACCTAATGCATTGACTGAAGCCGATCCATCGAAAGTAAAGAGCGTAGCAATAGAACCATCCAACGGGAAGCTTGGGCTATAGACAATAGCAGCAATTGGCTCTTGACCATTACCTACATGCACAGGATAAGCAGCCACTGCATGCTCCCCCTCTCTATCTTCTACTCGCAAAGTAGCAATATAACGACCTGGTTGAGTATACGTATGTTCTTGTAATTGGACTCCCTGATCAATTTCAGTGCTTTCTAAGACAGGAGTGCCATCACCAAAGTCCCAACTAAACTTGGTAATTGTATTCGAATCGTTACGGGTAGAAAGACTACGGAAACCATTACCTTCAAAGGTAACATTCAGAGGAGCTGGCCCAATCGCTCTGCTATTTGCGGGAATTTTCATTGATGCAACTAGCAAAGAAGTAATCGTAATATCTTGTTTAGTTTCTGCAGTGAGTCCGGCACTATCACTCACTTGCAAGGTCACCGTATTCACACCAACTTTATCTAGAACCTTACTCAACTTTGGTTCTCTAGTGCCTACTACATCATAAACTCCATCGCTATCAAAGTCCCAACTATAGAGTAAAGTGTCGTTGATATCCGGATCGGCAGAAGCACTGGCATCAAAGTCTACTCGATTGGGAATATATGGATAAAAAGTATATGTATAGCTTGCTTGTGGAGCACTAGATTCTACAAAGAATCGCTGACTCACTCGACTACTGGTAATGCCGAGATTAGTCGTCACCTGCAGTGAAACTTCATAGCGACCTGGCTTAGGAAATTGATAAAAGAAGTTTTTATCTGTAGAAGTGAAAACAGTTTCATTGGTAGCTGAGGTAATGCGCCAATTGAAACGACTAACTGAGCCTTGCGCTGCCGTGGAATTAGCAGCATCAAAACGGATACGAGTAGCTGTAGTCAGCGCTGTATCAGTAGCTTCATGTTGGAAGTCAAAATCTGCCGCAGGGACATTATTCTCACTCAAAATCAACACTTTAGTCATTTGACCAGCATTTTGAGCTTCATCGGTTAACTTCAACACAACATTAAAATTACCAGCTTTCTCGTACGTGTGGGTAATTTTTTCTCGAGCATTGAGCTGGCTTTGGTTCTGGGTCACGATTGGTGTCCCGTCACCAAAATCCCACTCAGCTTGAACAATTTGTGTACGAGCATTAAAGCCAGGCACTAATGCCCCCACACTGTCCTGAGCAGTAAAATCAAAAGCTGTAGGACCAAAAACGCTCTGACTAAAGAACATCTTGTCCGGATTAGACCAGGCAGGTTGGGTAGCAGAACGAATTTGCAACTTGATTACAGGAGGAGAAGCCAAGACTTTCACTTTCTTTTTAGCTACTCCTGCCAACTGGCCATTCTCTGCCCTGAGCACAAGTTCATATTCGCCAGGAACATCATATGCATGGGTGACCACACTATTATCAGCCCCAGTATTTTGTTTGCCATCGCCAAAGTCCCAAGTAAGCTTGAGTGGAGCATTGGTAGATGGATCATAAGAAGAAAGCCCAGACAATGTAATTGGTTCTTTTGCTGTGAGCGTCACTTCATCAGGAACTGGACCAAGCAAAGAGTCTTGATCAGTAACTATTACAGCCACAGGATATACTGGTACAATTTTCACCTCACTAGTAGCAGCTGAAAATCCTGATGCGCTCTGCACCATTAATTTTACTAAATAGTTACCAGGTTGAGTATAAGTATGCGAAACAAAGGGGCCAACAGCAAAGCTGCCATCACCAAAATCCCAGAAATATCCCTTAGGATTAGGAATAGTCCCGATAGGGTCTTGGGAAGCAGAAGCATCAAAATTGATGACTTGAAAAGTCGAATTAGATGCTCTGGAGGCTTGATTGCTTTGTAAGTCTGCTTTTACCTCACTAACACGATCTCTACTTGTAAAAAGTGATTGAAGCGCTTGATAAAGAAACACTGCTGATTCCATTTGTTGCTGATAAGCAGCCACATTAATATTCCCATTAGTTGTAGTACCTAAATAACCAATGGCCATGATATTATCCCCCACGCTACGTAAGCTTTCACAGATAAGCGCCATACTAGGGAAAAAGAAGGTATCTACACCTTTCACATCATTCAAAGAAGTCGCTGCTAAGATCAATGATTCAGACATGATATGAAGACCAAATCCGCTCAAAGTGATTGCTTGTTCAATCGGAATTACTTGCTGGCGGGACTTCATATCGTCACTTACTTTCTGTAGTGAAGCAGCATAGGCATCGATAGTGCCAGTAATTGATGTCTTGTCTGGCTGAACCTTCAAAACATATTCAGAAACTTGTTTCAAATAAGTAGATACATACAAAAACCATTGTGCTTGAAGCTCCATATTGCTACGCACATAGGTAAGTTGTTGTTCTAAAGATGAATTATTGGTAATTGGAGCTGGTGATGCCACTCTGCCTCCCTGAATCTGACTACCTGGCTGGTTTAAAACATTGCCATTGGAACTAGAAGTAGCCGCAAAACTAGTAAGAGGTGTAGCGAGAACACCAAAAGCAACTAAAATTGCAACAACTTTTTTCATGTGGGGGGAGGATAAAAGAAAAAATGAGCTTAAAACCGCAATCCAACACTAAAGCCCAAACCGATACCACCAGCAGGAGCACCCAAAGCAGGAAAGCCACTTACAACACTTGATCCTGCAACAGTAGAATTAAGCTGAGGACCGATGCCAGCAATCAAAGTGTTCACAGCAGCATAAGATAAAGCAATTATCACAATACCAATAACCGCATAACTAATTGTTTGTTTCCCCTTTTTGGCCATATCAGCTTCACCCGCTGAAGAAAGATAGCGAAAGCCACCAAATACCAACATCATAAATGCAATCAAACCAACAAAACCTAGAAAAAAGTTGATAATTTGAACAACGAGTGGTTCCAGTTGAGGATTATTAGCCTGCAATACGGTGCCTTGTGGTACATGAATGCCATAATTACTAAATTGACCAATACCTGGCAATACGGCACCACGACCAGTAGCACCAGAGATGCCTCCAGCTATTCCACCAGCAACAGCACCAATGGCTGCCCCGATAGCCGATCCAGTCCTACCACCGATCAATCCACCAACAGCACCACCTAAGCCTGCACCAGCACCTGCACCGGTCAAGGCTCCGCCCACTCCTCCAATCACACTATCAATAGAGTCAGCATGCGTAGTCTGAGTTAAAACGGGCGAGAACAAAATTACAATTGCGGTAAATGCTGATACGGATTTGATAATAAGCTTTCTAAACATAAAGTGGATTAAAGTAGAAGGTTTTATTTATTAAGGTAAATCAACAGCGTCTGGTACTAATTCTTCATCTACAGGCCCTGGAACAGGGATGGTTGGTGAAGTTGCCCCTGTCTGTCCACCTGTCAAAGCAATATTAACAATTGTATAAGCGAACATCGCTACAATAATACCAATGATAGAACTCCAAATAGCTTTAGTTGCTTTACTTACTTGACCAGAGTCACCACGTGCAGTCATATACATATATCCAGCATAGACTAAATAAGCAACGGAAACTGACCCAATCAGGGACAGGAGTACATTAGTAACGCTAATAATCAAGAGATTAGCGCCTCCAATATCAATACCCTGTGCTGGATCAAATACAGCACCAATTGTTTGAGCCAAAGCAACAACCATCAAGCCCACTACTGCGAAAGTAATTGAATCTTTTGCTTTTTTAATGGTCCCATCATCACCACGAGCAACAATATAATAGTATCCGGCAATTACGATATAAACAGTCGCCACTGAACCAGCCAACCCCTGCAAAATACCAATAATTAACATGAAGAAATCAGGCGCAGTGGTAAGTTGAGGCACTCCAGCAATATCAGTAGGAAGTGGAATGGCGTATGCGTGTGGGATGAACCAATCAATGAAGTGTTTCATATAAGAAGATTATCGCGCGAGGCGAGGTAATTCATCAGTAATAATTTTGACCAGCACAAATGAGAGTGTAACCACAATCATACCAGCTACAGCACCAAAGATTTTGGTCTTTCCTTTGCCTTTGGTTTCAGCATCCCAGCCCCAGATATACTGACTGGCGCCATAAAATACAAAAAATATGGCAATTGCGCCAGCAATTCCTAAGAGGAAATCAATCGCATAATTAACCAATGGACCAATATCTGACAGATGAGGATCATCTAAAATGTAGTCTCCTTGATTGGGTGTAAGGGTAGTCGCTACACCATACACGATGTGTAAAAAAAGGCTTGAGAGCATGAAATAAAAAAGACTTCAGATTATTATAACAGGATTTTAGTAATTGTACCAACTTCATCCGTCCGCTTTATCGATCCCCAGAATGTGAGACGCTCCAAAGTGGTCTCAGATGGGTGATGAAAAGAATTTTTGCGCCCCACACTAATAAATACTTCCTGAGGTTGAACCAAATTGAGCAATAATGGTGAGGAGCTTGTTTTACTACCATGATGACCAACTTTCAAGTCTGTAGCTTTTAATTGAGTGCCGTAGTAAATACTCAGTAACAGCTCCAACTCTTCCTCCATATCCCCAGTCAATAACATTTGGTAACCGCTAGATCGCAACATACTCACAGTTGAGGCATTATTAAGATTTTTAAATGTTGCATTATTAAGTGGACCAAAGGGGAATAAAATATCCAAATACAGGTCATTACTTAATCTCCAATCCCACTCAGCTTGCGGTTCAAAAAGCAGGATACCTTTGCTAGCAATCTCTTTTTTAAGCAGGGCATACTGACCACTATTATATGCAACATTGCTCATTACCACGCCACCGACATGATAATGCTGCAGAATATACAAAGCCCCACCGAGATGATCCGCATGAGGATGGGTAATAAAAATCAAATCAATAGTGCGATCAGAAATAGCCATTACTTCATCTAAAGCGTAGAGGATACTGGCATTAGGACCAGCATCAATCAAAATATTGTGCCCAGCTTTGGTATGAATCAAAACAGCATCACCTTGACCAACATCTAGCATCGCCCAAAAAGCCAACGGCTGAGATAAAGGCCAAAACCAAAACATCACCAACAAAAGAACATGTATCAAGGTAAACAATCCATTAAATAGTTTCATAATAAATTATTACTTTTGACACTTTAATTGACTATAAATGACCTTGCCCTTTTGGCAGCAAGCACGCTATGTGGTAATATATAAAGATTTAGTTAATCCCCCATGGCAACATCTTCAGTAAATGATGTTTCATCTCAAACATCAGACAATGTAGTTGGATTCATCAATACAGTTATCAACAAAATTCCCGCTTTATTCTTGGCGATACTCGTATTCTTAGTGGCATTTTTGTGCGCAAAACTAGTAAAATCATGGGCACAACGGTCCATTCTGAAGTCGGGATCCAATGAAGGAGCGATGAATATTGTAGGTAAGACCGCCTATATTGGTACTATTATTTTAGGGTTAACTGTTGCACTCAAAATTCTAGAAATAGACATTAGCTTTATCGTAGCAGCAATGGGTTTTGGGTTGGGATTTGCCATGAAAGATATTCTGGAAAACTACTTCTCGGGCGTTTTGATTTTGGTACAGAAACCATTTTCTGTTGGAGATGTCATCAAAGCTGGTGAGTTCGTGGGCAAGGTAGAGGAAATTGAAGCCAGAGCCACATTTCTCCGAGTATTTGATGGCCAACGCGTGATTATTCCTAATTCACAAATGATCTCTAGCGCTGTAATCAACTACTCATCTTTTCCAGAACGCCGCATCAATGTGGACTTTAGTGTTTCTTATGACACCAATTTGCAAGCTGCGACTGACCTCGTAATCCAAATCATGAAGTCCCACCCAAAAATCATGCAGGAGCCATCTCCGAGTGTCACCATTAAACAATTTGGTGATAGCAACATTGATCTCATAGCACATTTCTGGGTCGATAGAAGCCAGGCAAACTGGATTAAACTGAAAACTCAAATGAATATGTTGATTAAAGAGAGTTTAGAGAAAAACAATATTGGTATTTCTTACCCTGTAGTGACTTTGAACGTTAATCCCCACGATTCAGGCGACTATTACAAGACCAATGGCAAATCTGCTCTCGCCCCAACGCCACCAGCTGAAATGATCATCCCTAGACCTGAAGTCAATTCTGAGGTAGAAAATTCTATGCACATTGAGCCTGTAAGTCCAAGTGAGGATAATGTCAGCGCTCAAGGTTAATTTTATTCTATGAATCAAGCTAGCAGCAACCAATCTTCTTCAGGTAGCCAGAATCAATCATCAGCCACTCCTATTCAAGCAAACAACAAACAAAAATTCCCTGAAAGTAAAACTCATAGCAAAAGAGGTAAATACCTGATCGAAATCGAGCGCAATAAATGTATTAGTGTTGGCAACTGCGTGGCCATAGCTGAAGACATCTTTGCTTTGGACGATGAACAAATTGCCGTAATGACTGATCCCAAAACACCTATTGTTAGTGACGACGAGACTATTCTCATGGCAGCAAGAAGTTGCCCCACACAAGCAATCATTATCAAAGATGCTGAGACGGGAGAGCAAATATTCCCCTAAAAAATTCAGAAGTCAGAATTCAGAGTGCAGAATGGTGAATTCCAATTGCGAAGTGCGAATGGCGAATTGCGAAATTTAGGATGACACCTCGGTGCTTAGAAACTTTCAACTTTCAACTTTCCACTTTCCACTTTTCCCAAAGGGACCCCTTTGGGGCAACTCTCAACTTCTTCTCCCCTTGTCAATTGTAGTTGTTAATCAATGCGAGAAAATCGTGTTATATTTGCGCTGATTTTCTTATTGCTCTTTCATGAAAAAACTTATTATTTTGCTTACAGCTTCATTGATTAGTTTAAATGCGCTTTCTTTACCAATTGTCCCTGATGCGCAGGCGGCAAATGAACCACAAATTATTGCGAGTAGTCCTCGCCACCAAGAACGCATTGTATTCCCCTATGGAGCAGCTACTACAAACCGAACATTGGCTTTTCTTTTTGACAAACCGGTGCATGCCACCGGCCTAGTAGATAATGTCATTACAGTCACCAATACTGACAGCAGTACACCAATTATCCCCAGCAGAGTAGAGCTCTTTCACAATATGCTCTACTTCACCAGCAATAATTTTACTTATAGCAATACAGGAACTGATTACCGCGTAGTCATTAATCATAATCAAATACTGAGCAATGGTGACAATGTAGCTATGGCTTCTGATTATATAGTCAATTTCACCATCACCAGTCAAAATGGTTCTAGCCCAGAAAATGCACCGGCAATGCGCATTGAACAAGGCATTCTCACCCCTCAAGTAATCTATGACCAAGAAGATAGTACTGCGACTTATAAAATTACTGTTTACAATACTGGTGAATATGACTTCCAAGAGATTAACCTTGTAGACGTTTTACCTCAGGGCTTCAGCTTTGATCGCATTTTGAGCGGCAACTTTGTAGCTACGCCTCTCAATACCAATGGCAATATTATTGCCTTCCGTGCTGGATCACTGCTTCATGGTAACGAAGTAAGCACTACATTCAAAGTAAATATTTTAACTGGGACTAGTCACCCTCAAGTTACTCCTGGTGTTTACAGCAGCAGCACCATTGGCTATGGCACCTTTGCCCCTTCCGGATTAGGAGCAGGCCTATTTACCACCCCAACCACTAGCAACTACGAAGACAACCGTGAAGATGATGAAGATGTGACCATTACTCACGTAACCTTGCCAAGCACTCAAACCACTACGAATCCGACTACTCAATCAGGATCCACCCTTGCTCGCCCAGAACAAGACCCACTTACCTGTCTAAAAATTAATGGAGCAGGTCAACTGAGCTTATCTGATGTAAACAGTTTAATTGGGGAAAAACGCTTCATTGATTTTCTCAATACCACTACATACGTACAAAACACCGCAGTACGACTAGCTAAAGGCTATACAGACGGTAGCTTTGGTGTAAATAACACCCTTACCCGTTTTGAATTAACTAAAATGGCATTGGGAGCCAACTGTATCGATTACACGAATTCCCCTGTTCCAAACACTTTCTTCAGTGATGTGCCAAAAGATCAGTCTGAAGTTTCATTAGTAATCGGCAAAGCCCATGCTATTGGTATCATCAATGGCATCGGTGATCGATTCTTCCCCAACAACCCAGTGAGCTATGGAGAAATGGTAAAAATTCTCCTTGGTGGAGGCTACTACTTCAGAAGAGGTATCCCGGTAACTGCTCAAAGCAGCACACTGAATGGCATTACTGATGAAACATTCCGTCAGTTCGCAGAACATGCTGTCAAAATGAATTTGGTCACCATAGATGCAGACAAAATATTCCCTCAAAATGACCCAGT
>JACCDN010493102.1_pt1 | contig 16287 bp, 14 predicted proteins | sample 7441691 | NCBI WGS metagenome assembly JACCDN01 (sample SAMN15323439, study PRJNA562643) | freshwater metagenome | isolation source: river surface water | place: USA:Blue River Watershed | collected 2017-08-16
ACAAATGTTCTAAACGTTTACCTGGATCAAAAATCTCAAGTACAACTTGTTTGTCTTCAAGCTTCAAGTTCAGTTGTGCAACAATAATATCGGCCAATTCACTTGGTTGATCGATAGTTGACACCCGCATTAAAATCTCTGGCGGTATGCGTTTGTTCAGCTTGACGTAAGTCTCGAAAGTATTTTTAACCGAACGGATCAAAGCCTGGGTCTCGACCATGCTTGACACGTCCTCGACCACATCTTCAGTCTGAACTACGAAAAAATTATCGTTTGGTACAAAGTTTTTAATCTTTACTCGGCGTTTACCCTCTACCAATACCTTAACGGTACCATCTGGCAAACGTAGCAATTGAATGATCGTTCCGACAGTACCTACAGAATAAATATCCTTAGGCTCTGGGTTGTTGGTTTTTGCGTCTCTTTGCGCTGCCAACACGATATCAGTTTGCTTGCTCATGGCCTCTTCAAGGGCATTGATACTTTTTTCTCGGCCCACAAAAAGAGGCATCATCATATGTGGGAATATAATGAGATCTCTTAGCGGCAACATAGGCAATTGTGTTTTGTTATCCGTAGCCCCTGACATGTCCCCTCCTTAGAAGAAAGTATGCTAATCACACTCTCCTATTAATATGGTAACGATTGTCGGGAAATCTTGGAAATAGTATTTATTTTTATTTTATTTTTCTGGTATTTCACAAATATCACGAACATATCTGGACTTTCTTTAACAAAACCTGGACCAAATACAGAAAGAAATACCCTTTTCGACATCTATTTCTTATTCACAGCATTAAAAAAGCCCAACCATTTCTGATTGAGCTTTTTTGTTTGTTTTAAAAAAATACTATGCACTCTCTTGTGAACTCTTTTTCTCGTCTTCGATCTTCATCTCTTCTGGTGTTTTGTAAACCAGAGCTGGAGCTGCACCTTCATTGATTACTTTGGCGTCAATGATAACTTCTTTGACGTTAGTTTTCGATGGAATGTCATACATAATGTCCAACATTGATGATTCGATCACGCCGCGAAGACCACGAGCACCTGTTTTACGTTTCAACGCCAGCTGAGCAATAGCTTTGATGGCATCATCAGTAAATTTCAAGTTTGCACCTTCATAACTAAATAATTTTTGATATTGCTTAGTCAAAGCGTTTTTAGGTTTCAACAAGATATCAATCAAAGCAGACTCTTCCAATGGATCCAGTACCGAAATCACTGGCAAACGACCAATGAACTCTGGAATTAAACCGAATTTTGAAAGATCATCTGGCTCAATTTTGTGTAAAATATTTTCGCCAGTTTCTTTTTCTTGTGCCGTTTTAATCTCAGCAGCAATACCCATCGTACGGTTTGAGGTTCTGCTCTCGATAATTTTATCTAAACCGACAAAAGCTCCGCCGCAAATAAATAAAATATTTGAAGTATCAACCTGGATGAATTCTTGTTGCGGATGTTTACGTCCACCTTTTGGCGGAAGATTCGCAACAGTGCCCTCTAAAATTTTAAGCAAGGCTTGCTGAACACCTTCACCCGATACATCACGTGTGATTGATGGATTTTCTGATTTGCGTGAAATCTTATCGATCTCATCGATATAAATCACACCACGCTGACATTTTTCAACATCCCAATCAGCTGCTTGTAACAAGTTAAGCACAACATTTTCCACATCCTCACCAACGTAACCGGCCTCTGTCAAAGTGGTTGCATCAGCCATCGCAAATGGAACATTTAAATTTTTAGCAATGGTTTGCGCGAGCAATGTTTTTCCAGAACCAGTTGGACCGATCAATAAAATATTTGATTTCGCAAGCTCGACGTCTTGACCTTTTTTGCCCGACTGAAGAGCGTTGATACGTTTATAGTGATTATGCACAGCCACAGCTAAAGATTTTTTAGCTTTCAACTGACCGATGACATAATCATCCAAGAAACCTTTGATCTCAGCTGGCTTTGGCACTCGAAAACTGCCACCTTTAACCGAAGTCTCTCTATCTTTTTCTTCAACAATAATATCAGTGCAAAGATCAATACACTCGTCACAGATATACACACCAGGACCGGCGATTAATTTCTTAACTTCTTTTTGGCCCTTGCCACAAAAACTACATCTTAGAGAACCTGCATCTTTGCTCATGATTATTTTCCTTTGTTCTTGCGGAATTCGACCACGTGATCAATCAAACCGAAGGCTTTTGATTCTTCAGCACTCATGTAATGATCTCGCTCCATTGTTTTGGCTAAAAAATCGAAATCTTTACCAGTATGAGTAACATAAATATTAGTTAACTTTTCTTTCGTTCGTACCAACTCGCGCGCGTGAATTTCGATGTCAGTTACCTGACCACCGATACCACCACCACCCAAATGCGGCTGGTGAATCATGATACGACTGTTTGGCATCGCATAACGTTTGCCTTGAGTTCCTGCCGTTAAAAGCAAAGATCCCATGCTTGCTGCCATACCCATACAATATGTTGCAACATCGCATTTTACGAATTGCATCATGTCATAAATTGCCAAACCAGCAGATACAGATCCGCCTGGTGAGTTGATGTAAAGATGGATATCTTTCTCTGGGTTGTCTACCTCGAGAAATAAAAATTGTGCGATTAATGTGTTTGCAACCTCGTCGGTTACCGCAGAACCTAAAATAATAATGCGATCCTTAAGCAATCGCGAGTAAATATCGTAACTTCTTTCGCCTCGAGCTGTTTGTTCTATGACATACGGAATCAGTCCCACGGTGTTCTCCTTCTTTTTACTGTTATTGCCTTTCGGCAAAAAACAGCATAGCTTCAATCGTCTTTAGTCTGGTTCATTTATTTACTTATGAAAACTATTATTGCAAAGAAGGTGCTATGAAAATTGAACTCACAAAAATGTCTCACTCTGGATCAACTTTGGTTGCATTCGCATTAAACGAGAAAGCAGGCAAAGAGACACGTCTCAAAATAACACACCCAGCCTTACAGCTAAGACTGAAAAAAGTCATCGATGACAAAGAATTGTCACTCAAACCTGAAGAATGTGTTTTATTTCGAAACATGGACTTTGAAGGTTACAAACATGTCGTGGTTGTTGGCCTATCAGATCTAATTAATCACGAGCAAATTCGTCGTACTGCCGCAGCTATTCATTGCTGTGTCAAACCTTTGGGCAAGACCGTGGCAACCATTGATTTCGATGGCATCCCTGCTGACAAACGCGAAGCTGTTCAATGCTTGCAAGCACTGGTTGAAGGTTTGATTTTAACTGATTATGATTTCAGCGAATTAAAATCGAGTAAAAAAACTGACAAAAAAACATCTGCTGATAAAAATTTAGTGTTTCATATTCTAACTAAATTTTCTGACGATGCTGACAGCAAAAAAGCCTTAAAAGAAGCTCATGTTTTGGCTGAAACTGTGAATTTTTCGCGCCGCTTGGGAGATCTTCCAGGCAATTTGATGACTCCAACTATTTTGGCAAACACAGTTGTAGCTGCCTGCAGAGGCACTGGCATCAAAGCCACTGTTTGGAACAAAGCTCGTATTAAAAAAGAAAAAATGGGCGGTTTGCTGGGTGTTTCAAATGGCTCAGATCAAGAACCTCGTTTTATTATCTTGGAATACAAAGGTGCTGCCGCTTCTAAAAAGCCAGTTGCTTTTGTTGGTAAAGGTTTAACTTTTGATTGTGGTGGCGTCAGCATCAAGCCTTCAGGTGGCATGGAAGAAATGAAATACGATATGTGCGGCGGAGCCAACGTGATTGGCGCTATGCTTGCGATCGCAAAATTAAAATTGAAAGTAAACGTGATTTGCTTGGTTCCTTCGACTGAAAACATGGTCAATGGTTCTGCCACCAAACCAGGTGATGTGCACACGGCTCGCAATGGAAAAACTTTTGAAATCAATAATACAGATGCAGAAGGTCGTTTGATTTTGTCTGACGCTCTTTGCTTTGCAAGCGAACACAAACCACAGGTGATCATTGATGCTGCAACATTGACAGGCGCGATGATTGTTGCTTTAGGCAATACTCACACTGGTTATTTCACTCGCAATAAAGAATTGAAAGAAAAAATCGAGATGGCATCTGAACAATCTGGTGAGTGGGTTTGGAACATGCCTTTGTGTGATTTCCACGTCAAAGACATGAAAGGTACATATGCTGATCTTTCAAATATGTCTTCTGGCAAAGGTGCTGGCTCTGCAACCGCAGCAGCGTTCTTGGAGCAATTCGTTGAAGAAGGAATTCCATGGGCACACTTTGATATCGCCGGTACTGGCTGGGCCGTTGGTAACAGATTGCCATACTGTCCAAAAAAGGGCGCTTCAGGCGCAATGATTCGTACCTTTGTTGAATTAGCAAAAATGTACGTTTAGTTTTTTTCGTTACAAGATGAAAACAAAAAAGCCTTCGTCGCAAGATGAGGGCTTTTTTATTTAACCCGAAAATAAAATCGACTATTACCCAATCATTCATGAACTAGTCTAAAAATATGAATATACATTTCATCAATGCATACAACCAAGATCCAATTGACTACATTTTGGTGGAATCAAAACTGCAGAAAAACACGCTATATGGTCAGTTTGAAATTTAATTGTTCAAATCTTTTACCATTGATCATTGGCGACCACTTTTGTGTTCCCTGATAATATTTTCTAGTCGTCACAGGTTTCATAGGGATTTTTAATTCTAGTTTTATTTTTTGTTTTGGTGAAATCTGAATTTTTTTACCCTTGAACACCTTAATCGTGTGTTTGCCGTTGGCTTTTAGAAATGCAATTTCATGATCAATCATCAGTTGTATCGTTTTGTTTTCAAGATTTTGAATTTCCAGAATTGTATTTAATGTCGAGCCAAGATGAATCGTTTTATTTTTAATTTGGTGATTTAATAATTTCAATTTGACTGGTTTGATTCCATGCAGAGCTAAAGCTTTGGGATGACCTTTTTTTACCAAAGTCCGAGTAGCATGTCTGATAATCCAATCAAGCTCTGGTGCCTTGCTCCAACCACTGAGTTTATTTAATAACCATTCTGCGTGATTTTTTGAATGATCATTCAAATGATTGGCAATTGATTTTTGCACATATTTCGATGAATCAAATTTAAGTACTTCAAGCAAATGCCAAGTCATTTCTGGATCGACAACAAACTGTGGAATTTTTTGCCCCCAAGGGAGCAATGGACGCGAGCCCTCTGACACAAGCCTGCGCACGTGTTCACTTTTATCTTTTGTCCAATCAGTTAATTGTTTGATTGTTTTTTCAGGATTTGAAATCAAAAAAGGTCTAATCGCAAACTCGGCAGTAAACACCTGTGTGATTTGATATAAAGCCTGCATCGAAACATCAAAATCATTCAAACCATATTTTTGTACGATGTCGGCCAGTGGCCATACCAAAAAGCCTGATAGCCCAACCTCATCTGCTTCATTTTTTTTAAGCGCACGAATCAAAATCGGAAAAGACTTGTTTGGCGCCGAAGGCAGTTGTTGTTTTATTTTTTCTGCCAATAGATGACTGCGCTCTTTCAGCTCAAGCGGCTCAAGCTCTTGTTTGATGTTTTTTAAAAATACTTTTTTATCAAATTTGCTGTCTGCACGCTGCAAAGCTATAGCTATTTTTTCTGCCGCTTTTTCGTTGAGAAGATTTTTAAATGGTTCCAATTTTACCTCGAGTTATATTTTTTTATCCAGCTACCTCAGCCACATGACAAATATCTGTCGGCCGAAATGTCAGCGGTCTATTGCGATCGACCTATTCACTGATACGATTTAAGATCGCACTTCTGCAAAGCTAATATAAACCATGAATAATAATCTAGGCTATATGCAAGAATTCGAAAATGACAGTCCTCTGACAATTCTTTATATAATAATGGCTAGAGGAAGACCCGATTTATACTCGATTAAATTAAATAAACTCAAATCTCAGTCCTTCAAATTTGAAAAAAATTTCAGGGTCCTCAATTTGAAGTCTCTGTTCAAAAGTTTTACACCTAATTATCCACATTTCTGCTCTGAGAATAGGACTTCTGAATTAGCCTATCTCAACGATTTTACCAGTTTTTTTTCGTCACAGACAAAATTTGCAGGCCATAAATTCCTTTGGTTTAGTTCTTGTAAAGATTGATTCTGCAGCTTTACTTTTATTTAGTAATTCAAAGGTCGATTATGCGTAGCCAGTTTAAGCCATTATCAATCTCTCTTTTTTTTATGGGCAGTCTTGCCTGTTCAGCGACCTATGCCACCGGCAAAATCAATCCCGCATTGCTGCCCTCTCCGGCTACGACCTTTTCGGGTTCTTATTTTAAAACTCAGCCAATCCATTCGCTGACCCCACCCTCGTTACAATCCCCTAATGCTGCTGTTGAAAAAGAAAAGTTAGAAATCTCTTCGATCAAAAGTTTTCATGACTGGAAAAATGAAAAAATCCAAGCCGTCAGCATTCAGATTTTACAAACTCAGCTCGAAGCTAAAAAGTTAAAAGCAGACCCCAACAGCAAACCCTCTCAATTGTTAGCCAATAAAAAACAGTCAGACCAATTGAATTGGAATATGCAAGTCGCTCAAGAGCTGTCGGTCACTGACTACTGTGTCCTCTATTTGTCGCAACAAACTCAAGCCAAACGCTTTGAAATTGCCGCCTCAAAGCTAAGCACTGAAGAGGTTGCCGAGCTGATGCGTGCTTATGCTGAAAGCCTGGATTCGGGCCCCAGCGTTGACTCTGAACCAGTTGCTGCCAACAATACAAGCTTGAGCCGCCAAACACGCGCAGAACAAGAGAAATAGCGCTTTTTCACGGCCTTTTATCTGACCGCAACTTGACATCTCGCTATCACTCTCCATATTGAAGTCGCTCGCATTTTAATTCGAAAATTTTCGGCAACCACTGTTTCGACAAGGGGCGCCAAAAAGAACCTCGGTTAAAGTGTAAAGCGACAATAAAAGCAACAAACATCATCCCTCAAAAGATGGTTTTAAATTTTATAAAAACAAATAAGGAAAGAGGAGGATTTATGGCTAAAAATGATCTAGGCGTACGCCCACTGCATGACAGAATCTTGGTTCGTCGTATGGCTGAAGAAGAAAAAACCGCTGGTGGTCTTTTCATCCCAGACACAGCAAAAGAAAAACCACAAAAAGGTGAAATCGTAGCTACTGGCAAAGGTCGCGTAACAGAAGATGGTAAAGTTTTGCCATTAGAAGTTCGCGCTGGCGATAAAGTTTTGTTCTCAAAATATGCTGGCACTGAGCTTAAGCTTGATGGCCACGAATATTTGATGATGCGCGAAGAAGACATCTTAGGTGTTTTCAACTGATTTTGATTTTACTTATTAAATCTACACTTTAACTCTATAAAGGGAGAAAAAAATGTCTAAAGAATTATTATTTTCTGAAAATGCTAGATCTAGCATTCTAAGAGGAGTGAACATCCTTGCTAATGCTGTAAAAGTAACTTTGGGACCTAAAGGTCGCAATGTTGTTATCGAAAAATCTTTTGGATCACCTTTGATCACTAAAGATGGTGTGACTGTTGCTAAAGAAATCGAATTAGAAAACAAATTCGAAAATATGGGCGCACAAATGGTTAAAGAAGTTGCTTCTAAAACCAACGATCAAGCCGGTGACGGAACAACAACTGCAACTGTATTAGCTCAAGCTATTTACCGTGAAGGTGTTAAATTGGTTACTGCTGGTCACAACCCAACTGCTTTGAAACGTGGTATCGACAAAGCTGTTGCTCAAGTTGTAGCTGAATTGAAAAACCTAGCTAAACCAGTAAAAGCATCTTCTGAAGTTGCTCAAGTTGGTACTATCTCTGCAAACAATGACCCTGAAATCGGCCAAATGCTTGCCGATGCTATGGACAGAGTTGGTCGCGAAGGTGTGATCACTATCGAAGAATCAAAAACTGCTAAAACTGAAGTGACTGTTGTTGAAGGTATGCAATTTGACCGTGGTTACCTTTCTCCATACTTCGTAACTAATGCAGAAAGAATGGAAGCAGTTTTAGAAAACGCTTTTGTTTTAGTTTACGATAAAAAAATCTCTTCAATGAAAGACATGATTGGCGTGCTTGAAGCAGTTGCTAAATCTGGTCGTCCTTTGTTGATTATTGCAGAAGACGTTGACGGTGAAGCATTGGCTACTTTGGTAGTTAATAAATTGCGTGGTACTTTGCACGTTGCTGCTGTTAAAGCTCCTGGCTTTGGCGACAGACGTAAAGCTATGCTTGAAGACATCGCTATCTTGACTAATGCAAAAGTGATTTCTGAAGATATTGGTCTTAAATTAGAACACGCTACTCAAGCTGATCTAGGTGTTGCTAAACGTGTTGTTATCGACAAAGACAATACAACGATCATTGATGGCGCTGGTAAAAAAGCTGACATCCAAGCTCGTGTTGCTCAAATCAAAACACAAATCGAAGATACTTCTTCTGATTATGACAAAGAGAAATTGAAAGAGCGTTTGGCTAAACTTTCTGGTGGTGTTGCTATCGTTCACGTTGGTGCTCCTTCAGAAATGGAAATGAAAGAGAAAAAAGCCCGCGTTGAAGATGCTTTAAATGCAACTCGCGCAGCTGTTGAAGAAGGTATCGTAGCTGGTGGTGGTACTGCTTTGTTACGTGCTGCTCAAAAAATCGAGAAAAACAAATTGAACGAAGAAGAGAGCTTTGGCGCTGCGATTATCAAACGTGCTGCTGAAGAACCAATTCGTCAATTGGCTGCTAATGCAGGTCTTGATGGCGCTATCGTTTTAGATCGCGTTCTTCAAAGTAAATCTGCTACATACGGCTACAATGCTTACTCTGATCAATATACTGATTTGATCAAAGATGGCGTTATCGATCCAGTTAAAGTTGTTCGTTGTGCACTTGAGAACGCAGCATCTGTTGCTTCTTTAATGTTAACAACTGAAACAATGATTGCTGAAGCTCCGAAAAAAGATTCTGGCGCCTCTGCTGGCGGCGGACACCCAGGAATGGGCGGAATGGGTGGCATGGGCGACATGATGTAATCACATCGCTTATACACAAATTAAAGCAAATGCAAAAAAGGCCTCGAGAAATCGAGGCCTTTTTGTTTTTGAGAAAAAGAAAATAATCCGAACCAACATTCCAAATCAATCAATTAATTAATTAGTTAGTTTGCACAAAGTTGCTCCAGAAAAATATTCTTTCGGAAAAACTAAAGTCAAAAATCACTGACAATAATTTATCCTCTGAATAAAATCGGTTGTTGAATTGGCAACTCTCTAATTCGTCAAGCTAAGACATTTCGTAATGTCACAATAACTTTTAAGATTAAATTCAAATTTAATTTCATTTATATTTTTTTTATCTAAAGCAATAGACTGTTTAAAAAAATTTGGAAAATCTGCATCCTCTAGGGTTATCCAATATGAAAAAGAAGAATCTCGCGGAACGTATCCTATATCAATTAAATCTTTATTTTTAATCTTTACAAGCTTCCGATAACCATCTTCTCCTATGATGCTGATTGATTTTCCTATAAGAGACTTCCATCCCTCAGGTGGAAGGTTCGTGATTTGAATCTTTAAATGGATAGGAGCTTTTTGGATTGTAAAGTTCTGCCCAACTGCAAAAGTTCGACTTGTGCTTAGCAAATAAACTGACATCTCAATGGGTTCATTCGGTAGCTTGTCATAGATGGCTTTTATTTTGTCAGCCTTGATAGTAAGTATCGAAGTTGTTTTATTCCAGGAGATTTCTTTGAAAGAAAAAGACCCGTTTTTTATGCCTTGAAACACAACTTTAGATTCATTCAGATCTAAATCGATCTTCTGAGGAATATTATTTATTTTGATTTCTATTTGCGACGTTTCCGGCGTAATTAAATTGAAAGGGAGGAGTCCTTTAATTTCCGAAGAAATATTCGGCGAAACCTCGTCTTGGCATCCTTTTTCCTCCGTACATCTGTGAATACTTTCATCCCACCCTGCTGATGAGCGGGCCGTCTCTACAATTATCGGCATTGAGTATATTTTTTTATTTTCTGCAAGAAATTCTACTGCTGCATTTTGATTTTTACCTTCATCAGATCCAGGTAGCATCCACAGAAGATCATTTGCAATTTTGGCATCAACCAAATTAGTTACTTTCAGAACTTTTATAGGTTTAACAGAATCATTGTTTAGATCGGCATGTTTAAGTTCAGCAAATTTAATTTGAACTGTCTCTAGCCTTAAGGGAGCAGCGAAAGACAAACTCGTATACAGAAAAAAAATATATATGAAGCAATTTTTAAAATTCATTAAAAACATCCTTTATGTTTGATCTGGCCAGAGCTTAGCAAACACCCTTTTAGGAGTTCAAATCAAATTCAAGCCCTTTAGTTTTAAAAGAAAAAAGCAAACCTTCCAAAAATCAATCAATCAATCAATCAATCAGTACAGAGTTCTCCCAGAAAAAAAATCACCAAGTGAAATCTAGCTTATAAAAATCTCTAAAATCAATTCCCGCACCAGTTTCCCCGTCCCGATCCCTCAAAACAAAAACCAAGAACGAAAGATATGAGCGCAGCCGAGGCGACGAGGAGGGGTTGGCCAAGTGGCCACCCCGACGAAGACAACGAAGGATCCGCTCATATATTTCGCTCGCAATCCAATTCATTAGTTAAAAGAGGTATTCTACTCCGGCGGTTAGTGTCGTCATCTGATGAGTCACGCTGGAAGCGCTATCAATTCCGCGCGAGCCGCTTCCGGAAAAGTTTGCGCCGAACAAATCATACATTAATTCACCACGCAAATTCATGCGTGACGTCCATTTGTAAGTTCCAAAAGCTGAAAAAGAAGTCCATTTTCCTGATGATGAAGAACCAGAGGTCCGTGGTGTTTCATCGATCGATGGGCTGTAAAAATAAAGCAATCTTGCACCCAAAGAAATCGGTGAGGTTTCTTCCAATGGAAAACTCCCGCCCAAGCCGATTGCAAAACCACCAACGCTGATCGAGGTGTATGCAATTGGCGAAGAGTCATCAACCGAAGCAGTGATTTTTGAATATCCACCTAAGACTTGAAAACGTGGGCCCCAAAAATCTTCGTTTAATAAAAAATTATGTCCTAACAACAGTTTGGTTTCAGTTGTTGAAATATTTATTTTATCTGGTTTGGATCCAGAATAATTATTTGGTACAGAAGAAATATATTGGCGCAAACCACCACCTAAAAACCAATCTGTGGTCAACCACAACTCACCTTGAATGTGCGCTGAAGGAGTAAAGCTGTTGCTGCCATTCACTCCGCCTGCTGAATTCAATGTATTGCTCACATTGTATGTTCCAAGACCAACCATCATAGCCACAGAGCCTAAAGAGGCCTGTTGATTAGGTCGCCACTCTTGTGAATCACCCGAGCCAACCGTCACTGCCTTATCTGCTCGTCCATTGATATCAGTGATCAAAGCACCATCACCGGTTTTAACAGTTGGAGAGTACTCGATAAAGTCTATTGGAATGAGCTTCATACCTGGTTGAATAGCCTGAGCACTGCGCTCCAACGTTACCGAAGCAAAACTAATCGAATCGTCGACCTTGTCTAAATGCACACGACCGATAATTTCTTTTTCTGTACTGATAATAAAATGAAATTTTGGATGGCGATTTATTTTTAAGATTTGCACAACTGACAAATCTTTTCCATCTCGTAAACCCTGACGAGAACCCGCATTGATAGTCACCATCTGAGCTTTGCGCGATAAGATCACTCCAACATATGGAATTTTATTAATTAGGTTTTGCCAAAGAGTTTGTTGCTGTTTCTGTAAATCAGAAATTTCAAACCCTGCATAGTCTTTCAAAGTTTCTTGAGCTAAAACAAACCCCTCATTGGCCGTAAATAAATTCATGTAAATAGCAATTCCTAAGGGACCCTTGCTAATCCGAGTCGTCAACAAAGCATCGACTCCTAATTTCTTCATCACAGCTTTGGCTTCGTTGGGATTTTCTTCTATTTTTTCAGGAACAATTTTTAAATCCTGTGGCCATGCTTTGACTGCCCACCGACGGTCCTCTTCTACTAATTGCAACAGCTGAGCAGACAAAGGCCTAGCATAGATACCAGACATATTGTCAATCGCAGGTGCTACTGCCACGGAGTGAATAGATAAACTGTCATCAACACTGCTTTTGAATACAGTGTTCTGAGCAAACACTTGCAAACAAGTGCTAAAAAGAAAAAATAACAACAACCCAGACCTGTGCAAAGGTAGAATTTTTTTGTGCATGCATTGATTATCATCTGAAAGGTCAAGCGCGGTCAAATTTTCTTCAAGAACAAGACTGAAATATCCGAAACATCTATCATGTTGTTAGCACGCTTCTGTTTTTATTTTTTTATTTCTACTTTCCTGCAGCAGGCTTGGGCTCAAATTGATCAAAGTAGTCTCATGTTATTGCAAAAAACTGGACAAGAGTCTGGCGAAAATACAGACCAGGAAAATGGATCATCAAATCATGTTAATAAATTTTATCAGTCTGAAACATATCAAACAAAAAAAAATGTTAAAACTGTCAAGAATATCAATCCGCCACAAAATTCAGAATTTGAGAAATTAACGACTGACAAGACTGACAATTATGCACAAAAAAAAATGACATCAAATACCAGTCACCGTAATAAAAAAAGTATCGATGAAAATTTAGAGAAAATGGTTTACCCAGAGCGCTTACAAGGCTTGGCTGTTAAAGAACAACCAACAGTCTTTGTTGAAAAAAAAATAAAACGTAAAACTGCAAATGCCGAAAAACTAAACGAAACCAATTTAGACGTTAAAAATGCCAGTGTCGATTCTGATGAACAAAATGATACAATGGACGAAAATAAGAATGACGAAGCCTTGGATCTTAACTTTTCAACAGATTTTATGAATTTGATGAGCGGAAAAGAAGCATCACAAGTTGAAAATTATAAACAAAAGCTGCACCCAGATGACAATAGAATAAATCGCATTGAGGTCGGCATTGCAACAGGCGCCGTAAGCAATCGATCTAAATCTAATTATTATTACCGAGATTACTCAACATTTTCTCCTGCCCTGCAAGTAGATGGTAAATTTTGGCTTTCGCCTTTTTTTGGTTTAGGCGGATCCTATCTCACCTCAGTAGGAGCGGCCATTGATGGAAATCAAGAATCCAAAATATCCGCGCATCATGAATGGGAAGAAATCTCGTTGAATATGCGAAAATACTTTGGCATCTATAGAAAATCTCCATCCATTACTTTTGGTTTAGTTTACAGCGAATACAAATTATCAGTTCCCTCTGATGATACCAGTCGCATACAAACGAAATCTGCAGGACTGGGATTGCATCTTAGCACTCGACTGCCATTGACAAGAATTTATGCGCAGAGTTTTGGATTGCAAGCCATTCCTCGGGTACAAAATACAGAACTCAGCACAGGAATCTCTGCGTCTTCTGGAAATGATCCAACCTCGATGAAATTTTCTATTGATACCGGTGGCGAAATAAAATTTAAAAGACAGAGCTTAATGACTTGGAAATTATTATACTCGCTAGAAAATAATAAATTTGATGGCCAAGCCGACAAGATAGACCCTAAAAGCAATATCAAACCGCAAGGCGTTTCTGTTGAGAACTCATTTGTTTTATTTTCTATCGGATATACTTGGGGACAATAGTCCTGGAGAATACCTAGAATATATCCAGAATGCTTTCTGCTGCTGGCAGTAAATCCAGTTTCTACAATCTCTTTTGCTGCTCTAGTTTTATATTGGCCAAATATTGGTTAACATAATTATATGAGTCTAAGGGTTTTAATTGCCGACGATACTGGTTTTGTACGCGAGTTGCTGATTCAGCAATGTGAGAGCCTTGGTTATATCATCGTCGGAGAAGCTGCCAACGGACAAGATGCCGTCAGTAAAGCCTTTTCATTATGTCCTGATGTTGTCTTGATGGATCTTGTTATGCCGGTCATGAATGGCTTTGAGGCTGCTGAACAAATTCATGCAGCCATGCCGCAAATTGATTTGGTGGCGCTTTCAAGCCTTGAAGATGAAGATATATTACAACAATCAATGGCTCGTGGTTTTAAAGCATTTTTAAAAAAGCCTCTGCAAAGGCAACAGTTTATTCAAACTTTTCAATCAATAGAGTTTCAAAGAAAGGGACGAAAACATGCTTGAGTTCAAATCCGTAATAAAAACATTAATTTTTACTGTTGTCTTAATTATGCTGATGCAAATTAAAATAGAGAACAGAAGTATTGAACGACATTTTTTTTCATGGACAAGAAGTTCATCGATTGGAAATTTTTTAAATAAAACCGCAGAAGGTGCAGTTTTAGTAATACACCAAAGCGTTGCTTTTGTGAAAAAAGCAACTGGCGGTTCTCAGGGATCATCGTTAGGCGACAGCATTAGCCAAAAAGCTAGCCGGATCAACCTGGATTTCCAGAGACCACATCATCAAAGCACTGAGAGCTCTTCAACGAATAGCTCCAGTGTTGATGAATAATAATTAATTTGTACCCTTACCTTTGACATCTGATCGCGGAGGGGTGGCTTGACTTGTCGGCAACATGGATGAGTAATTTGTTGCTGGCAATAGACTGCCTCCATCTCGTGCGCCACAAGCATTAGCATACACTCCACCAAGACCCGCAAAAGCCAATACGATCGCCAAGAAATACTTGTTCATAAATCCTCCTATACATTTGGTTTTTGAACCTACTCTCACAACTGATTACATAGCGATCTTTGTGCCAACGAACACATTTCAGAAGAGTTGGAATTGATTTGATATATCAGTAAGATAGAGGTCGTCTCAAAATGAGACAGCGACAATTACGACTGCGATCTAGACAGGTGAATTCCCAATTTTGTCATTAAAGTGCCAGGCCCTGTTTCTTGTCGCGTGCTGACAAGAAACAGGGCCTGGCACTTTTTAATTGCTGCCTTCTGGGGTCTTGCCAGCATCTGCTGCTGTACCCAAAAGCTGGTCATAGCCTGCTCCTGCAACAATTGGCGCGGGTGTTAGGTTACACAAACACACGTTGCTTTTAGACTGTGGGTGCCCCGCCAAACCAACACCTTCACCTGTTGCAATATCCGCAACTGGCGACATTGCGGGAGTCGCTGCGTGAACCACACCTGATGCTAAAAAGAAAACAGTGGTTAAAATCATTTTTTTAAAACTGATATTTGTTAACATTTTCTGCCTCGCTTTTTAGTTACTAAATACTTCTGCTGTTGCTGGAGAAATCACATCTAATAGGTTATTGAAAGCGCCCGCAATTTGCATCGCAACTGATGGGCTTTCATCACTCTTCACGCCATCGATTTCACCATTGCTTTTATAAGTGATACGAATTGTTCCCAATCCAGGGCGAGCAACTACCGCTGGTTTTCCAAATCTTTCTTCATAATCGATTTTCACCAGTTTTTTAGCCTGGTCCACAATCGAAGCAATACGCCCTTTGCCATCATAGGTCATCGTGATTTTTAAGCCCTCTGAATTTTGCGCGTAATTTAAATTCCCTTTAGCATCATACCTGAAATCTGTATTTTTATTAGCAATGACCTTGCCCTTTTCATTTTTACTGATCGTAGTCACTTTAATGACCTTGCTAGTTTTGCTGTCATATACATAAATCAAATTAACGTTATCACTGTTTTTTTCCTTTACCTGACCATTGCTATAATATGTATAGGTGTAACGTACGTTGTTTCTTCGAATAGCGATCGGCTTACCGAAAACTTCATGATAAGTGATATCCGTCTCGTCTTTATTTACCTTTGAATTCACTCGCGCTAAGAAAACTTGTCCATCTTTTCTTTCGCTAAACCAAAACTCATGTTTGGATTCATTGACAACTTCTTTACCACAAGTTTTTTTCACTGTTGACCAGTAATGCATTTTCGGGTTTTTGCTATCAAATTCATATTTGTAATTCTCAGAACATTTTTCGCGATCTGTAAAGCTAGTCACCCAGTCATTTTTTTTATCATAAGTTAAAGCTACAAATTTTCCATCCGGGTATACTGCCTTAGTCATGTTGTGAGTATCATCATATTCATACGAGTGGGTTTCACCGTTTGATTTCACGACATTTTTTAAATCATTTTGATTTTCAAATTTATATTCAGCGGAAAGACTGTTTGGCGCAGAAATCGATTTTACTTTTTTATTTGTGAAATATTTAAAAGTTAACTTACGTCCATTGTTATCAACAATTTCTTTGATCATACTGCCATCATAATCAAATTTTAAATAATTACTGTTTTTATCAAACAGCTGAGC
>JACCDN010049372.1_pt1 | contig 16275 bp, 11 predicted proteins | sample 7441691 | NCBI WGS metagenome assembly JACCDN01 (sample SAMN15323439, study PRJNA562643) | freshwater metagenome | isolation source: river surface water | place: USA:Blue River Watershed | collected 2017-08-16
AAATCATGCACGTAAATGACTTGTGAGCTAATTCCTAAACTCTCAGAAAGACTAGAGATAAAAGATCCGTAATGAACATGGCCCCGATCCATTGGATGGTGTTTGATAATTACGGAATCTAAGCTAGAACTCTCTTTAACGAACTCCGCAAAAGATGAAAGTACTTCTTCAATGAATTCCTCAACAGATTCATAGCCCGAGTGCTCTGTCATCTGTGAGTCATCATGGACTTGCAGTGGGACTAAAAAATAGGATCTTAAACCCGAACTTGAGTTCGAAGTTTTGCCAGATACAGTGTTATAGCCAGAATCAGAACCATAACCAGAGCGAGTGATTAACTTCCTAATAGGTCGTTCAGTGACTTTGTATTTCAAATATCTTAAAAATGACCGAAACCAATAAGCAGCTTTTTGAAAGTTCAAATCACGATGGTGGGTGTAGTAAGGGTATCGGTTAGGGCGCATCACATTGACAAACCAATACTGAAAACCTAGCAGGCACATCTGGGCGAATCTTTTTGGATAGCTGATCAGTGATGTCTTGATTTCCTGTGCAGGCAATGAGGCAGGATTTATGTTGGTCAATGATGAATAGTAATTAACACCATTTTTTTCTAAAGTGTAAAAATTAGGCCTGAAATAACCTTCTTCAAAACACCACAGATCAATATTCAAGGTGTCACACAATGACCTAGCTGGTTTATGGATATTTCTGCAATCACCAAACAAGAACACCGCATCAACCTCACGAGCAATCAATAACTCTTTTAAGTATCGGGGCCATTGATACAAACTCTCTTTGTATTGAATGGCTTCATTCTTATAGAAATGATCATCGCCAGGATTGAAGTTGACCTTGATCACTTCAGCCCCACGAGCTATCCAGTAATCAGACAGTTTTTGAAAAAAACCACCGACTGGGCCTTGGAGTAATAAAACCTTTTTATGGTTGGGTAAATGATCAAGTAATAGGGGCTGACAGAAGCTCTCAGAGGATGCTTCTTTTGGAATGCTTGATAGGACTGATTCTTGCTCAATGTACATATTGGCAAGATATACATTTGTATTAAGATTTAGAACAAATTGGGTTGGATATTTGGATTTGAAGCTTACTTATTCAAACTTAAGTTGTAAGTTTTACCAATCATGCGTTTAACCCAACTGATCAGACGTTTTGGAAGGCTTTGATGACTACTTTTTAGTTCATACAAATGCTGAATCACTGCTTCAGGAGTGGTGTAGAGACCAGTTTTGGGATGAATATACAAAGGATATTCAACTAAAGTGGCATAAACCAACTCATCTATTGTTAGTGAATTAAGACCATTCGTCCTGGTTCGTTGTGAGCGTCTGCCAATACATCCATAAGTATCCTCTTTATAGATATCTTTGGTTAATCCCCATCCTGCATAAAAAGGGTAGCCATAACAAACTACTTTCTTGCCTCTAATCAAAGCCTCAAATCCAGCCAATGAAGTCATCGTATGGACTTGATCAACAATTCCCAACCAATCACATATATCACCAGAATCGACATATACGTCACAGTAGTTCCGTAGACCTGAAGATTGGTTCTTTCTCAATCCCGCCACAATGTCTGGATGTTCTTTGTATATCAGAAAGGCATTTGGATTAGAGGCTCGAACAACTTTCAGCAAAGATAAGTTATCTCCAACCTCATTGGAGCCATAGCGCAAGGATGCATCTGATTCAACTTGACCTGGCACCAAGATAACGTTGTCATATCCACCTTGAATGAACATCGTTTCTTTATTGGAAGGTAAATTGTATTTACTGATCTTTAGATCACTTAACAACTTTCTTAGGGCTCGACCCCGAGATCTCTCTTCATCAGAAAAAGAGCGGCTATTTAAGATATTCTCTAAATCAGACGGGGAGCGAGCGTCAAAGTAAATACCAGATTGATCAAAAATTAGTGACAGTGGACGACTTAACTCTGCCCCTAAACCTATGGACCGAATAAAACCATCTTCCACTTGAACACTGTCACCATCACCGTCAGCATCACGATTGATGCCAAGTTCACTTGTACCCCATTGCAACCGTTTTCCCAATGATGTTTTTTTTGAATACTGACTAAAAGCCTGAATATTTTTTGACTTATTTGGACTAAAGGAATGATTAAGTGCCGATGGTAATTTCATCATGCAACGACGTTGCCAAGCAAAGTATTGAATCAAATCCTCCACCTCGCATATAGATAAAGATTCAGGATTTATATAGCGTGGATAACGCACCAAGCATGCGTGAGCCAATTGTTCAAGACTCACTTGAGAACGTCTCTGACAAGATAGTTGATCTGTGCTTAATCCCCTTCCAGCATAAAAAGGCATGCCAAAGGTATGCACTGGTAGGCCCCAAAGTAAAGCCTCAAAGCCAGCTTGAGAAGTCACAGTGTAAACAGCAGAGCAATATCTAAATAGACTAGGAAGATGAGCTTGAATACTCAGTAAGACAATCCGTGGGTCTTTGAGCCAAGCATCATCAAAGCAAGATTTTTTCCTGCCCCCAACACACTCTGGGTGAGTCTTCACCAAAATTTTCTTATCTGGATGATTCAACAATGCAGCTTCAATCATCTGCTTGAAAGACTCTCGACTAGCTTGACCATATTCAATCGATAAATCACCATCGGTTTGGTCAACAACCAAAACAAATTCTTCTTTAATACCTAACTGTTGTAGTCTAGCCAGTGATATTGATGGGGTTGAGTTGTATTTTGTAACCTCTGACGAGCGCCACAGCCCAATTAAGGATTGAGTCCTTTTAAATTCAGCTTCGGTTAAAGGCTCAGTAATCAATAGCTCTAAGCGAGAGGGGGAGGTACTGTCGTAATAAATTCCCAAATCATCAATGACCAAAGAGTAGGGCGATTGATCACCAGGGTTCATGGAGCGAAGAAATCCATCCTCTAAATAAGTCACTTCACATTTCAGGCGTTTTGCTAAAGACAAAGACTTCAGATGGGATGGTTTTCTGCCCCAAGCTAAAACAGAATCCTTAGATTGCGAACTAGAAAACAAATGAGTAAAGTTGGAAAAAAAAGAAAAATCCAACTTAAGTTGGGTTTGAGGGAAGAAGTAAGGAAGAGTTTTGTTTTGATAAATACCGTATGTGGGAACCCAATACCTCATTCCAGACTTTTTATATGCTCTCTAAGATTAGCCAAGTATGCCTGTATTTCTGGAGACTCAGTACTATTAGCAAGAACCTTTTGCCAGGCAGCCTCATACATAGTTGCCCTTAGTTCAGGAGAGCGTACCAGCTTAATCAAGGTATCAACCCATAACTGTTGATCGTTCTTTAAAACAAAACCATCAACTCTATCAGCAACAAAGGACTCAAATGCAGGGCCTGTTGAATAAACCCCAACAGCGCCACAGCGAGCATAGTCAAAAAACTTAATGGGACCTCGTCCACGGTTAAAGAGGGTGTCTAAAAGGGGAGCAACCCCAATATCAAAACGATTATTTTGTGTATAACTCAAATAATCTGGCCAAGCCATCGTATCCAAAACTGTTATTCGAGGTACCTTCTTAAATATACGAGCAACCCGATCACCACCAATAACTTCAAAATGAACCTCGGGGCATAAACGCTGAACCTCACAAATGATCGGCTCAAACCATTTCATATCATTGCGGTGAGACCAGGTGCCATGGTAACAGATAGAAACCACACTACTAGTAGATGATGAGGTGTCTTCTGTCAAAGAAGAGGGAGGTGAGTCTAAAGAGCTTGACTGAAGTGAAGGTCTTTGAAAAAAAGGGTCACCTTCGAAATCTTTTGAAGATAACCAATTTCGTTCCAAGAGGGGACCTGATGCAACTGGGCGAATTAGACGGGGATGCCAAGCTGCATACTTTTTAGACAAATAAGGCGTTGAAACCCATAATTCAGAGCAAGAAGAAAGGATCCACTTGCGCTTAGAGGTAACTTTACGCCAAAGTCGATATGCATAAGCTAAAGGAATACCAAATAACATCTTCCAATCAAGTAGGTCATCGTCCATGAAGTAAATGAAATTACTAAGATTTGGATCCTTACTGCATACAGAAGGGTATCTTAAAGAAAAAATCATATTATTTCCTTTGCAATTACAGAGGAAATGCATTGATTTAAATATACTTAAAAAATAAGATTTTGAGGAAGAGTGTTGCATTTATCTTTGATCGTAAACTTCATATTTGGAAAGTTAGAGAAAAAAGATACAAATTAAATTATTCATATGTTTGAGTAATTAGTTATCAATTAAAATATAGCGCTAGGTTTTTAGCGTTGTAGGATTAAAAATTGCTAGTGCAGTTAAGTAAAAAAATATCAATGAGATTAAGTAAAATTCTAGACTGAGCCTCTAATTATTTGGCACAACCGCTTTTTATATCTAATACCTACTATAAGTTTAGAAAAAGCTGGTAATTTTTTTGCAATTTTTTCAGTAGGCGCACTCGCAAAAAATTTTTTCATAAAATTAATTGCTTGCAAAATATTCGGTTCCGCCCACACCTGACTATTAAAATGAGGATATAAATCTTTTTTAACTCTAATTAATTTGTAATCAACAAGATTAATCTTAGGATTTTTTTTGCAAAAGTCGATATTTCCAGAATATCCAGTACAGATGACATGAAGCCCCAACTGAATCGCTTCGGCAATACATCTTCCAAATCCTTCTGCTCGATGCAGGGATAAAAAGCAATCACATGCTTTATAAAGCTCTAGAATTTCCTTTCTTGATACTGTAACTTCAATTATATGTATACGATTATCTTTCTCTGCTAATTTTTTTAAGTTCTCCCAATGCTTGTTTGGATAAAAAGGCTTATGACACTTTAAAACTAGTCCAACTTTTCCTCTAGAAAATTTTTCTAGAGGAAAAGCAGTTGTGAATGCATCAATACAAGCATTTGGGTTTTTTCGATATATTGATGAGTTTAGATCAAAAGAAAAGAAAAATAGAATTGCTTTTTGAGGGAGAGAAAATTTGTATCGCGTAATCTCTTTATTCGTAAGTGTATGAATACTTGGAATTTCTACGGCTAAAGGCATGATGTGAATTGGGCCATCAAAGTTTTTTTTAATTGCAGCGTAAGTGTGCGAAGAAGAAACCCAAATTTCATGTATAAGTGAAAAAGTAACATTCAACTCTTTAGGCCATTTACTGAGTTCCCATGGCCAGTAACCAATGTTGTAGCACCCATTGAACTGTTGATTTCCAAGTTCACTGTAAAAGCGCGCAGTATCACTAGCAGTCATACAGAATATATTGATTGGCTTGTTATGATTTTCTTGATAATTATTAATTAAAAATCTTGTATTCTTGTTGCTTTTTGAAGAGAAGTTAAGCGCTGATGTAGGTATATTGACAGCTTTTAGAGCATTTAGAGTTTGACGAAAATCTTCGCCCAATCCAGTTTGATCATGAGCATGACCAATTAAATTTACACCAAGTGAGCGGGGCTGATTTTTTATTTCTGAAAATATGCTTTTAACCTTTAAATTAGTAATATCTATAGGCATAAATTTTTTATGACACCTGAGATTACTCGTATTTTTGGTAAGAGTTCTCAGAATGAGACTCTCTCGAATACCCTGTGTATAAAACCATTCTAAATATTCATTACTTTTTATTGGTAATGGAAATAAATTTTGTAGATCAACCCTGGTAATCCAAGTTAAACATTCTAATAATGTAAATGAGTGACCATGACCTGGAGCTTTTCTACAAAAAAATTTTGGAATATCTGGATCTTGAAGAAGGCTGGCATATTCTTTAAATCCACTTGTAATAAGCCATGCTAAAAAATTTAATGATACTTTGTCATTAGGGCACAATAACCTTAAATCATTCCTTAGTAAGATGATTAGCTTAATCGACAAGGGAATTACTTCATGCTTACTCATTACTTATTATTTTTAAATATCAAAAATAAAATAAATATTTATTTAGGTTTGTTAATTAAATGTTGAATTTTAATTGTTATGTCTGAGTTGCCATAGTTAAATCTTTGGTGGAGCAATAAAGATTCATTAATTCACCAGTGTTAATTAGTTCATGCCAATTTTTCTTCTCTAATTTTTTCTGATCACTGGTGATTACAAAAGCGTTGTAGCCTAAATTTTCGAGGAATGTAGCAACATCTATTCTTTTAATTGGTGTCCCATCCATTTGTGTTGACCACTCCATCATTATTAAAGGTTTCGACTGCTGAAGAATTTTTTTTGCACCTTTTAGCATCGCTCCTTCCCACCCTTCAATATCTGCTTTAATGAAGGTTGGCCATGGGATTATCCCTTTTTCAACCAAAGCGTCTAATGAGGTTGAATTCACCTCTGTTTCAATGGTTTCTTGCAATCCTTGATTTTCAATGTTGACTAGGGCTCCGCTATATCTTCTTGTTGTTGAACTTCCGCTCATATTGTTTAATATGGCCAAGAAAAGTTTTTCATCAGAATCGGAAATAGCTAGATTGAGTACTCTACAAAATGATTTAAAGCCATTAGCATGAAGGCTTAGATTGATGTTTTGACATAGATTTATATTGGGCTCAATAAAATATACTTTTCCTAAGTCTTTATCAGAAGAGTTATTTTTCATAAAATTTGCGGCAACAAGGCCATACCAGCCTTGATTTGCTCCAATATCCAAAAATATATCATTTGGTTTTAGTAAAGCTAGAAAATGCTTTGTGTATAAACCTTCCCATTCTCCATTTTTCAATAACCATTGTCCTAGGTCAATAGAGCTCGATTCAACTATCATGTTAAATCCAGGCATCATCTTTGCAAGAATGGGCCCTGATTGTATTGGATAATGATTGCAAAGCCTCTCAATTTTTGAAAGAGTAACATTCATGGCTTTAATTTCAGCTAGTAATTGGTCAATCATATTTAAGTCCTTTAGTAAAAAAATAAAATTAAAGATTAAGCGTTTCTAGATATTTTGATGCCTTATAGATATTTGGCTTTTCAAATGCATAAAAAGAATAAAGTTTATTAATTGCATCATCAGAAAATTTAATGTCTACTTTTGGTATAGCTTTAATTATCTTGATAAGATATTCATAATCAAATATTACTTTGTCAAGATTTACATATAACGTAGGAATCCTGAAAATTTTCTGACCTAAAAAAAAGTCCCTGACTCGCCAATCAATTTCTTCAGCAATTCTTAAATCTGGGAATCTAAGTTCAGGGTTTTCAATAGAGGAATCGTGGTGTATCAACGCAGAAGGCACACCATAGCATATGCCTATAAGAAGCCCATGGAAACTTTTAGATAAAACTATTTCAGATGAAATAATTTCTCCTAATTTTTCCAAGATATTATGGACTGTTGGCAAACACCATGTACTTACTAAATTAGTATGATTAAATTTAATTAAGGACTTATAAAATTTTTTATTTGGATGACATTGAGTTAAATTATCAATCTCTGAGAGGTGGGGGATTATTGTTACAGATTTTTTTTTGTCAAGATTAAATGATTTCTTTGGGAAAATTCTTGGTAACTCCATTGCCGGATCAAAATAAACTATGTCACTTTTAATATGACCGAAAAAATTTATGGCACTTATTGGACCTCTTAATGCAAGAACTCTATAGTATGCAGAGTGAGGATTAAAGTTTATTTTTTGGTTATTGCTGCGTAGCTTTTTTTCTTCTATTCCCGGCCCCCAGTAGATAGCGTAGTCAAGTGAAATTTGATGCCCTATAGATCCGACTGAAACTATAGCCGATGAACTTTTTTGTGTGAAATTTATGTGTTCAACTGGTAGATTCATTAAAGAACAAATAATAATCGGGGAAAGTGAGTCCCCTAAATTACATAAATTATTGGTATTCGATGTAGATTTAGCCCAAGCTAATTGAACACTTAAGATATCGTTAGTATTTTTTAATGTGGGATTCATTTATCTTCTTGAAACTAATAACACTCTATAGATCGAAATCCTAATATTTCTGAGCCGTCACATACTTGTGAGCCATCTAGAAAAAACTTCAAGTACCAATCATTTTTTTGTTCTTTAGGAATGAAAAAAGTAAATTCGAAGTCAAGTTCATCTCCTAAAATATCCATTTTTTCAACACAGTAAATAGGTTGTTTTTTTTCAATTGAACCCAGTTCAATTGAAAAAAGAGGCTTTATACCCATCTCACTCATTGTTTGAAGAGTTCCCTTTGATAAAGACAAGCATATTTTAACTTTGGATATTGATGCCATATTGCCTAGGTAAAGTTTTGATGCTGGATGCCTAGACCAAGTAATTGGATTTTGTCTATCCAAATTCCATGTATAGTCGAAGCAGCATTGTGGAATTTGCTTAAAATTTAAATTTTTCCTAGATCCATCAAAGCTAATCTTCTCAAGATTACCAGCATATAAATTTCCAGTTTTTAAAAATAAATTATTTTTATCTATTAAATGTCTGCCTTCTAGATTTGCATCTATTTGCTTAATTAGTTGTTTATAGAAATCTTTCCATTTTGTATATGTTACCCTTTTAAGTAATCCACTAATTTCACTATTTTGTAAAATACGATTAATTGCCTGAACTACCGATGAGGGCTCAGCAAAATTCACCTCTGAACCGTAGCCATCTGAAGCTTCTTTAAGTGAAGTTCCGGTATTATAAATAAGGGGTTTTTCGAAAAATTTAGCTTCAAGAGCAGGCAATCCGCATCCCTCTGAGAGACTTGGGATAAGGACTCCCCAGCATTTTTGATAAAGAATTTTTAGATTTTCATCGCTGATATCGGTTAAAAAAATTATTTTTTCACTTATTTTGGCCTCTAGTTTTGATAGGCTCTTGAAGTAGGATGTGGCGTTTGAATCCGCCCCGACAACAACAATGTATGGAGTATCTACTCCCCATTGAGATGTCAACAAATCCCATACCCAAACCAAGGAAAGATAATTTTTTCTAAAATCATTTCCCCCAATACACATGAAAAAATTTTCAGGAACCAAGATCGAAACATTTGTAAATTTATTTTTTTTATGATTATTTTGTGAAATTTTTAATGAATTTAATATGCTATTTGAATTTATTTCCCAATATTCAAAAAAATCTGAACCATTAAAAACCAGATCTATATAATTTTCAGATAAATTAAAATAAGAACATAGTTTATTTTTAATATAGTTTGAAACCGTTAAGATTCTATGAGAGTTTTTTCTTACGAAGTTTAGATAATTATAAAAATTAGTATAAAAATCTACTGAAACAAAATATGGGTTTTCTATTGGTATTAAATCATGAACTATAGGGTAAAACTTCGCCCTAGTAATTCTTATAAAATCTTCTAGGTAATGTTCAAAAATATGATTGGTTGGCAAACCTACAAGGATTAAATTTTCTACATAAATTTTACTAATATGGAAGGTTTCACCTAAGACAATATATCTTAGCATCCATGCCAAAGAAAGAAAATCAGATTTAATTAGATTTTCTTTATACTTAACAATTAAGAACAGATTTTTATTATTTACTCTATAAAATGTTGCTGACTCATTGTCGTAATAAAAAATTAAAAAATCATCAGGATTTTTTTTATTTTTGATATTCTCTAGTAATATAACTAGTTGCAATCTTTGAATTCCTGAAAAATTATTTCCAGTTTTCAGATAATTTATAAAATCGGTAAAGTCAAAAGCTGTCTTATAGTTTTGAAGTTCACTTATTGTTACATCTTTTTTAGTTATTGTAGTTCTACTATCTAAAGCAGATGAATTAATAGAACATGAAGCTATTTTAGGTATAAATTTTTGAATGCTTTCATAATTTTGATCTTTTTCAATAATATTTAGTAATGTGTTTACTCCAAATAGATCGTTTAAATTATTTCTTGCTACAAGAAGCGCGGCTAGCCATAAATTTGTATTATCAGAGTTTGATTGTTGTGATTCTTTAATTTTAAAAATATTCCACAGTAACTCTTCTTCCCCTTTACCTGATTGTTTTTTTTTGTCTAAAAACTTATTAAGTAGGTTTATCAGCTCATTTGAATTGGTAGGGTTTAAATCACTATTATTTTCATCATCATCTGCAACCATGAATGCTCCTATTATTTTATCTGTTAGAAAAAATTCTAAAATGGAGGAGTTGCCTAAAAACAAATTTTTCATTGAAAATCCACAGAGACTTATTTTTGAGTAGCCTTTTTCAACAACATCTGGTCTATAAATAAGTTCTGGATATCTCTCCTCAGATCTATCAACAGTTATTTTTAAATTATTTAAATCTAGTATGTTTTGACCACCAATCCAACCAGATATTGATTCTTTTGATACCTTATCTATATGGATAAATATTCCATCCTGATCTTTAAGTATTTCTTTAGTTTTTATCATTGAATTAATTTTTTTATATAATTTTATAGTGTGATTCGTAATATGCTCTATCTGTCATCCATATCTTTTTTATATAATTTTCTTCATTAATTGTATTTGCGCTTTTAAATTTTTCGTGCCCTCTAGTTTTACTTTCATAATGAGTAAGTTTGCTAGTTGGGATCCAGCAGTTTTCAAACCCAAGATTATTAATTTTTAGACATAGATCAAGATCGTTAAATGATATTTTTAAGTTTTTTTCATCAAAACCACCAATTTTTTTAAATAGGCTCTTTTTTATCATCATGGCAGCAGCCGTAACTGCGTGAGGATTTCTTATTGATTCAAGATAATTAAAATAATCATTTTTTTGATTATTTTCTTTACCTTTGAAAGCATGATCCGCTACTCCATGCATACCAACTATCACTCCTCCATGCTGAATCGTTCCATCTGGGTAGTACAACATTGCTCCGACACATCCAATTTCAGGCCTAATTGCATGGCTAACCATTTGAGTTAGCCAGTCTGGAGTAATTACTTCGGTATCGTTATTTATTAAACCTAAGATTTCACCTTTAGCTTGTGTAACTGCATAATTATTAATTGCAGAGTAATTAAAGGATTTGTTATATTTCAGAATCCTAATATTTTGATAACTTTTATTAAGGTTCTTCATATACTGTAGAGCCTTTGGATCAGATGATTGATTGTCAACAATAAGAATTTCATAATTCTTATAAGTTGTTTTTTTCAGAATAGAGTCAACGCATTTTTTTAAAATATCGTAACCATCACGCGTTGGGATGATCAGGCTTACAAGCGGCTCTTGTTTTGGAATACTCCAGTGATGTCGATATAGCTTTGGTTTAATTTGCGTAACCGTGGCGTTTCTTTTTTGATTTTTAAAGAATCGCTTAATTACTTCTAAGCCTTGTTTGCTTTGCTTTTCCTCATCACTCTTGTTAGGCTTAAGCTCAAGGAGTTTATTTTTTCTGAAATCAACCTTTACCTTGACTCTCTCGTGATAGAGAATTTGTGGAATATGTTTTATTGGGCTCTGCTTGACTAACAGCTTTGGATTGGGTCGATTTAACTTAATTAGGCTTCCAATAGCATTAAGATTTAATGCGTATCCATATGCGGAACCATATCTGGTATTCCACCCCCCTAATTTTTTAAGAAGAGTTTTCTTTATTAGAACTAAATTATTAATATAGTTTTGGCAATAAAGTAGGTCTGGACTCAGGTCAGGTTTGAAAAAAGGTTTAAATCGCTGACCAAGTAAATCAATATGGTCATGGTCTGTATAGATGAATTGTGCCTTTGAATTTTCAGCAAGACATTTGAGTAATTCATAACTGGTGTGAGGTGCCAGCATATCACCCGCTTGAATTACAGCTATAAACTGACCTGTGGCCTTTTCAAGTCCGACGTTACATGCTTTTGCATCGTTCTTTGAATTGCTGACTATTACTTTTAACTTTTTTGAAATATTGCTAGCTAATTCAGACCTTTTTTGGGCTTGTTCATCAACTATCAATTTGACTTGACTTATAAGTGATCGTTCCACAATAACCACCAACTCCCAGTTAGGGATGGATTGCTTGAAAACTGAATCAATTGTTTGCTTGAAATACCTTAACGCACAACTGGTGTCAGTGAGTCTGACACCAGTTTCTTGAGTTATTGGTAGTAGGTAGCTTAATTTCATTGCTTAGTGCTTATGGATGGTTTCTAATTGAATTAACGATTCTTTATTTTCCAAAGTTGTAAATTTCTTAATTGCTCTGCACGGCTAGGGATTTGTTTGTTTTCAATTTGCTTGATGTAATACTCATACTCCGTGAATGGATTTTTATTTTTCTTAAATAAAGAATCATATCGACCCCATAAAACATCAAACTCATCCTGGTTCAATTCATCATTTTTTTTGATGTCAAATTCCCTGCCAATTTTGTTAAGCATGCGACTTAAAAAGAAATTTTTCGTTAATCTAGCAAGGCGCAAGTGATAAATATTGTTGGGCTGAATTTGTTCAGATAAATTAGCCGCAAGTTTTGAGCTATTCTCTAAATAGATCAATCTTTTACATATGCGATGTGAGCGGGTCTTCAATTCAAAAACCTGACTCTTTTTTATGCCGTCAGTCTGTAGATCGAAGAATAGTTGTGAGCTAAATGAAGTGGTATTGATTTCAACTTCCAGCATGTAATAACCAGCCGGAATTTCTTCTTTTGAAATAAGTTTTTTATTATTAAAGGAAAAGTCTTCCTTTTTGAATTCCCACTGAAGTTGCCTTAGGGGTAGGCGGTCACGATAGCGATAAAACATTTTGACATCTAATGTGTTTAAGCCATTTTCAGCAATACTCTTAAAGAATCTTTTGAATTTTGAATCTTGTATTGGTAAATCTAGATCAGCATCTTTTGGGTTCTCAATGATTTGATTCAATAGTTTTTGATCTTCTGGCCCCCATTTAAAAGCTGAGAACCTTCCCTTATCTACTTGCTCTGAAAGTGCCCAGTCAATAACTTTGCTCACAATATAATTATGAAACTTATTGGATAAGCTTGAATTGTTTTTAGGAGTATTTTTGAGGTTTGATGACATATTAAATTCTTAAATTATTTATTAACAATTCCAACGTTGACCAATGGGTACACCACAGAAACCACAATATTTAAAAATTTCTGAAGTTCTGCTGCTGGCGCATTAGATACATAAATCACATCTTTATGTTTGATGTTGAAGTTTTGTGCCACAAAGAAAGTTGCAGGATCATTCATATCCACTCTATAAACTACTGGCACTTTGCCATCAGTAGTTAATGCTTTAGGTTGTTGATTGGAAGGCAGGGTTGCAGGGTCTTCGAATCTAAAAATAAATAAACCTTTGGCATCTGCACGGTTATCTTGAAGTCCGCCGATTCTTCCTAGTGCCTGCGTTAAAGAAATTCCCTGTGCCTCAAAATTAATCTCATCATTTTTTCCAGTTGCTCCAAGCACTGTGAAACTAAATGGCTGGTAGTAAGCAGTAAGAACATCACCAGGGACTAGGGCAATGTTTTGCTTGGGATCCTGAATCACTTTTTCTAAGGCAATTGTTTGCACTTGTGAATTTCTAGAAAGTTGAATTGTGATCTTATTGATTGGTTGTTTAACGCCGCCAGCTGTTGCGATGGCATCAAGGAGTCTTTCACCTTTTGGTGTGAGAGGCATTAATACACTGTTACCCACCTCACCCACAATCGTTACATTAGATGTGGTGTTTCGTGTCATTCTGACCATCACTTGTGGATAGTTGGCTTTTCCTTTGATTGCATCAGTGATTATTTTTTCAATCTCAGCGGTTGTTTTTCCGCTGACCATCAAAGGGCCAGCAAATGGCATATTGATCATGCCTTGAGCATTCACCATTTGCTCAGGAATTGTTGAATTTCTTGAAGTTGTATTGCTCGAAATGCCTGAAATGGCAGTAATGCTTGGGCCAGCACTGAAAAGTAGGGCGGGGCTGGCCTCCCATATACTGATTTCTAAAACGTCACCTGGCTTTGCAATATAACTCTGAGTTGCGCTTGTGGCAAAAACTTCAGAAAAAAGTTGTTTTTTATCTCTGGCTTGTAGTCTTTGTGTGACTGTAGAGCTCATGTCGATGAGCTCGATCAGATTGGCATTATTATTGGCTACGCTAGCAGCACTGACATCGTTATAGCTTGGCCCAGCCGATGGTAGCCAGTTATTTAAAAGGGATCCGCAACCACTGAGACTCATAGATAACAAAATAAGCGATACCAAAGATGGTTTTTTGAGTACGTGTTTAATGCATGTCATTATTGCAGTGCCCCCTGGTAGAAGCTATAGGCAGCATCTAAGTTATCAAAATGATGAAGTTGCTTATCGCTCAAAACGCAAGCTTTATTACAAACATGACGAATAGTTTCGGGATGATGGGAAACTAAAATCATTGAACGATCATGACGTTTGACAAATAATTCTTCATAACAACGAGCTCGGAAGCGATCATCCCCAACAGCTAAAACTTCATCAATTAAAAAGCAGTCAAAATCAATTGCCAAAGTTAGTGCAAAAGCTAGACGTGCGCGCATACCCGATGAATAAGTCTTAACAGGTTCTGACAAATAACTTCCAAGCTCTGAAAAATCCTTCACATATTCCAAAACTTCTTTGTAATTAGCTTGATATAGCCGGCAAATGAAACGGACATTGTCTAGCCCAGTTAAGCTTCCTTGAAATCCTCCGCTGAATGCAAGAGGCCAGGAAATCGACATGTTTTTTTCCACTAAACCTTCATCGGGAATAGTGATTCCACCTAGAATTCTGATCAATGTTGATTTCCCTGATCCATTTCGTCCAAGAATGCCTAATTTCTCACCCCTGTTAATTGTTAAATTAACATCACTAAAAATGGTGTTCCAGCCCTGTTGGGTTTCAAACTTTTTAGAAATATTGTGTAATCGGATCATTCGTCTTTTCCTTTATTGACCTGTTCTAAGACTCTTCGAGATTGCGACGAATTTTTCTGATCAGGATTAAACCAACCAGCGTTATACAAAGATTACAAGTTACTAAGTATGAAATTGAATAAATTGCATTGATACTTGTGCCGAAGTAACCTTCGCGTAGCATTTCTACCGCGTGAACCATGGGTGACCATAAAAGAAATTCCTGCACACTTAGCGGCAACCAACTTACCATTGAAAAAGCTCCGGTTAATGGAAGTGTCAGATACATTAAAACGTGCCATACGCGATCAAATATTTCAGAAGTTTCACCGGCATAAGCGGCAATCATTCCAGCAGCGATAACAAACCAAATCAGTAAAAACCAAGCAAAGGCTGTTTTGAGTGCATCTGATGGTAAAGACATCAGATCTAAAGCTGTGAAGGCAAAAGAGAGCCCAATGAACGACACAGTCACGCCAGCTGCCTCCAAGAAAGCTCTTGATAAAATCAAATCCATGACACTCACTTGGCTGTGATACAACAAACCTTGATTAGCAGAACTTGTTTTGGCTAATTGGTTAACGGTATTGCGCCACATCACGATTGATGAGTAACCCGTTAAGGCAAATCCTGCAACAGGAATGACTCCTTGGGTATGCGAGGTGTAAGACCACAAGATGGTGATACCAATGGAAAACATCATGGGTTCTATGAACAACCACAAGAAGCCAACGTTATGGCGACCATAACGAGTGATGATTTCTCTCATTAACAATGCGCCTAGCACTCTCATCTGAGTTGATAGAGAGGCTCTCAGAGATGAGTTTTTGGCATTCATCTGCTGATTAGTCGAGGAGGTTTGGATTATGTTCATCAGGCGTGATGCTCCTTAATGCCTGAAATCATCAAACTCAATACACCCCAAGCAATCAAACTCAATATGAAGGTTGTAAAAATACCTTTGATTCTTCTTGGTTCCATTGCTTTATCAGGTTGACTGGCCTGCACCACGCGCTCAATATATAGTTGTTTTCTGAGTGCTTCAGTTCTTGCTTGCTCTAAGGATGCTAGAGCCGTTGCAAGTTGCTTATCAGCAAAATCTCTTTCAAGGGCTAAGCCCTGCAATTGAGCAACTTGTTTATCAGGTTCATTTCCTGTTTTTTGACTTCGTAATTGGGTTAACTGAAGAGAAATCTTTTCTAATTTTGTCTTCGCTAATATGACTTCATCATTGGCAGTTTTGATTAAATCTTGTCTCGCTCTTTCATTGAGTCTATTGACCAAGGCTTCACTCATATCCACTAAGCGTTGATTGATTTTGGTGGCATCCTCAGCTGTGTATGCTCTAACTGTTAAGGTCGAAATAGATGAGCTACCATCAACCTGAACACCAATGTGCTCTTGGTAATAGCTATGGAATCTTTCTAAACTGTTGTCCCAGAATTTAAGACCTGGAT
>JACCDN010532584.1_pt1 | contig 16275 bp, 9 predicted proteins | sample 7441691 | NCBI WGS metagenome assembly JACCDN01 (sample SAMN15323439, study PRJNA562643) | freshwater metagenome | isolation source: river surface water | place: USA:Blue River Watershed | collected 2017-08-16
CGTATTTTGGTTTCTGGGCAGGAAAAAATAAATGAGGAACCGGAGTGTACAAAAGCGTACATGAGGATTCCGAGCTTATTTTTGACGAACCCAGAGAGCAAAAGACAATGGTTATGCAAGAGGTCTACTCTTTGAGAAGCAGTCTTTCCTCAGGTAGGAGGCTGTCTAGCTCTACTCGTTCTAGCATACGTTCAGCATCGCTAGGATACGCATTAGCAGCTAGAATACTAGCGGCAAGCACGCGGTAGCTAGCGTCTACTCCCTTCCAGTTGATCCCTAGGTCCAAAATCAGCTCCAGGGCCTGTTTTGGCTTTTCATTCTTAAGATAGGCAAGAGCTAAGGTCATCCTATATGCAAAAACAGAGGGGTATTGCTCTAGCATAAGCTGAGCCTTAGCTTCATTTTCTACTAGATTTTGCTCTAATAAGAGCTCTAAATAACGCAAATCATTCCCTATAGAGAGGTTTTCCGGAAAGTGAATCTGCATCTTTTGCAAAAGCCTTAAGACAGTAGCTGTATCACCATTTTGCCTTTCCCACTCTAGCCAGCGAATGTAAGCTTGGAGGCTAAGTGGGTTTTCCCTTAGGAGGTTTGTAAAGGTGAGTCTTATTTTTTCTCTATCCTGCATCAGGAGAGCGTATTCTGCCAATTGCCAAAGTTTGGCTCTGTGGCCTCTAGCCTCTACTAAAGCCTTGTCCCACGCAAGCTGAGAGCGTCTATCATTCCCTTTTTCTTTATAAATTCGGGCCTCAAACATCCAGCGAAGGTAGTTTTCTATGGGCAAAAGGGTGGTCTGAGAACGAAAAACAGTATCCAGCTCTGTCCAGGCATTTTTCCCTGCTAAGGCATCGATATAAACCAGAAATAAATCCTTGCTCTTCAGGCTATCCTCTAAACTCAAGGATTCTAGGCTAAGATCATACCACGCATGGCTATTTAGAAAACGTAGAAAACTCAGCCTTTCGTCCAGGTTTTTGAAATTCACTAGGGCCTGAACCTGCGCTAGCGTGCTTTTTTCATCTAAAAGGCCTTGATTATACTGGAGGTACAGGCTTAAAAATCGATCTTCTAGGCTAGCAGCCTTGGCGTTTGAAAGGGCAAATACGAGTTTTTGCAACGCTTCAGCGTCTAGAAGATCTGCCCTCAAGGCGAGCATGCGTAGGGCCTGTAAGCTGTCTTCTTCTTCAGCTAAATCAAACAGGGTATGAATAGCTACTCGTCGAGCTTCAGGTGAGGAAGCTTCAAAATTGAGAGCTGCGTAAAACAAACGATAGCTCATATTTTTAGGATCTTTGTTCAGGGCTTGTTTCAGGCACTCTAAAGCCTCATCCAGGCGAGATTGAGCATGCAAGTAACGCCCCCTTAAAAAGAAATAATCGCCCTCTAAAGGAAGTATTTTTTCGAGCTCCCCCAGCTCTGAAAAAGCCGTCAGGAGCAAGTTACTATCTAAGGCCAGCTCAATCAGGACTTTTCTATCGTCTTTACTCTGACTCAGGCTGACAGCCTTTTTCCAGTAAAATAAAGCCTGCTCGGGATCTATTTTTGCATACAAACGGCCCAAAACCCTATTGGGCTCTGGGCTAGTAGAATTGAGAGTATAGGCTTTTTGGCCATAGACCCAAGCGCTTTGATAATCCCCTGCATCCAGAGCAGCATGGGCTTTTTTACAAAATGTTCTTGCTTTATACTTCTCAAAGCCTCGCCACAAGCTAGGGCCTGAGATGACACCTAGAACTAAGAAGCTGAAGATTACTAGGGCGGTACGATATCTTTTTAAAAAGCTCCACATATATATACAGGCTAGTATAGAAGGTTTTTGTTTCAAAGGCAAGCTTAGGGGGCAAGCGGTTATTTTTAACTTCCCTTAGCCTAAATTTTGGCTACACCTTTTAGCCTATGACCTACATCTCACCAGAACTGGATCTTGCCCTAAAAGAAGCCAAAGAACGTTGCGACCACCTCTGGAGGTTTCTTTGAAGCGGATGCCAAGCACCAAGAAATGCAAGAGCTAGAAGCCACCATGGCTGAGCCTAGCTTTTGGGACAAACCTGCACTAGCAAAAGGAACAGTTTCTAGGCTCAGTACCCTAAAATCCACCCTAAATAAGATCAATACCTATCAAAAAAAAGCAGATGAAGCCTTAGGCGTACTAGAATTCATCAAACCCCTAGATGAAGAGGAAGGCAAAGAGTGGCTAAAAGAGCTAGAAGCTAGCGTACAAGCCCTAAGCTTAGGCCTAGATGAGCTAGAGCTAGAGTCTTACCTTTCTGGCCCGCTAGATAAGAATAATGCGATTTTAAGCATCCATGCAGGCGCTGGTGGTACGGAGTCTTGCGATTGGGCAGACATGCTCCTTCGCATGTATAGCCGCTGGGCAGAGCGCAAGGGGTATACATTAGAAATAGAAGATATGCAAGCTGGGGAAGAAGCGGGCATCAGCCGGGTAACTGTACGGATTGTAGGGCCCTACGCCTACGGCTATGCAAAGGCAGAGCGTGGTGTCCATCGCTTGGTACGAATTAGCCCGTTTGATAGCAACCAACGCCGCCATACGTCTTTTGCCTCTGTAGATGTGATAGCTGAGATTGAAGAAGATATAGACCTAAATATAAAAGATGAAGACCTGCGCATAGATACCTACCGCTCTAGCGGAAAGGGAGGCCAGCATGTGAACAAGACAGATTCTGCCATCAGAATCACCCACCTACCGAGCGGCCTTGTAGTGACCTGCCAGACAGAGCGGTCTCAGCTTAAAAATAAGTCTACGGCGATGAAGCTCTTACGCTCTCGCCTCTATGACAAGATGGAGGATGAAAAACGTAGCCAGATGGAGCGATTTTATGGAGAAAAAGGAGAAATGGGCTGGGGAAACCAGATTCGAAGCTACGTTCTACAACCCTATCAGATAGTAAAAGACCTACGAACCCAGGTAGAAGTGGGGAATGTACAAGGCGTCCTGGATGGTGACCTAGATGGTTTTATTAGCGCCTGGCTCAAGCATGGATGCCCGCAAAAACGCACTCTCAACACACTCTAAACAAGGGCATGACCTATCTGACTAAAGCTAAGCTTGAAGCAGCCTTCAAGGCCCAGCCTCTCTTTGAGACTAAGAGCTGGAGGCTATCTCCCCTTGCCTTTCAGCTTAGTCCTGAGCAGGCCCAGGATCTAGAAGCTATAGGCCAGGCGTGTTTAGAGTTTTATAGAGCGCAAGATAGACTCTATTACGCCTCAAAACAGGGACGGTCTCTTCTTCGAAACCAAGACTATAGAGCCCCGTGGGTGGCCCCCTATCTCGACAGAGGAAAGCCTTCTTTTTTACTAGCCTATAGCAGCTCTCTTTCATCCACTATTCCCTCAGTACTACGGCCAGATCTTTTGTGGACAGAAGAAGGTTGGATCCTAACTGAGTTAGATGCCGTACCCGGTGGCATAGGCCTAACGGCCTTTCTGTATGAACTATATGGACGCAAAGAGCAGGCAGAATACTTTCTAGAAAGCCTGTGGGAGGGCCTATTCAAACTAAAAAGACAAGAAGCGCTCATGACTGCCATAGTCATCAGCGAAGAAAGCAGAACCTATAGGCCTGAGTGGGAGTGGATAGCCCTGCAATGGCGGAAAAAGGGTAGAAATGTAGCCTCTTTTAGCCCCGAAGACCTGCGCTTTAGCCTAGACGGAGTTTATACGCCTAGCAAAGAAAAAATAGACCGAGTCTATCGCCTCTTTGAGCTGTTTGACTGGCAAGAGATACCGAGCTTTAAGGCCCTTATAGAAGCAGAAAGGAAGGGGTACCTCTCCATCACCCCGCCTCTAAAGCCTCATCAAGAAGAAAAGCTGTCTTTAGCCCTCTTTCACCACCCGCTCTTAGAAGGGTTTTGGAAAGAGCAGATGACGGAAACTGCTTATAGGCTTTTAAAACGCATCATTCCTCCTTCTTGGATAGTGGACTTTAGCGTTCTGCCTCCGGGCGCCTATTGGGAAGGCCCCAGCCTGGGGGGAAAGCCTTTAAGAAACTATATGGATCTACGCCTTGCGAGCCAAAAAGAGCGAAAGTGGATCCTAAAAATCAGCGGCTTTGATGAGACTGCTTGGGGTAGCCGAGGCTTAACTCTTGGGAACGACGTGAGCCAAAGGGCTTGGGAAACTGCCCTCCTAAAAGCCAAAGCCCAAGATCAAGAGCGCTGCTACATCTTACAGGACTATAAAAAGCCCCGTGTCTTAGAACACCCCGTGTATGATGCAAATGGCGTTTTAAGCCCTATGCAGGGGCGCCTACGGCTCTGCCCTTATTACTTAAGCTCTCAGCAAGGAAAGTATCTAGGGGCCCTAGCTACCCTGTGCCCAAAGGACAAAAAAATCATCCATGGGATGCAAGAAGCAGCTCTCTTGCCGGCTATTTTTGACGCTTAAACGCCTCTAATGTCAGAAAAAGATCTTGAGCTTCTGTATGCTAGAGCTTAGGCTACGGTCTTTCCTATGTCTTCTTTTTTAAAATTCTTCTTTTGCAGTATTGTAGGGCTTTTTAGCCTATATAGCCCTCTGAAGGCTTCTGTACCCCTAGGCCTTGAAGCCTATCAGGATAGCACCATACAAAACCTCGGGGCTGTTTTGCTGCATCGTATAGAGAGCGATCCTTTTAATGCGCTGGCGACGGCCCTCTTTGCCTTGGCTATCTTGCACACCTTTTGCGTGGGCTATTTTCAGAAAAAGGCTCATGACTTGGAGGAGAGGCATACAGCTAAGCTAAAGCAGCTAGGCTTAGAGAGTACCGTCTCTGTTTGCTTCAGGGCCCAGGCTCTCCACTTTCTAGGCGAGGTAGAGGCTATTTTTGGCATCTGGGTGCTTCCATTGCTAGTCTTTATGGCCTCTCATAAAGGATTTGGCGCTATGGTCCACTACTTTGAGGGGCTGAACTTTACAGAGCCTTTCTTTGTCGTGATTATCATGGCTATAGCGTCCACAAGGCCGGTTTTATACCTAGCAGAGAGCATTCTGAGCCAAATTGTACGCCTAGCCAAAGGAACGGTCCTGGCTTGGTGGTTTGTCATCCTCACCCTAGGGCCTATCTTAGGGTCCTTTATCACAGAGCCAGCGGCGATGACCCTATCTGCCCTGATGCTAGCGCGTAAGTTTTATCAGCTAAATCCTTCTAACCTCCTGAAATACGCTACTCTAGGCATTCTATTTGTCAACGTATCGGTAGGGGGTACGCTAACACCCTTTGCGGCTCCTCCTATCCTTATGGTAGCTGCTAAGTGGGGCTTTAGCTTGAAGTTTACCTTCTTTAACATAGGCTTACACGCCTGCTTAGGAATACTGGCGGCCAACACCCTCTTTGCCTTCTTATTTAGACAGGAATTCAAGGCGCTAGAGGCTAAAAACCAAGGCCTGGAGGCTAAGCCAGACCCCATACCCCTATGGGTAGTGGCTGTACACCTGTTCTTCCTTGGGTGGACTGTCCTTTTCCTTCATACGCCTGGGCTATATGTGGGGGGCTTCTTGTTTTTCCTAGGTTTTATGCAGGCTACAGGCCAGTATCAAGAACAACTCAGCCTGCGGGGACCTTTGCTGGTAGGCTTCTTCCTAGCGGGGCTTGTGGTACATGGCGGGCTGCAGCAGTGGTGGATAGAGCCGGTGCTCAGCAGATTAGGAGAGACTACCCTCTATTTTGGAGCCATGGCCTTGACGGCTTTTAACGATAATGCGGCTATTACCTACCTAGCATCCTTAGTGCCTAGCTTTCAGAACAACCTGGACTTGCAAGTGGCTGTAGTAGAGGGTGCGGTAACGGGTGGGGGCCTGACGGTGATTGCCAATGCGCCTAACCCTGCGGGCCAGTCTATCCTTTCTCGCTATTTTCCAGAAGGCGTATCGCCTCTGAAACTCTTTTTAGCCGCCCTAGTGCCAACGGCGGTGATGGTAGTGTTTTTTCGGTGTATGTAAATAAGGGCATACTCAATCTAGCTTGAGTTCAAGATACAGAAGGCTAGTCGGAACTAGCCTTCTGATGATATCCGCAGAAAAAAGCTAGAAAAGTAGGTCGCTATAGCTTATACGCGGTTGCGCTCTTCCTCACTCATTTCAACTATTTTGATCTGACTATTGGGAAAAAGTTTACTGAGTAAATCCCTATACGCCTCTAAGGAGCAAGAAATTTTTGATTTCCGGTCAAGGGTAATAGGTATTGGCTTATCAATAATCAATTCGGGACACAATTTTAGAATCTCCTTTATGGTACGATCTTCACATAAAGGCTGAAAGCGATCACCTGCGGTTATACTAGCATGAACTTCAAATAAGTACTGAAATAACTTTTTAAAAGCTTCCTTCTCCTTATCACTGGCTATACTACTTAAGGACCAAGAAGCAAGCGCTACAGTATCAGCAAAAGACATATCTTGCAAACTAGGTAAGTCATTAAAAAATGGACGTTCAAACATATGCGAGTCCTTAGCAATAGCGCTATGCTTTCCATTGAACAGGAAGGTGCATTTAGCATTATTAAACCTTATATTTGGGTAGCTCTCTTTAAATCACTTCCATTGTTGTTTGGATACCATATCTCCATCTATCACTACCAATGGAAATTGGTCTGCTTTTTCTTGAATATTCACTTCAGCGTTTGCTTGATGCTTTACATTCAGAGCTTCATTGATAAAATCCTTAAAAATGTAAGCTGGATTTTTTGACCTTATCTGAATGTGTTCAGCAATTAGTTCAAGGGTAGCTTTATGGGCCTGCCTGTTCTCAACAGAAGGTGGTATTTTAATTTTATTAAAAGTTTCAAAATAACTAACACTTGAAAACGCTTTACTCAAGACTTCTTGGATAACTTTTTCCGATAGGTCTTGAGGTAACTCAGAAATTTTCAAGGCTAAGGCCAAACTTATGAGATCTTTCTCTGTTAAAGAGTCTAGAATCATATCTTGCAATTCCAAAGGAAAACTTAAAATCTTTAAAGACTCTTCAGATTTGCCTTCACGGATGTTTCTAGGGCTGAGCTGAGCCTCATCAGCACCTAAGATTGGTGCAGAAAGAGGAATAGGGCTGGATTTCTCTTGCTTTTCTTGGATTGGAGGATTGACAGCCTCGGCGTCCACTTTGTTTTTTTTAATCGATGGAAGAATAGGGTTCATATTTATTTATATTTTACGTTTTTATATTTATAATTATTTTTTGTTTTTTAAAAAATAATACTTGGTGATAAAATAAAGAATAAAAATTTCAAGCAAAAAATACAAGACAAAACAATCTATGCCATAAGAACTCTAAGGCCCTACCAAACCTAAGGAAGGCTCGGCCGTGAGGGAAAGCTGCCGTGCATACCCAGAGGGAGGGTAAGCAGTAGAGGCGCTTGAAAGGCTATCTAGATAGTGGGCAAAAGCGATCATACCGGCGTTATCCCCGCTGTGCTTAGGTTGGGCAAGCAAGAGGGGGAGGGTTGCGGCTTGGGCTAGGCTTTGAAAAAGATTACGAAGCGTTTTATTATTAGCCACCCCGCCAGAAAGGCCGAGGCTCTTCAAACGGCTAGGACTGGCGCCCAGAACAGCTTGGGTCTTGGACAAGAGCTGGTCAAAGACTGCTGCTTGATAGCTGGCACAGAGGTCTGCCAAGTGGCTTTGCGTTTCGGATTCAGTGAGCTTTTCGACCGTATATCGAAGAGCCGTCTTTAGGCCAGAGAAACTGAAAGCTAAGCTTTTTTGCAGGGCCCTAGGAAAGGCGTAGGCCTGCGGATTGCCCCCTAGAGCGTACTGCTCTACCAAGGGACCTCCGGGATACGTAAGCCCTAAAAGGCGGGCTCCCTTATCCAGCGCTTCACCCGCGGCATCGTCCAGCGTTTGGGCAAGGAGTGTGAGGCGTAAAGCTTCATCTAAGTGAAATAACACCGTATTGCCCCCAGAAACCAAGAGCCCCAAGTGCGGCAAATAGCCCTGAAGGCGCTCTTTAAAACGGCTAGGATCCTCCTCAAACAGGCTAATAAAAGGAGAGAAAGCATGGCCGCGGAGGTGATTGACCCCGTAGAGGGGGAGATTTTTCGCCAGAGCCAGCGTCTGGGCAAAGCTAATACCCATTGCTAAGGCTGGGGCCAGGCCGGGCCCTTGAGTGACAGCGATAGCAGTGAGGGCTGCAAAACAAGGGTTTTTCATAGCTTCTTCAAGGAGAAGGGGGAGGGTACGGAGGTGCTCCCTACTCGCTAAGTCTGGTACAACCCCGCCGTAGCACTCCTGTAAAGAAGATTGGCTGGCTATCCACTCCCCTTTAAACCCCGAAGCGGGGTCAAACAAAGCGAGTGCAGATTCATCACAGGAGCTTTCGATAGCTAAGATGCACATGGCTGGAAAAAATAAGAATAAGAGAAAGTAAGGTCTTTATGAATCTCGTGTAGGGGGGCCTACCGCCCGTCTCCACTACGCCAGGCCTTCAGGCTTCGCTCTACGAGCTACCTGTCTTCCGTAGGTTTGGCGTAGTGGAGATGCCTGACACGTCGGGAGACACTCCTAACTCTAACTTCGTTTCAGGGGGGCTTGTCGGGCGTAGCTCACCGAGCGAAGCCTGAAGGGGGGAGGGGGAGAGGACCAGGTGGTTCGATTCAAGCCCAAACCTTAGGATACTGCCTTCGGGGAAGGTATGAGTGAGAAGAGCCCGGGAGAGGGGGGTTTCGACCTGCTTTTGCAAAAAGCGCCTCAAAGGACGGGCCCCGTAAACAGGGTCATACCCTTGCTCCCCCACCCAGATCAAGGCTTCGGGACTGAGTTCTACCTTTAAACGCCTATCTTGGAGCCTCGTGTTGAGCTCTGCTAGCAAGAGGTGAACGATCTTTGAAAGCTCCTCCTTGCCTAGGGGCTGGAAGAGGACGATATCGTCTATACGGTTTAAAAATTCTGGCCTAAAGGCCTGACGGAGCTCCCCTAGGACTGCTTCACGGACCTTTGGGTCGATTTCGTCTTTTGCAGTATTGTCTATCAAAAAAGAACTGCCGATATTGGAAGTGAGAATCAGTATCGTATTTTTAAAATCCACCGTACGGCCCTGAGCATCTGTTGCCCGGCCATCGTCCATGATTTGCAAAAGAATGTTAAACACGTCTGGATGGGCTTTTTCGATCTCATCAAAGAGGATGACACAGTAAGGCTTGCGCCGCACGGCCTCCGTCAGTTGGCCTCCTTCTTCATAGCCGACATAGCCGGGGGGGGACCCTATCAGCCGTGAGACGGAGTGCTTTTCCATATATTCTGACATGTCTAGGCGAATGAGGCTGTGATCCGAGTCAAACAGCGTATAGGCCAAGGTCTTGGCGAGCTCTGTCTTCCCCACTCCTGTAGGGCCTAAGAAAAGAAACGAGCCAATGGGCCGTTTGGGGTCTTTGATCCCTGCCCTAGCCCGTAAGATAGACTCGCTGACGGCTTGAACCGCCTGGTTTTGACCGATAACCTTCTGGTGCAATAGCTCCTCTAGGTGCAACAATTTTTGCTTTTCACCCTCCAAAATCCGTAAAGAAGGGATCCCCGTCCATTGTGAAACGACCTGAGCGATTTCCTCTTCAGAGACGGCCTCTTTGAGCATGTTCTTCTTTTGATCGGCTTGTTCTAGCTGCTCTAGCTTTCTTAGCTGCTCTTCTAGCTTTGGCAAGGTACCGTGTTTGAGCTCTGCCAGGCGAGATAAATCGTAGCGCCTCTCGGCCCTTTCCATCTCCAGCTTGGTAGCTTCCAGCTGAGTGCGTACCTTTTGGACAGCATCGAGCGATTGCTTTTCTGCCTCCCACTGGGCTTTGAGAATCTGGGTATGCTCCCGCAAACTGGAAAGCTCTTTTTGCAAGACCGTGAGGCGCTCCTTTGAGGCAGCGTCCTTTTCACCCTTGAGGGCTGTTTCCTCTATCTCTAACTGCATGACCCTACGGTTTGCAGCGTCTAGCTCGGTAGGCATGCTATCCCTTTCGGTCCGTATCTTGGCGCAGGCTTCGTCGACCAGGTCTATAGCCTTATCGGGCAGAAAGCGATCGCTGATATAACGGTTAGACAGGACTGCCGCTTGGACGAGGGCTGCGTCTTGGATGCGTACGCCGTGGTGAAGCTCAAAGCGTTCCTTTAGGCCACGCAGGATAGAAATCGTATCCTCGACAGAGGGGGGGGAGACGATGACTGGCTGGAAGCGCCGCTCTAAGGCAGCGTCCTTTTCGATATGCTGGCGGTATTCATCCAGGGTAGTAGCTCCAATACAGTGCAGCTGACCCCGAGCGAGCATCGGCTTTAGCAGGTTTCCAGCATCCATTGCTCCTTCAGCCTTGCCGGCGCCTACTATGGTATGGAGCTCGTCTATAAATAGTAAAATTCGGCCCTCGCTCTTTGTGATTTCAGCCAGGACGGCCTTGAGACGCTCCTCAAACTCGCCCCGGTATTTTGCACCAGCGACCAGAGACCCCATATCCAGCGCAAAGATAGACTTATCCTTTAGGCCCTCGGGGACATCCCCTCTTACGATACGCTGGGCAAGGCCCTCGGCGATAGCCGTCTTTCCCACCCCAGGCTCCCCGATAAGGACGGGATTGTTCTTCGTCTTTCGAGATAAAATACGTATCACCCTTCGGATCTCCTCATCCCTTCCAATAACGGGATCTAGCTTTCCCTTTTTGGCTTGTTCAACAAGGTCTATCCCGTACTTCTCTAGGGCTTGGTAGGTGCCCTCGGGGTTAGCAGAAGTGACACGCTGCTGGCCACGTATTTTTTGCAAAACCTGCAAGACCTTAGCTTCGGTAAGGCCGAAACTTTTAAAGAGAGGGGGGAGGGGGGGGGTCTTGAGGCTAAGCAGTCCTAAAAAGAGGTGCTCTACACTCAAGTACTCGTCTTTAAATTGCTTTGCGTAAGTTTCAGCACTATTAAAGCTATCCTGGATACTGGCTGCTGCATAAGAGCGAGAGGCATCGACACTGCCGCTAATGACAGGAAGCTTATCCAGCTCCTTTTCCACGGCTAAAAGGAAGGCGTCAGGGTTCAGTTGAAGGCACTCTAGGCTCGAACGGACAACCCCAGGGTTTTGCCCTACTAAAGCAGCTAAGAGGTGTAAGGGCTCTAGCTGAGGGTTTTTCCGCTGTGTGACCAAAGCTTGGGCCTCTAGGAGCGCCTTTTGAGACATTTCAGTAAAACGATTAGAATTTGTTTGCATGGGTGTGTGTAGATGGATAGATGGGTTAATACGATTTAGGATATCTTTTAGCAAATGCTATTCCACATTTTTTTAATTTCGAAAAAAGATTTATAAATCGTTTATCCAGAAAGACTTAAGGTCACAAAAAAACTTTATAAGCCTTGCTTCCCTAGCCTAGCCTATGTAAAGGTGTGACAAAAAAGTGTGACAGGTTGTCTCTAATTGAGACAGAGACAGCATAAAACCTGTGACAGGTGTCCCATCCAAGAGTTTCACCAGACCCTAGGCTTTTAGGCGCTAATCTCTAGGCTTCTATGCACTAATAGAAGCCCTGAAGCGATCTATCCCTTCTGGCTGGCCCACGATAATGAGGATATCTTTTTCGAGGAATTCTTCTTGAGGAGCGGGATTGGTAATACGCTCATCCCCCCTTTGGATGCCAACGACATTCAGCGCATAGAGCTGCCGGACCCGTGAGCTAGCAAGGCTTTCCCCAATCAGCGGCGAGTGTGCCCCCACTACGACCTGCTGAATCTTGATGCTTTCTGGAGTATCCTTCTCGGCTATGGCGTCTGCCTTTTGCTTTAGCAGGTGCAAGGCGAGGATATTTTGCTCTTTGGTGCCTAATAAGATCAGCTTGTCTTGAGGGAAGAGAGCCGTTTCGGGTGAAGGATCGTAGACGGTGTAGCCGCTACGAGTAATGGCGATGATGCTAGAGCCGCTTTGCTCTCTTAGCCCCAGCTCTGCTATGCGTCTACCGCAGGGCAAGGTGGCTTTTTCTATGAGACAACCCTGAATACAGACATTCCAGGGGTGTTTTTTTTGAAGAGCCTCCAAGAGCTTTTTGTGCTTTTGCTCCTCCAGGCTTTGGCGGTGCTGTTTAAAGCTTTGGATAAACAAACGCTCCATCCGGCTATTGATCGTTATAATCTTCCTCCAAAAAAAGAAACCACAGGCTACTATCAGCGCAATAAAAATAAAAAACACAGACCCGCTAGGCAAGTACTGAGCTACTGCTGATAGATAAGACCCGCTAAATAGCATCAGCACCACCGTCAGGACTACCATATTCAGGACATTGCGTAGAGAACTCCTTAAAAAAAGGCTTTTTTCATAAGAAGGCAAGACAGCCTCGGTTAGCAATAACAAACAGGCGTTGATGTTTCGTATAACGGCAAACAAAAACGGAACCCCTACAAGGCCTGTAAAGACCCATATGCTCACCTGGGTAGTGCTTTGAAAGTCCGTCAGGCAGGCAACCTTTTTTGCAGCATTGGACGAAAAAGAACCTATGAGTATGATACCGTGAAAGATCAAAAAATAAGCTAGAGCCTGTAGTAACGGGCGCTTGATGAGCATCAGTACCGCGTAGCGCCCGAGTTGATCCTTGATAGAACCTAAAAGGGTATGGTAAAACTCCCCGGCTTCTTTCAGCAAGCGTGGCGTGCGACTATGCATAGCATCAAACAAAGCGTTTGCATTTTTTGCCAATACAGGCACTATGATAATAGTACCCAAAGAGACCCCAACCGCCACTGCCATGAGGCTACTGTCTGCTACTTTTAGACTTTGGCCTAGGCTTGCGATGACAAAGCTAAACTCCCCTATATGGGCCTTGCACAAGGAGGCCTTAAAGGCCACCCTAGCAGGCTGGCCCGATAGGTAAAGCCCTAACCAGCACATCAGCGCCTTGACGGCAATCACCAAGAATGTGAGTAAAGCGATAATTTTCCAATGCTCTAGGATGAGCCTAGGCTCTATCAGCATACCGATAGTCAGGAAAAATATAGCCGTAAAGAGATTACGAAGCGGCTCTATCGCGTGCTCTATAGCCTCGCTCAGGCGGGATTGGGCGAGGATAGACCCTGCCATAAAGGCCCCAAGCTCTGTTGAAAAATGAAAGATCTCAGCAAACTGAGCGATCCCCAAGACAAAACCCACCGTGACGAGTGTGAGGACCTCGGCGTTCCCGGTTTTATCCACCAATTTTAAAATATAAGGCGAAATAATACGCCCCGAGAAAAAAACCATCACCACAAAGACCCCCACCAAAAGGCTAACCTGCCAGACTGCATTCCACGCGAGCTGCCCCGTAAGGCCAACGCCTGAGAGGATAACCAGCATGATGATGGCAACGATATCCTCCAGTATGAGTATCCCAATGGCTGCTTGGGCGTAGTCTTTCTTAAGCCCTCCTTGATCTTTTACGATAGAGATAGTAATCATCGTAGAGCTGATGGCTAAAATGCCTCCTAAAAAAAGACCACTGATGTTTGAAAAACCCAAAGCCGGTGCTATGAAAAAGCCTATAAAAATCATACTCACACACTGCAAGACCAAGGCAAGTAAGGTAGACGGCAGGAGCTTTTGAAGCTTCGTCACATCAAACTCTAGGCCGATGTAGAACATCAAAAATATCACCCCAAGGTGGCTCAGCTCTCCTATAGCTTGCTCGTTATAGATAGAGAGCACAGACTGGATGTGAGGGCCCACTAAGAGCCCGCAGAGTAGGTACCCCAACATCAGCGGCAGGCGCAAGAGATGAAAGACTACCGCTGCGGCCCCGGCCATGACGGACGCAGTTGCAAGATCGCTAATGAGGCTAACGTGTTCCACGATGCTTTAAAATATAGATACAGAGGGTTATGGTTTCTTGCGGGTTTTTTTATAAGTTTTTCCTTAAGATACAAGCTAAAAAATAATATTTTAATACAGTATCGGAAAAGCAATAAGTACAGATAAAGCAAATTTTTTGGTACTAGGAAAAGTTTTCTCAAAAATGTCTTGACTTTTGTAGTTTAGTCTACTAAGAGTCGCAATGCGTGTTTTAAATTCTTAATTTTGTAGCGGGTTTGGTTTTAAATCATTCAGGCGATGAAATTATTCAGTTTTAGTACACGGCAATCCAATTAAACCTATTACTTGAAACAATCTGAATTCAACTGTACGCCTATGGAACGCAATCATCTCCAGCCGAATAACACCTTTAACGCAGCGTTTACGCCCAATACTGCTCCTGCTGCCAGTCAGCAGCAAGGGGCTAACCCTCAGGGAGGGCCCGTGCCTGCTTTGGAAAACGCTTCGGATCTATCTGCCCATCCTTCTGCTAAAAATTTACAGAATTACAGTGCTGTCGCAGGCGAGCCAGATACCTTCAATTTACCAGAATACCAACCCATAAAGCCCGGAGAGCCTTATATGGAAAAACTACCAGATGAGGCTATGAATACCAAGAAATTGAATATATATTTAAAAAATGCCCGAGAAAATGAAGAGCTGGGAGACTTTAAAGATGCAGAAGAAGCTTATACAAAAGCCTTAAAATATACGGAAAGTGCAGAGCATTATAAACTTTACGCAGGGTGTTTAAGGGAAATCTACCGCAAGCTTTCTCAAGTGCCGTTGACTCCGTCAAAAGATGCAGCAAATGAAAAGGTATACAAAGAGAAAGCGTCTAAGGCTTTCTATTATTTGGGGGAATTGTATGAAAAACAAATGGACTGGAAGGCAGCCCAAGCGGCCTATAAAGCCTCGGGCGAGCTTGCTCTTCATGAGCTTCCTTTGAAGGCTTTACTGGAAGTATCTCAAAAACTAGGAATAAAGGAAGATATCACTGGAGCTTTAGTAAAACTGGCTGACTTTTATGCAGGAAAAGGAGACATAAGCACGGCCATAAAAAAGCTGGAAGAGGCAGTTCAAGTAGAGACATCGTCTACAATTCTTGAAAAGTTAGCAGCCCTTCACGGGCAGGTTGGCGGCGAAGACAGCCAGCTCAAGGTGAACGAAGCCCGTATACAGCAGTTTGAGCTGCAAATCAGTGAGGATCCTAAAAATATAGGCTTGTATAGAAAGTATGTGTGGTTTTTGAAAGATATTGGAAAGCGCAATGAAGCAAGGGCTGTGAAAGAGCGTATGGATGGACTGCTTCAGACCATGCAGCAAAAGATTGTAAAGCAAAAGACTAAGATTGGAGGCTTAAAGGAGCAAGTTGCAACCCTGGAAAAACAAGTCTTGTCTTTAGACTTCAGTGGCCAGACTGCTATACAGGATGCAGATTTAATCGCTCTTTTGCAGAAAAATCCTTATATAAAATTTTTGAACTTACAGAGCTGTACAAACATAACGGATGCAGGCCTAGCCCCTCTGAAAGGCTTGAAGTGGCTCACGTCCTTAAACTTGCAGAGTTGTAAACAGCTTACCGATGCGGGCTTGCAGCACCTTGCCGGCCTCTCTCAGCTCAAGGAGTTAAACTTGTATGGTTGTTCTAAGCTTACCGATGCGGGCTTGCGGCAGCTTGCGGGCCTCTCTCAGCTCACGTCGTTAAACTTGACTTATTGTAAACAGCTTAGCGGTGCGGGCTTGCAGCACCTTGCCGGCCTCTCTCAGCTCTCGTACTTAAACTTGAGGAGTACTAAGCTTACCGATGCGGGCTTGCGGCACCTTGCGGGCCTCTCTCAGCTCACGTCGTTAAACTTGGCTTATTGTAGTCAGCTTACCGATGCGGGCTTGCAGCACTTTGCCGGCCTCTCTCAGCTCTCGTACTTAAACTTGAATGCTTGTGAGCAGCTTACCGATGCGGGCTTGCAGCACCTTGCCGGCCTCTCTCAGCTCTCGTACTTAAACTTGAATGCTTGTGAGCAGATTACCAATACGGGCCTGCAGCACCTTGCAGGCCTGACTCAGCTCACGTCGTTAAACTTGTATCGTTGTAAACAGCTTAGGGATGCGGGCTTGCAACATCTTGCAGGCCTGACTCAGCTGACTTCGTTAAACTTGAGTTGTTGTTTCTATCTTACCAATGGAAGCTTAGAGCATCTTGTGGGCCTCACTCACCTCACGTCGTTAAACTTGTCTTATCGTACTCAGCTTAGCGATGCGGGCTTGCAGCACCTTGCGGGCCTCTCTCAGCTCAAGGAGTTAGACTTGTCTTCTTGTAGCCAGCTTAGCGGTGCAGGCTTAGAGCATCTTGCGGGCCTCTCTCACCTCACGTCGTTAAGCTTGCATTCTTGTAGCCAGCTTACCGATGCAGGCTTGCAGCATCTTGCGGGCCTCTCTCACCTCACGTCGTTAGACTTGAATTCTTGTAGCCAGCTTAGCGGTGCAGGCTTGCAGCATCTTGCGGGCCTCACTCACCTC
>JACCDN010261540.1_pt1 | contig 16266 bp, 14 predicted proteins | sample 7441691 | NCBI WGS metagenome assembly JACCDN01 (sample SAMN15323439, study PRJNA562643) | freshwater metagenome | isolation source: river surface water | place: USA:Blue River Watershed | collected 2017-08-16
TCACCCATTTTAGGTTTAGAAGTCGCCGGTGAAATTACCGAAATTGGTAAAGATGTCACTGAGTGGAAAATCGGCGATAAAGTGTGCGCCTTGGTAAATGGCGGCGGTTACGCGGAATATGCAGTTGCTCCTGCAGCACAGTGTTTACCCATTCCCGATAATTTCTCATTTGCCCAAGCCGCCGCATTACCCGAAACATTTTTCACCGTCTGGCACAATCTGTTTCAATGCGCGCAACTAAAAGCAGGCGAGACTTTGTTGGTTCACGGCGGCACTAGCGGCATAGGTACAACTGCAATCCAATTGGCAGTTGCATTTGGCGTAAACGTTTTTGCAACCGCAGGCTCAACGGAAAAATGCCAAGCGATTACATCACTCGGTGCGGTGGCGATTAATTATCGTGAGCAAGATTTTGTGGCAGAAATAAAAACACAAACCCAAGGGCAGGGCGTAAATGTAATTTTAGATATGGTCGGCGGCGATTATATCCAACGCAATTTTTCAGCTGCCGCTAAAGATGCGCGGATTGTAAATATCGCCTTTTTAAATGGCAGTAAAACTGAATTGGATTTAATGCCGTTGATGTTAAAGCGGCTAACACTTACAGGCTCAACTCTGCGTGCGCAATCGCCACAGATTAAAGCGAAAATCGCACAAGAATTAAAAAAGCAGGTCTGGCCGCTATTAGACCAACAAAAAATAAAACCCATTATTGATTCGGTTTTTCCATTCAGTGAAATTGCCAAGGCTCACGAGCGAATGGAATCGAGTCAGCATATTGGGAAGATAATATTAACTTAAGGTCGAGCCTATGCTCGGCTTTGTTGTTTTAGGTATACTGCATTTTTATTGATTAATGCCAAGGGCTGCACATGACACATTTAGAAAACTTCCCCATCGCAGAATTATCCGTTGGTCTTTCCAAAACCTACCGTAAAACGCTTACTGAAAAAGATGTGATTTTATTCGCCGCTTGCTCTGGCGATGTGAACCCCGTGCATCTTGATAAGGCTTATGCCGCAACAACGCCATTTGGTGAACCCATCGCGCACGGCATGTGGACCGGTGCGTTAATTTCTGCCGCAATTGCGACGCAATTACCTGGGCCAGGTTCTGTATATCGCAGCCAGAGTTTAAGTTTTAAGCACCCTGTAAAAATTGGCGATACAGTAACCGTGACGCTCACCATTAGTGAAATTAAAGAGCGCGTAAAATTGGTGACATTGGATTGCGAAGCACACAATCAGGATGGAAAGTTAATAGCGAAAGGTGTTGCGGAAGTGATTGCGCCAAGTGAAAAGCAAGTTCTGGAAATGCCAGTGTTGCCGGAAATTGATATTAAAAATTAATTATGTTGCCTTAAAAGATCTCATAAGAAAAAGCGCATATTGTTATGCGCTTTTTAATTTACTCCGCTTCTTCATCTTCTTCACAGGCTGCTGCAATCGGCCAGCCGCCAAACTCTTTCCATTTGTTCACAATCAAACAAAATAGATCAGCTGTTTTTTCGGCGTCATAAGCGGCGGAATGGGCTGCGCTGTTGCTGAACTCTAAACCGGCGCAACGGCAGGCTTTAGCGAGTACGGTTTGGCCAAAGGCGAGGCCGGCGAGGGTGGCGGTATCAAAAACGCTGAACGGGTGAAACGGGCTGCGTTTAATATCGCAACGTTCAATCGCGGCGTTTAAAAAATTTAAATCGAAGTGTGCGTTGTGGCCAACGACTACCGCGCGGGTGCAGCCATTTTCTTTTACGGAGCGACGCACTGCTTGCATCATATCGGTTAGCGCCATTAATTCTGGCTCGGCCATACGGTCGGGGCTGTCGAGATCTATGCCGGTGAAATCCAATGCGGCTTTTTCGATATTGGCACCTTCAAAGGGTTCAATGTGAAACGAAAAAGTTTCATGGCGATGCATAACGCCGTCTTCATCCAAGCGTACGGTTACCGCTGCAATTTCTAAGAGCGCATCGGTTTCCGAATTAAAACCACCGGTTTCTACATCGATAATCACGGGCAAAAAGCCGCGAAAACGTTGCGCCAAGGGCGATGATGGATCTTTTGGATTCTCAGGTGGATTCACTGGATTGCCTTAAATGTAAATATAAATGGTTTATGCGGTTTGCAATTGCCAGCGCAAGTTTTCACCTGCTCGCAGGGGGACTAAAGTGGTGTCGGCAAAGGCGAGTGTTTCTGGCGCTTGCCATTCGCGTTTCACCAAAGTGATCTTATCGGTGTTGCGCGGTAACTGATAAAAATCTGGGCCAAAGTGACTTGCGAAACCTTCCAGCTTATCTAGCGCACCCGCGTCTTCAAAGGCTTCGGCGTAGAGTTCAATTGCTGCATAGGCGGTGTAGCTACCGGCGCAACCGCAGGCTGCTTCTTTTTTGTCTTTTGCATGGGGTGCAGAATCAGTGCCTAAGAAGAACTTTGGGTTGCCGCTAATGGCAGCTTTAATCAAGGCTTCTTGGTGGGTATTGCGCTTTAAAATTGGCAAGCAGTAATAATGCGGGCGAATACCGCCAGCCAGCATATGATTGCGATTGTAGAGCAGGTGATGCGCGGTGATAGTCGCCGCTACATTGGCTGGCGCTGCGACCACAAACTCAGCCGAATCTGAAGTGGTGATATGTTCTAACACCATTTTCAATTCAGGAAAGGTGCTTACCAGCTTGCTAAAGGTTCGGTCGAGAAATACTTTTTCGCGGTCGAAAATATCAATGGCTGAATCAGTCACTTCACCGTGCAGCAAAAATGGCATGCCGGCTTTTTGCATGGCTTCCAGCACAGGGTAAATCTTGGTCAGATCCGTTACGCCAGAGGCCGAGTTAGTGGTCGCGCCTGCAGGGTAGAGTTTGCAGGCAGTAACGCCAGCGGCTTTGGCTTTGGCGATTTCGGCTGGGGCAGTGCTGTCGGTTAGGTAGAGCACCATTAGCGGTTCAAATTGGCTACCGGCAGGGCGCGCAGCAAGAATTCGCGCTTTGTAATCCAGCGCTTGTTCAGCATTCATCACCGGTGGCACCAAGTTGGGCATAACGATGGCGCGGGCAAATTGTGCGGCGGCATCGGCGACTGTGCGGCCTAGGGCTGCGCCATCGCGGAGGTGAATATGCCAATCATCGGGGCGGGTAAGGGTAAATTGGTGCGGCGCTGGGGACTGCGACATGATCGGCTTTCTCTTCAAATTCAAAAACTTGCCGCATGCTACCAAAAATAGGCTCTGGGCGCAGCTACAAGTTTTGCTTGAAATGCTTGTACATTAGGTGTTTGTAAGCGAAGAGGTACGCCAATTACCGACTTTTATCGTTACTGGCCGAAAAGCGCATGACCTTGAAGGATGGGTCATTTATTGTTGAGCCATCGGTTGTTGTACTTTTAATTGTTACGCATCATCTTCATCAATATCATTAAAGAGGAATCATTATGGACAAGTCTAATCCCAGTCAGCATGTCGTTATAGGGACAATAATTGTTTTTGTGGGTGTGCTGGCACTGGTCGATAAATTGAATATTTTTCCGATGGCGAATGTGTTTAGTTTTTGGCCTTGTATATTTGCTGTCATAGGATTTTTAAAAATTGCGCAATCAAAAAGCCGCTCCAGCATGTTTATTGGAGTGGGTTTTATAGCGCTGGCGATACTGCTAACGCTTAGGCACTTGGGCGTTCTACATTTTGAATGGCGTGACTGGTGGCCGGTAATTTTAATTGCAGTAGGTGCCTCCATTATATTTAGAGACAAAAATAATGATTCATCATCCAAGTCTTTTTTGTCGAGCGATAATATGTCCGGCGATAATTCTTTTTTGCAAATTACTGCACTGCTTGGCGGCAATGAAACCAGCAATAACTCGCAGGACTTTAAAGGTGGTGAAGTTACTGCAATTCTAGGAGGCGTTGAATTGGATTTGCGTGGAGCCTCCATACAAACGGAAGCAGTGCTTAATCTCTGGGCAGTTTGGGGCGGAGTTGTTGTGAAAGTTCCCACAGATTGGACAGTGGTAAATCACGCCGTTGCCATTTTAGGTGGCATTGAAGACAAAACGGGCTCAGTGACTGTGGCAACTAAACGTCTGGTCATTAAAGGGAATGCCATTATGGGTGGCTTGGAAATCAGGAACTGATATGCATCCAATATTATCCCATCTGCGCCTTCTATTATTGTTCCAATGTGGTTTGGCGCTGGTGGGTGTTTTGCTTGCGTGGTTTTTGGTAGAAATGCACTTTGCTTCATGGGCTGGCGCATTATTATTTGCCTTGCCCGCTTTTCAGCTATACGGTTTTATTTTGATTTCTGCTTACTACGTTTGTCGTTCGCTGCCATTTTCTGTACGCAAAGCGCCACAAGTATTATGGGTCTTTGGCGGCGCCACTTTATTTTCGTCATTAGCATGGCTGGGGTTTTGTCTGTTGTGGAACAGCTTTTCCAGCAATTTTGGTTTAGCTTGGACAGGGGTTCAATTTTCCAACCAAGTGGCGATTTTTTTATTTTGCATCGGTTGTGTGCTTTATGTAATTTCACTCTTAGCTCACGATGTACTAATTGCCTTTGAAAATATTCGTGCGGCAGAGCGTCAGCAAGCGGCCACTCAAGTGCTTGCGCGCGATGCTGAATTACAATTATTGCGAAGCCAAATTAATCCCCACTTTTTATTTAACAGTCTTAACTCCATTAGCGCGCTCACAGCGTTTAATGCTGAGGCTGCGCGGGCTATGACTATAGAGCTGGGAGATTTTTTTAGAAAAACCTTGGCGATTTCAGAGCGAAAAACGATTCCTTTGGCAGAGGAGTTAGAACTCTGTGAGCATTTTTTGGCTATAGAAAAAATTCGTTTTGGTGAAAAGCTAAATACACATTTTGACATTGAGTCAGCTTCGTTAGATGTGCAGGTGCCGCCGATGTTTTTGCAGCCTTTGATTGAAAATTCCATAAAACATGGTATTTATCATTTAACTCAAGGTGGTGTTGTCCAGCTTAAAAGTACTATTCGCGATGCGCATTTAGATATTGCCATTAGCAATCCTGTTGATCAGAGTTCGCTTATGACCACTACAAACAAAACCCGAGGCACGGGTACTGGTCTTAAAAATCTCAAAGCACGTTTTGAAAACTTTTATAGTGGTAATGCCAGCGTCAGTTGGCAGCTGGCAAACTGTGTGTTTAACGTGAATATAAATATCCCATTGGAACCTGCGCGGCAGCTGGAATAAAAAGGCAGACGGAATGAGTCAGTTAAGTTTATTAATTGTTGATGATGAAGCGCTCGCGCGTCGGCTGAGTCGTGAATATTTGAGCAAATACAGCAACATTCTGATTGTTGGCGAATGTGACAATGGCCTTGATGCTATTGAAGCCATTAATACACTAAACCCCGATCTTATTTTATTGGATATTCTTATGCCCAAGCTCACTGGCTTGGAGGTGCTTGCACTTACAGGCCGCACTCATGGGGTGATTTTTACCACGGCTTATGATCAATACGCGCTTAAAGCATTTGATCTGCACGCGGTGGATTATTTATTAAAGCCTTTCTCACAGCAGCGATTTGATGAGGCAATGGTGCGTGCAAGAAAATTGCTTGATAAAGACTTACTTAGAAAGGATTTGCTTAATAAAGAGCTACAAGATGAATCGTGCCAGAAAATACCAGCCTTGCTGGCTGCTACGAAATTAGAGCGTATTGTAGTGCGAGATCGTGGACAGGTTCATCTGATTCCGCTGGCCGAAGTCGACTATATAGAAGCGCAAGACGATTACATTTGTATTCAGTGGCAGGGTAAATCTGTTTTAAAAACCCAAAGCCTTTCGGCTTTGGAGTCTCAATTGGATGATCAGGTTTTTGTACGTATTCATCGCTCCTACATTGTGAGGTTGAGTGCTGTGAAGGCAATGGAGCGGATCAGTAAAGATGCACAACTCGCAGTGCTTTTCAGCGGCGCCAAGTTGCCGATTAGCCGTGCGGGTTACGAGCGAATTAAAGCATTTGTTCTTTAATAGGTTGCCCATTTGGGGGGCATTTAATACGCAGGTTCAACAGCCTGCAGATGGCTGGCTATACTGAAGCCAAGTCTTTTTCATTTTCAGGTTACCTATGATGCGGGTTAGTGTGCGTGCGTTACATGCTCTGTGGATAAATCTTGGTTTCTTGCTGGTTACTGATGCAGCGAGTGCACAGATGTACAGCGCCGATTTAACCAGCTCAGAGTGGAAAGTGTCTGCAACGCCTTTTGCCTGTAGCTTGACCCATAGTATTCCGGTATTTGGCAAGGCGGTCTTTTCACGCAAGGCGGGTGGTGCCGAGGCATTCTATTTGGAATCGCAAGGTAAGGTGGTATTTCCAGCGGGCGTTGCTGGTGCGGAAACCTTGCCGCCGCAGTGGCGCAATGATCTTGTTCCTGTGCCCTTGGGGGCTTTTGGGGTTGTGGCGGGTAATCAACCGATTAGTCTTAAGGCGGCGCAAATTGCGCCTTTAGTCGCGCAGCTTACGGCAGGCATGAATGTTATGTATTCATCGCAGCCAGTAGCAACGGCTTCTTCCAGCTCATCGGTTATGCGGGTGGTGGTGAATGCAAAAAACTTTAGCGCGGGCTACAAGAGTTATCAGCAATGTGTCGCTGAGATTATTCCTTACAACTTTTCTCAGGTGGAGCGCACCTTTATTAACTATGCAGAAAAGCCTGAAGGCTTAACGGCATCTAACAAAGCTGATTTGACCAAGGTGGCGCGCTATGTAAAAGCTGACCCCAAAGTGGTCGGTATATTTGTGGATGGTCATAGCGACAACTCAGGTACACCAGAAGTGAATGAGGCAGCTTCTAAGCAAGCGGCAGAATGGGTTTCTGCGTACTTAACCGAGCAAGGTGTAGCGGTCGATAAAATTACCACTCGCTGGCACGGCGATAAATTTGTCATTGCCAATAATAAAATTGCGGCAGGTCGCGCGCAAAATCGTCGCGTAACTGTGCGTTTGGAAGATGAAGCTGCCCATAAAGAGTTTATGAAAAAGGAAGAAGAAAAACGCAAGGCCGATGAGAAAGCAGTGGCTGAAAAAACAATTGCAGACGCTAAGAGTGCGGAGACAGGTGTGAGCAGTAGTTCGTCCAGCAAAGCTAAAATGACCCCCGAAGAAATTAGCCGTATGGTGGAGGGGTATGACTTAACTAAGCCAAAATAAACTCGCAAAACTCACCTCTAGCATCCCACCAAACTTTTTTTTATAATCGCGCCGCGAACGTATTTTTTTTACCTTCGTGTGGAATTTTTTCAAATCACTTATGTCCTATTACCCGAGATGCAGACATTGGCTGTTAATGTTTTGCATGGGTTATTGTCTTAAATGAGGTTATTCATGAAGAAATTTTTGTTGCGCACAGCAAGTTTAATTTTATTGTCTGCTAGTTTGGTCATAGCTTCGGTTGAAGCTGCGCCACTCCCCGATTTTAGCGAGTTGATTGAGAAATCCTCGCCTGCCGTGGTTAAAATTACCGCTGTCACTAAGGCACGCCAAGCAAAACAATTGCGCCAAATGCCCAATAATCAAATGCAGGATATTCCAGAATTATTCCGCGAATTGCTAGAGCAGCGCCAAGCGCCGCAGCGTGAACACGGTTCACTGGGGTCGGGATTTTTTATTTCAACTGATGGCTATGTGCTTACCAATAATCATGTGGTAAGCGAAGCTGATGAAATTAAAATTATTTTAAATGATGATCGCGAATTCGATGCAAAATTAATTGGTACCGATGAACGCACCGATATCGCGTTGTTAAAAATCGATGCCAAAAACTTACCGCAATTAACGCTGGCTAAAAACGAAAAATTGAAAGTCGGGCAATGGGTCGTCGCCATAGGTTCACCTTTTGGTTTGGATTATTCCGCGAGCGCAGGCATCGTCAGTGCGATTGGCCGCAATATTCCCTCTGACCGCGGTTATGTACAATTTATTCAAACCGACGTTGCGATTAACCCCGGTAACTCAGGCGGCCCGCTGTTTAATATGGATGGCGAAGTGGTAGGCATTAACTCACAAATTTATTCGCCCTCGGGTGGCTCTGTGGGCTTATCTTTTGCGATCCCTTCTTCATTGGCGATAGATGTTGTAAATCAGCTAAAAGATAAAGGCCGTGTTGAACGCGGTTGGTTAGGCGTGATGATTGGCAATGTCGATAAAGATTTGGCGAGTGCTTATGGTTTAGATAAAGCTCAGGGTGCAATTGTGTCTGAGGTATCGCCTAATGGCCCTGCGGAAAAAGCGGGCGTAAAAATGGGTGATCTGATTGTTAAATTTAACGGCCAAGATGTACACAGCCAAGCTGATTTACCGCGCATTGTTGGCCAGCTTGCACCGGGTACTAAGGTGACTTTTGATGTGATCCGCAAGGGCAAACGCGAAACCCTGCATGGCACTTTAGAGAAATTAAAAGACGATTCTGTGGCCGCAAACCCTGCGGTTAATAGTGAATCTAAAGCGACAAAAACCGATGCCTTGGGACTGACAGTGGTGCCCGCAACCGGCGCAGAAAAAGGTGTGCAAATCATGAGCGTAGAGCCTGATAGTGCCGCGCAGCGCGCAGGGTTACAGCGCGGCGATATCATCACTCAGCTGGATTTTGTAGAGTTGGATTCAGTGGTGACTTACACCAAAGTGGTGGGCGGCACACCCAAAAATACGGCTAAGGCCATTCGCTTTGTGCGCAAAGGCACACCAAATTTCCGATCTATTACTATTAAATAAGGATACTTATCAAAGCCAGAGCTAATCGCTCTGGCTTTTTTGTTCTCACGTTTTACGAACTAATGCATAAATATTTCTGTGACATTCAGCCTTAAACTGCTTTTCATTAGATTAGCGCTCAATTTAAGTGATCGTGCGCGATTGGTGAAAAAGGTTATACTCTGATGTAAATGTTCAGCGTGCATGATTCAAGAGCGCGTGCATATTTACATACTAATAAAAGCAGGATGTCTCATGAAAAATCTTATTCTGGTTCTGTTCTCCCTATCTTTTTGTTCTGCGGTTAATGCTGCCTCAGAACCTAAGCCCAATGTCATTTTCATGGTGGGAGACGGCATGGGCGTCGCCTACACGAGTGCTTATCGTTTATATCAGGATGACCTCGCAACGCCGGAATTGGAAACAACGATATTTGATGAAATGCTGATAGGTATGTCATCTACCTATCCTGATGATCATGGCCTCGTTACTGATTCTGCAGCAGCTGCAACTGCATTGGCATCGGGCGTAAAAACCTTTAATGGTGCTATTGGTGTTAACTCGCAGCGCACGCCTATCCCCAGTATTTTGGATAAAGCCAAGGAGTTAGGTTATCTAACGGGCGTTGCTGTGACATGCCAAGTTAATCATGCAACCCCCGCTGCGTTTATTGCCCATGCGGATAGTCGTCAAAGCTATGAAAAAATCGCTGACCAATATGTGGATTTACGAATTAATGACAAGCCTAAAGTTGATTTGATTTTAGGTGGAGGCAGGGAATATTTTATTCGCAAAGATCGAAATCTTACGAAAGAGTTTGGTGCTTTAGGTTATCACTATGAAGACAACTTTAAAGATCTTGGTAACATCAAAAAATTACCAGCTCTGGGTTTATTTGCCCCTATGGGGATGGAACCTGCGTTGGAAAGTTCTAACCCTTTGCGCTTGGCTGAAATGACCGAGAAAGCTTTGAGCTTATTGCAACCAGAAACACAAAAAAATAAGGCGGCTAAACCTTTTTTCTTAATGCTCGAAGCTAGTCAAATTGATTGGTGTGGTCATGCCAATGATATAGCCTGTGCGATGGGTGAAATGCGTGATATGGCTGCAGCCATGAAAATCATTAAAGACTTTGTCGATAAAAATCCCAACACTATTTTCGTTGCCACTGCCGATCATTCAACGGGTGGTTTATCTGTTGGTACTAAGGGGCAATATCAATGGAACGCAAATGTGGTTAGAAATGTAAAAGCCACTGCGCCTAATATTGCGCGAAAATTATTGGCCAGTAAAAGTCAATGGCGTGCTGAATGGCAGGCACTCACGCAAATAAAGTTGGCGGATGATGAGCAAAAGACTTTGGATGCTTTTATTATGCAAGCGGATGAAAGCAACGGCGAAGTAGTTGTTAGCCAAGTTACTGCGCAGGTGTTGGCTTATATTGATAAATATTCTTCAACGGGTTGGACTACCAAAGGCCATACCGGCGAGGATGTACAGATTTTTAGTTATGGCAGAGGCCGCACTAGTTTTAGCGGTGCAATGGACAACACCGATATTGCTAAAAAAATAATGACTTATTTAACTCCTTAATTTATACGGGCTTCTCAGTGCATAAATAAATGCAAAGCCGATAGGTTTTGTTGTCTTCCTATGTAAAGCTTCAGAGTGATTAGTATTGCTCAGCTACCCATAAATTATTACAGAGGAAATAATAATGAAGTTGTCTTTATCGCTGCTGCTAAGCGCAATTTGTTTTTTCTTGGTTTCTTGCCAAACAACAACTATCGCTAAAGAAAAATCTTTCCCTAAATCAGTATCTGCGGAACAATTACTTCGCAAGGATTATGTGAGTGCAGTCGATAATCAAGCCCATCAGTATTTTGTTTATTTGCCGCGCGGTTATAGCGATGAGCCCGCCAAAAAATGGCCGGTTATGTTGTTTTTACACGGCAATGGTGAACGAGGAAATGGCCGCGATGAATTAGATTATGTTATCTCTCATGGCCCACTTTATGAAGCTTGGATTCAGAAAAAAGATTTACCCTTTATTATTATATCGCCGCAGCTTCCTATGTTTGGTATGGAAAAAGTTCCTTACATCGCCAATCGTACGCGGGCACAAATTCCCCAGCGAATGGCAGAGGGCGTTCCTGCTCGCGATCCCTTTTTTGCAACGCAAGGCCCCTTGCAGGCAGCTCCAGTTGTTACCCAAGACGATATGAAAAATGTTCCTCCTTTATTGCCCGTTGGATGGGATTATGTTGAGAAGGACTTGTTGACGATGTTGGGCGATGTGCAAAAAAACTACGCTACCGATGCTGCGCGCATTTACTTAACGGGTTTAAGCTATGGTGGCTTTGGAACCTGGTTTATGGCCAGTAAGCACCCCGATATGTTTGCGGCTATTGCGCCGGTTGTGGGCTGGGGACATCCGGATTTAATGGCGCCCATTGCGCAGCATCGGCTTCCCGTGTGGGCATTTGCAGGTGGTCGCGATACGGCGGTTAACAAGAAGTTCTTTTATCCCGGTTTGGCGAAGTTGGAAGAGTTAGGGAGTAAAAACGTTCGCTTTACGGTAGAAGAAGATATGGCGCATGATACGTGGAAGCGTGTTTATGCGCGTGATGATCTCTATCTGTGGTTCTTGGCGCACCGTAAAAACTAAATTTAACCTAATCCATAAAAGCCCCAATCGACTTGTACTCGATTTGGGGCTTTTTTTATCTTTACAGAAAGGATATTTGGTTGTAGATTGATTCTTAATGATATCTTTGTGATATCACGCAATCGATGTTAACCCAAAGGAGAAATCTATGAATCAAGAAGTTGAAGCCAAAACCAGTTCCGGTTATCTGCTTTTAATTGTCTTATTGGCTGCACAAGTTGGCTGCCTGATGGCAGCTATATTTCTGGCACCTATTTTGAAGGTTATTGCCATCATCATGGGCATAGTCGTATTCGTGTGCTGGTGGGGTTTTTATCTGGTCAACCCTAACCAAGGTAAGGTTCTCCAGCTTTTTGGTCGCTATGTGGGCACCGATAGAACCAACGGTTTGCGCTGGGCCAATCCCTTTTATACCAAGCAGGCGGTGAGTTTGCGGGTGCGCAACTTTGAAAGCGGTCGCTTGAAGGTGAACGATTCAAACGGTAATCCCATCGAGATTGCAGCCATTATTGTGTGGCGTGTGGTGGATACAGCTGAAGCGGTATTCGAAGTCGATAACTATGAAAACTACGTAACCATCCAAAGTGAATCGGCATTACGTAATTTAGCGACAAGTTATCCCTATGAACACGATAAAGAGGATGAGCGCCTCTCATTGCGCAGTGATTCGAATGCGATAGCTAAAAAGCTGTTAACTGAGGTGCAAGATCGTCTACAAAAAGCCGGCGTAGAAGTCATGGAAACCCGTTTAAGCCATTTGGCTTATTCACCGGAAATCGCACAAGCCATGCTGCAGCGTCAGCAAGCCAGTGCGGTCTTGTCCGCGCGCAGAATCATTGTGCAGGGCGCAGTCGGCATGGTGTCTGATGCCTTGGAGCAGTTATCTGAACTGGGCGTGGTTGAGTTAGATAACGAGCGCAAAGCGGCTATGGTGAGCAATCTGTTGGTGGTCTTATGTGGTGATCAGCGCGCTCAGCCGGTGGTTAATGCGGGTAGTCTTTATTAATTTGATGAGTATTAACTGTGTCTAAAAAAGCCTATCCATTGCGTATTAATGAACAAGTGCTCGCTGCTTTGCAGCGCTGGGCGGATGATGATTTGCGTAGCTTAAATGCGCAAATTGAATATGTACTGCGCGATGCTTTGGTGAAAAGTGGGCGAGTGAAGTTGGTGCAGAAAGTCGTTACTGATGTTGAGCTGCTCGCTGATGGTGAGTCTATCAATGGCGATGAGCCTGAAATTGAATAGTTTGTAATTAAATAGCTAGGGGGTAAACCAATGCGTTGGGAATATAAAACTATAGATGTGAAGCGCAGCTTCTTTGGCGGCTCTATTAATGCCAGTGCATTGGAGGAGCAGTTAAATGCGTTGGGCCGAGACGGTTGGGAGTTGGTGTGCATAAATCAAAGCCAGATGCAGAGCGTTGTGGCTGTGTTGAAGCGCTCAAAAGGATAAAAAAAACCGCAGCTGTGAGGCTGCGGTTTTTGTATTTTGATCAGCTGTAAAAATAACAATCAGTTATACAAAGTATTCCGGATGCTCCTGAGGAATCACCTTCAGCACATTGTAAACATCTTTTAAATGAATGCTCATCGCCTTGGCTGCTTTTTCTGGCACTCCAGATTTGATCGCTTTAATGATAGCGGTGTGCTGCGCCATGATGCGTTTATATTGCTCATCGTCTTGCAAGCTCAAACAGCGTACGCGATCCATATGCGCTTTCTCCGCTTCAATGACTTGTGCAACGCGTGCATATTCAGTTCTGTTTGCAAGAGTTTGGTGGAATTTGTCATCCAGCTTTTGAAAGGCGAGGGGGTCGCTATCATCCGCGGCAATCTTTTGCTCGGCAATAATTTTTTCCCCTTCAAGAATAATATCGTCAGTCACATGCTCTGCAAGGTAAGACACCACCGATACTTCGATAGCTTCGCGTATAAAGCGAGCCTCTAATATTTTATTCATACTAAATTTAGTGACATAAGTACCGCGTTGCGGAAGTACTTCTACAAAGCCGATGTTGGAAAGCTGAATCAGCGCTTCGCGTACGGGCGTGCGGCTAACGCCAAATTGGTTGGCAAGTGACGTTTCAGAGATCATTTGGCCGGGTTGTAATTCCATACTGATAATAGCATCGCGCACAAAACTGAATATTTGAATAGCGGTCGGCCGATCAAATAACAAGCCTTTTGCATTGGTGTTCAAGGTAATGGGAGGCTGTTTGGCCATGCGTGACTCCAATATATTGTCTAGGTCTAGCGCCTAAGCGACAACGAATATATGAATGTGGGTATCGCCAAATCTGTCATTAATTGGCGGGAAACGGATGCTAATAGGTTCTCATCTTAACCCATACCCATCGCATTCTATGAAAAATAATTCGTATTGTAAAAGTGCGTTGGTAGGCCGAGAGTGCAGGAGTTGTTCGGTATGGCTTAATAAATTAATTGACGCACTAGTGTACAAGCAATATGATTGTACTGACTTGAGAGTGCGAGCAGAGTAATAAGCAAAAAAGCTCTGAGAGTGCTGCTAAGAATTATCTACTTTAGTTAAAGAGTCTTTTTGAAGATAACTTATTCTGTAGAGTCCAGTGTGTTTGGCCCTTTCACCAGCGAAGTTTACTTCGCTGGTTTTTTTATGTTTGCCAGTTGGTGAGTCGGAGTCGTTAGGCGAACCAATAATCCATTGAGCGATATGATTAAGCTTGATAAAGCTCGGTTAAGATGGGTAAACAAATTTTGAAATTGCGGCTTCGTGAACTAGTATACGGCTAGTTGATTGCTTTAGTGACTCCGCTCTGGAATTAAATAGCCTCCAGTTTGCCAGCCCCGCTTGCGGGGCTTTTTTTTTGCTTGCTACTTGTGTTGCGCGAGCAACACTTGCAATGGGTGAGGTAGGCTAACGTGATCCATACGCTTAGTTTGGCTGCGGCAGGAATAACCCGTAGCAGTAAGCTTACCTGCGTTAGCCGGGTTGTTAACAACAGCGCCCCAAGAAAGCTGATAAATCTTCTTTGATGTTTCCACATTCGCTGCTTCGTGGCCAAATGTGCCAGACATTCCGCAGCAGCCGGTTTCAATCACTTTTAATGTTTGGCCAAGTTGCGCAAATACCGTTTGCCAATCTTTTACTGAGCTCACCGCATTGGTTTTTTCGGTGCAGTGCGCAAGCAATGAATAATCACCGCTACGGAAGTTTGCTTTTCTTGCAGCCAACAAATCTTGTTGTGTTACTAACCATTCTTGAATTAATTGCACTTTGGGGGCGTTCGCGCCCAGCAGTTTCTGATATTCACCGCGATAAGCCAACGTCATTGCAGGGTCTAAACCAATGAGTGGAATACCCGATGATGCCAAACCATTTAATAAGGTCGCATTAATATCTGCGGCTTTGGCAAAGGCGTTTAAGAATCCGTGAACTTGTAGCGGTTTGCCGTTGGGTTTGAAGGGCGCAACGAGCGTCGTAAAACCAAGTGTTTGTAAAACTTTTAGTGAGTCCAACACCACTGGCGTTTCAAAGTAGCTAGTGAACGCATCTTGCACCAAAATCACGGCTTTGGTTTTTTGCTCGGGCGTTAGCTGCGTAATATTTTCCAGTGTTGCCCATTGCACACCTAGCTTATTGAGTTCAGTTTGCAAACTGATGCCTGTAAGCAGTGGGCTATCCACCATGCCAGCCACTTTCGCCAAGATTTTTTGCATGAACTTCGGCTTCATTGCCGCGTTGTACAACCAAGGTACGCGCGCCAGTGTTGGAATCATAAATTCCAAACCGCCAATAAAATAATCTTTAAGTGGGCGCAAATAGCGGCTGTAATACAACTCTAAAAATTTGCTGCGGAATTCGGGGACGTCGACTTTGATCGGGCATTGACCAGCACAGGATTTGCACGCAAGACAACCCATCATAGAGTTGTGAACTTCGTGAGAGAAATCGTAGTCGCCGTTGCGCTTACCAAATGTATTCACGATTCGCGAAGGCAATGAAAATAAGAATGAAGCTTGCTTCACTTTTTTGCTCTCATCTAACGCATTTACGCCACGTTCACTCATTTGCTTAAGCCATTCACGCATTAAAGAGGCGCGGCCTTTGGGCGATTGCACGCGGTCGCGGGTGGCTTTAAATGAAGGGCACATAGCATCGTTGGGGTTCCAGTTGTAGCAGAGGCCATTACCATTGCAATGCATGCCTTCGCTATAACCTTCCCATACTTGCGCGATAATCTTGCGATCTGCTTGGCCGCGCGTTGCGACGCCGTCAATTTTTAAAAGTTCGATATTTTTTGCAGGCGTAGCAATTTTGCCGGGGTTCAATTGATTGTGTGGATCAAACTCGGCTTTGATGCGCTGCAACTGTGGGTAAAGTTCGCCAAAAAATTTGGGTGCATATTCAGAGCGTACGCCTTTACCGTGTTCGCCCCACAGTAGGCCGTTATATTTTTGAGTCAGTTCGGCCACGCGATCACTGATCATGCGCACCAATTTTTCTTGCTCAGGATCTTTCATGTCGATGGCTGGGCGAACATGCAGCACGCCTGCATCTACGTGGCCGAACATACCGTAGGCGAGATTATTTTCATCCAATAGCTGGCGAAATTCCAAAATAAAATCAGCCAAGTTTTCGGGCGGTACAGCTGTGTCTTCCACAAAGGGAATAGGGCGGGCTTCACCGGCAGCATTGCCCAATAATCCAACTGCTTTTTTGCGCATGCCCCAAATTTTATTGACGGCCTCGTTGCCCCAAGCGACTGAGTAACTGATGCGAACATTATTTTCGTTTTGCGCTTCTGAATCTAATTGATCAGTAAATTTCTTAACCGCTGCATTTAATTCGGCTTCATCGTGAGCGGTGTATTCCACTAAGTTGATGCCTTGGATTTTTTCACCA
>JACCDN010085281.1_pt1 | contig 16253 bp, 4 predicted proteins | sample 7441691 | NCBI WGS metagenome assembly JACCDN01 (sample SAMN15323439, study PRJNA562643) | freshwater metagenome | isolation source: river surface water | place: USA:Blue River Watershed | collected 2017-08-16
ACCCTTAACCCTTCGGCAGTAACAGCTCTTGTATTTTCAGCATTAATTGAAGCTTCTGTATTTGAACGAATCGCATATGGTAACAACATTGATGCTGTATCAACCAATTTAACTCTTTGATTAATTGAAGCTTCTGTATTTGAACGAATCGCATAGGGTAACAACATCGATGCTGTGTCAACCAATTTAACTCTTTGATTAATTGAAGCTTCTGTGTTTGAACGAATCGCATAAGGCAACAACATCGCTGCTGTATCAGCTATTTTAACCCTTTGATTAATTGAAGCTTCTGTGTTTGAACGAATCGCATAAGGTAATAACATTGATGTTGTATCAGTATATTTTACCCTTAACCCTTCGGCAGTAACAGCTCTTGTATTTTCAGCATTAATTGAAGCTTCTGTGTTTGAACGAATCGCATAGGGTAACAACATCGCTGCAGTGTCAACCAATTTAACTCTTTGATTAATTGAAGCTTCTGTATTTGAGCGAATCGCATAGGGTAATAACATTGATGCAGTGTCAGCATACTTTACACCAGCTACTGTGACTAAATATGGAGCAATAATACCAGGAATTTGTGCAGAATCTAATTTGATATTAATTCTTCTAGATAAACTTGCTGTATCCAATTTCCTCAAATACGGATTTAACATGGATGCAGTATCTGAAATATTCACTTTTAATGCGGAAGTATTACCAGAAGAAACCCCTAATGCATTAATCCTGTTTGAAAGTGATATGGTATCCGAAGCTATTCGATCAGACACATACTGCGTATTAGCTAGCAAACCAGTTAGAGGTAAACTAATATTGCTAGCACCGGTTGTTGTGATACTAATATCACCTACACCTTTGAAATTTAAATTTTGTGCAAGTGTGATGGTTTTACCATCATTGTTTACACCGGTTCCTCCTTTAGATCCAGGTACAATTGTACTAATTGATAATGCCGAATCAGCTACTGAGGCATTTGTTGCAAACAATGCATACGGTACAGACCAAAGTTGAGAAGTCCCCATGTCTTGGTATTCTGCATCAGGAGTCCATCCTGGTGTAGGCAATGAAGGCTCAATCGCAATTTTAATATTCACAAAATACAATGCATCATTCCATGCTATAGAGGTTAAGCCTGCCACTCCTGAAACTCTGGTTCCTTTACCAATGACAAGTGTAAAAATGCCATCGTCTGTAGAAATTACTTTAAAAGATTCTAAATAAACAGATGTTCCATTTGCAGATTCTTTTAAAATTGAAACTTTAGCATAGATATTTCTTCCTGCTGCAGCATTACCATTAGCATCCCTAGCTACCGCTTGAAATAAAATTCCATCAGGTGTGACTTGCGCTTTTATATTGTTTCCAAAACAACATAAAAAGAACAAAAAGTATAATATTATTTTCTTTAGCATAGTAGATTAAGCAACTAATTTTTCAATATTTTAAAAGTTTGCAAAATGCTTGTGGAAGAAACTTGGATAAAATAGTATCCGCTTGGTAAGCTTAACATATCTAATCTATATCCAGCTAAAAATTGCTCTTGCGACACATCAAAAGCCATCATTGGTTGCCCAGAATTGTTAAACACGGTAAGTCTCATCTTGTTTTCATTTTGGAGCTTATTGATGAATTTTACTGTTGCATAATTAATGACTGGATTAGGGTTGATTTTAATACTGAATTTTACAAAATCGACATCCACAACACAATTGGTAAAAAAGTCACCTGTATTACTTCCCCAAAACTTATTGAGCGAATTAGAAATATTGAAACAGTTTTCCCCTGATATCAATAAAGGATTGCTATAAGTAGCCGATTTCATATTGCCACCGATGCCACCAATAGAGTAACTGATCTTAATTTGTGCCGAGAGCGTAAAACACAATAAGAAACAAAATATAGTAAAACCGATTTTCAAATTAAATTATTTTTTAATATATTGAAGTGTCAATTATTGACAGATTTCAAAATAGAATTCAAGTTTCATCAAACTACTGCCATTAACAAATAGTGACAGAAACATAGGAAAAATTGATGAAGCGAAATATGAAACATTAATTATCAATATATTATAAATAATATATTAAAAATATATTTTTAAAATTTTGACTGAAACAGGTGCTAGAATTGGTTTATCGAACATACATTTCGACCCTAGCAGAGGTATTTATTCCCGTATAAGTTCCACAACATCCATAAATATCGCCAGCAGAGTATGATCTTGAAGATAAACCAATACCAGCACTGGCATCATTGGTATTTTGATCGGTTTCGTTATTCCAAGAAACACCCCATCTAACTTTATGTGATGCATTACCTTGGTAGTTAAAACCATAAAACATATAACCACCTTGCTTTGAAAATGGGGTACCATAACCAGAAAAGGTAATCGTTCCAGTGGTATTGGTCTCCATTGCTGACTGTGTAGGGCTTGATGCAAATTTTGAAATTAGCGTAGTAGTTGTACCTGAGTTATGAAAATTATTTTGCAACCAACTCCAATTGGTTAAATTATCTATACTTCCACTTTCAGTGCCAGAGGCTCCAATATCTGGCCATAAAGCAAGAATGTCTTTGGCAGCAAAATAATTCATCACCTCATATTTAGCATCGGCGTTATTTCGAGTTACATCCGTTGGATTTAAGGTATTGGCTGTATACCAATAATTAGCTGCATAATTGAATGTTGTACCTGTCGTTGCTTTCATCGCCATCATCCAACCCCCTCCATCGTATTTACTATCCATTAAACAATAAACTTGCTTTGGACCTACTGTTGGCAAATCAATCCAATAAACTCCGTCAGTCGCAGAAGGATAAGCAGCTTTAATGGCTTGTGCACTTATTGCTGCAGTAGCTGAAGTTAATCCATCTGGAGCTGGATATTTTGATTTGGTACGATTATAAATATAAGTAAGATCACTATGAGATAGGTCTCTATTGTAGACCATCATTTCACCAAATAGACCTTTCATATATTGCTTTAAAGAAAGTTGATTTAAGACAGTGTTCAGCGTTAAATTAGCTGAACTCGTCACTCCATTTAAATGGATTTGTATTTTTCCAATACCATCATAAGTGATTGCAATAAAATTCCATTCATTTAATTTTAATGTCAAATTAGAATTTGAGAAATCTGCATTATGTCCCCAGAAATACAAATTATTATTACTATTCACCCACAAACCAAAAACGCCTCCATTAGATGAATTTGCTCCGGTAAATAAAAAATTATCTACATTATAATAACCATTAAAATTTTTTGGCAATACCCAAAGTGCAATTGTTCTTTTATTTGATCCTGCTATGGGAGCATTGTTAACACTAATAAGCGAAGATGATCCATCAAAATTCAATACGCCACCATAATTATTTAAATAGATTGGTGTATTAATAGTGAAGTTATTTCCATTTCCAGTAAGATCTGTTATAACAGTTCCACTACCACCATAAGATCTTTTATAAGCAGAACTTACATGTGCTATTAAGTTATTTCTGGGAATATTGGTCTCAATTCTTCCGTAAGTGAAATTGCTAGTAGTGCCTGTCAAAGCAAAATTTGTAATCGTACCATTATAGCTACCCATTTCATCAAATAAAATTGTACTTGTTGAATTCAAATCATTTGGAATTCCTTGTTTAAAGGGGTAATAACTTACCAGACCAGTCTCTTCCCCCGTTAATTCCATATTTATATTAGCTTGTATTTGCGCTTGTGTTCTTTCTACATTCCATACTCGAACATCTGAAATTTTACCTTTAAAAAATTGGTTAGGTCCAGTTTGTTGAGAGGCACCAATTGCAAATTTTACCAAGGAACTATGCGTACAGCTTGTTGAAAATGTAAAATTAAACGCGACGCCATTTTTATAAAAAACCATTCTCCCATTGGCCTCATCATATACGATAGCTATATGTTGCCATTCATTTAAATTGACGTCTGTTATGTTCCATCCATTACAGCCATAGCCAGCCCAAAACTTACCTCCATTGATCCATACATTTCGATCCCAGTTCATATCCTCAATTCCAAAAATCGTTCTCCAAGTGGCATCATTGGCTGTTGGATAAACCCAGGCCTCCCATGTGGTAACAGGCATCACTGAATAATTCACATCTAATGTTGTGATAACATGATCATCAACTCCATCAAAATCCAAAGCATTATTTAAATTTTTCGTCAAGAAGTTTGCACCTTGAAATGAAGAGGAAACTATTTGTGCATTAGTAGCACAATCAATGAGTATAAATAATAAGAAAAATAAATATTTTTTCATGCTATAATTTGAAAACAATTTATCTAACCCAATAATAAATTTTTGAAGGAGTAGGCATAATACCTTCTACCCAAGGTGATGTGGACCATGCCGACTGACTCGTCACTAAAGTGCCCCACCAATTCCCAGTTCCATCATCTGTTGTTAAAAATCCATTATTCGCCATAGTCCTCCAAGGCATCCTAGGCTGAATTGAATTTGTCTTATTTAAATCATAATCATAAGTGTCCCAGGTTGTATTCCTTGTAATATTTGTTTGCGTATTTACTGTTGCTATAAAACTATAAGCCTCGTTCGCAGTCCAAATACCACCCCACCTATTTCTGTCATTGGCTTCCATCATGTATTGAAAACCAATATTGGATTTTTTAATATAATCAGCCCATTCCACAATTGAATAGTTTGTGGTTAATGATGGAGCTAACTCATTTCTAAGAATTGAATTCGCATAAGTCCATCCAGCATACCCCACATTCGTCATTAATAAAGTCCATCCACCTCCATCTGTTGTCATGTCAGCATAAATCTGAAATGGTACACCTCCATTGATATTTTCATTCTTTATCCAATACAGCCCGTCTGTCGAATTTGGAAAATCTTGTTTGATTTTATACGCACTTGAGGATGCCCTAACAGCACTTAACCCATCTAATAATTTAGCATTTATAGGTGTACTATTTTGTGCCATAAACATATTTCGTTGTGCAAATGCATGAAATGCAATTACAAAAAAAGCTACAAAAAGAATACTATTTTTAATTTGTAACTTCATTATTGTAGACCTAATTTTATTTTATACTTATTATACAAAGCCAACACCTCAGTTGCAGACAATTCTCTATTGTAGTATAAAATCACCGCAACATTTGCATCCATATTGTATGATGGTTCACCACCTCGCATCCACCCAACAGTAAATTTATTATCAGCGCTAATAGGTGTATTAGTTGTCATCGTTGCACTCTTATCAAGTGTACCATCTACATAAACTTTTTCAGTTCCGCTATTCCCTCCTGAAAATGTAGTAGTCACACACCAGAATTTATTTGTTGTAGGAGTAACACCTGTATTTAACATCCAAGTACCTAGGCCTCCACAAGCACCACCAGCAAATTTTCCTTGAGTGCCAATACCAATAGGATGAATAATTGCACTATTACATGTATTTATTGCTGGACCTATACTTACAATCATTCTTGCACTTGTAAGAGCATTTGGTTTAAAAATAGCCATTACAGAATATGCGCCATTGCCTTCTCTTAAATTAGTATACCCAGTTGAAAGTATTGGTCTTGAAACTGCAATCGCATTTGTCGTTGAAAAACAACTAATACCATCGACTACTTTAAAAGTTGGAGCAGCACTAGCAGACCATTGAATTTCATTGCCAGAAACCAAATCCAACCAAGTAGTACCATTCCCATCATAGGATTTTTGATGTGATGCATCCAAGTTTAACATCAATCCATCATTTGTAGAGGCAATACCATATTTATTAGATAAATAATTTTCAACTAAATAGATCTCTCTATTATTTAATTTTTTTGGATACACAATAAGTTCAGCGATTTCGAAATCAGATTTTTCACCACTCCACCCTATTCCGTTAATCGCCAATTGTGAAAATCCAAAAGTAGTATTAGGCGCATATTTTGATACTTGAATTGTATTAGATCTTGAAAGTTCATTTTGATCCGTAAACATAACCCAATCGTTTGTTCCATGAGTAATTATTCCATTTGGAACATCTGTCATCCATGCGTTGTGATATGATACACCTACATTTCCACTCCAATGACCTGCTAACCAATTATTACTCGTATTATCAGTCAAAATTCTTAAAGATGATGTGCCTGCATAACGTTGAATAACAAATACAGTGTAATTACTTGTATTTGTCCAATTTGAAAAAATTGGAAATATTATTGAAGAAGCAGTAGTGCCTTTTAAAACTAAATTCGAATTAATAGATGCATTATTTACAACTGTCATTCCACTCATAGTTGCATGATACCCATTACCAGTTTGATCGGTCCATTGAGTTGGATTAGTGCCACTTGTAAATTGATTGGCCATATAATGCGCTATCGCACCTTTTACAGGTAATAAGATCATTGAAAAACTTGAAGAACTAGTAAAAGTATGAATTGTATACCCATTTATAAAACTGACTTCGCCACCAGTTGCAATTTGTGGGCCCTTATATCGAATAATTACAATTCCATTTCCACCTGTACCAGCTAGCGTAGAATTAATTAACCCACCATTACCTCCAACTCCATTGTTATTTGCATAACCAAAATTTGTTGCATTTGGGATAGATAATGCGCCACCACCATTCCCATTGGTTGGATCACCAGAACTACTGTTACCATTATAATAAGTATAAGTAGATACATAAGAAGTATTCGCAAAATTTGCACCACCACTTCCAGTGTAATCATAGGTAGTCGAATTAGGATTTTGTCCAGCACCTCCATAATAACCACCACCACCGCCACCACCACCGCCGCCATCAGCATTATACTGAACACCATCCCCTCCTGTCATACTTGTTCCATTGGCTCCAGCAGTTTGAATACCTCCTCCAGGCGCTACCCTATCATTAGCAGGGCCTTCGTATGCTCCACCACCACCAGCACCGCCGCCTGCAACTACAATATAGTTTGTGCCAGTTGATATACCAGACCAACCACCGCCACCACCGCCACCACCTGAACAGCCTCCAACACCAGCCTTACCACCAGTTCCACCACCATTAGTACCTGCCAACCCCGCACCTGAATTAGAAACACATTGTGTTCCACCACCACCACCACCGCCAACACTTATGGTAAAAGTAGATGCATTTAAATTTCTTGCATTAATTGTAGCTACTACTGCACCGCCACCTCCGCCGCCGCCAGCATAATTTGAAAAATCTGCACCTCCACCTCCACCACCAGCACCTACTGCCAACACCTCAATTGAAGTAAAAGTTTTTGTATAACTATCACTATAATTTACCGGATGAAAGCTAGGTGCAATCATTTGCGCCTTTGACACATTCAAGTAAAAAAATAAAAAAATAAGAATAAAAAGTCTCGGTTTCATTTTATTGCATATCTCCTCCAGTGATAAATACATTTGAACTTGGTGACACTATAGTAGCAATTGCATACTGCCCTCCAGTTTTTGTATAATTAGAACGATTGTATATGGTTACTCCAGATCCTGATATGGTTACTGATCCTGCAGCCATTTGTACAATCATACAGTTAAAACCTGCTGTTAGACCAGCTGGAATTGTAATGGTCAATGCACTTGTATTATTGCAGTTGATTACTTTACCGTTGTCAGCTTGTGTCAGAGAATAAGTTGTAGTAGCAGCAGCTATTGAATTCACCGCAGCACTTGCGCCAGAAACTGTTTTATTATTAAATGAAACAGGATTATTTATTGAAACGGTAGTTCCATCATCAGTAATGCTACTTGCACCTATTGCAGTTGCACTTGTATATTTTGGAATTGCGTTAGCAGTTCCACCAGTTATTGCGCCTGTTGGCGCAGCCCATGTAGCAGTATTTGTTCCATTAGTAGTTAATACATAACCATTGGTGCCAGCTGTATTTGGATAAGTGATTGTTCCTGCAGTAATTGTACCACTTGTTTTAACATTGGTTAAACTAGTATTACCTAATTGCATAGTATTATCTGCAGTTGCAATAGCTCCATAACCAATTGCTGTGGCATAATTTAAAGTAGCAGAAGATAAATCAGCACCTCTACCAATAATCGTATTTCCTGAACCAGTTGTAATTATATTACCTGCTGCTGCTCCTAATACAGTGTTATTGGAAGATGTTGCAAATCTTAATGCCTGATTTCCAATAACAGTATTTTCACCTCCTGTACCAACAGAAGCCATCGTCTCTGCACCCATAGATGTATTTCCATAACCAGTTGTTAATCCAGATAAATTTGAATACCCAATACCAGTGTTGTTATTAAATCCTGTGCCAGTAAAACCAGACAGCGCACCATAACCAATTGCGGTATTTCTAGCGCCAGTTCCAGTACCTAATGCATTGGCTCCAACAGCGGTATTATCATTTCCTTGCCCAGCACCTTTTCCAATCATCACTGAATTTGAAATAATATTAGAACTAAATGTTTTGACTCCACCGATTGTTTGTGCTGTATTTAGATCTATAAAGTTTTGTGTAGAGGTACCTGTACCACCTTGTGCAACCGACAACACACTTGTCCAACTTGGTGCTGTTGTTCCCGTTGAAGTTAATATCTGTCCTGTTGTTCCAGCTGCAGTAAAGCCAGTCGTATTTGCTGCAGTCTGATATGGGATTGCCCCCGCTACACCTCCAGACAATGAATTAGCAGAAATATTTTGGGTTGAACCATATCCTAAACCTACATTCCAATAAAAATCGTTACCGTCATAGAAGAAACTCAAGATATCTTTTGCACCAGCTGTTGTAGACAACAAAATACCAGAAGAAGATCCAAGTACTTTATTAGTTTTACCAGCTACAGTTGGCAATGTTAAACTAAATGGCCCCCCTGTTGCAGGTTGTGTAATAATCAATGTCCCACTTGATCCTGCTGGTGGTGTTGCACCAAAAGACAGAGTGCTATTTGCATTCAATGTCACATTAGCGTTCAATCCAGACAATGGTGTCCAAGTTATTGTTGCTCCCGCTGTTAAAACAACAGGCGTAGAAGCAAATATTGGTGCATTAATTGCACCACTCGTATTCACAGAAGTTACACTTGTATTTCCTAATTGAATGGTATTGTCTGCTGAAACAGTTGCGCCATTTCCAATGGCAGTTGCGTTTGTTCTAGCAGCGTTGTCAGCATTTGCTCCTTTACCAATAAAAGTATTATTTGTTCCAGTTGTAATTATCGTACCGGCACTTTGACCAACTGCTGTATTGCCAGCACCACTTGTATTAGCATTTAAAGACCCACTTCCTATTGCTGTATTATTAGAGCCAGTATTGTAGAATAAAGATCTATTTCCTACACCAGTATTGTCATTACCAGGTGCACTAATTCCCATTACCTCATTACCAACTGCAACGTTATTAGATGCAGTAACACTTGCTTGTAAATTATATGCACCTAAAGCAACATTCCAGTTTCCTGTTGTGTTAGCTGCTAATGCATTTATACCCATTGCAATATTCCTTCCATCACTACCACCAGACCCTCCACCTAAACCAATTCTTGCACCGCCTCTTACAATATCACTTGAAAAAGTTTTAGTACCTGCAACAGTTTGAGCGGTAGTTAAGTCTACAAAATTTTGAGTAGAGGTACCTGTACCTCCTTGTGCAACAGACAAGACACTTGTCCAAACTGGCGCAGTAGTTCCAGTAGAAGTTAATATTTGTCCTGTTGTTCCCGCTGCTGTAAATGAAGTAGTACCAGAAGCAGATTGATAAGGCATCGATCCTGCAGCCCCTCCTACAAGAGTTGTAGCACTTGCACTACCCCATGTTGGTGCAGCGGTTCCATTTGACAATAATACCTGACCGCTTGTACCAGGTGTAACAAATGCAGTTGATCCTGTTGCTGATTGATAAACCAATCCTCCTGCAGTACCACCTGCAATATTCGTTGCAGAAGTAGCATTACCATTGAAGTTTGTTGCAGTAATAGATGTTTGTGGGTCAATTGTAAAATTACGAATTAACCTTAATGCTCCATTTTGCTCAGTTCCATTACACTGTACAAATCCATCACTATACCTTGCATAGTTTGCAGCAGTACTTGCACCATTACATTGATTAGATGTCCAATAATATGTTGTTGAAGTTGGTAATACTCCAATGGCAGATCTATTGGCATACAATGCTAAGAATTCTCCTTTAGAAGGAATATACCAATCGTCGTAGGTCACTCCATTTTCAGTAACTGTGTAATCAAATGCTGTCTTTACTCCACCTGCATTGGTAGTACCATATGCAGCTACTAATTTTTCGAAATTGGGTAAACCTCCACCAATACCTAAATCTGTATTGGTAATTCCAGCAATATTCGTACCGCCTGTTAGCCTACCAAAATAGGGCGCATCAGCAGTGGCAACAATAAATCCTTTAATTTTTCCAGCTTCATAACCAGGATCACCAACAGCTAAAATATAGGCAACTACACCCCCTTGATAACTTGAACCAATTGCTGGCGCTGTTATTCCTGTAGTTGTTCCAGAAGCCTGGGTACCCGCAATATTTCTCCATCCAACTCCATTATGCATTTGGACTTCACCTTGAGCACCATTCGTTACACCACAATCGCTACACATAATAATTAATCCTTTCGCTGGAGAAGCAATCGCATCTCTTTGTGCCATTGTCATTCTTGGAGGTAAAAATCCTTGCGTTGTTGAATTAGCTTCCAAGACTGCAGAAGCTGAAGCCGCTGTATTCGTACCAGCAACAAATTTACCTGCAACAGAAGAAGCATTCGTACTTGTAGAAACAAAAGTACCACTTGTACTAATTGTTGTCACACTCGTATTTCCTAACTGAATGGTATTATCTGCAGTAACAATAGCACCATTACCAATTGCTGTTGCATTGGTAATTGAACCAGATGAATTCGCTTGGTAACCCAAGAAAGTATTATTAGATCCTGTATTGGCATAACCTGCAGTATGACCTATTGCAGTATTGTTGTTCCCTGTATTATTAGTCCATAATGCATTGTGTCCTAGACCAATATTTTTACTACCTCTTGTATTATACATCGCAGAATAGCCCATACCTAAATTTTCAGACCCTGCATCCAAATAATTTAAAGTGTATTGACCTACTGCAACGTTGTTAGCTCCCGTTGTTAAGCTAGCTAGAACATTCCCCTGACCCAATACAACATTAGAGCCATTAGATTTTACAACTAACCCATTTATTGAATTTGCTGCAAGATCGCCATTAACTTGTAATTTACTTGTGGGATTGGTTGTCATGCCTATTCCAACATTTCCTCCATTCGGATTTAATAAAAGTGCGTAATTTGAAGCTAAATTTAATTTGTCAGCAACTTGAATCCATCCATTATTTACTCCTGCACCCATATCCATTACATCATTGCTCGTATTACCAATTCTAAAAGCACCACCTGTTTGTGTTGTTGCACTAGCAACATTAGTAGGAAGCAATCTTGCACCAGAATTCACTACAAATTTATTTCCACCAGCACCAGATGTTGAATTGACAAATACAGATGTACCATCATCAAATAGATTACTATTACCAAGTATTGTTGAAGCAGCATTAAATTTTGGAATATAGCTAGCAGTTCCAGATCCTCCTATTCCTGTTGCCGCAGCAGCCCAAGACGCCACACCATTTGCGTCAGAAGTCAATACCTTACCAGCAGCTGCACCAGTTGTCATTTTTAATCCCGTTGACTCAATTGTTCCGGCTGCGATGATGTTACCATTCCCAGCCAATGTAATATTAGTCGTTGTTCCTAAGCTACGGTTCCCATTATTAATTTTAATACCATTTGTAAAACGGAAAGTGCTATAACCATCATTGTTATCAACTATATCACCATCTCCAGTAAATTCTATACCTGAGCCAGCAGCACCAGAAAAATTTAATTGAATATTATCATTTACAACAATGGGACTAAAAAATCTTTTCATACCACTTATTGATTGTGCACCTGTAGTTAAAACTCCTCCATTTATTTCACTAGCTGGTGTTAAATTTAATACACCTGAAGTAATTGTTGCCCCATTTGCATTTGCTGCACTAGCAATAGAACCTATAGAAGTAACGCCATTAAATGTTGTCCAAGTTGGTGTGCCTGCCCCTTGGCTTGTTAAAAACTGTCCAGCAGTACCCGATTGATTATTTGGTTTTAATGCCCCACTAAAACGAATACTTCCTGCAACATCTAATTTTTCCGTAGGTGTAATATTATTTATACCTACATTGCCGTTTATATTTTCTAAGGATAATAAATTTCTATAATTAACATTATCAGGATTATTCAGACGAATATCTAATCTAGAAAAGTTTCCCGATCCACCAGTTGTTACAAAATCATATATACCAGCATAAGAAGTACCATGATAATGTACTCTTTTTAATCTTAATAAAGTTTGTTCAGTATTATCATTTACTTTACCTATAACACTCAAAGATGGAATTGTCGTCATATTCGTAATCAAATACGCATCAACATTTGCATGATTAACACCTTCGCCAATTTTTGCAATTTTATTCGTATTATCCCAAGTAAAATTTGGAGTACTAGCCAAACCAGACGTAGTAGACCAATAAGGCATTTCACCAACAGTACCAGTTCCAGTTACCGTACCTCCACTTCCAGTTGCAGATAGTTCGCCAGTTGTTGCATTCAAAGACAAACCTGCACCAATTGAAATCTCTCCAGGTGCTCCTGCTGCAGATGAAGATTTATTACCTAATAATTTTTGAACAGAAATGGATGCAATTTTGTCTAAGGTCACTGCAGAAGTAGCAATTTTTGCAGAACTGATTGCATTATCAGCAATTTTAGTCGTTGTTACTGCATTGTCTGCAATTTTAGTATTCGTTACTGCATTTGCACTTATAGAAGTTGCAACTGCACCAGCAGTATTCGTAATATCCCCAGTTAATGCAGGGAATCTTGCAGCTGCTAATATTCCAGTAGCATTAGTTCCTGATAAATTAACAGGAGAAGCTGTAATTGTTTGATTTGAAATGGAAAGATAGTCTTGACCTGTTAACGCAACATCTCCTGTATTTGTTCCAGCCACACTCGCATCGGCAGCAACTGTTAATGTTTTATTGTTTGTTAAACCTCCAGCAATTGTAAAGCCTGTGGTTACTGCAGTAGGCGTAACCCCATTAATAGATTTATTAGTTAATGCTTCGCTACCGGTTAATGTAGCAAAACTTCTTGCATCTACAGAACCATCTGCTTTTAAAAATTGAGCGGAAGTTCCACCTTGTTTAACAATAGATCCAGCCGTTAAACTTCCTCCTACAACTCCGGTATTACTTATATTAAAGCTCGAATTAGCTTGTTGAGATGTACTGTTAGCAATGTACAATCCACTTCCTGCAGGTAAATCTGCACCAGTTAAAGCTCTAAATGTAGGCGCAGCATTAATTCCAGAAACAGGTCCAGCAAAAACAGTATTTGCTGCAGCAGTTGCTACACCCGTTCCACCTTGTGCAGGGGTGATCAATGCATCTGTTGTTAAGATCGTTGCATTGGCATCAGGTAAAGTGAATACTTTTTCTGAACTTGTTGGTCCAGTAAATTTAGTATATCCATTACCCGTACCACCGTATGTAGAAGCTATAACTTGACCCAAGTTTGCTGTACCATCAAAACTATTACCATAAATAGTACGAGCAGTTGCTAATTTTGTAGCCGTATTTGCATTCCCAGCTAAACTCGCCGAAATCGTTCCAGCTGTAAAATTACCACTCGCGTCTCTTGCAACAATTGCATTTGCTGTATTGCTAAATGTTGCTGTTGTCGCTGTATTCAAAACTTTTCCAGTGGTTGAAATAGTAGCCAAATTTGCATCTGTTATACCTGCCGTACCAGATAAGTTTGAATTCGTTAGTCCTGAAATAGTATTAACAGATGCAGCTATTATTTTATTAGTCAATGTTTCTGTTCCATCTAATGTAGCCAATGTTCCAGAAGTTGGCAATACAAGTGTTGAAGCTGCAGTTGTTTTTAAAGTAATGGCAGATGCATTCGAACCTGTTGTGCCAGTTGTAGTAAAAGCTGCGCCAGTTGCTAAATTACCTCCGAGCGTAATTGTGTTGTTATTTGCAACGCCTGTACCACCATTCGCTGGTGCAATAATGCCAGATATTTGACCTGATGTAATAGAACCACCAGATATATCACTTAAAGTAGCCAACGTACCACTTGTTGGAAAAGTAACATTAGTAGGTCCCGTTGTAGTGAGTACTAAATTATTTGCTCCACTAGTTGTTAAATTTCCTCCCAAGGTAATTGTCTTTCCTGTATTATCAACACCTGTTCCGCCATTAGCGCCAGGTAAAACACCTGAAACAGAACTTGCAGAAATATTACCAATGGCTCTAGTTACAAATTGTGTATTTGCTATTGTATTATCATTTGAACTTACTATCGGTGTGGGTACTTGTGGTGCACCAGTAAAGGTTGGACTAATTGCTCTCACAACATCTCCCGTACCAGTTGTGGCAACTTCCTCCACAATTCCATTGCCAGTCGAAACTCTACCTAAAATTTTATCCGTTGTAACATTTTGAATTTTTGCATAAGTAATATTGCTATTCAAAATTTTATTCGTTGTAATTTTATCTGCTCCGATTAATGTAGCACCAGTGTTATCAATTGTCACATCACCCGACATATCAACTATAGACGCAACATTATTCACATCTCCAACAATAATTTTACCACTAGACATAGCAGATCCCACAGGTGAAACACCAGAAATTGTTGTATTCGCAACATTAGTTACCCTTCCTTTTGCATCTACAGTAATAGTGGGTACAGAAGTAGCAGAACCATAAGTGCCAGCGGTTACACCACTATTAGAAAGAGTTGTAGAGAATGTACCGGATCCTGTTCCAGTTACATCACCAGTTAAAGAAATAGTTTGATCTCCTGTATTCGTTCCACTCAAACTAGCATTATTAGTAAGCGTCAAAGTTTTAGAGTTTGTACCACCAGCAATTGAAAATCCTGTAGCCAATGAAGTAGGCGTTAATCCGTTAATTGTTTTATTAGATAACTGCTCGTTACCATCCAATGTAGACAAAGTACCTGTAATTGGTAATATTAAATCAGTTGCACCTGTTGTCTTCAATGTAATACTAGAAGCATTTGACGCTGTTGTACCAGTTGTGTTAAGTGCACCACCGGTATTGATATTACCACCAAGTGTAATTGTTTTACCAGTGTTATCTATACCAGTTCCACCATTTGCACCTAAAACAATCCCAGTTACATTGGTTGCAGTTCCCAACAAATCAGCTGTAATAGTACCAGCAGTAAAATTTCCATTAACATCTCTTTTCACAATTGCATTGCCAGTATTACTTGCTGTTGCAGCATTGGCTAATAATTCTGCTGTATGAATTGTCGAAGAACTTGATCCACCAACACTATTAACCGTTGGGGCATCAGCCGTGCCTCCTAAATCATTCGCTAACTTTAACTTCCCTTTTGAAGAAGTAGTTGCATCAGGAGTAGAGCTATTAGTAATACTAGCTGCAACAAAAGCAGTAGTAGCAATTTGTGTAGAAATGTCATTTGCTGATGCAGTTGGTGCAGTAGGTATCCCAGTTAGTGTTGGCGAAGCAAGAGGAGCTTTTAAATCTAATAAAGCATCAGCAGCAGTCTTGTTATAATATTTAGATAACATCGACGCTGTATCAGCAATATTCACTTTCGTATTAATAGAAGCTTCTGTATTAGATTTAATCGCATAAGGAGATAAGATCGAAGCTGTATCCGCATATTTAACTTTTAAATCCAATAAAGCATCAGAAGCAGTCTTGTTATAATATGAAGATAACATCGTTGCCGTGTCAGTAATATTTACTTTCGTATTGATAGAAGCTTCTGTATTAGATTTAATTGCATAAGGCGATAACATCGAAGTAGTATCCGCATATTTAACTTTCAAATCTAATAAAGCATCAGCAGCGGTTTTATTATAATACTTAGATAACATCGATGCCGTGTCTGCAATATTTACTTTCGTATTGATAGAAGCTTCTGTATTAGATTTAATTGCATAAGGTGATAACATCGAAGCTGTATCCGAATATTTAACTTTTAAATCTAATAAAGCATCAGCAGCAGTCTTGTTATAATAAGAAGATAACATCGATGCCGTGTCAGTAATATTTACTTTCGTATTGATAGAAGCTTCTGTATTAGATTTAATTGCATAAGGCGATAACATCGAAGTAGTATCCGCATATTTAACTTTCAAAT
>JACCDN010187342.1_pt1 | contig 16242 bp, 14 predicted proteins | sample 7441691 | NCBI WGS metagenome assembly JACCDN01 (sample SAMN15323439, study PRJNA562643) | freshwater metagenome | isolation source: river surface water | place: USA:Blue River Watershed | collected 2017-08-16
CTCTGATGGTAACCTCACAGGTTCGGTCTCTGATGGTAACCTCACAGGTTCGGTCTCTGATGGTAACCTCACAGGTTCGGTCTCTGATTGTAACATTAACAAGAACAGGAAGAAATGGTTGATAGGAATAAAAAGAAAACAGAGAATGGATTATTCACTTATGCTCACAGCTATTGCATTATTTATTCTTTACTTCATATTAGTTATATGGGGACCCTCGGGAAGACCGAGAGCGCGCAACAATGCGAATGCGGGTAACCTCACAGGTTCAGTCTCCGATGGTGACGAACATTCTCATGGCGCAGTGGTTACAAATGTTACATCACAACTGAAAAAAGCTTTCCAACATGGTCCAACAGGTCTTCCATTAGGCCTCCCAACAGAGAATGGCACAACGTTTACGTATAGTGACAAGGGTAATCAATTGTTGAACACATATTTAAACTTTTTGTCACGAGATGGAGCATTGTTTAACGATCCTCTATATGATCTTGTTATCAAGAATCAAGACAAATTACAACCCACAAAAGGTCAAGCCAATAAACTCACAGACATGTTTAGGATTATGGTGAATAAGCTATTTATTGACAAGCAAGGAAATGTTGGGGACCTTGATGGATCAAAGTTGTTACAATTCTTCCCATACCAAAAGGGAGCTAATGGTATATACGGATTAAAAAATGAAAATGGTACTCGTGCTGAACGTGTCCAACGACGTCTTGAAGAGCTGCAACGAGCTGTTAATAAGGAAGTGGCAGAAAGATCTAATCAAAATCAATCTGTTAATTTAGAAAGTACAGTTATAGGTTCGGTCTCTGATGGTGAAGTCATGCGACCTAGCATAAGCTCTTGGGGGACCGACAGGTCGCACTCGAACGTGACACAAGACATTAGAAGAGCAAGTGCTTCCGCAAGCGCCTCATCGGTATCCGCTTTGCATGACATTGTATCCGATGGCAACACAAATATGCAAAGTAGAAACTCTTCCACATCAGGCTCTTGGGTGACCGCTTCGCACGCGGACGTGACACAAGACATGAGAAGAATAGGTGCATCGCAGATCAAGTCGTTTGATGATCGACCGCATGACTTTGACCACGGTGAACTAGAACCTATCGAAATCAGTGTCAACGATGGGAATCCAGATTCAGGACAATTGAGACGTGAAGAAATACTGAATGATCTACCTTTGATCATGGATAATTTCAAAGCTGATGATGGAGTCGGCTACTTTGGTGTTGCGATTACTGAGTTTCGAAATGCCGCAACAATTGAACCAATGCACATTTATAATTTATTCAAGGCAGGCATGTCATTTGCTGACATTGACTCTGTGGTAGGGCCGTTCAATTGCAAGCAATTCTATATTGAAGCATTAAATGATATTTTGCAACAACAAAAAAAACCAACATTCGATGACCAAGTGTGCATTGAACCCGGTATATTAGGATTCACATCCGACGACCCAACACTCGTAAGAATGTATGAAGCCTCTCTATGCTCACGTAAGGTCGTCATGCCGCCAATCGGGATCAGAGACATGCGAAACGGTCACCTCACAGGTTCGGTCTCCGATGGTAACGCTGAACCAATACATACCCCTGGAACAACAGACGTTGCCAAAAGACAGGGTGAAGTGATGCGAAATATTCGAGGTCTCAGGAATAGACAAAAACCACAAAAGTATGAAAGATTCGCAGACAAACCATTGTGGACAAGAACGTCACAACAGAGTGGAATTGTACCCACACTACCAAATCGCAGAGTTGCGATAGAGATGGAACTTCCTTTTGAAACAGACATACCAGATCAATTCGAATACATCTACAGTCTGTTTAAAAAAGGAACCGAGTTGAAAGAGATCGATCAAATAGTCAAAACGTATGTTGAGAATATGGAATTTATTGGCGATAATAGTGAACAAAACAAGATACGCCAATGGTACGCAAGACTTTTGAGACACAAATTAGGTGAAAAAAGTACGTGGTATAGCAAATATTCTGATTTATTAAATGACGGGTGCGAGGGAGGAGAAACTAAAGACGTTCCGCCGAAACCGGATGATCCATTGTATAAAAAGCACCCATCAAATGATGATGAAAGAGCTATAAAACGAATTTACAAGGCGATCAGGTGTACTAAAACAAATAGAAAGTTAAGGTATTTTAAACCAGATAAACCAAAACCTCAACCACCAGTTGAAAACTCCTATTTATAATAAACACTTGATATGATAATCATTGTGAATGGATCTAGCAACTTGATACATGAGTTCATGGTTGTGTTCGATAACCGCGTCGCGGTGTGTTTTGATACAGCATAAAGAGTATCTAGGTTCAATGGCTTTGGTAAGCGTAGCAAAGTCGTGTACAGCAAGTTTGTATCGAAGTAGACTATCATGCATCAAGAATAAATTATTGGTTTCAAAAAATTCGAGAACGACTTGCATTTCACCTTTGCTATTCCATACCATGTACACTTTTTCCAACATGTCTCTACACAAGCGTTTTTCCATAACTCTTCTTTTTTATTTACTTTCTCCAAAAGCCTATTTCGCTTGGCATGACTTTGGGGACCAAATCTGTGAGGTTTCCGCTTGGCATGACTTTGATATCTTCGAAGACCGAACCTGAGAGGGTTCCGCTTTGCATGACTTCGTGACCGCTTCGCATGACTTCGTAACGATAGCCATGTAACCACATGATGACCTCAATGGACTTGTGTTGACATGCCAAGTCATAGAGATCGCTTGTTCCCTCATACTCGATACCATTCTTTTTCAACTCGTTTAGAAGCTTAAAGTCATTATCAATAACTGCTCTTTCCATCAAACGATTTAGGTTTTCATCAGAACCATCGGAAACATCGGAAGCATTGTCATCAGACTCTGAATCGAGTGCGAATCTATTCTGCGTCGCAATTTGTTCCACAGGTTTGGTCTCCGATGATAACGTAGGTGCCTTGCGACGCGAATGTATGGTTGTAAATCCATCCTCATCTACCTCTTTGCGTGGCTTTGGCTTTTCAGATTTTGCTGGAACGGAATTTGATCTTTCAGAAGTCGATCTTTCAGAAGTTGATCTTTCAGAAGTTAACAGAACGGAAGTTGACTGAAAGGAAGTTGATGAAACGGAATTTGACGGAACGGAATTTGATGACTTTTCAGAAATCGATGGTTCATCAAGAGGTACGTCAGCCCAGCTCATGTTGTTCTCAGATTCTATTTTTGAAAAACATGCATCGGAAAAAATAAAAGAGACGGAATGAAGATTGATGATTGGTGGATATTGTTAGAGTGGGCAAAGAGATATTGTGCGCAACATAACTTGGCATTGCGTACCTTGTTTGGAAAACTGGTTCATCCTTCTGTTGCCCACATAAATGAATGGAATGCTCCATCAACCAAAAAGGGTTCAGTGGGGGAAATATTGCGCACTAGATTGAAAGAGTTTATCATGTCTGAGAATAAATCCATTGAACTAACTCTTTCGGAAACCTTACAAAATTGGTATTGGCTACATATTTCAGAGGAAGTAAAGACAAAATACCATATCGTCGGTTTAAAAATGTTTGATATGCATATAGCCTATCAAGAACCTGTAATTATTGTCATTGTCGATAAGCTTGAAAATGGTACCGAGTTGGAAATCTTGTCACTGTTTCAAGAATGCAAAGCATTAGATACCATGAATCGACCATGGAAAGTAGCTGCACGTCGATTTTTATGCTAGCTTTGAGTTGTCTTTGATCACAAGAAAGAAAAAGAAAAAAAGAAAATGGCTGGAACCACATCCTACGAGTATGCGTACAAACAAGTCAAGAATAAGAATGTGGTGAAGCCATTATTTATTGTCAAGTATGGTCCACCAGCCTCTGGTAAGAATACTGTCATGTCCATTGTGCGTGAGTATTATCCCACATTAACTCAGGACACGACTGTGGACGCTGATTTGGATGTCATTATTTCACAGCTTCCTGAATTTCAAAAACAAGTGTCACCCACGCATAATAAACAAGAAGCCTACCAAACATGGAGAGCGTTGGGAATGGAGGTGATGGACGACGTGATTCGTCAGGCGACGCTCTTACCATGTCACATTACATTTGAGACCACTGGAGCATCTGTTGACTGGACTATTCCACTCTTGAAACAAATGATTTCTAGTGGATACCGTATCGTACTCATGTATCCTCTAGTACATGTGGACAAACTGGTTGAAAGAGCTAAACAACGAGAACGTAAAACGGGACAAGTCGCTGCACCAGCCCATACCACCATGATCAACAATCGCAAGGTATTGGGAATCCATGAAATCAATCAGGCGGCTATACAAAACCTCCAGTTTCTCATTCCATTTGTCGACGACCTACTCATGATTGATAACAACCACAATAACTCACCCAAGGTCATCTTGTACATTCAAAATGTCTCTGGTCAGCCACATAGTGAAAAGAAACACATGCCTGGCACGATAAAGAGTGTCAAGTGCTCTGGAAAACATAAACACGAATGGTACGATTCATTTCTCAAAGAGATGCTTGGAAAGTACTGTTCCGATTTATCTACAATGTCGTTTGCGTCATATCTGCATTGATGAGTTGGAACGATTTCTTTGGTGATCCCAAGATCAAGAGGATTCGTGGTACGATTGAAAAGACGTTGAAGGAGGAAGAAGAGTTTGTGACTGTGTTACCACCAGAGGATCAGAGGTTTCGTATCTTTGAGGAGCTTCCACTGGAAGAAACCAAGGCTATATTCATTGGTCAAGATCCTTACCCCACAAAAGGAAATGCGGAAGGGTTAAGTTTTAGTGTTCCCAAGGGGCAACCCATTCCTCGCTCATTGAAAAACATATTTGCCGTATTGCATCTCCAGGATCGTCCACACGGAAACTTGTCGAATTGGGTCGAGCAAGGATGTATGCTACTCAACATGTCCTTGTCCGTAAGAGAAGGATGCAGCAACTCTCACGAGCGTCACTGGAGACCCTTTACGCAAGAACTCATCTCATTCATGGCAAAGCATTGTGAAAAAAAAGTATTTTTTCTATGGGGCAAAGAAGCGTGTCGATTGGCACCCAAGTTTCAAGAAAAGAATCTAGTGTTGCAAGCGTGTCACCCATCGCCCTTTAATGGGTCAAGATTCGTTCTCGAGGCCAAGAATCATTTTATCCAGGCGAATGAATATTTACAATCGGTTAATGTCACACCCATTCGTTGGGAATAATAAAATAACTTCCGATATTGTCATTCTATGTGGGTGTTGAATAAGACTTGTCTTGTGAGAAATGAATCTTGTGTTGGATAAGACTTGTCGGTTTGATAAACCAGTGGTGTTTGATCATCTTGAGGCGTCTGGTGGAACGTTGATCGCTTCTCACGTCACCATAAAACGATTGAGTGGAGGTCATTTGTACATTCGTGCTGTTAAAGATGGAGATAAACATGAAGATGGTCATAAAGATAAAGACGGACATGATGACGAAGATAAACATGGAGATGGACATAAAGATAAACAAGCTCGAGTCTTGATTGAACAAGGAGACCTAACCTCTCTCAAAGTTGATGGAGACCTCACCATTGGAAAGACACTTGTAACTAATAGTTTGTACGTGACAGAACTCCACATGTATGAATCAGCATCCCTCACGGTGCAAGGACTGTTGAATGTCGATACTTTGAGTACCTCTCGTTGTTCCATTCAAGCATTCGACATGAGTGTTAATTGTGCACGGTGCCTAGCAAATACATTCATCAAAGTCACGGAACGAATGGAGGTCAATCATTTGAACATGTTCTATACGATTATTGAAACGCCGTTGCTTCGAGTGAATCTCATGGAACTACGAAACAAGTCACAATTACGTGTCAATCTTGAATTGAGTGTCAATGCCATGTCGGTAGAGGACAATTGTACCATCACCACACCAGACGTGACTGACTCCTCGACATGAATAAAATCCGTTAAAGTTGAACTTTGTCGATATTAAATGGGCTTGTGCATTGACCAAGTATAGTTTTTCATTTGTATACCTGGATAATGTACAAGCCCCTTCATGAACTTTTGTGTTATTCAAAAGTTAAAAACAGGCATCGGAACATTTCTTTATTTATCGAATGTGAATCCATTTGGAATACTTTTCGAGAGTATCCCAAAGAATACAATTGTGAGATTGTGTTTGTTGCGTAAAGATTTCTTGAGGGTGTTTATGTAGAGGAATGGGGGGCGAATGCCAGACACATGGAGCAATGACAAGACCTCTCATGAGTGGAGAGTTTGCAGTATCTTGATTGATGAGGTACGCCGTAATGTCTTCCAAGTGCAGAATGGGATTGGGTGGAGCAAGCAACATGAGAAATGGTCGATTCGGTTTCAAATGGAAAAAGTGTTGACTACTATCCGGATGATGATTCATTTCGCGAACATAGAACCCTGAAGCACAATGACGAAGCGCGACGCGATACAAGGAAGACTTGACCGCATTATTTCGCGAAGCGACATGGTGAATGTTTTTGGAATGCTTTTGGTAATGGGTTACAAAAGTACCAGAGACAACTTTGGGGTCACAATACAAGAGTTCGCCTGTATGTAGTTGTAGTGGTTTCGTAAACGTTTGTGTCTCATTGATGGGCCAATGGTGATCATACAAGCCATGAACGTATTCACATGTGGGCAACGTCTTGGAAAGAGGAACTGTAAACTTGTTTCCCAATGGAAATTTACGTAATACAGAAAGGTTTGCGTAGCCACTAATTGACATTTTCCTTTTTCTTCTGGCATAATAAGGAAAAAAGGAAAAAGGAATGTCGGCATAACAAGAAAAAAAAGGAAAAAGAAATGTCGACAAGTGAAACCACTGGAATCATTTTGGGATCCATCTTTGGTGCATTGATTCTCATGTACATTGCTATTCTCATTTGGTTGAAATACAAACATCGATTAACTTGGTACCAATTATGGAAATATATCAACTTGGAACGAGGAAAATGGTATTATGCAAGAACTTGTGTACCATTCAACACGAAGTCATTACCACAAATCAAACACAATATAGAAGTTGTCTATGCTGGAGATGAATTGGTGGTAAATAATACGACACACTATCCCATTACAGAGGAAGGTACATGTCATATTGGCACACACGATTATCAAATAGTACTCACAGGCATGAACAAGTTTGGTGTTTTGGAAAAAGATCAAGTTTTATACACTTTCGATCATGAACAAAAACTTGTTCCGATAAGTAGATTGCCCATGAGTGATTGTGCATTCGCAAAAGAATATGCAACGCTCATTCACTCAAGGATCTGTTACCATGGAACGTCAGCTCGAACTCCTTTCTTCGCATGAACTTCTTTCTTCGTCGTCACCTTCGTCTTTGTCCTCCAGACAAAACCTTCTCATGTGTGGCAAAGTGACACCCAAGATGTTTGAAGAGGTGTTGACTGACAAGCGGTTTGGACATGTTGTCTTTTCGTATCCACCATACAATCGCAACGATGGGTATGGGGACCAGGCGTTGAGCAATGTGGCATCCCAAGGTACGACTGTGGACAAGGTCAATGAACCCCTGTTCAAGATTGTGCATCACGATACCATTGCCAAGTTGATTCTGCACCCCAAGTTTGTGGCGCTCCGTGCTTCGATTGGTATGAAGCCATTGTTCAAGTCGTTGGACGAGATTGTCATGGCGCGAGCGAGAGGTACGGATGGCAAGAACGGGGAAGATGGCAAGGTGGTGATTCTTCGAAAGTTCTTGAAAGGTCTTGCTGATTCCGGGGCTGAAGAATACCAAAAGTTTGCTGAACACGCTCGCAACATTGAGGTGTACCAAACCCACATGCGAAACATTCCTGAACACGCCTTGGTCGATCTTATTGCATTCAACAATTGGCAGTCGACCATTCCTGGAGTCAATCCCAACTTTAGAGAACTGTTGCAATATGATGACGTGCTCAACATCTTTGGCTCGCGCGTCACCATCAAGGAGTTGGCGAATCTTGGTTTCTTGAAAGGTAATATCACGGATATCAACAACACTGTATCGTGGCTTTCCAAGTCGTTTATCGCCATTCGTGTTCCTGGGTCGCTCGTGGACTTGGTCAATGGCGTTCGCGTGTGCTACAAGGGCACTGCATTTGCAGATCTACCCATTGAGGACTTGATTGCCAAGTTGATGAATGACGACTTTGTGTTGCCACCCAATTCATGGATTCCGGATGTGGTTTCTGTCGATGGGGAGACGGATGATGATCTAGTGGTGGCCTTGTACAAGATGGTGTATCCGCAACGCAAGCTCTCCTTGATTCTACAGGCTCCTTTGAATGCTCCTGAAAGCATCCTTCACTTTTACAAGAACCTCCCCAATACTGAACTCAAGATTGTGGTCGACCCCGACTCTAGCAATCTCGACAAGATCTTGGCCAAGGGTCATTGAAAAAATAAAATTGATTATCGCATTCTGTCTTCATTTCATTCATCACATGATCATAGACCAACACTTTCATTCATCTTCACTTTGACCAACACTATGTTCACTCTACTAAATCCCTACTAAAATTGTGGGGTTTGATCCCAGATCTTCTACAATACGACTTCAGTTTGAGGATTTAAAAAATAAACTAATGATTGCATTCTGTCTTTGCCTTGTGTTGTTATTTAAATTTTGGAGTACACTTACACGACATAGATCAGCAACACCTAATCAAATTCATTCCAATCAAATTCATTCCAATCAAATTCATTCCAATCAAATTCGAATACTAACACTCAATTGTTTCATGAGGAGTTGGGGGATTGCAGACGACTATACAACGTTTGATTATAAAAATGAACGACTTGAAGAGTTGATCAAGAGTGAATTTCCCAAGTATGATATTTTATGTTTGCAAGAGGTGTTTGCGACGTTTTCGTTTCGTAGTCACCACTTGGTGTCGCGCGCGGGGTTCAAGTATTACATTGTTCCCAATGATCCACCACTGTGGTCAAGAAAATTTATGGACAGTGGGTTAATAATCCTGTCTAGGTACCCTATTGAAGAGTTTGAGTGTGTTAGTTTCACACACACGGGAGTGTATAGCGACCAATTCGCAGACAAGGGATTTCAATATGCCAAGATACAGGATCTACACATTATCAACACTCATGTACAATCTGATTACCAAGTCAATGATACATTAGCCACAAGTGTCAAGCTACATCAGTGGTCACAAATCAAACAATTCATGGATCATAAGAATAAGAAGACATGGTTAGTGTGTGGTGACTTGAATTGCAACGCATACGAAGACAATAACGCATTGTACACCAAGATGCTTACCATATTTAAAATGAATGATCTGTTATGCCCACAAGATCCATGTCACAGACCCGTTACCGCTAGGTCGCATGACAGTGTTACCAATCCTGGTAAGGAACCCAGGAGCGTCGACTACATTCTTACGTCTCTACCCTGTGATGGATCCACTTCGCATGTCTTTTATCCCGCTTCGCATGACTTTGTTACCACCAAAGACACAGCCTGTGATTCCAACGCTTCCCATAACTATGTTATTATCCAGGACCGAACCTTTAAGGTGATCGCGTGTCGTGTGGAAGAGTTCTGTCTATCAGATCACTATGGTATAAGTGCGTTCATAAGGAACGAATGTAAAGAACGAATGTTGTGTCATTGATCATTTTTAATGCATTGTTCTTGCGTAAAGGTGATTTGTTTCTTTTGGATGGAGAGTTGGCGAAAAGCATCCGAAGCGCCTCGACGACAGTCTGCGCCGTGAAGTCGACAGAGGAGAATGCATGTGGGACAGGTGGAGATGTATGCCAACCCCAAGGGGCCACAATAAGCTCCTGAATTGAGATCCAGAGCCTCCAAGTACTTGGAAAGGTGTTCGTGAACTTCCACGGTGTGAAGTCGAAGGTCTTCGGGCATGAGTTGGTTGATCATATGTAGATCCAAGAGAGTTAATTCAGACTTGTAAATAGGGCCCTTGGAGTCCTGGAATGAATACTCGGGGATCTCCACACTGTCGCTCGTCAAGTCCATGTCCACCTCTTGTTGCGTCGTCATGTTCATATCCGAACTGTTGCTCGTCATGTCCTTGAAGCCAGCGGAAAATCCGAGTCATGCAAGAAAAAAAAGAGGAGTATATGAGTGAAGAAGTTCAACAAGACATAATACAAGACATAACAGTCGCGAAACCGGAAAAAGTATTAAGAGAGGTTTCACGACACGAAACAGATGTCGAAACAATGGTTAGTGACATACTTGAAGACCCTAGGTTTAAACGCAGTATAGTCGTACCGATTTGTGACGGGATTCCTGAGCTACGTGATAAATATTCATCTGCAAAAGGCAAAGATAAGGAGCGGGCGAGCAAATACATTGCCATCTCATTAGTCGTATGCAAATGGGCAGAAATGCTTGGAATAACCGATGGTGAGAATATTAAATTCGAGTTAAGTGTTGAGTTTACCGTAGATAAAACATTATCGAGATGGTTAGAGCAATATATAAATCATGAAGTAGTGCCATTAGCTACCTTATATAAAATGGTTACAGATAAAAGTGTTGTGGAAATCATCAAAAACCTGAACAATACAAAATCAACTTTACTTCATCTCTCTATTGCCACGTTCATTTACAATGAATTTAAATTAGATTTACGATTCGCGGATAAATGGTTAAATCAAGAACTATTGCCGTTATCCCAAGCAAAGACTATGCTTCAAAGGTGTTTGAGCATTTACGAAGTCATTGCTCCAACAAAAGACAAACATAACTCGTATAAGTTTATTTCATTTTTACAGGAATATGTCAAAGTAAAGGAAATTGACGAGTCGATACCATACAATATTCATCCAAATACCCTCACTCGAAATTTTGTAGCTTGGTTAATTCAGAACAGTGACACTGTCAATGCAGAAGTATTTGAGAAGTTGTCAAGCCACCTCGTTGAGTATAATAGGTCACCAAAAGAAATTCGTGAGCTGTTTGCATTACATCAGACGATTGGTATAAATACTACTCAACAAAGCAATGTAGAATACGTGACAAACTATTTCAAGACTAACTGTTCAACATCGGATATCGATAAACTCGACAGATGGCGCAAGTTACCAACAGTTAAAGAATCATATAATAAGTATCTACACAAGGCGATAGAAGACTGCATGCTTTACCTCAGTAAGGTAAAATTGAAATTTCAAGTACAAAGATTGCGAATCAAAGAAACCGATAAAAGCATTATGATTGAAGACATCGACAATTGCGAATCGCTGGATGAATGCGAGAATGTTAGTAATGGGATCAAAAAATACCTGAAGGAACTAGCCTTGTCAAAAAGACAACGTCAAGTCGATGAACAAGAAGCGGAACGAGCACGGCGACGTCAAGCAGCTTTTGAATCGCAACGTCAGGCAGCTTTGGAACATGCTGAACGTGAACGTAAAGCTCGAGAAGAGCTTGAAGTTAAATTCAAACAAGAGGAACAACGAATTCTTAAAGAAGCTGCAGAAGCTAAAGAACAAGAACGTCTTGCTCGAGAAAAAGAAGTTGAACAAGTGCGTAGAGAAGCAATAGAAAGAGAACGTCTTGCTCGAGAAGAGGCAGAAGAAACTGTGCAAAGACGAGTTAGTGAGGTTACCACTAAAAGCAAACAAGCCATAGAAGCCGCTGAACAAGAACGTAAGCGGCTCGAAGAGGAAGCTAAGCGAAAGGTACGAGAAGCCGCTGAAGCTCGAACCAAGGCACAAGAAGCCGAACAGCTTCGTTCGATAGAGGTCCAAAAGGCCAAGGAAGCAGCTGAAAAAGAACGTAAACTGATTGAAGAAGAGGTAAAGCGTAAACTTGAAGCTGCTGAACGAGAACGCCAAGCGCTTGCAGAAGCTGCAAAGCGTGCTGAACTAAAACGTCAACAGGAAGCCAAAGAACAACAAAGACTTGTACAACAGAAGGAAGCAGACTTGCAACAACAGGCTCAGATATCACAGCAACAACTACAACAATTGATAACTACACAACAAGCCGACTACGAAAGAAGTATTGGAGAACTGAATAAACAACTAGAAAGTGGTCGACTCGATAATCAGCATCTATTACAACAATTGAATGCTCTAAAGCTACAAGAGCAACGACAAAAGCGACATTTTAGTCGACGTTTTGCTGCATTAACAAAGACATATAGCGATGCAACACAGGCGTTTGATAAGGCAATTGAGTCTATAAAGAGCGATTTGACGTGTAAAAATACTATGTTTGAAAATCAACTAAAGGCAACGCATCAGGCGGCTATGGAAGAGTTGAAACATGAGAAAGAAGCTATTGAACGTGAGGTTGAATTGGAACGAAACGAACTAAAACGTCGCGAGAGTGACCTTGATAGACAATATCAACAGTTGGTAGGTGTTAAAGCCATGGATGCCGATATGAAGCAGTTACAACAAACGTATTTGACAGATCAACGAGACCTTACGCGTGCTATTCACGAACTACACACGAAACATGCTCAACGACTTGCTGATTTATCAGACGAATATAAACGGAAACGAAAATTATTTAATACCGCCATGAGAAGATATGTAACGCGGCAAATGGACATGCAATGTGAAAATATACCACATCGTACGCAAAGGCAACCTCTCCAAGAGCAAAAACAATCCCAACCAATTACAATTCTCCAAGAGCAAAAACAATCCCATGTTGATATTCGACCAATTACAATTCTTCAAGAGCAAAAACAACCTCAACCAACTTCATTGAATCTATTGACGTCGACAACTCTCATGACCGCTAGCTATGCAACTATGCTCACCATTTCATTGTATAGAGTCTTATCATAATGACTTTAGTTTAAGGGCTTTGAAAAACCCGTGGGATCAGAGACGACTTTAGTTCCCTCAACAACGTGTCTCGATCCATTGCTCCAAGGCATTTTTTTCTTCTTCTTTGACTTGATCTTGGTCTTTTTCAGGTTCTTCTTTGTGAACTGAAGCATGGGTTTGGTCTTGCTCAGGCTTTGGAACTGGTTCTTGAGATGTTTCTAAAGAAGTCTCTAAAGAAGTTTCTAAAGAAGGCTCTAAAGAAGTCTCTAAAGAAGTCTCTAAAGAAGTCTCTTGAGCAGGTTTCTCTTGAGCAGATTTCTCTTGAGTTGAAGTTGAGGTATCTTGCTTACAAAAGGCTTTTTGCATGGCATTCATCAACTCTGGATTTTCGGCCACGAGAGTACATAATAAATTCTTAATGTCTTCATTATCGATGCAGATACAGTCGTCACTTGCATCACTTGATTCATCATTTGATTTATCATTTGATTTATCACTTTCTGTTGAATCTTCATCTGATTCTTCACATGGCTCATCTGATCTGTCTTTGAAGAAACAAATGGCGAGGCCACCAAGTTTTGGACATGAGATTTCACTACGGTCAATTCGTGTAATATGTTTTGGAGGATTTTGAATGTATCCTAGATAGAGATTCTTTCCATCCGTATAGGCGTTAAAGAATTCTTTGTACAAAACAGACACTACCGATTCAAATCCATAAAACACTGATGCAAATGCCAAGGATAACCAAACTCTCCATACCAATGAAAGACCTGCTAATGGGATCGAAAGAAGGATTGAAGGGATAAACGATGCAGGGATATGCATGACTTGGAACGACAACAGAATCCATGGGAATTGAATGCGGAGCATCAATACAGAGTTTAACAAGACGTATTGTAGTAATTTAAACATTTCCTTCTTGACTGGAAACGTAAGCACACCCCACTCAAACCCACACCATAGTCCAGCCAACGCAGCATAATTGAGCCATTCACTCACATTCGGTTGCAAAATGGCATTCAGCGCGACAAGCAATGCAAAGCCGTACATTTTCAAGATTTACAAATGAAGCATTCACAATCTGTGAGCGGAATAAATTTTATTTCTGGTTTTTAGTATCCTTTGCAAAAAGATCTGGTATCAAAGGCGACTTCAGTTCCCTCAATTGTGGGGTTAATGATGTTATGCCAACAGCCCCAAGAACCCAAGAGCGATATTCTTTGGACCATAGGATTTGATTATGAGTTTTTTTGTTGTAGGTTTGCGAATCATCAATGACTGTAATGTTGATTGACTTGCTCCATTTGGATTTCGATTCTCGATTCACAGTAGCGTCGCTGTTGAACAAGAGAACATGCCATTGTTTAATTTGTTTGTGTTCTGGTATTTTCAGTCCGTCAAGTAGCAAAGAGGTTCTACTGGCAAATAATCTACCAAAACGTCCAATGTCGGTATAGTGACTAAAAGGACATACTAATAGAACAATATCGACTGGCGATGGTGTAGTAGCCAAACTTGACGCGACCGCTGCTGCAATATAACCACCCCATGAAAACCCCATGAATACAAATGTTGTTTCCTTTTCGTAAATGGATTTTAAATAGTAGTAAAAGGATGTAATGTCCAAGAACCAACTCTCCATATCACCCAAGTTGGATGTTCGATACCGAAAACCATGTCCAGGATACTCGTAAAAATACACATCAGCATTCAATTCAGCAGGACATATCTTGTCCCGTATCTCGTAAAAACGATTCGCATTGCCCCCCAACCCATGGAAACATATCCACACTTGTTTTGATGCGGATGCTGATTTTGACTTTGAAGAAGAAGTTGATGCGGATGCTGAAGTTGATTTCGATGCGGATGCTGAAGTTGATTGTAATGAAGTTGATGCGATAGCTTTTCCTTGGACAATGTCTTTATGATCAAGAGACTTGAATGCTGTTTTCATATTGGTGGATAAATAGCTCATGAGCATAATGGTGGGTCGATATCGTATGTTGATGCAGTAGAGATAGATTACTAATAGTATGGCAACAATCATGCATACACCATTGGTCACACAATTCATTTTTTTTTCTGTTTACGAATGAAAAGAAAATGAAGTATACATGGCACGACTGGATATGTTTTGCCTTTTTAATCGTTCTTCTGATCCTATGTCTTCTTTCCATTTGGCGTTGTCTATACCCTTTGGTTCACTGTCGCAACTGTAATGGTCGTCTCGAATGTCCAAACCCTAAATGTCGATAGAAAATAACTTCTTACCTCAACACCATGGCCAATGATACACACAGAGATACAACATAGATTATATTCAACTCGATGCCATATGAAACTTGATTCACATTAGAGACCTGATTCTGAGTAGATGAAACTTGATTCACATTAGAAACTTGATTCTGAGATTTGATGCTTCTGGTATCACTATCATGCGTGACGCTGGGAACCTCAACTTTTGGCGCGACGCTGGATACTTGCGTAGATGAAATTTGATTCTCAACAGACTGGACCTGTGTTACAACTTTAGGAACATTAGAAGCTTGATTCAGAACTTTGGGAACATCAGAAAGTCGATTCTGAACAGACGGGACTTTCTTCTTGATCCTTCCATTCCGCCTGCGTAGTCCAGCAAAATAGGCGTTGCGCCAGAACTCATATTCGCGAAATTGTTTCATATATTCATTGTGGTAATATCTTTGTAATGGTTCTGTATCGAGGATAGAAGCCAATTCTTGATTGATTGGGAATTTTGCTTGAAGGTATTTAGCATTGGGTGTGGAATACTGAAAAATGTCTTTTAAAAATGAATATTCATTCATTTGTCCGTAACACCGTTCTGTCGACCCCAATCCAAAATCAATGAGCTTTACTTTACCATTAATCATTCCAATATTATTCGAATGCATATCGTGATGCCCAATATTCTGATCTCGCATTACCGTAAACATGTTTTGCAAAGCGTCGTAGTAATCCTCCATAAGCTTATGCGCCACGGTTTTCTCCCAGTTTAATAAATAATTCAAGGTCGAGGTTAGTTTTTCCATAATCATGAGGCCATATGTATATACATGACCATGATGCAAAAGTTCGACCTTACAATGTTGTATTAATCCAACACTAAATCCAAGCTCAATAAATCTTGTCATGACTTGAATCTCATTTTCGAATTCTTCTTGTGACCGAATAGTCTGGATCTTGACAGCATAGGATTTTGAATCATGGCTATTGACTTCCAATACGACTCCATGTAACCCATTTGCAATCACATTGACAAATGTGTAGGGTCGTGTACACTTGGCCTGTTGAAGAATCAATGTAGCATACAGTTCCAAAAGCTCAAGGGATTTCTTGTTACCTCTATTCCATCTTTCTAGATGTATGGACGTCGTGCGACCAAGCGGTGACCCGTCTTC
>JACCDN010271086.1_pt1 | contig 16241 bp, 12 predicted proteins | sample 7441691 | NCBI WGS metagenome assembly JACCDN01 (sample SAMN15323439, study PRJNA562643) | freshwater metagenome | isolation source: river surface water | place: USA:Blue River Watershed | collected 2017-08-16
AGCGCGGTACACACTTTCACCCAGGCAAGAACGTAGGACGCGGTAAGGACGACACTTTCTTTGCACTTGTTGCAGGAGCTGTGGAGTTCGGTCGCGCTCGCGGTCGCCGTGTAGTGAATGTAGTTCCGGTAGCGTAAAAAGGTTTCTCTTAAAAGAGCGGGCCGCATCCATGCGTGTCCGCTTTTTTATTGCTTAATAAATTTATCGTAACTAACAGTTCGAATAACAGACAGGGAAGGGGAGAGGCGATGACAACATTTATCGATCGTGTAACCCTTTTCGCAACGGCTGGAAATGGTGGCGACGGTTGCGTCTCTGTGAAGCGCGAAAAATTTAAACCACTTGGTGGTCCAGATGGCGGAAATGGTGGGCGTGGTGGCGATGTCATTCTCGTCGTAGATTCCAGCGTGACAACTCTTCTTGATTTCCACCACTCACCACATCGCAAAGCAACATCAGGTCATCAAGGGTATGGCGATCGTAAAGATGGTCACTACGGCGAAGATCTCATCTTGCCTGTTCCAAATGGCACAGTTGTCTACGATAAAGAAGGAAATCTCCTCGCAGATCTCGTTGGCATCGGTACAACATTTATGGCGGCGCAAGGCGGCCATGGCGGACTTGGAAACTTAGCGCTCTCATCATCAAAGCGCCGTGCACCAGGTTTTGCACTCCTTGGCGAGCCAGGTGAAGCACGCACTCTCTATCTCGAATTAAAGTCAGTTGCAGATATCGCACTCGTTGGATTTCCAAGTGCCGGAAAGTCTTCATTGATTGCAGCAATTTCAGCTGCTCGTCCAAAGATTGCTGACTATCCATTTACAACGTTGGTTCCAAACCTCGGAGTTGTCCAAGCTGGCGAGACTCGTTTCACCGTTGCAGATGTGCCAGGACTTATTCCTGGAGCCTCACAAGGTAAGGGTCTTGGCCTTGAATTCTTACGCCACGTCGAACGTTGCGTGGCACTTGTTCACGTGCTCGACTGCGGAACCCTTGAGACCGATCGAAATCCAATTCTTGATCTTGAAATTATCGAAGAAGAGCTCGCTCTCTACGGTGGTCTTGAAGATCGCGTGCGCATTGTCGCGCTCAATAAGATCGATCTTCCAGATGGATCTGCGATGGCCGATATGGTCGAGGAGACGCTGCGCGAAAAGGGTTATGACGTCTACAAGGTCTCTGCTGCAAGCCGCGAAGGTCTACAAGAGTTGATCTATGCAATGGGACGTCTTGTACATAAGGCGCGCGCAGAAGCTGCAACTGAAGAACGCACTCGTATCATCTTGCGTCCAACTGCCATCGATGATTCAGGATTTAAGGTCCGTGCAAATGCCGACGGCTCATTTACCGTCAAGGGTAAGAAGGTTGAACGTTGGGTTCGCCAGACAAACTTTAAGAATGCAGAAGCAATTGGTTACCTGGCAGATCGCCTTGCTCAACTTGGTGTTGAGAAGGAGCTCTACAAGAAAGGCGCAGTTGCCGGTAGCGAAGTTCGTATCGGCGATGGCGATAATGAAATCATCTTCGATTGGGAGCCAACTATCGAGGCAGGAGCCGAGCAACTTGCTGGCCACCTCCATCGTCGTGGCGAAGATTCACGCCTTGAATCAACCTGGATTGTTCCTGAACGTGAAGTTAATGAACTTTCAGATGAAGAGATTGCAAAGCAGTGGGAGTACAACGTTGAAGACCCTCACTCACCACAGGTCATTCAAGTCATTGATGGAAAAGAAGTAATAGAAGGCGAAGGAAAGGAGTAGCTACATGGATCGCACTGCAATCACCTCTGCAAAGCGCATTGTTATTAAAATTGGCTCTTCATCCCTTACTGGTACTGCAGGTTCGCAGCTCGATGCTGCTGCAGTCGAAAAGATTGTCAGCGTTATCGCCGTACTTAAAGCGCGCGGCGCAGAGGTTGCATTGGTCTCTTCTGGTGCCATCGCAGCAGGGCTTGCGCCTCTCAATCTAACTTCTCGTCCAAAAGATCTCGCAACTCAACAGGCTGCTGCATCAGTTGGCCAAGGTTTACTCATTGCTCGCTATAACGAAGCTTTCTCATCTCATTCGATCCTCTCGTCACAGGTATTGCTCACGACCGAAGATGTCGTCCGTAGATCGCATTATCAGAACGCGCATCAAACGCTTTCTAAGCTTCTCTCACTCGGCGTTGTCCCGATCATTAATGAAAATGACTCTGTTGGCACGCAGGAGATTCGCTTTGGCGATAACGATCGTTTAGCAGCCCTTGTTGCACTCTTAATTGGTGCAGACTTATTAGTTCTCGTCTCAGATATCGATGCTCTCTATGACGCACCACCAACACAGGCAGGTGCGCAAGCAATTCACGAAGTACTTGCAATGTCAGATATTGATTCAATCGCACTCGGTGGTGCCGGTTCAGCAGGCGTCGGTAGCGGAGGAATGGTGACAAAGGTTGAAGCAGCTCGCATCTCAACCAGCGCCGGAATTCCAATGCTCCTGACATCACTGACACAATCGGCAGAGGCACTTACTGGAGACCAGGTTGGTACCTTCTTCCACGCGCAAGGCCACCGCACAACATCGCGTTTATTATGGCTTGCCCATGCATCTACTCCTCAGGGACGTTTAGTTCTCGATGATGGTGCTGTCACTGCAATTCGCGAACGTGGCGTCTCTTTGTTGCCAGCTGGCGTTACAAACGTGAGCGGTGAATTCATCTCAGGAGATACCGTAGAACTTGTATCGCAACAGGGTGAAGTGATTGCGCGAGGACTTGTCGCCTTTGATGCAGCAGAGATTCCTCAGATGTTGGGACGCTCAACTAAAGAACTAGCTGCCTCTTTAGGTGCTGAATACGAGCGCGAGCTCGTACATAGAGATGATCTAGTTCTTCTCTGAAATCTGTCGCAAGACATCTGCAACATCGACGCTAATTCCATCTGAGCTCGTAGGCATATCGCTGAGCTTTACGATGACGGTATTCCACGCCTTATCTTGGTAGATGTATTGACCGTGAAGACCCATCATGAGATTAACGCCTTCATATGGATGCCACATCTGTGCACCGTAACCCCAGCCGTAATCAAGTTTTACAACTGGCGTTGATAAGCGCTGCGTCCATGAAGGGCTAGCGATATCAGGTGAGCCACTCATTACCGCTTGGCCAACTCGAGCATAATCTCGAGCCGTTGCGTTAAAGCAGCAGAATGCCTTTTCATGTCCGCCGACCTTATCGACGTTCCACGTGGCATCGTAATCAGCGCGAATGCGTTTCCATATGCGATCGCTAAATTCATCTGCAAGTTTATGTCCGGTAACCTTTTGAATAATGAGGCCGAGCATCTGGGTATTAACACTGCGATACTCAGGGTAGGTGCCGGGTTCTTCTCGCATTTTGCGGTTATTGCCTAAGAAGAAGTTCATATCTGTCGTGGCATACATCTGCGCAATCGCAACGCCCCACCCTGATGGGCCAGATGGGTAATTATCAGAGACGCCAATACCTGAATTCATATCAAGGAGATCTTTGATCGTTACCTTGTCAAAGGATGTGCCCGCCTTAAACTCGGGGAGGAGACTTACAAAGGTATCGCTCTCGTTGAGAGTTCCTTCATCTACCAATTGACCGATGACAAGTGAGGTCATCGTCTTGGCTACTGAATATGAAGGCAGAACAGTTGATTCACTCTTACCGTTGAAATATCTCTCGTAGGTAATTTTTCCATCACGAATAACCAAGAAAGCATTGGTCTGGGTGGCATCGAGAAATTCTTGGAAGGCAACTTTCTTGCCCTGCCACATTACTTGTGTGATCTCTTCTTGCTCGCCAAGAACCCATGCAGATTCATCGGAAGGGGCACCCTTAATTACATGGAAGGGCATGAGGTCAGGTGTCTTAGCTGCCGGTGCCAATCCCAGCTTGATGGCAGCGATCGGTTCTGGATATCGAATCGCTCTCGTCAATCCAAAGAGGGCTAGATAGAGAACAAAGAGAGAAATGGCCAGGTTACGAATTATTTTGCGCACGAGATTAGGGTATCGGCCGCTAGGCTTAATCCCATGGATGCACGTGCAATCGTTGAGGGGCTAGCCCTTACAGCGCGCACTGCTGCCCGCACACTTGTTGCATCGACAGCTGAAGAACGTCGCGCCGCCCTACGCGCAATCGCTGATGAAATTGAAGCGCGCACCGATGAGATCATCGCAGCAAATAGCCGTGACATTGAACGTGGCAAAGCCGATTCGATGCATCCGCAGATGCAAGATCGCCTATTGCTGACACACGATCGCATCGCAGGAATTGCTCAAAGTGCCAGACAAGTTGCAGCGTTAGAGGATCCACTCGGACGCATTCTTAAAAAATCTACCTTGCCAAACGGACTTGAACTAGAGCAGATCTCTGTTCCCTTTGGCGTAGTGGGCATGGTCTATGAAGCACGTCCCAACGTCACAGTAGATGCCGCCGTAATCTTGCTGATGTCAGGTAATGCCGCTTTGCTCCGTGGATCATCAACGGCGGATGCAAGCAATAAGATTCTTGTAGATGTGATGCGCTCTGCTCTTGCTAAGACTGCAATTTCACCAGATGTGATTCAGTTGGTTCCATCTGATGATCGAGCAACTGTGCAAGCCCTCCTTACCGCCCGTGGCAAAGTTGATCTAGTAATTCCTCGCGGAAGCGCAGCCCTTATTCGCATGGTTGTCGATGAAGCAACTGTTCCTACGATTGAAACCGGCGCAGGTGTCTGCCATGTCTATGTTGATGCCTCAGCCGATCTTGGCAAGGCTCTGCCAATTGTGATGAACTCCAAGACTCATCGACCAAGTGTCTGTAATGCTGCAGAGACAGTATTGGTTCATAAGTCAGTTGCCGAAAAATTCTTACCAACACTTCTCACTTCTCTCCATAACGCAGGTGTCTTGTTGCACTGCGATGAAGCAGCGCATTCAGTAGCTAACGCTCTGGATATCGATGTTTCGCGCGCTACTCCACAAAACTGGGGGAGTGAGTATGGCGTCCTTGAAATGAATGTCGGAGTTGTAGATTCGCTAGAAAGCGCCGTTGACCATATTGCAACCTTTGGAACTCAGCACACAGAAGCGATTGTGACCGAGGATAAAGAGAGCGCACGTAAATTTATCGCGATGTCAGATTGTGCTGCTGTCATGGTCAATGCCTCCACTCGCTTTACCGATGGCGAGCAGATGGGCTTTGGCGCAGAGATTGGTATCTCAAATCAGAAACTTCACGCCCGCGGCCCAATGGGGTTAGAGGCTATGACAACAACTACCTGGGTAGTCACCGGTACAGGGCAGATTCGCTCATAACCACTTATTTTTATAGACTGCACTCATGAGCAGCCTGTCACGTGATGATGTCGCAAAGTTGGCAAGTCTTGCCCGCATCGAGATGAGCGAAGAAGAGCTCGTCAGCCTGGCATCGCAATTCGGAATGATTCTTGATGCCGTTGCTCGCGTTCAAGATGTAAACCTTGACGGTGTTGCACCAACCTCACATCCACAGCCAATCCGCAATGTATTTCGTGAAGATGTCGTCCATCCAAGCCTGACACCTGACCAGGCGCTCTCTGGTGCACCAGCACAAGAAGAGCAGCGCTTTAGAGTTCCACAGATTCTTGGTGAAGCAGAGTGATTACCCAGAGCGCAGCCGCAATGTCAGATGCCCTTGCAAAGGGCGAGGTGACATCAACAGAGTTAACTCAGGTACATTTAGATCGCATCAGCGCTGTCGATCCATCAGTAAAAGCTTTTCTCCACGTTGATGCAGAAGGTGCGCTAGCTCAAGCAGCTCAAGTCGATGCCGATCGCAGCGCCGGAAAGTCTCTCCATCCTCTTGCTGGAATTCCTCTTGCTTTGAAAGATGTCTTAACTCAAGAAGGTATTCCAACAACTGCTGGCTCAAAAATTCTCGAAGGCTGGAAGCCGCAATACGATTCAACAGTCGTCTCAAAGATAAAGAACGCCGGCATTGTTATCTTAGGTAAGACCAACATGGATGAATTTGCCATGGGATCTTCGACGGAGAACTCTGCCTACGGTCCAACATTTAACCCATGGGATCTTTCACGTACACCTGGCGGTTCAAGTGGTGGATCTGCTGCTGCGGTGAGTGCATTTGAGGCTCCTCTTGCAATCGGTTCAGATACAGGTGGATCAATTCGCCAACCTGCAGCGCTGACTGGAATCGTTGGCGTTCGTCCAACATATGGCGCAGTTTCTCGTTATGGACTTATTGCTTACTCATCAAGCCTTGATCAAGCTGGCCCATTTGGTCGCACAGTTCTAGATACAGCCCTCTTGCACGATGTGATGGCAGGACATGATCCAAAGGATGCAACAAGCATCAACGGAGAGTTTCCTGATGTTGTTGCAGCAGCTCGCAAGGCCGATGTTAAGGGTATGAAGATTGGCGTTATCAAGCAGCTGCAAGGTGAGGGTTATCAAGCAGGTGTGCAAGCACGTTTTGATGAATCGCTACAAGTTTTGGCTTCCCTTGGAGCGCAGATTGTTGAAGTTGATTGCCCAAGTTTCGAATATGCACTTGCTGCCTATTACTTGATCGCACCTTCAGAGTGCTCTTCTAACTTAGCTCGCTTTGATGCAATGCGTTATGGACTACGCGTGGGCGATAGCGATGGAGCATCAGCTGAATCCGTTATGAATGCCACACGTAACGCAGGTTTTGGCCACGAGGTTAAGCGCCGCATCATCCTTGGAACCTACGCACTATCATCGGGTTACTACGATGCTTATTATGGAAGCGCGCAGAAGATCCGCACCATGATCATCCAAGATTATGCGAAGGCATTTGCACAGGCAGATGTTCTAGTCTCACCAACAGCGCCAACTACCGCATTTAAGATCGGTGAAAAGTCTGATGATCCGATTGCCATGTACTTGGGCGATGTTGCAACGATTCCAGTCAACTTAGCTGGCATCTGTGGAATGAGCCTTCCTGCAGGTCTTGCAGATGAAGATAATCTGCCAGTCGGATTCCAGATCATGGCACCTGCAATGCAGGATGCTCGTCTCTATCAAGTTGGCGGCGCACTTGAGGCAGCACTTACCGCACAATGGGGCGGCCACTTAATCTCAAAGGCTCCAGCGTTAGGAGGTAGCAAGTAATGGCTATCTCATACGATGACGTTGTAGCAAAGTACGATCCAGTATTGGGTCTAGAAGTTCACGTAGAACTCAATACCCATTCAAAGATGTTCTGCTCATGCAGCACCACATTTGGCGCAGAGCCAAATACTCAAACATGTCCTGTCTGTCTGGCGCTTCCAGGCGCACTTCCTGTTGTGAATGCAACAGCGATCGAGTCAACGATCAAGATTGGCTTGGCACTTAATTGTTCAATTGCTCCCTATAGCCGATTTGCTCGTAAGAATTACTTCTACCCAGATATGCCAAAGAATTTCCAGATCTCTCAATACGATGAACCGATCTGCTTCGATGGATATGTAGATGTTGAGATCGATACCGATGAAGGCCCACGCCAATTCCGTATCGAAATCGAACGCGTGCATATGGAAGAAGACACTGGAAAGTCCCTCCACGTTGGTGGTGCAACAGGACGTATCCATGGCGCGGATTACTCACTGCTTGATTACAACCGAGCAGGAATTCCTCTCGTTGAGATCGTCACAAAGATTGTTCCAGGAACTGGCAAGTACGCACCAGAAGTTGCACGTGCATACGTCGCAGAGCTTCGTGACATTCTTCGTGGACTAGGCGTCTCTGATGTGAAGATGGAGCAGGGCTCACTCCGTTGTGATGCCAACGTTTCATTAAAGCCAATGGGTTCAGATGTTCTCGGTACTCGCTCAGAGACAAAGAATGTGAACTCACTTCGCTCAGTCGAACGCGCAATTCGCGGAGAGATGATTCGCCATGCAGAGCTTCTCGATGCCGGCCAGAAGGTGAAGCAAGAGACTCGACACTTCCAAGAAGATACTGGTCTTACTCGCTCTGGCCGTTCAAAGGAGCAGGCAGAGGATTACCGATATTTCCCAGAACCAGACCTTGTTCCTGTAGCCCCTGATGCTGCATGGATCGAAGAGCTTCGCGCAGGACTACCTGAGCGACCATCACTTCGTCGCAAGCGTTTAAAGGAAGAGTGGAACGTTCCAGATAAAGAGATGGCAGCGATGGTCAATGCCGATGTGCTCGATATCGTTGAAGCTACAGTCTTGCTTGGTGCAGATCCAACAAAGGCACGATCATGGTGGCTTGGTGAAATTTCTCGTATTGCAAACGATAAGGAAGTTGCAGTTACAGAACTTTCAATCACACCAACAGATGTTGCAGCCATTGTTGCCCTCGTTAACGCAGGAGAGCTCACAGATAAGCTCGCACGCCAAGTGGTTGAAGGTGTAATCGCAGGGGAGGGAACTCCTGCTGACGTAGTAGCAAAGCGCGGAATTAAAGTTGTCAATGATGATGGCGCGCTGATGACTGCCATCGAGAAGGTTTGCAACGATCAGCCGGAGACCGCACAGAAAGTTCGAGATGGACATCTACCTGCAGCTGGCGCGTTGATCGGTGCAGTCATGAAAGAGACAAAGGGCCAAGCAGATGCTGCGAGAGTTCGCGAGCTTCTACTTGGCCACTTAGGTCAATAGTTCGGAGTCACACTCCGTTGTAGTTAGTGAACAACTACTCCTTCGGTTTCAACAAGTGACTCTTTTCCGATATTGATAAAGAAGAAGAGCACTACAGCACCTGCAAAGAGAAGCGCGGCACTTACTGTAAACGCCACGGTATATCCATGAGTTACACCATATGGATAGAACATCTGCTGTACACCCGGAATCGCAATTCCAACCTCTTTATTTGCAACAACGTACGTTGTTGCAGCAGTAGCGGCAACTGTGTTGAGAAGAGCAGTTCCTAGTGATCCACCGACCTGCTGGCTGGTGTTGATCATCGCACTTGCAACTCCTGTGTCATGGTTGCTGACGCCATGTAGAGATGTTGAAGTAAGAGGAATAAAGACCAGGGCCATTCCTGAGCTCATAATCAACAGTGATGGAAGTACGTAACCTGCATATGAAGTATCAGGTGTGATGCGGGTAAGCATCAAGAGGCCAATGCCTGCAAAGACAAGACCGGGAACCATCAATGGCTTTGGTCCAAACTTTGGCAAGAGCTGTGATGCAACACCGGCAAAGACGATGATTCCTGCAGTAAATGGTAAGAAGGCAAAACCAGAACGAAGTGGTGAGTAACCAAGAACGATCTGGAGATAGAGACCGAGGAAGAGGAACATCGAGAAGAGTCCGGCTCCAACGATCAAAGATCCAAGATAAGAACCGCCGCGGTTACGTTCTGTAACGACACGAAGAGGCATCATTGGATTTGCAACCTTGGCTTCTACTACAACGAAGAGAACCAAGAGAACGACTGCTGCAACAAGGAATGCCACTGTCGAATTTGCAGACCATCCCTTTGTAGCTGCCTCGTTAAATCCGTAGGTAAGCGAGAAGAGACCAGCGGTTGCTGTAATAACACCTGGGATGTCATAGCTGCGGTTTCCTTCAGCGCGTGATTCCTTTACATACTTAAATGCTAGTAATCCAGCAACAAGTGCGATTGGGACGTTTACACCCAAGCACCAACGCCATGAGAAGTACTCAGTGAGCGCTCCGCCGAGGATTAAACCAATGGCAGCGCCTCCGCCTGAGATTGCGCCGATGACGCCAAATGCTTTTGCGCGCTCTGCGGGCACGGTAAATGTCACGCTAATGATCGCAAGAGCTGCGGGTGCAAGGAGTGCACCGAAGACGCCCTGAAGTGCGCGAGCGGCAAAGAGAAGCTCTTGAGTTGATGCGATGCCGCCGAGTGCTGAGACTGCCGCGAATCCAATCAATCCAACTAGAAATATCTTCTTGCGACCCATGAAGTCGCCGATGCGTCCACCAATAAGAAGGAGTGAACCAAATGCCAATGTGTAAGCGGTGATAACCCACTGCTGATTAGCATCGGTAATTCCAAGATCAGCTTTAGCGCTTGGGATAGCAATATTTACAATCGATGAATCGAGAACGACCATCAACTGAGCGATTGCCACCACAAAAAGGGTGCGCCAGCGATTGGGATCTAGCCCTGGGATGGTTTCAGACGTTTTTGACACAGGCATGTACTCCTCAAGAATGTGGATTGGTTTAAGGATAGAATTCTCTCATGTCGAAGATGAAGCCACGCTCTGGACTCGTAACTGATGGTTTAGAGCGCGCTCCTGCACGCGGAATGCTTCGCGCAGTTGGTATGGGAGATGAAGATTGGGTCAAGCCGCAGATCGGTATTGCCTCTTCATGGAATGAGATCACCCCATGCAATCTCTCACTTGATCGTTTAGCTAAGGCATCTAAAGAAGGTGTTATCAAGGCTGGTGGTTTCCCTATGCAATTTGGAACCATCTCAGTCTCTGATGGAATTTCAATGGGCCATGAAGGTATGCACTTCTCACTTGTCTCTCGCGAAGTCATTGCTGACTCTGTCGAGACAGTGATGCAGGCAGAGCGTCTTGATGGCATGGTCACCTTTGCCGGTTGCGACAAATCTCTTCCGGGCATGATGATGGCAGCAGCACGCATCGACGTTGCATCCGTATTTGTTTATGCAGGTTCCACTCTTCCAGGTCAGGTAGATGGAAAAGATGTCACCATCATCGATGCCTTTGAAGCAGTGGGCGCTTGTGCTCGCGGCTTGATTACTCAAGACCGTGTTGATCAAATTGAACGTGCGATCTGCCCTGGCGAAGGCGCATGTGGCGGAATGTATACAGCGAACACTATGGCAGCCGTCGGTGAAGCTATCGGTCTTTCTTTACCAGGATCTGCAGCACCTCCTGCAGTAGATCGTCGCCGCGATGCATATGCAGTTGCTGCCGGCGAAGCTGTTGTAAATCTCATCGCTCAAGGAATTACAACGCGAGATATTTTAACTAAGAAGGCATTTGAAAACGCGATCACAATTGTTATGGCACTTGGTGGATCGACAAACGCTGTGCTGCACTTACTTGCGATCGCTCACGAAGCAGAGGTAGATCTCACCCTTGAAGATTTCCACCGCATTGGTTCTAAGGTTCCGCTACTGGGAGACCTCAAGCCATTTGGTAAATTCGTCATGTCAGATGTCGACCGCGTTGGCGGCATTCCAGTTGTCCTCAAGATCTTGCTTGATGCCGGCTATCTCCACGGTGACACACTTACCGTAACCGGAAAGACGATGGCAGAGAACCTTGCTGACATTAATCCGCCACTTGCCGATGGTGATGTGCTTCGCGGAATCAATAAGCCACTTTCTACCGATGTGGGAATCACAATCCTTGGTGGCTCACTTGCTCCTGAAGGTGCAGTCTGCAAAACAGCAGGAATCGGAATCGAAAGTTTTGAAGGACCAGCACGAGTCTTCGAACGCGAACAAGCTGCGATGGAGGCGTTGGAGAACGGAACAATCCAAGCCGGTGATGTCGTGGTCATTCGCTACGAAGGCCCTAAGGGTGGACCTGGAATGCGCGAAATGTTGATGATCACTGGCGCGATTAAAGGCGCAGGTCTTGGAAAATCAACCTTGCTCTTAACTGATGGTCGTTTCTCTGGCGGTTCAACTGGATTATGTGTTGGCCACGTTGCTCCTGAGGCAGTTGATGGGGGACCGATCGCATTTATTAAAGATGGTGACATCGTTCGCATCGACATCACCAATCGCACATTGGATCTCCTGGTTGATGCTGCAGAACTTGAAGCCCGCAAAGTTGACTGGAAGCCGTTGCCACATAAGTACACCCGTGGCGTTCTCCATAAGTACTCCCAGCTCGTTGGCTCAGCCTCTCGCGGGGCAGTCTGCGACTAAAGGCATCTAGCCGAGGCGTTCTCTCATATTGTGAGATCGCCATCTCACCTCTTGACGCATCCCCTTTCGCGTTGGAGAATACGTACATGACAACAACTCGCGCTCTCGCTTCATCAGTGGTGGTGATTCGATAGCGCGTGCCTTCTTGTCACGCGCGCCCTCAGATATCTGAGGGTTTTTTCATTTAACGGTTTTCCCAGAAGTTTTACTAGATAAGAAACAAGATAGGAAAGGAGTACGAAGAGATGGCACATGTACCAACCGCAAATGGCACGACAATGAATGGAGCTACTTCATTGGTGAAAAGCCTTGAAGCAGCAGGCGTAGATGTGATGTTCGGGCTTCCTGGCGGTGCAATTCTCCCCGCCTACGATCCCATCTTCGACTCCACCATCCGTCATATCTTGGTTCGTCACGAACAAGGCGCAGGACATGCTGCAACTGGTTATGCCCAAGTAACTGGTCGCGCCGGTGTCTGTATCGCAACGTCTGGACCCGGAGCGACCAACCTAGTAACTCCTCTCGCAGATGCTGCAATGGATTCGGTTCCCATGGTTGCCATCACAGGCCAAGTTCCTTCTGTTGCCATCGGTACCGATGCATTCCAAGAAGCAGATATTCGCGGCATCACAATGCCATTTACCAAACATAACTTCCTTGTCACCAACCCACTAGATATTCCACGTGTGGTTGCCGAGGCATTCCACATTGCAACCACAGGTCGTCCAGGTCCCGTCCTTGTCGATGTTGCAAAAGATGCTCTACAGAAAGAGACAGTTTTTAACTGGCCGGCAACTCTTGAGCTTGCCGGCTACAAGCCACAAGTAATTCCAAACCAGGGTGCAATCAATGATGCAGCCGCTCTCATCGCCTCATCATCTAAGCCAGTCTTCTATGTCGGTGGCGGTGTCATTAAGGCAAATGCATCTCGCGAGCTACTAGAACTTGCAGAGCTGCTCGGCGCACCAGTTGTTACAACACTCATGGCGCGCGGTGCCTTCCCAGATTCACACCCACTGCACATGGGTATGCCAGGAATGCACGGAACTGTTGCTGCAGTGACTGCTCTACAAAAGGCAGATCTCCTTATTACTTTAGGTGCACGCTTTGATGATCGTGTGACTGGAAAGCTCTCAACATTTGCAGTCAATGCCAAGGTAATTCACGCAGATATTGACCCTGCTGAAATCGGTAAGAATCGCTATGCAGATGTCCCTGTCATTGGTGATGTCCGCGAGACGATGAAGGCGCTTATTCCTGCACTCAAGGCAGCACTTGCTAAGAGCCGCCCTGATTTAACTCCTTGGCTACAGGCGATGAATAAACTTCGCGCTACATATCCATTGGGTTATGACATTCCTGCAGATGGTTCACTCTCACCACAATTTGTTATTGAACGCCTTAGCCAAATCTGTGGTCCTGACACAATCATCGCCGCAGGTGTTGGCCAACATCAGATGTGGGCGTCACAATTTGTTAAATATGAAAAGCCACGCACATGGCTCAACTCAGGTGGTGCCGGAACTATGGGTTACGCCGTTCCTGCTGCCATGGGTGCAAAGGTTGGCGCACCAGATACAACAGTGTGGGCAATCGATGGTGATGGATGTTTCCAGATGACAAATCAGGAACTCGTTACATGCGCTCTCAACAATATTCCTGTAAAGATTGCGATCATCAATAACGAAAGCCTTGGCATGGTTCGCCAATGGCAGACTCTCTTCTACGAAGGTCGTTACTCAAATACCAGTCTTGATTCAAAGCGCGTTCCAAACTTTCCAATGTTGGCAGAAGCAATGGGTTGCGTTGGACTCTCATGCGAACGCCCTGAAGATGTTGATGCAACAATCGAGAAGGCGATGGGGATTAATAACCAACCTGTTGTCGTTGACTTCCGAGTTCATCGTGATGCGATGGTCTGGCCAATGGTTGCAGCGGGAACATCTAACGATGACATCATGATCGCTCGCGCAACAGCGCCTGACTGGGATTCACAGGAGCTCTAATGGCCATTCATAAACTAGAAGTTCTCGTTGAAAACGAGCCAGGAGTTCTTGCACGCGTTGCCGGTCTCTTTGCTCGCCGTACCTACAACATCGATTCTCTCGTTGTTGGTCCCACCGAAAACTCAAAGATTTCCAAGATGATCATCGAAGTAAGTGTCGAAGGTCACTCTCTGGAACAAGTTATCGCCCAGCTCGACAAGTTGATCAACGTCATCCGTATCGAGGAAGTCCTCGAGGGCGCGATCAGCAATACAAAGCACGACACCCAACCCGATTATCAGAACTAAACTAGATCTCGATAGAACAACGAAAAAGGAGAAATACCGTGGCAACGATGTATCACGAAGAGGATGCAGATCTCTCAATCATCCAGGGTCGCAAGGTCGCGATCATCGGTTACGGCTCACAAGGCCATGCACACGCATTGAGTCTTCGTGACTCAGGTGTTGATGTTCGAGTTGGTCTCAAAGATGGCTCACCATCACGAGCAAAGGCAGAAGAAGCAGGCCTTCGCGTAACAAGCGTTGCTGATGCAGTGAAGGAAGCAACCGTCATCATGATCTTGGCACCTGACCATGTTCAGCGCCACATCTACAAGGAATCAATCGAACCAAATCTCAAAGCAGGAGATGCTCTCTTCTTTGGCCACGGTTTCAATATTCGTTTTGGTTACATCACACCACCAGCAAACGTTGATGTCTGCATGGTTGCACCTAAGGGCCCAGGACACTTGGTTCGTCGTGAGTACTCAGCAGGCCGCGGAGTTCCAGTCATCGTTGCCGTTGAGCAAGATTCAACAGGTTCTGCATGGCCTCTCACACTTTCATATGCAAAGGCAATCGGCGGACTTCGCGCAGGCGGAATCCTCACAACATTTACTGAAGAGTGCGAAACAGATCTCTTTGGTGAGCAGTCAGTTCTCTGCGGTGGTGCTTCACAGCTCGTGATGTACGGCTTTGAAACTCTGACAGAAGCTGGATATCAGCCAGAGGTTGCTTACTTTGAATGTCTCCACGAACTCAAGCTCATTGTTGACTTGATGTACGAAGGTGGAATCGCAAAGCAGCGCTGGTCAGTTTCAGATACAGCTGAATTCGGAGATTACGTCTCAGGCCCACGCGTTATCGATCCAAGCGTGAAAGAGAATATGAAGGCAGTTCTTGCAGATATTCAGTCAGGTGCTTTTGCTAAGCGCTTCATTGATGATCAGGAAGCAGGAGCCCCAGAATTTAAGGCACTTCGTGCAAAGGGCGAGTCACACCCAATTGAGGCTGTTGGCCGCGAACTTCGCAAGATGTTTAGCTGGATGAAGAACACCAACAAGGATGATTACAAAGAAGGAAGCGCATCACGTGGCTAAACCAGTAGTTTTAATTGCAGAAGAGTTAAGCCCGGCAACGCTTGAAGCGTTGGGTCCAGACTTTGAGGTGCGTAACTGCGACGGTGCAAACCGCGCAGAGCTCCTTGAGGCGCTCGGTAAAGGAGTAGATGCTGTATTGATCCGCTCTGCAACCAAGATGGATGCAGAGGCAATTGCTGCAGCCAAGGGTCTTCGCGTGATTGCACGTGCCGGTGTTGGTCTCGATAACGTTGACATCCCAGCATCTACTGCTGCAGGTGTCATGGTTGTTAATGCACCAACTTCAAATATCGTCTCTGCGGCAGAGCTTGCAATTGCGCTCTTGCTTGCATCGGCTCGATTTGTCTCTCCTGCACATGCATCTTTGCGTAACGGTAAGTGGGCGCGTTCTAAGTACACAGGTGCAGAGCTCTTTGAGAAGACTCTCGGAATTGTTGGCTTCGGTCGCATCGGTCAGCTTGTTGCTCACCGCATGCAGGCATTCGGCATGAACGTTATTGCCTACGATCCATATCTACAACCAGCCAAGGCTGCTCAACTCAATGTTGAACTCGTTGAACTCGATGAACTTTTGAAGCGTAGTGATTTCATCACTATCCACCTTCCAAAGACAAAAGAGACCGCTAACCTCATTGGGGAAGAAGCGCTTAAGAAAGTTAAGCCAGAAGTTCGTATTATCAATGCGGCTCGTGGTGGCGTTCTCGATGAGACTGCTCTCTACAACGCAATTAAAGAAGGACGCGTTGCTGGTGCTGGCCTTGACGTGTATTCAACAGAGCCATGCACGGACTCACCACTCTTTGAGCTCGATCAGGTAGTTGCTACACCTCACCTTGGTGCATCAACTGATGAAGCACAAGAGCGTGCCGGAATTGCAGTTGCTGTCTCAGTGCGTAAAGCACTCGGTGGCGAACTTGTTCCAGATGCTGTCAACGTAAAGGGTGGAGCAATCCACGATGAGATTCGTCCATCACTTCCACTTGTTGAGAAGATGGCACAAATTGGCACTGCTC
>JACCDN010822831.1_pt1 | contig 16238 bp, 13 predicted proteins | sample 7441691 | NCBI WGS metagenome assembly JACCDN01 (sample SAMN15323439, study PRJNA562643) | freshwater metagenome | isolation source: river surface water | place: USA:Blue River Watershed | collected 2017-08-16
CATCAGGAAAAGGCCCGCCGCAAGGCGGGCTTTTTCTTTGTTGGGTATCATGTGTCTATGCGTGTAATAAAGAGAACGTTTTCACTTGTGTTGGCATTAGCCGTGGCCAGCACGTCCGTGCAGAGCTTTGCTGCGGCAAGTGAGTTGCCAGAACTGGGTGATGCGGCGCACGAAGTGTTGCCGCCGCAGTTACAGCGCAAATTAGGCACCGAGTTTTACAACGAAATACGTTTGCGTGAACCAAGCTACATCGATGATCCGGAGATAGCCGGTTACGTCAATCGCGTCGGCCGCAGGTTGGTCTCTGCCAGTGCAGATCCTAATGGACGATTTACCTTTTTTGTTTTGCGTGATCGCCAGATCAATGCGTTTGCAACGTTTGGCGGTTATGTCGGTGTCAATACGGGTTTGTTGCTGGCGGCCCGCACTGAATCCGAGTTCGCCGGCGTGTTGGCACACGAGGTATCCCATGTGATTCAGCAGCACCTGGCGCGAGGGATCATGGCTGCTCAGAATCAGACCATGTCTTCGTTGGCCAGTCTGGCCTTGCTCATCTTGGCGGCACGGGCAGGTGGCAATACGGGCCAGATGGCGCAAGGCGCCGGGCAGGCAATCCAGGCAGCCAATATTCAGACCCAGCTGGGTTATTCGCGTGATTTTGAACGTGAGGCAGATCGAGTTGGGTATACAACGCTGACAAAAGCCGGTTACGACCCCAAGGGGATGGCCGACTTCTTTGAACGGCTGCAAAAATCGACGGCTATTTATGAGAACAATGCGCCGGTTTATTTAAGAACACACCCGCTGACCACGGAACGTATTTCGGATATGCAGGGACGTGCACATAATGCGCCCTATAAGCAGGTAAGAGATAGCCTCGAGTTTTACCTCGTGCGCGCTAAGTTACGTGTTCTGGAGTTCGCACCGCAAGATGCGCTGGCTGAGTTTGAATCGCAGTTGAAAGAGCGTCGTTTTGCACATGAATCTGCCGTTTGGTACGGCATCTCCCGGGCGCAAATGCGTCAGGGAAGGTTTCCTGATGCCGAGAAATCGCTGTTGCAAGCAAGAAAACTGGCACCAGCAAATCCGATGTTTGATACGTTGGCGGCTGAAATCAAATTGTCTGAAAAGGATTTGGCTGGGGCAACGCACATCTATCGCGACGCCTATAAGCGTTACCCAACGGATGAAGCAGTGGTGCTCGGGTTAGTGAATGTGTTGCAATTACAAGGCCAGAATGAGGCGGCGATCCAGATCTTGGATGCCCGTTTGCGTAGTCATGGCAATGATCCTAAATTGTATTTGCTGCAGGCTCAGTCGTATGCTGCAGTGGGTAAGTCGGTACAGTCGCGACGTGCCTCTGCAGAAGCCTATGCGTTAAACGGACAGACCCAGGCGGCAGTAGAGCAACTGGAACTGGCGCAACGCGAAGCCAAGCAGTTTCAGGATCAATCGATGATTGATTCGCGTTTGCGTACGTTGCGCGCGCAGCTCATGGAAGAGCGTAAAAATGCCAATAAGTCGCCGTTTTGATTTGCGTGTCTTTTAAGTAAACCATGACCACATTAACCCCGTACGTGCCGGATCGTAAGCTTGATGTCTCTGGCTTAAAATGCCCGATGCCTATTTTGCGCACTAAAAAAGCGCTGGCAGAAATGGCCAGTGGTGAAGTGCTGGAAATTTGCGCAACAGATCCGGCAACAAAAGATGACTTTGCCGCATTCGCGAGGCAGACCGGGCATCAACTCTTAGAACAGTTGGAAACCGACGCTTCTCTGATCTTTTATTTGAAACGTAAATAAGTGTGCAGCGCTTAAGCAAGCCCGCTATTCTTTTTCGCGATGGCACGGCAGATGTCGCTGAGGCGAAGAGTTTGCTCTGTACCTCTGTCCAATCTATCTGGACAGTTTCTGACAAAGCAACTCTGGATAAGGCTTTAGCGGCGGCTGATGTTGCGCGGGCGAAAGGTGAGCAGGTTGTATTTGCGTTGGATTATGAAATGGGTGCTTTGCTGGAGGCTACCGTTGAAAATCGTTATGCAGGGGATGAAACTAAGCAGCCACCAATAGGCTATATCTGGGTCTTTAATGAAGCGGCATGGTTGACACAGGCACAGGCAGATGCGTGGTTGTTAGCACGTGCGGCTGATCTGCCTGCCGGATGCGTGCGTGGCTGTGCTGAACTGAGTCCTGAAACTTATATCAAAAAAATCGGAAAGATCCGGCAGGCAATTGCTGATGGTGAGATCTATCAGGTTAATTACACATGGCCTTTGGATGTCACACTGTATGGCGATCCCGCACAAGTTTTTATAAACCTGGCTCAAGCGCAGCCAACGGCTTATGCGGCATACATCGATATGCCAGAGTACCAGGTCTTGTCGTTGTCGCCGGAGCTGTTTTTTGCGGTGGATGGTGATCGAATCAAGGTGCGCCCCATGAAAGGGACGTCACCGCGCTGTGTTGACCATGAAGGAGATCAAGCACAGGCGCAAGCACTCAAGGCATCGGAAAAGAACCGCGCAGAAAACCTGATGATTGTCGATTTGCTACGTAACGATCTGGGGCGCGTTGCAAAACCGGGTACGGTTATCGTTGATAGTCTTTTTGATATCGAGGCCTATGCCACTGTGCATCAGATGACTTCGTCCATTTCGGCGACACTGAATACCCGTCGATTAACAGCGCTTATTCCGGCGTTATTCCCCTGTGGTTCTATCACGGGGGCACCCAAAGTCGCCGCCATGCAAAAAATTAATGCCTGGGAAATCCCCCCCAGAGGTTTGTATACGGGCACGATTGGTTGGGCGACAGCAGAAAAGATACAGGCGAATGTGGCAATACGCACATTGGTCCTTGATCCACCTACGGGTGAAAGCCTCGCCGCTCGTACAGGCATCCTTGGCGTAGGTAGTGGGATCGTCTGGGATTCCAATGCAGAGGCAGAGTATGCGGAATGTCTTTTAAAGAGTGATTTTCTGGTCAAGCCCGATCCCGGCTTTACCCTTTTCGAAACCTTGCGTTTAGACTTGCCCGCCGCCGAGCTTGAGGCCACCCTGCCTTTGGTCGAGATCTATCCGCGTTATCGGGGGCATCGGTCACGCTTATCGGCTGCCGCCTTCTCGCTTGGTTTTGGATTTAATGAAGAAGGTTTTGAATCAATACTTTGGCAGGTCAAGGCTGAAATCCGGGAAAAGGCACCCGGTAATGCAGGCATAAAATCCTACCGGGTGCGCATTGATCTCGGGCACGATGGCACCTTGCATTCAAGCTGGTTGGCGTTGCCGCCTTTGGCTGATCGGGTGGCTTTGATCTGGGCAACAGAACGGCTCGATGGCTTTAATCCATTACTCCGATATAAAACGTCTGCGCGTTCACTTTACGATGCAGCGATAGAGATAGCTGTCGCTCAACAAGCCTTTGATGCGTTGTTTTGTAATCAGGCAGGCCTGGTCTGTGAAGGCGGCCGGAGCAATGTGTTTGTCAAAGAGGGTAATCGATTGCTGACGCCACCCGTGCGCTGTGGGCTACTGCCTGGTGTATTGCGTGCCGAACTGCTTGCTCGAGGTGAAGCCAGTGAGTCACTACTCACCATTTCGGATATCAAAGCCGCTTCTAGAGAAGGCCGACTACGCGTGGGGAATGCCTTACGCGGTTTAATGCCGGCCTATCTCAAATAACCTTATCCCTGCTTCAGTTTTGCAAGTTGTGGCTTGAGCATGGCCAGCGTGTTGTCAAAGTCGGCCATGCGTTGACGCTCTTGCTCAACAACGGCAGGCGGTGCGCGATCAACGAAGGACGCATTGCTCAATTTGCCTTCAGCCTTCTTGATTTCACCCTCGAGACGTTCAATCTCTTTTTCCAATCGGGCGATTTCTGCAGGAATGTCGATCTCAACTTCCAGCATGAGCTGCACGTTGCCTAATACGGCAACAGGCGCCATGGCGTCTGTTGGCAGCGCTTCAACAAAACGAACGTCTGCCAGTTTCGCCAGTGCTTTCAGAACAGCGCTAGCGGTTGAGAGTTCGGCTTGTTCCGCTGCTGGTGCGGCGATGATAAGAGGTACACGTGTTGCTGGTGAAAGGCTCATTTCACCACGCAGATTACGGCAAGCGGAGACCAGTCCTTTGATGCGATCAACCTGTGCTTCAGCGGTAGTATCGATCCGCGCTTCGTCACCGATCGGGTAGCCGGCCAGCAGTATGGTGTCCTGGGTCTTGCGGCCGGCCATAGGCGCAATGGTTTGCCAGAGTTCTTCAGTAATAAATGGAATGAACGGGTGCGCCAGTCGCAGAATGGTTTCAAGCACGCGCAATAGCGTACGACGTGTGGCGCGCTGCTCTTCCGGAGTGCCAGTTTGAATCTGTGTCTTGGCGATTTCCAGATACCAGTCACAGTATTCATCCCACACCAGGTGGTAAATCGCTTGAGCGGCTAGGTCAAAACGGTACTCGCTAAGCTGCTGGCCGATCTCCGCTTCAGCGCGCTGAAGTAGGCTCACAATCCAGCGATCAGCGGCCGAGAAATTGAGGTCTGCTTCTGCTGAATCAATGCCGCAATCCTGCTCTTCCGTGTTCATCAGAACGAAACGTGTGGCATTCCACAGCTTGTTGCAGAAGTTGCGATAGCCTTCGCAACGCGATAGATCGAACTTGATATCGCGGCCTGGGCTGGCCAGCGATGTAAAGGTGAAGCGCAGGGCATCGGTACCGAAGCTTGGAATGCCCTCTGGGAATTCTTTGCGTGTTTCCTTCTCGATGCTTTGCGCTTGTTTCGGATTCATTAAGCCGAAGGTGCGCTTTTTGATCAGTTCGTCGAGCGTGATGCCATCAATCAGGTCAATAGGATCAAGGACGTTGCCCTTGGACTTGCTCATCTTCTGACCCTTGCTGTCACGGATCAGACCATGCACGTACACATCTTTAAACGGGATGTGGCCGGTGAGGTGATTCGTCATCATCACCATGCGGGCAACCCAGAAGAAGATAATGTCAAAGCCGGTAACAAGCACGCTGGTCGGCAGGTAACGCGACAGCATGGCGTTGTTTGCATCGGTGGCGGCATCGCCGGTCCAGTCTAGCGTCGAGAATGGCCAGAGCGCGCTGGAATACCAGGTGTCGAGTACGTCTTCATCGCGACGCAACGCCCCGGTGTAGCCGTCAGCGGCTGCTTGCGCTTTGGCGTCTGCCTCATCCCGTGCAACGTAGACCTTGCCATCCTCGCTGTACCAGGCCGGAATCTGGTGGCCCCACCAGAGTTGACGCGAGATACACCAGTCCTGGATATTGTTGAGCCACTGGTTGTAGGTATTGACCCAGTTTTCCGGATGGAAACGTATTTCGCCACTCGCGACAACGTCCAGCGCCTTTTGCGTGATCGATTTACCATCCGCACCGGGCTTCGACATGGCCACAAACCATTGGTCGGTGAGCATGGGTTCAATCACAACGCCAGTACGATCACCACGCGGCACTTTCAATTTGTGCTTATCGGTTTTTTCCAGGATCCCCAGCGCCTCAAGATCCGCGACGATCACTTTGCGCGCATCAAAGCGATCCAGCCCGCGGTATTTTTCCGGTGCGTTGTCATTAATCTTGGCATCCAGCGTGAGAATGGAAATCAGCGGCAGATTATGACGTTGACCAACCGCGTAGTCATTGAAGTCGTGGGCTGGCGTGACCTTGACGCAGCCGGTGCCGAATTCCAGATCAACGTAGCTGTCTGCGATGATCGGAATCTCGCGATCGGTCAGTGGCAGTTTGACCATCTTGCCGATCAGATGTTGATAGCGTGGATCTTCCGGGTGCACCATCACGGCGGTATCACCGAGCATGGTTTCCGGACGGGTTGTAGCAACAGTCAGTGAATCGCTGCCATCTGCTAACGGATAGCGGATATGCCAGAGGAAGCCATCTTCTTCTTCCGATAGCACTTCTAGGTCAGATACGGCTGTGTTGAGCTTTGGATCCCAGTTCACCAGGCGCTTGCCGCGGTAGATGAGACCTTCGTTATAAAGACGGACAAAACTTTCAGTCACGGTTTTGGATAGGCCGGCATCCATCGTGAAGCGCTCACGCGTCCAGTCGCAAGAACTGCCCAAACGGCGCATCTGCTGGGTGATCGTGCCGCCAGAATAGGCTTTCCACTCCCAGACCTTTTCCAGGAATTTTTCGCGACCGAGGTCATGACGTGAAATGCCATCACGTTCTAATTGGCGTTCAACCACAATCTGTGTCGCGATACCGGCGTGGTCGGTGCCCGGTTGCCACAGCGTATTGGCACCTCGCATACGGTAGTAGCGGGTGAGGGCATCCATCAGCGTCTGGTTGAAACCATGACCCATGTGCAGCGTGCCCGTCACATTGGGGGGCGGCAGCAGAATGCAAAAGGCTTCATCCTTAGCGGCATCGTCACCGGCAGCGAAGTAACCACTGTCTTCCCAGGTCTGGTACCAGCGGCGTTCGATTTCGGCGGGTTCAAAGGATTTAGCAAGCGTCATGGTGTTCAATTCAAACGGAGTTAATTAGATTTTCGATAAGTGATCGGGTAGCCACGATCTTTATAGAAGGCCATTCGATCGCGGGCCGTTGTTTTGTCAGCCTCGTGTCGGGTCACGATTTCAAACAGGCGTTGATAGCGCGCAAAACCGGCGGGTACGTTATCCGCCAGGTTGACGAGTAACTCGTCTTGCTGCACGGCATTCAAATCATCGGTGATGATGATCAGCGTGTGCTGAGCCTCGGCGCTATTAGCGTGGCAGTGGGGGATAAACGACGCAGGGTCGTTAGCCCAGAGTGCTTTGTCAAAGGCTTCTGCGCGTGCCGGATCGGGGATGAAAAACGTGATCGGTTTACGCCGTTCCCAGGCCAGCGCAGCCAACCGGACTGCCTGAGTCAGGCGATCCGGCTGGTCGTGGTAACAGTCGATCTGGGTCACGGTTGCGCTTGAGTGTTAGTCGGCTTTGCCAGCGCGCGCCATCAGGAATCGCGTGAGCAGTGGCACTGGGCGGCCGGTAGCACCTTTATCTTTGCCCTGAACCCAGGCGGTACCGGCGATATCCAGGTGCGCCCATGGATAGGCTTTGGTAAAGCGCGACAGGAAGCAGGCGGCTGTGATGGTGCCGCCCCAGCGGCCACCGATGTTCGCCATGTCGGCAAAAGGGCTCTTGAGCAAATCCTGATAGTCATCCCACAGCGGCAGTTGCCAGGCACGATCCATGGTGGCGGTGCCGGCGTTGCGCAGTTCGTCAATCAGCGGATCATCGTTGCCCAGAAGGCCGCTAGCGAACGGGCCCAGGGCAACGACGCAGGCGCCAGTCAGCGTGGCAACATCCACAACCGCTGCTGGTTTGAAGCGCTCGGCATAGGTGAGGGCGTCACAAAGAATCAGTCGACCTTCGGCATCGGTATTCAGAATCTCGATGGTTTGACCCGACATGGAGCTGACAATGTCACCCGGGCGGGTAGCGCTGCCACTTGGCATGTTTTCGGTCGTTGGCACGATGACCACCAGGTTAATTGGTAGCTTCATGCCGGCAACGGCACGCAGTGTGCCGAGTACGCTGGCGGCGCCGCACATGTCGTACTTCATTTCGTCCATCTCTGCGGCAGGCTTCAGCGAAATACCGCCGGTGTCGAAAGTAATGCCCTTGCCGACTAACACCACAGGCTTATCGGTTTTTTTACCGGCACGGTATTCAAGCACGATAAATTTGGGCGGTTGATCCGAGCCTTTGGCTACGGCTAGCAGCGAATGCATGCCCAGTTTTTCCATGGCCGCTTTTTCAAGAATGAGGCATTTCAGACCATAGGTCTTGGCCAGTTTCTTAGCTTCATTGGCCAGATAGGTCGGTGTGCACAGGTTGCCAGGCAGATTGCCCAGATCACGCGTCAGATTCATGCCCTCGACAATGGCGGCACCCTGGCCAACGGCATCCGTAGTGGCCTTGGTCGCTTTGTCTGAGACGAGCACCGAAATCGATTTCAGTTTGACCGCTGTGGCTTTAGGCGTTGTTTTAAAGCTGTCGAAGCGATAAGCGCATTCGCCGGCAAGTACAACCGCCTGGCGAACTTGTGCGGCGTTAGAGAGGTCGCTGACCTTGAGGGTGGTCAATGTGTTGATGGCGTCAGTAGCCGTCGTGGCTAAAACGGCGTTTGCTGCGGTACGGTTTGCCTGAGCCCAGCTCTTGCTGTTGAGGTCATCTGCCTTGCCGAGACCAACGAGCACCAGACGCGCTGCTTTAAGACCTTCCGGATGGCGAACCACCAGCGAGGTGCCTGCCTTGCCGTTGAAGTCTCCTTGTTTCTGGATGCGACCGATCAAACCTTTGCTGGCCTTGTCTGTAGCCACTGTGACGGCAGGTTGTGCACCAGTTTCAAAGACACCCAGAATCAGGGCTTCGGTGCTCAAAGACTGGGGGGCGCCGGTTTTTGTGCTAAATTTCATCGGGTTCTCCGGAAGGAAATAGATTGCGCAGGGTTTGCACTGTAAACTTTAACCCGTGATTATCCCCGCCGGCGTTGCTTTTCGTCAAAATTCCGCACTCTGTACAGGCCGCACCGTTTTGAAGCACTCTTTCCGATCATGATATTTGCGCGCGCCATGCGGCGTGAATTCGTCCAGAACGCGGTCGCCATTTCGGTGGCTTTACTGGTCATTCTGTTGACCACGTTTCTGGTGCGCCTCTTAAACGAGGCAACGATTGGCAAGGTCTCTGCGGGTGCCGTTGGCCCATTGCTGGGCTTCGCCATCTTTAATTTTCTGCCCATTCTCTTGTCGCTGGCCTGTTTTATGGCGATTCTGCTGACCTTGTCGCGTTGGTATCGAGATTCGGAAATGACCGTCTGGTTTAGTGCCGGCCAACCGCTGACGGCCTGGATACGCCCCGTTTTGATCTTTTCTATCCCGATCATGTTGGTGGTGGGCGCTTTGACACAGGAGTTGGTCCCCTGGGCGCATGGCGAAAGCCTTAAATACCGTAAACAGGTTTCGGATAAGAATGAGCTGGGTCTTGTGCGGCCTGGTGTGTTTCGTGAATCATCGGATGGCCGGCGCATTTTCTTCATTGAATCCACCGATAAGTCCGGCGATGCTGTGCACAACATATTCGTGAGCGACAATCAGCCCGACAAGTTGGGCATTACAGTCGCTGAGCGTGGGCGCCAGGAAGTGCTTGAAAACGGTGATCGTTTCATCGTTCTTGAAAAAGGCCATCGCTACGAATTGAAGCCAAACTCGCCAGAGCTTCGCGAGATGGATTATGAGGAATACGGGTTTCGCGTAGAAACCAATGCGGCTGAAAACAGTGTGCGTCACCAGGACAGCACGCCAACACGTGAATTGCTCATGAACCCGACCCGGGAAAGCCTGGGGGATGTGGTGACCCGTATGGGCACGACCATTATGGTGGTCATGCTGGCCTTGCTGGCGATCCCCTTGTCTTATGTGAACCCGCGTGCCGGCCGTTCGGCCAATATGATTCTGGCGCTGCTCGTTTACTTTGTTTATATCAACCTGATGACCATCTCTCGCGCCTGGGTCATCCAGGGTCGCGTGCCGTTTGCGGTCGGGCTGGTCGTGCCGCATCTACTGATGCTGTCGGTGCTGGTCTGGGGCTTTTATTACCGGATGACGGCAACAACCCGTGGCGCCCGTTGTCGCGTACGTATTAGTCGTAAGGCGGGGGTCTGAGATGATTTACCGCAAATACGTTGGGCGCGAAGTTTTATTGGCCACCCTGTTGATTCTGGGTGCCTTTATGGTGCTGTTTGCCTTCTTTGATTTGATGGGTGAGTTAGGCAAACTGGGCGAGGGCGGTTACAAGCTTTATCAGGCCATTGTTTATGTCGCACTCATTCAACCGGGCCGTATTTATGAGCTGATGCCGATCTGCGTGTTGATCGGCACCTTGTATGCCTTATCAAACCTGGCGCGCCACTCGGAAATCAATGTGCTCCGTGTCTCCGGGGTGTCCAGCATTCAATTGTTGACCACGTTGATGCGTGTGGGACTGGCTTTGGTCCTAGTCACCTTTTTGCTGGGTGAGTTTGTAGTAGCGCCGGCGGAGCAGAAAGCGCAGGAGTGGCGGGGTAAGGCCATGAGCGGCACCATTACCCAGGGGGCGGAGGCTGGGGGTTGGGTTAAAGATGACAAGACCTTTGCCAATATTAATGCGCTGCGCCCGGATGGACGCTTGGAGTCGGTGCGGATTTATCAGTTCCGAAAGGATATGAGCCTGGACCGTGTGTCTTATGCCAAGACGGCCACTTTCCAGGCGCCCGATACCTGGATGCTGAATGACGTCTCAGAGACCGTGCTGGAAGGCCAACGTGTACGTCAGGTGCAATTAGCGAACAAGGCCTGGCAGTCAGCCATTACGCCGGACGTTCTGCAGGTGTTGTTGGTGCGGCCGCATCTGATGTCAATTTACGAGTTGTACACCTACATTCAGCATCTCAAACGCAATGGCCTGGGTAGCGACACCTATGTGATTGCGATCTGGAAGAAGGTGTTTTATCCGCTGTCCATCCTGGTGATGATGGCGCTGGCGCTGCCGTTTGCTTATCGTCATGATCGGGTCGGCGGCGTGAGCCTGCGGATTTTTGCCGGCGTGATGATTGGTGCTTTGTTCTACATGCTGAACGGGTTGGTTTCCAGTCTGGGCGCTATTAACAATTGGTCGCCCTTTGTGACTGCTGCGATGCCAATGATTCTGTTTATGGGCGCTGCAATCACCTTGCTTAAACGGGCTGAGAAGCGTTAATTACTTGGGCAGCAGGATGATCCTGCTGCCGGCAATACGATCATGTAGAAATTGCTTGTCCGGATCGAGAAAGCTCCAGAGCAGTGCCAGGCCGGTGAACCAGCAGATCCAGCCCATGCCATAACGCACAACGGCCTGTAAGGGGCGCAGAGACCGACCCGTTTGTGCGTCAATAACACGCAAACGCCAGGTCTTCATCGCCAGCGTTTGGCCGGCGCGCAGCCAGCACCAGATAAAGTAGATGCCAAATAGGCAGAACAGATAGAGCCAGAGCAGTGCCGGGCCCGGTGTGTGCTGTGTCAGCCCGGAAAACACGGCCAAAGGCAAGACGAACAGAAAAATCCCCAGCGCCAGTATCACCAGTATTTCATAGACCAAGCTACCCAGCCGACGCCCCAGTGGTGCGAGCTCAGCGGCTTTCATTGCCAGAAGGCTCCGTGTTGGCTGCTGGGGGAGTGACTTCTTCAACCGGTTTGGTCGGGGCAAAGGTTAATGGGCTAGCAGGGTCAGCGGCTTTGGGCGGCACGACTTTCACAGCACCATGCGCCGTAGCGAGGGAGCTGGCAGCCGTGCCTGCGGGTAAAGCGCCATCTTTGGTGGTTACAGCAACCGGTTTGCCGTCTGCTGTTGGCGTGCGCGCAGCCAGTTTGTTGGCTTTTTCCAGTTCGCGGGCTTCTTCTTCTAGACGGGCGCGCACGTTCTCAGGGAGATTCTGGTAGTCGGCCCATTTTTGAGCGAGCGCCGCACGTTCTTCAGGATTGGTTTGCTTGGCGAGTTCGCGGAAGCGGTCGCGCGCTGCCTGACGCTGGGCAGGGGTGAGACTTGCCCAGGCCTGCATCCGGTCTTGAACGCGAGTTTGCTCTGTTTCACTCAGATTCGGATATTTGCCAGCGATTTCCAGCCATTTTTTACGCCGGAAACGCTCCATGTTGTTCCAGTCGTCCTGGAGCGGCGCAAGAATCTCTTTTTGTGTGGGAGACAGGTCTTTCCAGTTAGGTTGTGGCGCTACGGCAACCCGCACGCCGCTTGGGGTGTCTTGGTTGGTGCGGACGCGCGGATACCCCACCACCACCGCAATGATGGCAGCCAATGCAACGACAAGAATCAGTCCGTTTCGGCTGGCGTTCCGCTGGAAAGCCATGTCTGGAATCCCTTGTCAATCAATGCGTTAGGGGGCAGCGCTTCGCTGAGCAGGGCGCTGTCTTCGCTGGCTAGATCTTCGATCTGGGTTTGTGCTTGCCAGAACATGAAAGCGCCTGTTAACAAGAGAATGCCTGCAGAGGCAGCCCAACGGCGCCAATCCGTCGCGGAGCCAAAGCTGTCGCCAAATAGGCTGCCCATCGCACGATGGGTGCTCTGGCCGGCCAGCTGTAAAGCGCTTTGCCATTGTTTCTGATGGCTAAGTGCCTGCTCACGCATTTGGGCCAGACGTGCGGTTACCCGGCTGGGAAGGGCGTCAGTACCCTGATCCAGCGCGCGAGCCATCGCTTTGGCTAGCAGATCTTCTTGCGAGCGGTCGTGGTGTTGCGGTTTTTGGGTCATAGCTGATGTCCTTTTTCTTTCAGAGCCGCTGCCAGGGTTTGTGTTGCCCGTGAGCAGTGGGTTTTGACGCTGCCCTGGGAGCAACCCATGGCTTCGGCAGTCTCTGCAGTATCCAACCCTTCCCAATAACGCAGCAGGAAGGCTTCTCGTTGACGTGCCGGCAGTTTTGCCAGCGAATCTTCGATGTCGCTGAGGATTCGCCGCTGTTCCAGGGCTTGTTCGGGCCGTTCGGCCTGTTCAGCATCGGATGCCCTTAAGCGGTCGATTTTTTCCTGATCGTCTTCCTCTTCACTACCGCCCAGCGCAGAAAACAGGGTCGTCCACAGATTGCGCACCTTGCTGCGTCGGTAAAAGTCACGAATAGTGTTCTGCAAAATCCGCTGAAACAGCGCTGGCAACTCCTCAGCCGGGCGATCCCCATAGTTTTCTGCCAGTTTAAGCATGGCGTCCTGAACGATATCCAGGGCGTTTTCTTCGTTATGCACGGCAAACCAGGCCGTTTTATAGGCTCGGCGCTCGACATCAGCAAGAAACGCATCCAGTTCGCGTGGGGTGGCCAAGCAATCCGCTCCGGCAGAAAAGAAAAGACTAAAAACGGGGCGATTCTAGCAAGTCTTGCCCAAAAGCGCTGCACTAGCTATCATTCATGGTTTTCCCCGTAACCACAACCCTGTTGTCGGAGCCACTCACAAGGTGCGCGCGCCGGATAGGGGCAAGGCGAAGTGACGCTTCGCGAGGAGGTGTGTATGTCAGTAGCAATAAGTGGCGCAGAGATTCTTGTTAAATGTCTGCAAGCTGAAAACGTTGATACGATTTTCGGCTATCCCGGTGGCTCAGTCCTTCATATTTACGACGAGCTCTTCAAACAAGACACAATTCATCACGTACTGGTACGACATGAGCAGGCTGCCGTTCACGCTGCCGATGCGTATTCCCGTTCGTCGCAACGCGTCGGCGTTGCATTGGTGACCTCGGGTCCTGGTCTGACCAATGCTGTCACCGGTATTGCCACAGCCTATTACGACTCGATTCCGTTGGTCGTCATCAGTGGTCAGGTACCTACGTTCTATATTGGACAGGATGCTTTCCAGGAAAGTGATGCCGTTGGTATTACGCGTCCATGCGTGAAGCACAATTTCCTCGTTAAAGACGTGAAAGACCTGGCTGAGACTGTTAAGAAAGCCTTCCAGATCGCGCGCAGTGGCCGCCCTGGCCCGGTGCTGATCGATATTCCGAAGGACGTCACGGCGCACAAAACCGAATTCACCTATCCGGATACCGTTAACATCCGCTCGTATAACCCGGTCGTTAAGGGTCATCAGGGTCAGATCAAGAAGGCTGCGCATCTGTTGCTCGAAGCTAAGCGTCCGATGATTTATACCGGTGGTGGTGTCATTCTGTCCGATGCCGCCGAACCGCTGACCAAGCTGGCGCGTTATCTCGGCTTCCCGATCACTAATACGCTGATGGGTCTGGGCGCCTACCCGGCCACCGATAAGCAGTTCATGGGTATGCCGGGCATGCACGGCACGTACGAAGCCAATATGGCCATGCAGCACTGCGATGTGCTGCTCGCCATCGGCGCCCGCTTCGATGACCGTGTTATTGGTAACCCTGAAGACTTTGCAACGCATCCACGCAAGATCATTCACATCGATATCGACCCATCATCGATTTCGAAGCGTGTAAAAGTCGACGTGCCGATCGTTGGTAACGTGCCAGACGTGCTTGAAGAACTGATGAAGCAGCTGGAAGCCATTGGCGCCAAGCCGGATGCGGCCGTTGCCCAGTGGTGGGAAACCATCGCCGATTGGCGTGGTCGCAATAGTCTGAATTACCGCAAGAACCCCGAGAAGATCATGCCGCAGGCTGTGGTTGAGAAACTCTGGGAAGTCACCAAGGGCGATGCCTTTGTGACTTCGGACGTTGGCCAGCACCAGATGTTTGCTGCGCAGTACTACAAATTTGATAAGCCACGCCGCTGGATCAACTCAGGTGGTCTGGGCACCATGGGTGTGGGTCTGCCTTATGCGATGGGTGTACGCTACGCCAACCCGGGCGCCACGGTGGCCTGCGTGACTGGAGAAGCCTCCATTCAGATGTGTATTCAGGAGCTCTCGACCTGTAAGCAATACAACGTGCCAGTCAAGATCATTAACCTGAACAACGGCTATCTGGGTATGGTGCGTCAGTGGCAGGAAATGTTCTACGAGAACCGCTACTCGCACTCGTACATGTCATCGCTGCCCGACTTCATGAAGCTGGCCGAAGCCTATGGTCATGTGGGCATGCGTATCGAGCGTCCGGAAGATGTCGGTCCGGCACTGGAACTGGCGTTCTCCGACAAGCACAAGAACGATCTGGTGTTTATGGACTTCATCATCGATCCGACGGCCAACGTCTTCCCGATGGTGTCGGCTGGCAAGGGCCTGTCCGATATGGTTCTGGCCGAAGATCACCTGTAAGGAGCGCACGATGAGACACATTATTTCCATTCTTCTGGAAAACGAAGCGGGTGCGTTATCGCGTGTTGCGGGTCTTTTCTCGGCCCGTGGTTACAACATCCAGTCGTTGACGGTAGCGCCGACGGAAGATCCATCGCTCTCCCGTATTACGCTGGTGACCTCAGGCACCGATGACATCGTCGAGCAGATCACCAAGCAGCTGAACAAGCTGGTGGATGTGGTCAAAGTCATCGATCTGTCGGAAGCGCCGCACGTAGAACGCGAACTGCTCATGATCAAGGTGCGAGCCACCGGTAAAGACCGTGAAGAAATGAAGCGTCTGGCGGATATCTTCCGCGGTCACATCATCGATGTCACGGATTCGGCCTATGTGATTGAGCTCACCGGTACGTCGAACAAGCTGGATTCGTTTATTGCTGCCATCGACCCGGCGCTCATTCTGGAAACCGTTCGCTCAGGCGTCTCGGGTATCGGTCGTGGTGACCGTATGCTCAAGGTTTGATTTTTTAATTTTTTGAATTTTTCCCGAAAGGAACATCATGAAGGTTTATTACGACAAGGACGCCGATCTGTCGCTCATCAAGGGCAAGCAGGTCACTATCGTTGGTTACGGTTCGCAAGGTCACGCACATGCACAGAACCTGCGCGACTCGGGTGTTAACGTCACTGTTGCGCTGCGTAAGGGCGGTGCATCGTGGGCCAAGGCAGAAGCCGCTGGCCTGAAGGTTGAAGAAATCGCTGCAGCCGTCAAGAACGCAGATGTTGTGATGATTCTGCTGCCGGACGAAAACATTCCTGACGTTTACAACAAGGATGTTGCGCCGAACATGAAGGCAGGCGCTGCGCTGGCTTTCGCGCACGGCTTCAACGTGCATTACAACCAGGTTGTGCCACGCGCCGACATCGACGTGATCATGATTGCCCCGAAGGGCCCTGGCCACACCGTGCGTTCCGAGTACCTCAAGGGCGGTGGTGTGCCATCGCTGATCGCGCTGTATCAAGACAAGTCCGGTAAGGCACGTGAGATCGCCCTGTCGTACGCAGCGGCTAACGGCGGCACCAAGGGTGGCGTTATCGAAACGTCGTTCCGTGAAGAAACCGAAACCGATCTGTTCGGCGAGCAAGCCGTTCTGTGTGGTGGCGCCGTTGAACTCGTGAAGATGGGTTTCGAAACGCTGACTGAAGCCGGTTATGCACCTGAAATGGCTTACTTCGAGTGTCTGCATGAACTGAAGCTGATCGTTGATCTGATGTACGAAGGCGGCATCGCCAACATGAACTACTCGATCTCGAACAACGCCGAATACGGCGAGTACGTGACCGGCCCGCGCGTGATCGCCGGCGAAGCTCGTGCCGCGATGAAGCAGTGCCTGACCGCCATCCAGACGGGCGAGTACGCGAAGAGCTTCATCCTCGAGAACAAGGCCGGCGCCCCGACCCTGATCTCGCGCCGCCGCCTGACGAGCGAGC